>Ga0164305_10000397_pt1 | contig 16172 bp, 16 predicted proteins | sample Whisoiple_237_MG_FD_110215 | JGI IMG/M metagenome (GOLD analysis project Ga0164305, IMG submission 110215) | Soil microbial communities amended with pyrogenic organic matter from upstate New York, USA - Whitman soil sample_237_MG | ecosystem: Environmental > Terrestrial > Soil > Agricultural...
GACGCCGGTCATGTAGCCGCCGGTCGTGTGCAGGATCCCCTTCGGCTTGGCGGTCGAGCCGGAGGTGTAGAGGATGTAGAGCGGGTGCTCGGCCTCCATCGGCTCGGCCGGGCACTCGGGGTCGGCGGCGTCAACCACCTCGTCGTAGAAGTGGTCGCGGCCCTCGCTCATCGGGCAATCGATCCCGGTGTGGCGGACGACGACGATCGTCTCCAGCGCCTCGTGGCCGCCCATGTGCTCGTCGACGGTGGTCTTGATCGGGGCGGTCTTGCCTTTGCGGCGGGCGCCGTCGACGGTAATCAGCGCCTTGGCGTGGGAGAAGTCCATCCGCTCCGCCACCGCCTCGGCGGAGAAGCCGCCGAAGACGACGTTGTGCGGGGCGCCGATCCGGGCGCAGGCGAGCATCGCGACGACGACCTCGGGGATCATCGGCAGGTAGATCCCGACCACGTCGCCCTTCTGCACCCCGAGGTCCTTGAGCGCGTTGGCGAAGCGCTGGACGTCGCGGTGGAGGTCGGCGTAGGTGACGTCGCGCTCCTCCCCCTCCTCGCCCCGCCAGTGGAAGGCGACGCGGTCGCCGATCCCGGCCTCGACGTGGCGGTCGAGGCACTGGGCCGAGGCGTTCAGCCTGCCGTCGGCGAACCACTTGTAAAAGGGCGGATCGGAGTCGTCGAGGCCCTGGGTTGGCTCGACGTCCCAGTCGAGCACCTCCTTCGCCTGCGCCAGCCACCACGCCTCGGGGTCGGCAGCGGCCTCCTCGTAGACCTTCGGGTCCGACCAGCTCGCGGCAGCCCGGAACTCCTCCGGCGGCTCGAACCGCTCGATCCCCAGCATCTCCTCCAACTGCTGCTCAAGATCCATGGCGCAAACCTACCCGAGGCCCCATGGCTGAATCAAAGTCCGGCTGGGTGCCTCGCGATGAAGCCTTCCGGGGAGTCGACCCAGGGGTCGTGCCAGCGCGGGCCGGGGCCGCCGACGGTGTCGAAGGCGATGCCGGCGATGACCATCCAGGCGTGGCCGGAGTTGGCGTAGACCGTGATCCAGCGGCCGGGCCCGGGTTCGCCCCAGGTCTCGAGGCCGGTCGAGTCCAGCGGGCTTTCCAGCAGGCCGCCACCGTGCAGCGCGTAGCTGACGGCGCCGGAGCAGTCGTAGCCGGAGGATTCGAAGGAGCCGTGGCCGCCGCCCCAGATGTACGGAGTGGTGGCGATCGCGTTACCGGCGGAGATCGCGTCCTTGACCGCCTGCGGCGCCGAGGCGGGCGCGCTCGCTTCGCTTTCGCTGATCACCTGGGCTTCCTGACCGGGGTTGAGCGGCGCGGGCATCTGCCCTTCGGTCGCGTCGCCGCCTTCGGAGGCGACCTGTTCGGAGATCGCCGAGAGGTTGTCGCTGAGCGCTTCTTCGCGCGACTGCAGCGCGTCGAGCGCTTCCTGGCGCTCGGCCTGTTCGGCCTTCAGTTCATGGAAGCGGGCCGAGGCTTCGGCGCTGGCGGCGGCGACTTCGCGCTCCTTGGCGGCGATTTCGTCGCGCGCAGCTTCGATCTCGGCACGGCGCTCGTCGAGCCGTTCGACCGCGCCCCGGACTTCGTCGCGCAGCGTCTTCACCCGGTCGACGACGGCGTCGTCGTAGGCCTGGATCTGGCGCAGGTATTCGGTCTGCGCCGACATCTCGGTCCAGTCTTCGGATTCGAGGATCGCGTTCAGCATGTCCGGCGAGCCCGCCTCGTAGATCGAGACAAGGCGGTTGCCGAGCAGGGCCAGCCCCTTGCGCAATTTGACCCGCACCCGCTCGAGGTGCGCTTCTTCGGCTTCCAGCGCCGCGGTGGCGCGGTCGAGCTCCGCCTGCTTCTCCTCCAGTTCGGCCTCGACCGCTTCCTGCTCCTGCCGCAGTTGGGAGACTTCGCCGAGCTTGGCGTCGATCGCCGCGTTCTGGGCGGCGATCGTTTCCGCCAGGTCGCTGCCCTCTTCGCGAACGCCTTCCAGCTTGTCCCGCGTCGCTTCCAGCTTGTCCTGCGGATCGGCAGGGGCGCTCGACGCCCAGGAACCGGCCAGGGCGCAGAGAGCCGCGAAAAGCAGCGCGGCGAAGATCAGGGCACGGCGGCGAGCCGCGCTCGGAGAGGAGGCGAACAGCACGGTGGCGCAGGCTAGCGAAGGCGCCTAAAGCCGCTGAAGGTGGTCGATAACCCGCAACTTCCCTTGCAAATTGCGGGTTTTGAAGGAGTCCGGGGGCCGTCGCCGACCCCCGGACCCTCCGTGCCTGGCTAGGCCAGCAGTTTGGCCTTGGCCTGCTCGAACTCCGCGTCGCTGAGGTCGCCCTTCGCCTTCAGCTCGGAGAGCTTGTGCAGCTCGTCGGCGGGGGAGCCGGTGTGCGCCTGCTCGCGGACGTATTCGTCGAAATGCTTTTTCGCGTCCGCCTGGGCTTTGATCGTGCGGTCTCGCATCCCCTCCCCGCGCGCGATCAGGTAGATCAACGCCGTCAGGAACGGGATGAAGACGAGGAATAGCACCCAGGCGGCCTTGGCCCACCCGGATAGCTCGTGGACGAGGAAGAGGTCGGAGAGGATCGTGATCAGGATCCAGATCCAGATCACGAAGAAGAAGACCTCCAGCGCGATGAGGAGAAGTTCGCCGAAGCTGATGTCGGCGACTGGGAGTGGCAACAAGGTTGTTCCTTTCTTGGTTTAAGAACCCTTAGGGGTTCCCCATTCTCATCACAAACAGCGCGATTGCAACCGAGGTCGCGAGGTTGAGACTGGAGACACCCTCGCGCATCGGGATCGAGACGCGCGCCTGGGCTTGCTCGAAGACTTCGCTGCTGAGGCCGTGGCGCTCGGTGCCGAAGGCGAGGATTGCGCGCTCGGGCAGCCGCTCGGGCGCCAGCGCCTCCCCCTCCGGGTCGATCGCCAGCAGCGGCCGGTCGCTCTCCGGCAGGGCCTTGACGGCGGCGACCGGGAGCGCGAACTGGAGGCCGGCGGCGCCGCGGACGGCGTCGGGGTGCCAGGGGTCGTTCTCGCCGGTGGTGATCAACGCCGCGGCGCCGGCCGCGGCGGCGACGCGGATGCAGGCGCCGATGTTGCCCATGTTGCGCGGCTGCTCCAGCAGCACCGCCGGCGCGGGGGCGGGGTCGGCGAGCGCCGCAGCGAGGTCGACGCGGGGCCGGCGGGCGATCGCCGCCACCCCGGTGTGCGGGACCAGCGGCACCAGGTCGGCGAGGGTCTCCTTGTCGACCGCCTCGACCCGTCCCGCCAGCTGACCGGCCAGGTCCGGGGCCAGCTCGCCCGCCATCGTCTCCAGCGCCGCCGGGTCGACCGCCACCGCCTCGACCACCTCGGCACCGAAGCGCAGCGCGTGCTTGAGGGCGTGGAAGCCCTCGATGACGGTCAGCTCCGGGTCGCGGCGGGCGGTGCGGAAGCGCACCGCGCGTTCGTGCTCTGCGCGACCCATGCGCGCATCATGACCGGATCGGCCGGTGCCTGTTCGTGGCTACTAAGCGGTCAGCTCGGCCTGAGCCAGCTGGTCGCGGCCGCCGGCCTTGGCCAGGTAGAGCGCCTCGTCGGCGCGCCGCAGCAGCTCGTCGATGCTCTCGGCGTAGTCCCAGAGCGCGAGCCCGGCCGAGCAGGTCTGCTCCAGCGGCGTCTGCTCGCGCAGCCGCTCGACGATCTCCGCCGCCTGGTCGGGCTCGGTGTCGGGGAGCAGGACGAGGAACTCCTCGCCGCCAAAGCGGACCAGCGTGTCTTCGCCGCGCAGGGCGTTGTCCCACTCGCGGGCGCAGGCGCGCAGCACCTCGTCGCCGGCCAGGTGGCCGTGTGTGTCGTTGTAGGCCTTGAAGTGGTCGATGTCGACGATCGCCAGGCAGAGCGGCGCCTCGCGGCGACGGGCGCGGGCCATCTCCCGCGGCAGCAGCTCCTGCAGCACCCGCCGGTTGGGCAGCCCGGTGAGGGCGTCGTGGCGGGCCAGGTCCTGGACTTCGCCCAGCAGCTTCTCGCGTTCGCCCTCGATCAGCTTCAGCTGGGTGACGTCGGTCGAGCGGGCGTATACCAGACGCTCGTCCTTGGCCAGGGTCGAGCTGGTCCGCAGCCAGTGCCAGCTGCCGTCCTTGGCCCGGACGCGGGTCTCGAGCACCGAGGAGGAACCGGACTTGAACAGGCTCACCGCCTCGGCCAGGGCGCGCTCGTGGTCCTCGGGGTGGGTGAGGTCGAGCAGGCGGGTGCCGCGCAGTTCCTCGGGCGAGTAGCCGAGGTGACGGGCCCAGGCGCCGTTGACCTCGCGGCAGCGTCCCTCCTCGTCCATCGTGCAGAGCATGTCGTGGGAGAGCTCGAAGAAGCGGCGGGCGCGCTTGTCGGCGCGGGCCTGGGCGCTGACGATCCCGGTGACCAGCATCATCACCACGGTCAGCGAGACGAAGGTGAAGAGCCAGCGGGTCAGCGGCGAGTAGCCGGCGGTGTTTTCGACCAGGCCGAGGGCGACCGCGTAGACGGCGAGCAGCCAGGCGAGGTGGGCGATCGCCAGCCGGCGCGGGAAGAAGTAGGAGGCAACCAGGATCGCCCAGACCCAGATCGTGCCGTACTGGCCGACGGCGGCGCCGGACTCGTAGATCAGCAGGCCGGTGACCGCGACGGCGGCGGCGATGATCGCGTGGACGCTGAAGTAGGGGATGCGGCCGGCGAAGGCCATCGCCAGGGCCCCGACCAGCACCATCGCCCCGGCGGTGATCAGTAGCGCGGCTTCGTCGCCGCCGCTCGGATGCGGCAGCGCCAGCGAGAGGAACACGAGGCCGGCGCCGGCGATCGGCAGGGCGGCGGCGGCTTTCGCTTCCCAACTGCCGGAGGTTTTCCGCCCTACCCGGTTTTGATTAGCCGCCATGCCTGGGCCATCGGCAAACGCGGGCGTTTTCTTTAGGCGTGAACGACCTCGAACTGGCTCATCAAGCCGTGATCCTCGTGGTCCAGCATGTGGCAGTGGATCGCGAATTTCCCGGTGTAATCGGCGAAGTGACCGGCAAGGAGAATTTTTTCATTGGGGTAGACGAAAAAGGTCTCCTTGAGACAGTTTTCCCACGGCGGCGGCCGCCTGCCGTTACGCTCGAGCAGGAACCAGTCGCTGTGGTGCAGGTGCATCACGTGGGCGACGTTGGTCTTGTTGTGGATCTCCCAGGTCTCGGTCGAGTTCAGCTTCGGGAACGCCTCGGAGCGGGCTGGGTTGAAGGTGCGGCCGTTGATTTCCCAGCGCGTCTTGAAGAAGCCGCCGATCGTGATCTGCCAGCGCTTGTCGGGCTTGCGGCTCACCCGGCGGGTCCAGGTTGGCAGCGGCCGCAGGTTGCGCGGCACGCGGCTGGGGTCGGCGACGCGGTCGCGGCCGACGCGGAACTGCATCAGGGCGCCCCCGTAGGTGTGGGCGCCGTCGGGGTTGCGCCCGGGGTGACGCTTGCCGCTGCGCAGCTCGACGCTCTCCCCCGCCATGCCGGCGAAGTCGACGATCACCTCGACCCGCTCGGCCGGGCCGAGGAGGATCTCCCGGCGGCGGATCGGCTTCGGCATCAGCCCGCTCTCGGTCGCGATCTGGACCATCGGAGCGCCGTTGGAGAGCTGGACGTTGTAGCTGCGGAAGGCGGAGACGTTGAGCAGGCGCAGGCGGTAGCGACAGGGGCCGACCCGGTGGTAGGGCATGTGGGCGCCGTTGACGAGGATCGTCTCGGCGAGGATCCCGTCGGCCGGCGGGCGGCGGTTGGTGAAGGGGTCGGTGAGCTGGTTGTGGCGGTCGAAGGTGCGGTCGCCGATCATCAGCGGCAGGTCACGGTCGCCGCCGGGGAGCGGCAGCGCTTCCTCGAAGGCGTCGTCGACGATCCACATCCCGGCCAGCCCCTTCCAGACGTGCGGGGCGGTGCGGTCGAGGCGGTGGTCGTGGTACCACTGGAACGAGGCCCGTTCCGGCCGGCCGTCCTCGACCAGGTCGTAGACGTAGGTTTTGCGCCGTCCCGGCTCGAGCAGGAGGTCGTTGCCCTGCGCGCGGGCCGAGAGGCCACTCGGGATGTTGCAGAAGGCGGAGATCGGCTGGCGCTTGGTGAGGCCGCCGGGCTGGCCGTCGAACTGGGTGCGGTTGTGGCCGCCGTGGAGGTGGATCGACAGCTCCCCCACCTTCGCCGGCAGCTGGTGGTCGAAGGTGACCCGGGTGCGTTGACCGGCGCGGCGGCGGACCGTCGGCCCGGGGAAGGTCCCGCCGAAGGTCCAGAGGCGGGTCTTCGGCCCGGGGAAGATCTGCTGCTCGGCGGCGCGGATCGGGATCCGGACGTGGTCGTCGGTGAGGACCTCGGGGATCGGCAGCCGGGAGCGGAAGGGCTCCGCGGCGAGCGCGGGCGGCGGTTCCGCCGTCAGCGGCAGGAGGCCGCCGCCCCCGCCCCGGAGGGGCAGGAGCGCGGCCAGGGTGCCGCCGCCGAGGGCGCCGAGGAAAGCTCGGCGCCCGTAGCGGAGCGTGACTGAGGACTGCCCAGCCGTGTCGCTAGCTGGTCGGCGTGGGCAGCGGGACTACCGGGGCCTCGACGGTGACCTTGCCCTGCATCCAGGGATGCACAGCGCAGAGGTAGTAGAGGGTGCTGCCGGCTTCGGCCGTCACTTCCTGGGAGAAGTGGCCGCCTTTCGCTTCGCCGCTGAACCACGAGTCCCCCTTTTTGCCGGTCGCGTTGCCGGCGGTGCTCCAGCCCTCGGGGCCGGCTTTGGCGGGGTTGATCGTGATCTTTTCGTTTTTCGGGTTGAACCCGTGCCATTTGGCGACCGCGAGGCAGATGTGCTTCGGGGTGAAGCAGCTCTTGCGGGCGGACGGGGTCTTCGGCAGCGAGCCTTTGGTGACCAGCGAGAAGGTGTGCGGGCCGACCTGTTTCGGGTTCGTCTTGTTGACGATTTCCAGCTGGTCGCCGACGGTGACCGTTTCCGGGCCGACGAACTTCAGCTTGCCTTTGGTCAGCTCGATGCTGACGACGTCGGTTTTGCCGGTCGGCGTCGCGGCGGTCGAGACCGGGCCGCTGACGGCGAGCGCGAGGATGGCCGACGAGGCCACCAGGACGAGAGCCCGCAGGCGGGCGCGTGAAAGCTTCAAAGCGATGCCTTTCCCTTCGAGTGCAATTGCGAGGCGGGACTGTCCCAGCCCCGGAGACGGCCCCAGATTCGGCCGACGCGCCACGGTAATACCTGGATCGGCGGAGTTCAACGAAGAAAGGTGAGCACTACCTGCTTTTCGTGCATTTCCACCCTCGGTAACCTTGAGCCACCTCCATGGCCACCTTCCTCCACACCTGCTACCGGATCGGCGACATCGATCGCTCGGTCGACTTCTACGAGAAGCTCGGCTTCGAGGAGGTCCATCGGATGCCGATCGGCGACGAGGCGATCAACGTCTTCATGGCGATGCCCGGCGAGGACCCGCGCCTCGAGCTGACCTACAACCACGGCGTCACCGACTACGACCATGGCACCGGCTACAACCACATCGCCCTCGGCGTCGACGACCTCGACGCCACCCTGGGCCAGCTGGCCACGGTGGGGATCGAGCCCGAAAAGCCCCCCTACCGCCCCGGCGGCCGCACCGAGGGCCACCGCATCTGCTTCGTCAGAGATCCCGACGGCTACCGCGTCGAGCTGATCGGCGAGTGAGGCTCAGCCGGGGCTGATGCCGCCGCCGGCGGGTGCCGGGGCGGGGGTCGGTTCCGGCGCCGGTTCGGGTTCCGGGGTGGGTTCGGGCTCGGGTTCGGCGGCGTCTTCTTCGCCGCCTTCTTCGCCTTCCTTGCCCTTGCCCTTCTTTTCGTCGCTTTCTTCTTCGCCTTCGTAGCTTTCTTCTTCTTCGTAGCTGTTGTAGCTGCTCGAAGAGGTGTGTTCGCTGTCGAGGCCGTCGAGTTCGGGGAGCGAGCCGGGGGTTTCGAATTCCGGGCAGTCGCCTTCGACCGCGCTCGACATGTAGTTGGCCCAGATCGGGCCGGCGGTGGGACCGCCGAAGCCGGTGTATTCGCGCGAGGTCGGGTGGCCGACCCAGACCGCGGTCGAGTAGAGCGGGGTGAAGCCGACGAACCAGGCGTCGGAGAGCTCCTCCGAGGTACCGGTCTTGCCGGCGGCGCTGGAGCAGCCCATCGAGGTGTAGCCGGCGCCGGTCCCCTGGGTGATCACGCCCTCGAGGATGCGGGTCACTTCGTAGGCCTGACCCGGGGTGAGGACACGTTCGCCGGAGTCCTTCTCGAAGTCGTCGACCTTGCCGTCGGGGAACTCGACCTTGCTCACCGCGGTCGGGTCGTGGTGGATGCCGCCGCTGGCGAGGGTCGCGTACGCATCGGCCATTTCCAGCGGGGTGACGCCGATCGCGAGACCGCCGATCCCCTCCGCCGGGACCGACTGCAGCGGCGATTCGATCCCCATTTCCTCCGCCGTTTCGGTCACCGATTCGGAGCCGACGTCGAGGTCGAGCTGGGCGTAGACGACGTTGACCGAGTCCCAGGTCGCGCTTTCCAGGTTGTAGGTGCCGCCGCCCTCGCCCTCGGAGTTGTTGACCGTCCAGGTGCCGCCGCCGGGGATTTCTAGGGTCTTCGGCGAGGTGCCGTCATAGTAGGTGCTGCCGGGGTCGATCCCCTCCTTCACCGCGGTGGTGAGGACGAAGGTCTTGAACGACGACCCCGGCTGGCGGTGGGCCTGCCAGGCGTAGTTGAACTGGCTTTCGTCGGCGTAGCCTTCGGTCGAGGCGAGAGCGACGATCGCGCCGGTCTTCGGGTCGACCGAGGCGAGGCCGGCCGCCGGCCCGCCTTCGGGGTAACAGACGTAGCAGTAGTTTTCGACCGCGTATTCGGCCTTTTCCTGCAGGTCGGGTTCGATCGTCGTGTAGGCCTTGAGGCCGCCTTTGCGGACGGTGTTGATTCCGTACTCTTCGATCAGTTCGTTCTGCACCAGGTCGAAGAGGAAGGGGTCCTTGATCACCTGGTACTTGTCGCCGGGGTTGAGGCCGAGCCCGTGGGTCTTCGCCACCCGGTATTCGTCGCCGGTGATGTAGCCCTGTTCGTTCATCACCAGCAGCACCTCGTTGCGCCGCTTCAATGCCGCTTTCGGGTCGAGGAAGGGGTTGTATTCGGAGGGCGCCTGCGGCAGGCCGGCGAGCAGCGCCGCCTCGGTCAGGTTGAGGTCCTTGGCCGGTTTCGAGAAGTAGGTCTGGGAGGCCGCCTCAGCGCCGACCGCGGTCTGCCCTTCGACCGTCCCGTAGGGGGCGCTGTTGAGGTACTGGGTGAGGATCCAGTCCTTGCCGTGGGCTTCCTCGAGCTCGACCGCCAGCGAGGCTTCGATCAGCTTTCGCTTGATCGTGTTTTCCGGGTTGTGGATGTAGAGGTTGCGGACCAGCTGCTGGGTGATCGTCGAGGCGCCCTGGACCGCGGCGCCGGCCTGCAGGTCCTTCCAGGCGGCGCGGGCGATGCCTTCGTAGTCGAGGGCGCCGTGCTCGTAGAAGTTCTTGTCCTCGATCGCGATCGTCGCGTCGCGCAGCACCTGCGGCTGCGCTTTTTCCGGCAGCGGCTGGCGCACGTTTTCGGAGCGGATGAACCCGATCAGGCTGCCGTCGGCCGCGTAGATCGCCGAGGAGCGGCCCTTCTGCACCGGCTTCAGGCTCTTCAGCGGCGGCGCCGAGTTGTAGATGTCGATCGCCCAGGCGGCCGCGATGCCGCCCGCGACCAGCGCAAGCGCGGCCAAGGCTCCCAGCGGGATAGCGACCTTGTGCCAGATGGGATGGTGCGGCTTGCGACGCCGCCTGCGGACCCGCGTGGCCATTCCCGCGGATTGTAGGGAGGGAGGGGCACCGGCCGCCCCGCTTGGCGGGGGCTCGCAATCCCGCTTGCCGTCCCGATAGGCTCGCCCGCGGCAGGCTCTTGTTCAAGGGGAGAGGAAGGCAAAAGTGAAACTAGTAATCGGGATCGTTCGCCCCGAGCAGGCGAACCAGGTCCTCGAGTCGCTGCACCGGGCCGAGGTCCGGGGCTTCTCGATGAGCCGCGTGCAAGGCCACGGCGGCGAGATGGACCGGGTCGAGACCTACCGCGGCACGACCGTGCAGATGGGTCTCTCGGAGAAGGTCAGGTTCGAGGTCGCGGTCTCCGACAACTTCGTCGACCGCACCGTCGAGGCGCTCTGCGAAGGCGGTCGCACCGGCGAAGTCGGCGACGGCAAGATCTTCGTCGTGCCGCTCGACCACGCGGTGCGGATCCGCACCGGCGACAGCGACGAGGGCGCCGTGACGCCGGTGAGCAAATGAGCGGCGTCGACACGGGCGATACCGCCTGGATGCTGATCGCGACCGCGCTGGTGCTGCTGATGACGCCGGCGCTGGGTCTCTTCTACGCCGGGCTGGTGCGTTCGAAGAACACCCTCAACACCTTCATGATGAGCATCGCCGCGATCGCCGTGGCGACGGTCACCTGGGCGGCGGTCGGCTACTCGCTCGCCTTCGACGGGACCGGCGACCTGGTCGGCGGCCTCGGCAATGCCTTCATGAGCGGCGTCGACTTCGCTCCGCGGGAAGGGACGATGATCCCGGAGCTGGTCTTCTTCGCCTTCCAGGCGACCTTCTGCATCATCACCGTGGCGCTGATCTCCGGTGCCGTGGTCGAGCGGATGCGGTTTGGGGCGTTCCTCGTCTTCGCCGCGCTGTGGTCGGTGCTGGTCTACGCCGTGCTCGCCCACTGGGCCTTCGGCGGCGGCTGGCTGTACGAGGGCGGCACCCTCGACTTCGCCGGCGGCGTCCCGGTCGAGATGGCCTCCGGGTTCTCGGCGCTGGCGGCGGCGCTGGTCGTCGGGGCGCGCAAGGACTACGGCCGCCAGGCGCTCCTCCCCCACAACGCGGTCTACGTGCTGCTCGGGGCGGGGCTGCTGTGGTTCGGCTGGTTCGGGTTCAACGGCGGCAGCGGCTTCTCGACCGGCGAAGGGAGCGTGCTGGCCTTCACCAACACGCTGCTCTGCCCGGCCGCGACCCTGGTTGTCTGGTTCGCCCTCGACCTAATTCGCGGGCGCAAGGTGACGGCGATCGGCGCCGCCACGGCGATCATCGTCGGCTGCGTGCTGATCACCCCGGCGGGCGGCTACGTCAGCCCCGGCTGGGCGATGGCGCTCGGAGCCCTCGGCGCGATCCCCAGCTACTACCTGATCGTCTGGCGGACGCGGACCCGGGTCGACGAGACCCTCGACGTGCTCGCCGCCCACGGCACCGCGGGCTTCTTCGGGATCCTCTTCATTGGCTTCTTCGCCCAGGAGACCTGGAACGGGGTCTCCGACGGGCTGCTTTACGGCAACGCCGCCCAGCTAGGCGACCAGGCGCTTGCCGCTTTGGTGGCACCGACCTATGCCTTCGTCGCGACCTTCGTGCTGCTGAAGCTGATCGGCGCGGTGATGCCGCTGCGGGCGACCGAGCGCGAAGAGGCCGGCGGCATGGACGTCAACCAGCACGGCGAGGAGGCCTACGTCACCGGCGAGGGAGCGATCCTGCTCCTGCCCGACGACCACGAGAAGATCGCCGTGCCGGTCGCCGATCCGGGATAGCTACGCGCGCAGGCGGTAGCCGCGGCTGAAGAGGCGCAGATTGACCAGGAACAGCGCCGCGGTTGCCGCCGTCAGTGCCAGCAGAGAGAGCGGGATGCTGACTTCGGTGTAGCCGACGAACCCGTAGCGGACCAGGTTGATCATGTAGTAGATCGGGTTGAAGTGGGTCAGCGTCTCGTAGGGCTGGGGCAGCAGCGCCGCCGAGTAGAAGACGCCGCCGAGGAAGATCAGCGGGGTGAGGACGAAGGTCTGGGCGAAGGCGACGTCGTCGAACTGCTCGGCCCGCACCCCGATCAGCACCCCCAGCTGGCTGAAGAAGAACCCGACCAGGAACAGGGACGGGATCAGGACCAGTACATGTTCGACCGGCAGGTCGACGAGCAGGGCCGAGGCGATGAAGGTCAGCACCGCGACGATCAGCCCGCGCATGAAGCCGCCGAGCGAGAAGGCAAGCAGCAGCTCGGCCGGGGAGGCGGGCGAGGAGAGCTGGTCCTGGATCGCGCCCTGGAACTTCTGCTGCAGGATCGAGGAGGAGTTGTTGGAGAAGGCGTTGGTCGAGAAGGCCATCATGATCAGGCCGGGGATGACGAAGACGACGTAGTCGATCCCGTGCAGCTTGTCGATGCGCGAACCGAGGGCGGCGCCGAAGACCGAGATGTAGAGGAAGGTTTCCAGCAGCGGCGCGCCGAGGGTCTGCTTCTTGATCTTCATGAAGCGGTTGACCTCGCGGCGCCAGAGGGTGGCGAAGCGGATCTGGGCGGCAGTCACGCCTCCACCTCCAGCTCGATGTGCGAGCGGGAAAGCTCTTTGCGGCCGACCAGCGCCAGGTAGGCGTCCTCGAGGTTGGCGACGCCGAAGCGCCCGGCCAGCTCGTCGCTGGTCCCCTCGGCGACGATCTGCCCTTCGGCGATGAAGGCGATCCGGTCACAGAGCTGCTCGGCCTCCTCCAGGTAATGGGTGGTGAGCAGGATCGTCGTCCCCTCCTGATTGATTTTCTGGACGTAGTGCCAGAGCTCAAGCCGCAGCTCGACGTCGACGCCGGCGGTCGGCTCGTCGAGGATCAGCAGGCGCGGCCGGTGCATCATCGCCCGGGCCAGGATCAGCCGCCGTTTCATCCCGCCGGAGAGGGTGCGGGTGCGTTCGTTGCGCTTCTCGGTCAGGGAGAAGGTCTCGAGCAGCTCCTTGGTCCGCTCGCGGCGTTCCTTGCGCGGCATCCCGAAGTAGCCGGCGTGGTAGTCGAGCGTCTCCTCGGCGGTGAGGAACCAGTCGATGTTCGCCTCTTGCGGGGCGAGGCCGACCGCCTGGCGCGCCTCGGCGTAGTTGTCGATCGCGTCGTTGCCGAAGATCTCGATCGAGCCGCCGGTCGGCTGCGCGAGGCCGGTCGTGCAGTGGATCAGGGTCGACTTGCCGGCGCCGTTGGGGCCGAGCAGGCCGAACAACTCGCCCTCCGCGACGTCGATCGAGACGCCGCGCAGCGCCTCCACCCCGGTCGGGTAGCGCTTCTCCAGGTCCTTGATGTCGAGAGCCTTCATGCGGCGATGACTCTAGCCAGCCGGCTCAGCCGGCTTCGGCGACCGCGACCAGGCGCCGGTTCAGCTCCCGCATGACCAGCTCGTAGGCGGGCGGGAACCAGCGCTGCAGCCCAAAGAGCAGGCGGATGTCTGGCGAGGTGAAGACCAGGTAGCGGTTCTTCTCGACCCCGGTGAGGATCTTCTCGGCGACGTGCTCCGGGCTGACCGCGCGGCGCTCGAAGCGGCTTTTCAGCTTCTGCAGCCGGGGGTTCTCGGCATCGACGCCGACGATCTCGACGGTCCCCACCAGCGGCGTCTTGACCCCGCCCGGGCAGACGAGGCTGACGCCGATGCCGTGCGGGCGGAGGTCGAAGCGCAGCACCTCGGAGACGCCGCGGAGGCCGAACTTGGCGGCGCTGTAGGGAGCGTGCCAGGGGAGGCCGAGGAGCCCGGCGGCGGAGGAGACGTTGACCACGTGGCCGCCGCGTCCGGCCTCGATCATCGCCGGCACGAAGGACTCGAGGACGCTGATCGGCCCCATCAGGTCGATCTCCACGGCGCGGCGCCAGTGGTCGTGGTCGAGGCGGTCGATCGCGCCCCAGATCGAGATCCCGGCGACGTTCATCACCACGTCCATGCTGCCGTGGGCGGCGTGGACCTCGGCCGCCATCGCGGTGACGGCGTCGTGGTCGGAGACGTCGGCGGCGTGGGTGTAGCTGACCCGGCCGCCGCCGGCGCGCACTGCCTCGGCCGTCTCCTCCAGGCCCGCGGCGGCAAGGTCGGTGAGGTAGAGGTCGGCGCCGCGACGGGCGGCGCCGAGGGCCGTGGCGCGGCCGATGCCGCTGGCGGCGCCGGTGACGAAGCAGCGCTTGCCGCGCAGGTCGGGGACGGGAGCGCGCATCAGCCGAGCCGGCGCGCCGGTGCCTCGGGCTGGACCCGCAGCGTCTTCAGGGTCATCGCCAGCATCTCGTAGTGGCCGATCAGCAGGCAGAGCTCGATCAGCAGCCGCTCGTCCAGCTCGGCGGCGAGCTGGGCCCAGAGCGCGTCGCCGATCTCGCCCTCCGCGTGCATCTCGTCGCAGGCGCGGAGGAGGAGCTGCTGGCGCGGCGACCAGCCCGGCGCGTCAGGCCCGCTGCGCACCCGCGCGACTTCCTCGGCGCTGAGGCCGGCGCGTTGGCCGAGGCGCTCGTGGTGTCCCCACTCGTACTCGCAGGCGGTGTTGTGGGCGACGCGGAGGATGACCAGCTCGCTGTCGCGGCGCGGCAGCTTGCCGCCCGGCATCAGGCCGCCGGCAAACCAGAGCCAGCGGCGGAAGAGGCCCCGGTGGCGGCCGAGCGTGGTGAAGATGTGCGGCGGCTCGCCGCCGCTGGCGCGTCCCAGCACCCAGGCGATCGCAGAGTTGACAGGCCCGATCTGGCGCCGGTCCCCGGGTGCGATGCGCGGCTGCTGATCCCCCTCCATCGCCGACACCGTAAACGAGGTCGCTTAGGCTGCGGGCGTGCCCGCCCCGCTGCTTGCCGTCGACACCCCCTCGATGCTGTTCCGCGCCTTCTACGCGCTGCCGAGCAAGATCGTCGGGCCGAACGGGCGACCGGTCAACGCGCTGCTAGGGACGGCGAACCTGATCCTGCGCGAGGTCGAAGTGCACCAACCGCGGGCGGTGGTGCTCTGCTTCGGCCCCGACGCCGCCGCCTACCGGACCGAGCTCTACCCCGCCTACCACGCCGAGCGCGAGGAGGCGATGCCCGACGAGCTGCCGCACCAGTTCGCCGACGCGCGCCCGTTCTTCGAGGCCTTCGGGTGGACGGTGACGACCGCCGAGGACCTCGAGGCCGACGACCTGCTCGGCACCTACGCGACGCTCGAGGCCGAGGCCGGCGGCCACGCCCTGCTGCTGACCGGCGACCGCGACATGTACCAGTGCGCGAGCGAGGACGTGACCGTCCTCTACGTCAAAACCGGCGGCGGCAAAGGCGCCGAAGAGGTCGGCCCGGCGGAGGTGCGCGAGCGCTACGGGATCGACCCCGAGCTGGTGCCCGACTTCATCGCCCTGCGTGGTGATCCCTCCGACGGCCTGCCGGGCGCCAAGGGCGTAGGGCCGAAGACCGCGGCGGAGCTGCTGAAGACGCACGGGTCGCTGGAGGCGATCCTCGACAGCGCGATCCGCGAGCGGCGACCGGCCCTGCGCGGCGCTTTGATCGACGGCCGCGAGGACCTGCTCAAGTTCAAGGACATCGCGACCTTGCGCGACGCCGGCGTCAAGCGGCCGAAGGACCGCGCCACGAATTGGGCCGGCGCTGCCGAGGCGGCGCGCGAGCGGGGGATGAAACGCCTCGCCGAGCGGCTGGAAGCGAACGCCGGCTAAGCGCCTGGCGACTTTTCCTGTCCCTGGGGAGGAAAAGTTGCCTCCCACAGGCCCCAGGCGCTGACGATCGCCCAGACGCCCTCGAGTAGGAGGAAGCCCCACTGGGTTTCGAGCCAGGCGAGCACGGCGAGGATCGCCGAGCCGGCCAGGTTCAGCGCCAGGTAGAGGCGCGAGTCGGGGCGCATGCGCTCGAACTGGACCGCGGCGAAGCCGGCGAGGATCAGCAGCGCACCGACGACCTGGATCAACTGGTCCACGCGAGCGAGCCTAGAGATCCGCGCCGAGCCGGTACGGTCGCCCGGTGGATCCCGCCTCGCTCCCGCTCGTCAAGCACGGCCAGCTGCGCAAGCGCTGGCGCTACGTCGGGGTCTTCGCCGAGGAGCTGATGCTCTGCGCGGCGCGCGCCGAGGTCGGGCCGATGACCCAGTCGTTCTGGATCTTCTGGGACCGGGCGGGGCGAAACCACGCGGCGCGGACGATCCTCCTCCCCGGCAGTCGCGAGGTGACGCTGGACGGGCCGCGGCTGGAGATCGACAGCCCCGACCTGCGGGCGAGCCTGCGGCTCGGCGAGGTCGCGCCGATCGAGGTCACCAACCCCAGCGGCAAGGCCGAGGCCTGGACCCGCAAGCGGGTCGGGATGCCGGTCGAGGGCACGGTCGAGGTGCCGGGCAAGCGCTGGCAACTGAGCGGCCGCGGGGTCGACGACGAGTCGGCGGGGCACCACCAGCGCGAGACCAGCTGGCGCTGGTCGGCGGGC
>Ga0164305_10000398_pt1 | contig 16170 bp, 16 predicted proteins | sample Whisoiple_237_MG_FD_110215 | JGI IMG/M metagenome (GOLD analysis project Ga0164305, IMG submission 110215) | Soil microbial communities amended with pyrogenic organic matter from upstate New York, USA - Whitman soil sample_237_MG | ecosystem: Environmental > Terrestrial > Soil > Agricultural...
TATTCAATAATTACCATGTCAACCCGCAGATTTTGCCCCCAGCCACTGCCGTTAGAGTCCAACCTGCGGATGCGAATCCGGACAAAATCACGCCCGGTTTCGATCACTTGAATCCCAAATTGATCGGACCACCCGTGATCGAGATTGTCAGCTTGGCGAGGCTGGCACTGTACAATCTGCGGGGTTGGCGTGGCGAAGTTCCAACCAGTCACTTTGAAGATGACATCACCACTGCGATTGCCGATGAAAACGTACCCATAGTGTTGCTGTCCGATTGCGCCTGCTGTCACGCCTTTCGGTGTAACCAAATGCACCTTCTCAATAACTTCTGGAAGAAGACCACTGCTGCCTATTAACTCGTTCATAATGAATCCTCCGTAAATGTTGCCTAACTACTTATTAGACATAGTGTTTGATCTAATAGTCTTCCAAATAAACTCGGGCAACAATACGACGATCCGCGTATAGGATTATGAATATATTGCAACAAATTACTTGGGCAGCAGCCCCAACTTTTCCAGAGCAACCATCACAGCAGCCGTCCGGGTTTGTACGCTTAGTTTCCCGTAAAGATGCTCCAGATGTTTTCGCACTGTTCCTTCGCTGCAACCGAGCACTTTAGCGATTCCTGCATTGCTTTTATCTTTGGTAATCCAGAAAAGAACCTCTGCCTCGCGTTTGGTGAGTCCTAGCGATTCCAGGGTCGAAATAGAGAATGATTGCAGTTCTTCTTCCTCCAACAGCAAGAGATATTGCTCTCCAATGGGATCGGGAATCAGACGGACGATCAACTGTCTGCCTGCTTGTTGAATGTACAATGGTAAACAGCTAGATGGAATATCGCCGTTGAATGTGAGTCGCGATATCTGTTGCTTGAACCAATGTTGTAAGAGTTCTGGCAATGAGTGCGGCGCGCGCCATAAAAAATAGTGGTTCAACAGTTGTTCGGCGCGTTGAGTAATGAATTGCACCTGCCCTGCAATCTCCACAACTATCGCCCCAACGCGATCCAAGATTTGCTTGACTAATACCTTAAGGAAATTATCTGACTCTTTGTTAGTGCGATCGCCTAAAACTTCGATAGTATAATTGTGATAGCAATTTTCGTAAGTTTTGACCTCAGCTTTTGCTGCTGGGAATTTATCAATACCTTCAGATGTCAAAATAATTGCGCGCTGACGCTTTGGTGTCTGTGAATTCATGGGAAGTATCTCCATTGGCATACAGAGTGAGAATGGCGAAACCAACCAGATACTCATGCGGTGCGGGTATCTAGCTCATTTCACTATTGTTAAGGTATACAAGTGTAGAAATGCACTTTGAGATTTTTTGACAGTCCCTGATTTAAATTATTTTTCTTAAGTAATCACTAACTAATAACACTCGCTAGCTGTTAGTTACCAGTCGCATAATCGAGTGACTTGCATAAATTTTATTTTTGTGTTAAAGGCAGTAGAGGATATTGTATAGATTAGCGAGCTGCGAAAAATAAAGTGACAGTCAATCGATTTTAGATTTTAGACTTTAGATTTTAGATTGAAGAAAGCGACCCCACGGATTTATGCGGGGGCTTGTACCCTGGTTGTTTTCGGTCAGGACAAAATTTTACTATTAAATCGGCAAAATATAAATTTCTACATGGGAGGCGATCGCACTTTTTGGAAAAACGCGATCGCTTCCAACACCTAGCCCTGTAAAAAACCCTTAGCTAGGCGTTTCTTAATTTTGACGGCCAACAATCCCAATCCAGCAACAATTGTGGCAGCAATGCTGCTGGGTTCCGGCACGGCTTCGGCAATACTGAGAGAATTGATGCCCAAAGCGCGTGAAGCGAAGCTATCCCGAAGGGAATCGCCATCCAAACTGCTATAGACGAGTCGCGAAATGTTAGCAGCATCGCTGCGAACTCCGAGAAATTGCGCTGAATTATCCAGGGCTAATGAGGAGGTTCCTTGGGTTGAAAAACTGCCTAACAAATTATTATTACTGTCAAAGGCCGAGATCAATGCAGTGAATAAAAAAGTATCATCTACCGCTATTTGCGTCCCGGCAGCCGCTACCGGACGATCGAAGGTAATCGTCAGCGGGCCAGGGTTTCCTACTGCTGGCGGCGGGCCTGGTATTAAACCAGTCAACAAAATGAAATCGCCGCTGGCAAAGTTGGTGGGAATACCCGGTGACGGTAAGGTTTGAAACAGTAAGGGAGGCGTCACTCCTGGAGTTGCAGCCTGGGGAATGCTGACATTAACTCCGAGTCCTTGTTCCGAGGTGACTGAGAAGGAATTGGGCAATACTTTAAACGGCGGCTGGACTGGCCCTAAAATCGACCAATCAACGCGATCGCTTCCTCCTAATGCAGCGCGATCGCTCACGAATGTCAGATTAGCAGCTTGAACCGGCGCTGCTAACAGAATCAGCAGAGTGCCGATCGCAGTTCCTGCAGCGGATGTTTTTAGCGATCGGTTTTTTTTTGCTGTGGGTACAAATTCCGGCAGGCGATCGCTTTGTATTAGCTGCACTTTGAAATGTTGAACTTTTTCACAAATCATAGTAATTTCTCCTTGCAACCTGTACGCAAAATATTACCTAATTTTTGTTCTGCAAAAACTGAATATTGAAATTAGGTCGATGTCTAATATACTTTACATCCTGATAATTAACTCTAATTATTTAACAACACATAACATTACGCATAATTTCGTAAGGTGGGGATTTCCAGCCCTACAATTGGTATTCCATGCAATTGAAAACTGCTATAAAACTTGAGGGTTCTCTAAAGTTGGAAGTACATCCGAGACATTTTCATACCTTAGTATCTTCGGCAACAGGGAATGTTTCGATTACAATACACTATGTAGCATCTAATAAAAAAGAGCGATCGCACTATGGGAATGACCCTGACCGAAAAAATCTTAGCTAAAGCATCAGGCCGCACTAAAGTTGAGCCCGGAGAAAATATTTGGGTAGAAACAGACGTGTTGATGACCCACGATGTCTGCGGGCCCGGCACTATCGGCGTTTTCAAACGCGAATTCGGCGAGAATGCTAAAGTCTGGAACCCTGACAAAATCGTCCTCATTCCCGACCACTACATTTTCACCAACGACGAACGCGCTAACCGCAACGTCGATATTCTCCGCGATTTTGCCAAGGAACAAGGGATAAAATACTTTTACGACATCACGGATCGATCGGACTTCAAAGCAAATCCCGACTACAAAGGAGTTTGCCACATCGCGCTGGCACAAGAAGGCCACACCAGACCGGGCGAAGTGCTCTTCGGCACAGATTCCCACACCTGCAATGCCGGCGCTTTCGGACAATTTGCCACCGGTATCGGCAATACAGACGCGGCTTTTATCATGGGAACCGGCAAACTGTTAATCAAAGTTCCGGCAACCATGCGCTTTGTATTCAACGGCGAACTGCCGGATTATTTGTTAGCAAAAGACCTGATTTTGCAGATTATTGGTGATATTAGCGTGGCCGGTGCTAACTACCGGACAATGGAATTTGCCGGCGATACAGTGGAACGTTTGACGATGGAAGAACGGATGACGCTGTGCAATATGGTGATTGAAGCTGGCGGTAAAAACGGCACGGTTGCGCCAGACCAAACTACGTTTGATTACGTTACTTCGCGGACTGACAAACCCTTCGATTCATTTTACAGCGATGGGGATGCTAAATTTTATAGCGATCGCACCTACGATGTCAGCAAATTAGAACCAGTCGTCGCCAAACCGCACTCTCCCGACAACCGCGACTTAGCCCGCAACTGCCGCGATGTCAAGATCGATCGAGTTTACATCGGTTCCTGCACCGGCGGCAAAACCTCCGACTTCCTGAATGCCGCCCGCATTCTGAAAGGAAATCAAGTCAAAGTTCCGACTTATTTAGTACCAGCAACTCAGAAAGTTTACGAAGATTTGTTTGTCACAAAATACGACGGTCAAACGCTTTCGGAAATCTTCTTAGCTGCCGGCTGTATCGAACCGGCCGCGCCTTCTTGCGCCGCTTGTTTGGGCGGCCCGAAAGATACTTTCGGGCGGATGAATGAACCAGAAATTTGTGTATCTACAACTAACCGCAATTTCCCCGGCAGGATGGGAAATAAAGAAGCGCAAGTTTATCTAGCTTCACCTTACACGGCGGCGGCTTCTGCCCTGACTGGTTATGTCACCGATCCGCGCGAATTCCTGTGTTAGAAAGTAACTAATGTAAGGTGATCTTCGGCGCACCCGGAGGTCCCTGGAAGGTGCGCCGAAGAGTACCCTACGAGATGAATGTAAGGTGTGCTTCGGCGCACCCGCAAAAATGAGTGTAAAATGCCCTATAAAAAAGTAGGAGGACGATATTAATGCCCAACTATCGCCGGTTTTACCTTGCTGGTGGAAGTTTCTTCCTAACGCTTGTTACCTACAATCGCACACCGCTATTTTCAGAGTCAGAAAATGTCTCGCGACTCGGCAAGGCTGTAGGGGCTATTAAATCAGAATAACCTTGTGAAATTATTGGGCAGTTGTATTGCCCGACCACATCCATCTTTTGTGAAAATTACCTCCTAATCATAGTGCCTATGCCCAGCTTATTGGAGAGATAAAAGTTTTATTTACACAATCTTTGTGAGGTCAAGGAACTTTGGCTCAAAATATCTCATTTTCTGGTCGCCAGCGTCGAGAAAGTGATGTTTTGTATCGGCGCTTTTGGGGATATCCTATTGGCAAACAAGATGATTGGGAACAGCATTTAAACTATATTCACTACAATCATGTTAAGCACAATTAAATTTTTTGTCCGCATTTGTGGTATTATTATAGCTTGAGATTCTGGTTAAAAAAGATGTTTATTCAGTTGATTGGTGCTGTTGTCCTCATGGCAGAAAGCCAAAAATACTAAATTTTGATGCCATTTCCTATAGACTAGGAGAATAAATTCACAGGACTTACGTAAAAATTGGTATGACAGGCTACTTATAGCGGTAAGGTGCGCTGCCGGGCGCAACCCGATCCTTGTGTCAGATGTGCACTGCTTGAATTGACAGGAGATTTGCTTTGAAAACACTATTTTTGGCTTGGCAAAGCCCGCGCAGCGGTTCTTGGTTTCCGATTGGTCGATTGACATTTAACGGTAAAGAATACCAGTTCAATTATACAAATGGTGTTCTAGAAGCGAAACTTAAGTGCGGGTTTCTGCCTTTGCCATCTTTCCCGGATTTCAATAATGTTTACACTTCACAGAAACTGTTTTCGTTGTTTTCTAATCGAGTGATGGCGCGATCGCGCCCTGACTACCCTGAATTTGTACAGTGGTTGAATATCCCTGAACACGAACATGACCCAATTGCTTTATTGGCGCGCAGCGGAGGCAAACGGGTAACTGATAAATTTGAGGTGTTCCCTTGTCCCGAACCGGATGAAAATGGACGTTACTGTATCCATTTTTTTGCAGATGGACTGCGATACCTTTCAAAGTCGGCAATTGAACGGATTAATCGGCTTCAAGTGGGCGAACTTTTGTATTTAGCCCACGAATTTCAAAATCCGCGCGCTTCCCGTCTGCTTCTGTGTACTAAAGATCACTGGATTGTCGGCTATTGTCAGCGCTATCTTGTGGATGATATTTTTGAAATTATTTCGCAGCATCCAGAATTGGTTAGCGTAGAAGTCGATCGTCTCAATCAACCCCCAACGCCCCTACAGTTCCGCTTGCTGTGCAAGATGACTGCCGATTTCCAGCAAGGCTTTCGCCCCTTCCAAGGTCGGATGTACCAGCCGGTTAGCAGTGATGTTTTAGCTGCAAGTGCGATCGGATAATCAGCAACAATAAGTAAAATTACGATCGCAGAATTAGGGAAGAAGTCAAGTTAATTATTGTGAATTGAATACAGAAGATTGCACAATTCATACAAATAATTAGCTCTATGTTGACATTTTTTACATAATAGAGTATGTTTGAGCTAATTTATCGATTCCAAATTTCGCATTCTCTGTTAAGCCCATACAATTTCTGAAAAATAGAGCTACACATTGCTAATGATTTCGATTAGCATTGTTGCGCTGAGTGACACAAACTCGAGTTCTAATTTTTCTACTTAGAACTCACATGGATGTGAAATTGAACGATCGCAAACTTCAGATAATTATCAGTATGAACAAAAAAATAAAGATTGGGGTTGCTGAAGCTTTTGGTACTTTTGTGTTGGTATTAGGTGGATGTGGCAGTGCGGTTTTAGCTGGAGACAAAATCGGCTTTTTGGGAGTTTCGATCGCCTTTGGTCTATCCCTCTTAATCATGGTTTATACGATCGGCCCTATCTCTGGATGCCACATTAATCCGGCAGTAAGTATCGGTTTAGTAGTTGCCAAACTGATCGATGCTGTTTTGCTTCCTTATTATATAGGAGGTCAGATTGTAGGGGGAATTTTAGGCGGTCTTGTTTTGTATATGATAGCATCAGGAAAACCAGGTTTTGATGCGGCGGCTTCGGGATTTGCGTCTAACGGTTTTGCAGAACATTCTCCCACTGGTTACGGACTTTTGGCAGCAGCTTTGACGGAAATTGTACTGACTGCTTTTCTGTTATTTACAATCATGGGTACTACCCATCCCAATTATCCAGTCGGTTTGGGCGGAATTCCCATCGGCTTGATGTTGGTGTTGATTCACTTAGTCGGAATTCCCGTAACCAATACTTCGGTTAACCCAGCTAGAAGTATCGGTGTCGCACTTTTTCAAGGCGGATGGGCAATCCAACAGTTATGGGCGTTTATTGTATTCCCAGTGATTGGTGGAATTATCGGCGTTTTGGCTTATAATTTCATTAAACCGACTATGGAAGAAATTTGAGCGAAAATCAGAAATAAACCGGGTTTATCGAATTTTTTAGGGTGGTAGAATTCATCCGGCAACTTAAGAAACCCGGTTTGTCGATCGCACAACTCGATGAGATTGCAAGTATTTCGGTAAATAGGTGCCATGATTACGATCGTGATGGGAGTCTCAGGTTCTGGCAAAACTACTGTCGGCAAGTTGCTGGCGCAATCTCTCAACTGGGATTTCAGCGATGCCGACGATTTTCACCCATTAGCTAATATCGATAAAATGAGTCGGGGCATTCCTTTAGAAGATGCGGATCGCCTTCCTTGGCTATTAAAATTGCAAGCTGCAATAGACAGGTGGCTGTTAGAAAATAAAAATGTGGTTTTGGCTTGTTCTGCTTTAAAAACATCTTACCGCGAAATGCTCTACCGAGACCAAAAGCGAATGAAGATAGTTTATCTAAAAGGTTCTTTTCAGCTATTAGCCACAAGGCTAAAAAATCGCGAAAATCACTACATGAAAGCAGACTTGCTGTTAAGTCAGTTAGAGAGTCTCGAAGAACCAGAAGATGCAATTATCATAGATGCTTCGCAGCCACTAGAGTTAATCGTGAGCCAAATTAAAAATCATCTGATGTGCGGTTAATTGCCCACAATAAAACCTATAACACTAAATCGGGCTTAAATACCAGTTTATTTATTAGTCCCTCTTAACTAGGGCGAGAGTTTGTAGAGTAGCGATTTTAATCGCCGAGTCTTATCGAGGGTTTTTAACGCGAATTTGTATAAGAGTTATTTTTTTCGGATCAACCGGGTTTCTGAACCAAATTTAGCCCCCTCTCCGTTTCAGGGGAAGAGGTTTGGCGTGCTAATTTTTGTACAAATACAAGAAAGCTTCTACTTCAGCGGCGGTTGGTTGAGCGGCAATTGCACCCGGTTTCATCGCTGTCATCGAACCTACCGCATTCGCATAATTTACAACTTTTTTTGTTATTTCGGGAGTGGCTAAACTCTTAATTCCCACCTTGCACAATTGGCTGACAAAACCAGCCAGAAAACCGTCGCCTGCACCTGTTGTATCCTCAACATCTACTGTAAATGCGGGGATTTTTCCTTCATTTTCCGAGATACAATAGGCGCAACCTTTCTCGCCCGCAGTCACCAAAACGCCTTCTACGGAATCGAGGCGGTAGGTAATAGCTCCAGGGTCGGTAGTGTCAAACAACCATTCGGCTTCTTCCTCAGATAACTTGACAAAATCAACTTTTTTTAATATTTTTCTAATGCGCGCTTTTGCTTCGTCTGGATTTGGCCAAAACACTGGACGCCAATTGATGTCAAGTATAATTTTAACATCGTACTGTTCTGCTAGTTCGATCGCCCGGGCGATCGCCTCTCGACTTTCAGGATAAGCTAATTCTAAAGTGCCTAGCACTAAATATTCGGCATTTTCAAACAGCACTTCTGGTAGTTGTGCAGCAAGGAGACGGGTGTCTGCAAAATCCGCAGTATCGAATTCGCCAAAACCGGCAAAATTTCGATCGCCCGCTTCATTCCGCAAAACATAAACTTGCCGCGTGGGCGCACTTGGATGTCGCTGCACTCCAGCAATATCAACCCCTAATTCTTGCAATACCTGCACTAGGGAATTCCCCAATTCATCCCCACCTAGAGCACCGATAAATCCCGCCGCCGTCCCCAATTTCACCAAAGCACAGGCAACATTAGCAGGAGCACCGCCGGGATATGCCGTCCAAGATTCTACCTCTTCGAGAGATACTCCTGGTTTGTCTGCTAAACAATCAAATAAAACTTCACCCAGACACAGAACGCGAGGATAAGTCATATCTATTTTAGATTTTAGATTTTAGATTTTAGACCAGCAGTAGACAGGTCAATAGTTATTTTTAACCCATCCCAGAAAAATTGCAAGCTATTTTTTAATAGCTGCTCCTATAATATCAGACTTACTGATACTGGCAGTTACTCTCTCAACGCACAAGTGCAGTGCGGGCGTATCAGTTGTTTTACCTGAAAACATTTGCGGGTTGGGCACGGATGTCAGATGCGCGCAGGTAAAGGGATCGCCCGCAACCCTCCGGTGCCAGCAGTGCAAGTCGGTGCGAGTCATCCTGTGTTAGCGCTGGGTTTGCACTCCTGGCGATTCTGCAAGCGAGTTGGTGCTTCGGGCCCGAAAGAGTAGCACAGCAAATTTAATTTTGTCTTCATACTCGATCCCTCATCCTTTAGAATTGTAGATAGGTAAATATGCAGACATAGGAAAAATTTATGAGTGGGATTGTCTCTGGAACCCCTGTCACCCTGTCGGACAGAGAATTGCAAGTGGTAGAGTTAGTAGCGGCGGGATTGACTAATGAGAAAATTGCCGAAAAGTTAGAGATTAGCAAGCGTACAGTTGACAACCACATTAGCAATATCTTGAACAAGACGCGCGCTGACAATCGAGTTACGCTTGTACGCTGGGCGTTGCAGTGGGGAAAGGTATGTTTGGACAATATTAACTGCTGCCCTCTACCGGGGCCGATCGATAAAGAAGTATCTTAAGTAGGGACTCTGGTTGGGGACAGGCAAAGAAATGATGCAAACGGCACAAGAAAAACAACTCCGCTATCAAATTCAATGCCCTGGATTGCCGCTGGCGGTATATCGCGAAGTGGCGATCCATTTGCGTCAAGTTGAAGGGGTGCAAACCGGTTTAATTCCGCAGCAGTCGCAGCGGTTTGATTACTGCGACAGCCAAATTGGGGGTTTGTGGATACAGTATCCTGAAGGGTTCGATTTGGCAGGTCGCGAGCGGGTCGATCGCATTTTGGCTTATTATGGCGATCGTTACGGAGCTTGGGAATTATTCAGTCATTAGTTATTGGGAATTGGGAATTGTTAGCTGTTAACTGTTGACTGTTAACTGTTAACTGTTGACTGTTAACTGTTAACTGTTAACTGTTAACTGTTGACTGTTGACTAACAACTAATAACTACTGACTAATAACTACTGACTACTGACTACTGACTACTGACTACTGACTAACAAAATGAGTGCAATTAAAACTTTACCGGGAACGCGGGATATTTTGCCCGCTGAAATTCAATATTGGCAAAATATAGAAGAAGTCGCTAGAACAATTTTGAAAAAAGCGGCTTATCGAGAAATTCGGACGCCAATTTTTGAACAGACATCTTTATTTGAACGCGGCATCGGCGAAGCTACCGATGTCGTGGGCAAAGAAATGTACACTTTTAAGGATAAGGGCGATCGATCGACTACTTTGCGCCCAGAAGGCACCGCCGGAGTAGTCCGAGCTTTTATTCAAAACAGTTTGTACGCGGCGGGAGACGTGCAGCGTCTGTGGTATGCGGGGCCGATGTTTCGCTACGAACGCGCGCAAGAAGGAAGACAGCGGCAGTTCAATCAAATTGGCGTGGAAGTCTTGGGGAGTGCGAATCCCCGTGCGGATGTCGAGGTAATTGCGATCGCCTGCGACATCCTGCAAACCCTCGGCTTAAACAATTTGCGCCTCGATATTAATTCTGTCGGAAATAAGCAAGACAGACAAAATTACCGACAAGCTTTGATCGATTATTTTACACCGCACAAAGACGAATTAGACGCGGATTCTCAAGACCGCTTGACTCGCAATCCGCTGCGGATATTGGACAGCAAAAATCAGCGTACTCAAGAAATTGTAGCTGGTGCGCCGAGCATTTTAGCATATTTGGGTGAGGAATCGCGATCGCACTTCGAGCAAGTGCAGCTTATGCTCACAGATTTAGGAATTAGCTATCAGTTAAATCCCAGATTAGTGCGCGGTTTAGATTACTATACCTACACCGCTTTTGAAATTATCTCCGAGGATTTGGGAGCGCAAGCAACAGTTTGCGGAGGCGGCAGATACGATGGTTTAGTCAAGGAATTGGGCGGCCCCGATACGGCGGCAGTCGGTTGGGCAATGGGTATCGAAAGGTTAATTATCCTGCTGCAAAAGTTGCAACCTTTGCCCGTTCCCAAGCAGGATTTCTATTTGGTATCCAGGGGCGAAAAAGCAGAACAGCAATCGGTATTGTTAGCTCAAAAATTGCGAAGTGCGGGGTTTAGTGTAGAGATAGATTTGAGCGGCAGTGCTTTCGGGAAACAGTTTAAAAGAGCCGACAGAAGCGGTGCAGTTGCGTGTTTAGTTTTGGGAGATGCGGAAGCTGAAAACGAGACGGTACAATTGAAGTGGTTGGCGAGCGGTGAACAAAGTGCGATCGCCCAATCTGAACTGCTAGCAATGACCACCGAACTACAGCAGAAGATCATAGCTGCATATTAAGTCCGGCAGGGAATGAATTCCCTGCCTCAAAGCTAAAGTCCTCGCTATGAGGACTAATTATTTTAACAGTCTTCTTCTCAGTCCTCTTAAGAGGACTTTCGCTATTAGACAGGGAATTCATTCCCTGGCGGACTGTCGCCTTAAGTCGTTACTAATTGGCTCTGCCCGGTAACGCATATCCAAAGCCTCTGCCTCGTCATTAAGCCATTAACATGAATCCCAAAAACCAAGAGATATAATTTAAACATTAAAACATTTAACCTCTGATAAACTATGTCTGTAGCAACAAAAAATTATGAAACACAACTCACAATCACCTGGCCGCTACTACCAGAAGATTTCCAACTACCAGACGACCCAGTGGAAGACGAAAGCCAACCATTGTTCGCCGCCGCTTTGCGCCAGCCGCTAACAGGTTTTCCTGAATTAATGCAGGATGCCTTAATAGTTTCCAACTTTGCCTTGTGTGCCGGAATTAGTTTCCCAGGTTCAAGCAGCGACGAACAGCGCATTATCTGCAAAGCGCCAGATTGGATGTACGTGAAACCCGTCAATCCAAAAAATGTCTCTGAAGTACGCCGCAGTTACACCCCGCACACAGAAGGAACCATCCCTCAAATCGTGATGGAATTTCTTTCAGAAACCTATGGAGAAGAATACTCCGTTGAATTTACCTCGCGGGTGGGAAAGTGGTTTTTTTACGAGCAAGTAATCAAAGTCCCCCGATACGTCATATTCCGAGCGAAAACAGCTCGTTTAGAAGTTTACGCTTTAGAATCAGAGCACTACAACTTGCAAAAACCCGATGAAAACGGACGTTATTGGATACCGGGATTGGACTTGTTTTTAGGAGTTTGGGAAGGAACCCACGAAGGAAGGACGGGCTGTTGGTTGAGATGGTGGAACTCTGAAGGCGAGTTATTGCTGTGGTCGGAAGAACGAGCAGATCGCGAACGACTCCGCGCTGAAAAATTGGCTGAAAAACTGCGTCAAGCTGGAATCGAGTTAGATGATGAAGAGTGAAATATCAATTGATGAGTCGAGTTCGATCGTGTTTTGGTATGATGACACTCTTGTGGTGGGGGCATCCAGCCCGCCCTTGGGTAACTTTACACTCCTATGTTAATCGAACGTCTCCAGGCGATCGCCTGGACAAAAAAACCGCGACTCATATCCTTATTTTCTGGTTGCGGCGGCATGGATTTGCCATTCCACCAAGCCGCATTTGAGGTAGTTTGGGCGATCGACTCCAACAAATACGCCTGCAAAACATTCAGCAGAAACATCGCTGATGTCATCATCAACGACAGCATAGAAAATATAGACATTGCACAAGTTCCCGAAGCAGAAATATGTATAGGAGGGTTCCCCTGTCAAGATTTCTCCCTAATTTGGAAACGCCCCGGACTTGAAGGAACCAGAGGCAATTTATATACATACTTTCTAGATTTTGTCAATAAGAAAAAGCCCAAAGCTTTTGTAGCAGAAAACGTCAAAGGCTTATTAAGTGCCAATAATTATCAAGCAATAAAACAAATAATTTCTGACTTTGAAAGTATCGCTCCGGGCTACTTAGTTAAACCTAAACTCTACAACTTTGCTGATTACGGAGTTCCGCAATTTCGCCAAAGAGTGTTATTAGTTGGCATTCGGATGGATACAGGATTTAACTTTGTGCATCCTCAGCCAGAATACGGTCAAAATCGCAAAAATCCTTATCGAACTGCGGGCGAAGCACTCAAAAATGTGGAAGCAGTTCTTGACAATAACCAACATCATAAAATTCAACCCCGAACCGTTGAAATTTTAAATCGCATTAAACCGGGAGGCAATTTCTCTGATATTCCCAAGGATAGTCCATACTATGTCAAAGGTATGATTAGTCATGTTTATCGGCGAATTCATCCAGATAAACCATCATCGACAATCATTGCTGGTGGAGGTGGCGGGACTTGGGGTTATCATTATTTAGAACCGCGTTCATTGACAAATCGTGAAAGAGCAAGATTGCAAACATTTCCCGATAATTTTGTTTTTGAAGGTTCTACGACTGAAGTGCGGCGGCAGATTGGCAATGCAGTGCCGCCGGAGGGAATTGCTGCTGTTGTTGAGGCTTTAATTCCGCTATTTAAGGGGGATTATCCCCAAGTTGATTTATATGAAATGAGTAAAAAGTTGCAGGGGATGTCTATTCAACAACGATTAAAATGGGCTGAATAAGAGGGGTACGAGCAGAGTTTACAGTTAATTTAAAAGTGTGGTATAATCAAAATACCTGAGTCAGACGAAGCTTAAATCTTATATCTAAGTCAGGTTATATATTTTTATTTATCGGTGTGTGTAAAATGAATCATTACTCGCGTGAACAAAAACTTAACGACAGGAAAACCCTCTAGAAACACACCTCATTACGAGTATCCTCAAGACATACCTGAGTGCTATGCAGATATCGTAGAGGAACTGCGGACTCAGGCTCAAGATGTTCGATCGAGCCATATTGGAAAACCCAGTGGTGGTAATGCTGCGGCTGCCAAACTCGAACTCGCAATGGGTAGAGTTTATAGCGAAAAAGCTACCAGCAAGAAAAAGCCTCTCAATATTCCAGGCCAAGACAATGGGCCAAAGTTGTGTTTTCCGGAAAGGATTGACAGAGCAGCATTCCCTAATAATTTCAACGAAAAACACGCTGAGTACAAGCTCTTCAATGCACTTGCAGCAGAGTTGGAACGAGATAGTGTACCTTCTGAGGCGATAGGAAGGCTTTACATTTACACGGACAGGGATATGTGTTCGGGCTGCAACACTACCTGCGATGAAGACTTTGCTAGGTGGTTCCCCAACATTGAAGTGATTATCTTCTACGAGGAGCCATATCCGTAGAAATATAGGATAAAAAGCCAGTAGAGCCAAGCAAGGCTTTACTGGCTTTTCTGGGTAAGATATAATAGAAGTGATATAAAGTTTCAAATTAGCTTAATCTTGGTTTACGATTCAATAAAATACAGAAGGAGGGAAAGTCAATGATCAAATTTGACATAGGTCACTACACCGATTTTAAATTGCCCAACAATTCCGATATTCCCGATCGATTACAGCAAACACTTCGCACGGTTTGGGACAGAAAATATGACGATTTATACGAAAGAGGCGGAAACAGCGATGTAGAAGAAGCTTTTGTAGAAGTAATGACGGTCTTTGGAATGCCTAATGATGCAATATCCCATCAGCGATATGTCTACATGGCTTATGGAATAGCATTAGCAGCTAAACCGACCATTAAACATTACTTTCCTGAAGAACACAAGACTGATAGAGTTCAAGCAATTGTATCTTGTTGGCTAAAGGATGGTGGTGAAATCCCAGAAACTTGGGCAGATACCTTGTTTCCTCATATCGACAAAATTGGAAAATATCAAGCTGCCGATGAAGCTTATAATATCTTCTACGGGTTGCTGCAAACACTCAACAGCAAAATAGCCTATAATGCCATCTTGGATATTTTGTATGATGCCATTACCGGAGATGCTATTTCTGGTTTTGCTGCGGCCCAACGAGATATGTTTAATTGGTGGTTGATCGAGGTAATTCCTGCTGCGTATTGTTTAAAGCTGCCATCTACTTTATATTCTGGAAAATGGGAATTTCCGCCACTGAGTCAGTGCGCTTAAGTGAGGACAAAAGTAATTGGTACAGCTTAATTAGTTAATAATCAGGGGAATCCAGTTATTGACAATTACGATCGCACTCATTCATACTATAAGTAGTCGTTGTAGGAGCTAGCTTTAATGTCGGAGCTATTCGCAAGAATCACGGTTAATCCTAGACAGTGCGGCGGTCGCCCTTGCATTCGTGGCATGAGAATTCGGGTATCAGACGTACTGGACTTATTTGTGGCTGGTTTGAGTGCGGAACAAATACTAGAAGAAATGCCCGATCTTGAAGCAGACGATCTGAGAGCTTCTCTTTTGTATGCTTCGCGCAAACTCAATCATCCGGTATTAGTTGCATGACAATAATTTGGGTAGATACAGAATCCATCAAAATTACATCGGGAGCATCTCATATTTGTAAAAAAACTTCTTCTAGCTCCTTCCTTCTTCCTCTTTCCTCCTGCCTTCTGCCTCCTGCCTCCTGCCTCAAAACTCTAATTTCTAGCTTCGCTGCACAAGTGAGATGCTCCCATTACATCCGCGTTAATCAGCGTTAATCAGCAGTTCAAAAAATCTCAACTATTAAATTAGTTAATAATCAATCTAAAATAATCAATCAGGCACCATCAAACCCTTCAAAATTCTCCCCTTCTCCTCCTCGCTCAACCCTTTACACTGCACCAACACCCCAAAACCTCCCAAACCCATCGGATCTATCAATTGATGCAAAGCCTCCCGGCGTCGCAAAAACGTTGCCACATCCAATACTTCTGCATCATTTGTTGACAAAGAAGCAATACGATCGCCCAAACCCAACGCCATCAAAAACAAAGCCTGCTGAGTAAACCCTACCACATCCAAACCGCACAATTCACCCTGCCTTTCCAGCGCCGTAAAATTAACATGAGCCGTTAAATCCTGCCGCCCCACATTAATATAAGGATTGCTGTGATATCGGTGACGATAATAACACTGTAGCGTCCCCTCCCTGCGCCTCGGATTGTAATAGCGGTGCGCCGGATAACCGTAATCAATAGTTAACAAATATCCCCGCTGCAACTTTTGAGCAACTGTACTCATCCAGTCCAAAGCCGCCAAATTCACCTCACTGCGATAACCGTCCCCATAAACACTCGCCGACAAATCGATGCTTACCAAATCCAAATATTCGGCAATTCTAGGGGTGGAGACTTCGCCAACTACCTCAATAAATTTTATTTCTTCTTGTGTATTTTTGGGGGTTTCGGCGGCAACGTAAATCTCCCTAACTTGCCCTTCTTCCAGAAGAAATTGATGCACGGGTAAAGCATCTACTAACTCGTTAGAAAAAAAACAACCGACAATTAAGTTATTAACTATCTCATCCCA
>Ga0164305_10000400_pt1 | contig 16149 bp, 20 predicted proteins | sample Whisoiple_237_MG_FD_110215 | JGI IMG/M metagenome (GOLD analysis project Ga0164305, IMG submission 110215) | Soil microbial communities amended with pyrogenic organic matter from upstate New York, USA - Whitman soil sample_237_MG | ecosystem: Environmental > Terrestrial > Soil > Agricultural...
CCCATGGCGTCAGCGCGGCTTCGGCTTGCGGGCGCGGCATTTCTTGCAGACCAGCGTGCCGGGCTTGGTGCGGCTGTATTTGAAGTCGTGCTGGCAGCGGAGCTGGTCGAGCAGGGTCGTGAAGAACTGAAACATGGGCCGGGACCCTAGCGAGATTTGCTCCGTCGGGAAGCGCTTTCGCGAGCCCGCGGAGCATGGTTGAAGAGCGGATGCGCAAGAGGCTGTCTCCCCTTCTGATTGTCGCCGCCCTGAGCGGCTGCAACGCCGGCGATTCGGCGATGGATGGCGCGCGGCAGTTCGGGGCCGGGGTGGGGGCTGCAGCGACGGCGCCGCTGGATGATCTGAACCTGCGCCGCCAGTATATTCCGACCGTGCTGCTCCAGGCCGAGGCCAATCCCTACGATCTGCGCAACCTGAACCACTGCGCCACCATCGGGGCGGAGGTGGCGCGGCTGAACGAGGCCCTGGGGCCCGACAGCGACGAGCCGCCGGCGCCGAACGGCTCGTTCCTGAGCGAGCGGGCGGCCGACGCGGCGGCGAAGGCCGCGCTGGACGCCATTCGGGACGCGGTCACAGACTTCATCCCGGGCCGCAGCTGGGTTCGCCAGCTGTCGGGGGCCGAGCAGCACAGCCGCCACGTCCAGTCCGCCATCGAGGCCGGGCGTCTGCGGCGCAGCTTCCTGAAAGGGACGGGGATGCAGCGCAACTGCGCCGCGCCGGCCGCGCCGGCCTGGTACCGACCGCGAGGCGGCAGCCAGCGCTAGCCGTTCGAGGTGTGCCGGGCGTGGAAGTCGCGGCGGAAGGCCTCGAACCGGCCCTCAGCGATCGCCGCCCGCATGGCCGCCGTCAGGGTCTGGAAGAAGGCGATGTTGTGCCAGCTGAGCAGCACCTTGCCGAGAATCTCGTCTGCGCGGATCAGGTGATGCAGATAAGCTTTTGAATACTGAGACGAAGCCGGGCAGGCGATCGTCGCGTCCAGCGGGTCCTGATCCTCGGCGAAGCGCGCATTCTTGAGGTTGATGGGGCCTTCCCAGGTCCAGGCCTGACCGTGACGACCGGCGCGGGTGGGCAGGACGCAATCGAACATGTCGACGCCGCGCCAGACCGCCTCGACCAGATCGACGGGCTTGCCGACGCCCATGAGATAGCGGGGGCGGTCGGCCGGCAGCATTTCGGGGGCGTAGTCCAGAACCTCGCACATGGCCTGATGGCCCTCGCCGACGGCGAGGCCGCCGATGGCGTAGCCGTCGAAGCCGATCTCCTGCAGCCGGTCCGAGGACTCGCGGCGCAGGTTTTCGAAGGTCGAGCCCTGCTGGATGCCGAACAGGGCCTGGGTCTCGCGCGTGCCGAAGGCGGCCTTGGAGCGCGCGCCCCAGCGGGCGGACAGCTCCATGGCGGCGCGGGCAGCGGGTTCCTCTGCGGGCCAGGCGACGCACTGGTCCAGTTGCATGGAGATGTCGGCCCCAATGCGGTCGGCCTGGATCTCGATCGAGCGTTCGGGGCTGAGGACGTGTTTGGAGCCGTCGATGTGGCTGGCGAAGGTGACGGCGTCCTCCTTCACCTTGGAGATGCCGGCCAGCGACATGACCTGGAAGCCGCCGCTGTCGGTCAGGATAGGCTTGGTCCAGCCCATGAATTTGTGCAGGCCGCCCAACCGCTCCATCCGCTCGGGGCCGGGGCGCAGCATCAGATGGTAGGTGTTGCCCAGAATGATGTCGGCGCCCGTCTGGGCCACCTGATCGACGGTCATGGCCTTGACCGTGGCGGCGGTGCCGACGGGCATGAAGGCGGGCGTGCGGATGTCGCCGCGCGGCGTTTTCAGCACCCCGGTGCGGGCGCGGCCTTCGGTGGCGGAGATGTCGAACGGGAAGGGCATCAGAGGGCCAAAGTGTCCGATGACAGCGAAAATTCGTGGGACATTTCGGACAATTCGGACACTTTCGCTCGGCAGCAGGCGCGCAGAGGCGCGCGCGTCACCATTGTAGGCGCTTCAAACAGGGCGCCAGAGATTCGCGCTGAAGAATTTTCAAGCACCTGACAGGCCTGAAGAATTTTCGACGAGATGTGCGCGCTGACGGAACAGCAGGCTGCCGTCGCCATAGGAATAGAAGCGGTAGCCGTCCTTCACCGCATGGGCGTAGGCCGCCTTCATCGTCTCCAGGCCGGCGAAGGCCGAGACCAGCATGAACAGGGTCGACTTCGGCAGGTGGAAGTTCGTCATCAGCACGTCGGCGGCGCGGAAGCGGTAGCCGGGCGTGATGAAGATGGCGGTGTCGCCGTGGAAGGGCCGGACCTCGCCGTCCTCGGTCGTGGCGCTTTCCAGCAGGCGCAGGCTGGTGGTGCCGACGCAGACGATGCGGCCGCCGGCGGCGCGGACGGCGTTGAGAGCGGCGGCGGTTTCCGCCGAGACCTCGCCCCACTCCGAGTGCATCCTGTGGTCGGCGGTGTCGTCGGCCTTGACCGGCAGGAAGGTGCCGGCGCCCACGTGCAGGGTCAGGGCGTGGGTCGAGACGCCGCGGGCGCGGATGGCGTCAATCAGGGCAGGGGTGAAATGCAGGCCCGCCGTCGGGGCGGCGACCGAGCCGTCCAGTTGCGCGAACATGGTCTGATAGTCCGACCGGTCACGGTCGTCCTCGGCTCGTTTGGCGGCGATATAGGGCGGCAGGGGCATGACGCCGACATCCCGGATGGCCTCGTCCAGCATCGGTCCGGCGAGGTCGAAGCGCAGGGTCACCAGACCGTCGTCACCCTTGTCGACCACAGTCGCGTCGAGGCGGCCGAGTTCGCAGGCGGCGTCGCCCATCGTCTTGGCGTCCGGGGCGCCGAAGCGGATGCGGTCCCCGGCTTTGATCCGCTTGCCCGGCTTCATGAAGGCGGACCAGACGTCGGGCGCGTCGCGGTGATGCAGGGTGGCCTCGACGTCCACCGTCAGGGTTTCGCCCTCGGCTCCGATCCGCTGGCGGACGCCGGACAGGCGGGCGGGGATGACGCGCGTGTCGTTGAAAACGAGGGCGTCGCCGGGCTGGAGGAAGGCCGGCAGATCGCGGATGATCCGGTCTTCCAGCTTGCCGTCGCGCACGACCAGCAGACGCGCGGAAACGCGCGGCTCGGCGGGGCGCAGCGCGATGTGGTCGTCCGGCAGGTCGAAGTCGAAATCGGCGGTCTTCATCAGGCGGCGCAAAGGCCATGCGGTCCGCCGCCGGTCAAGTGCGGCCGCTAGCGGTCCTGACCGCCGTGCCGATCTTCAGGCGCGATGTAGTGGCGGTCGAGGTCGGCGGGGTCCATGCGCTGACCGGTGGCGTCGGCGACGATGGCGGCGATGTCGTCGTTGGTCTTGCCGGCGTCGCGCATCTGCTCGATCTCGTCGCTGATCATCTCGACGAACTCGGAGACCTCGAAACGCTCCTCGCCGAGGCCGAGGGCCTGTCGCAGGCTGCGCTGGGCCTTGATGGCTTCGTCGAGGCTGAAGGTGGTTTGATCAGTCATGGCGCATCTCTCGGGTCGGGAACCCAACAACCGCCAGGCGCTGGCGAGGTTGCATGATCGTGGCCGCGGGGATCGCCATAGTCGCTTTGACCGTGAGGCCCCCGGGTTCTCCGCGTTGACCCACGGCCTGTGACGCGTCAAACCGCGCCCATGTTGCAGAACCTCGAAACCCTCGCGCGCGAAGCCAAGTCCTGGCCGTTCGAACAGGCCCGCAATCTTCTGGCGCATGTGCTGAAGAAACGGCTCGACGACGCCGGGCGGAAAGAGGCGCAGGCGCTGATCGACGCCGGCAAGGCGGACGAGGCGCTGGCGAAGTTTCCGGAGCTGCAGCGGCCGGTCATTCTGGAGACCGGCTATGGACCGTCGGGCCTGCCGCACATGGGCACCTTCGGCGAGGTGGCGCGCACGACCATGGTGCGCAACGCCTTCCGCGCCCTGACCGGCGACCACTGGCCGACGCGACTGATCGCCTTCAGCGACGACATGGACGGGCTGAGGAAGGTTCCGGACGGCATCCCCAATCCGGAAATCCTGGCCGAGGACCTGCACAAGCCGCTGACCGTGGTGCGCGATCCGTTCGGGACGCACGGCAGTTTCGGGGCCCACAACAACGCCCGTCTGCGCGCCTTCCTCGACAGTTTCGGCTTCGAGTACGAATTCCTGTCGTCGACCGAGCAGTACAAGTCAGGCCGGTTCGATACGACCCTGCTGACGATGCTGGAACGTTTCGACGCCGTGCAGGCGATCATGCTGCCGACGCTGGGCGAGGAGCGGCGCGCGACCTATTCGCCGTTCCTGCCGGTCAGCCCGGTCACCGGCCATGTGCTGCAGGTCCCCACGCTGGAACGGAACGTGGAGAAGGGGACCATCACCTTCGACGATCCCGCGGGCGGACGCACCGAGGTCCCGGTCACCGGGGGACAGGTGAAGCTGCAGTGGAAGCCCGACTGGGCCATGCGGTGGACGGCGCTGGACGTCGACTACGAGATGTCGGGCAAGGATCTGATCGAGAGCGTGCGCGAAAGTTCCAAGGTCTGTCGCGCCATCGGCGGCACGCCGCCCGAAGGCTTCAACTACGAGCTCTTCCTGGATGTCGAGGGCAAGAAGATATCCAAGTCGAAGGGCAATGGCCTGACGATGGAGCAGTGGCTGCGGTACGGCACGCCGGAATCGCTGAGCTGGTACATGTTCCAGTCGCCCAAGTCGGCCAAGAGCCTGCATTTCAACGTCATCCCGCGGGCCATCGACGACTATCTGGCGGCCATCGAGGCCTACAAGACGCAGGAGCCGCCCAAGCGGATCGACAACGCTGTGTGGTCGATTCATTCGGGTTCGCCGCCGACGCACACCTCGCCGGTGTCGTTCGCCCTGCTGCTGAACCTGGTTGGCGTGGCCAATGCGTCGAACAAGGACCAGCTGTGGGCCTATTTCGCCAAATACCTGCCCGAGGCGACGCCGCAGAACGAGCCGCTGCTGGACCAGCTGATGGAGCGGGCGCTGAACTACTACGAGGACTTCGTGAAGCCGACGAAGTCGTATCGCCTGCCCGACGACAGGGAGAAGGCGGCGCTGCTGGATCTGGCGACGCGGCTGAAGGCCCTTCCGGCGGACACGACCGACGGCGAACTGATCCAGGGCGAGGTCTACGCCGTGGGCAAGGAACATGCGTTCGAGCCGCTGCGCGGCTGGTTCGGGGCGCTGTACGAAGTGCTGCTCGGCGCTTCGCAGGGGCCCCGGTTCGGCTCGTTCGCGGCGATCTATGGTCTGCCGCAGACGATCCAGTTGATCGAGGAAGGCGCGAACGGCCAGCTCGCCAAAGCGTGACATTAGAGAGCCGGTCTGTCCGCTAACGAACATGAACCGAATATAACGGCGAGGCTCCGGGAGCCTTCATGCGGCGTGGCGCATTGTGCCCCTCATCGACCAACCTCGATGAATTGGAGAGACCATGTCGAAGTTTATGAACACCACCCTGGCCACCGCCGCCGCTCTCGCTGCGCTGGTGACTGCGGTCCCGACCGTTTCGCTGGCCCAGGCCAACGGCGTTACCAACTGTGACGCCCCCGGCGGTCGTCAACGCACTGGCGCCCTGATCGGCGCTGTCATCGGCGGCCTCGCCGGCAGCCGGATTTCGTCCAACGAACGCACCCTCGGCGCTGTTGCCGGCGCGGGCGCCGGCGCCGCCGCCGGTTCCTACATCGGCTGTAACCAGCAGCGCGCCCGGGCCGCCGCCAACGCTTCGGCCAGCAGCGGCGCCCAGTACCGCGCCACGTCGAACCTGCGCATCCGCTCGGGTCCTGGCACCAGCTACCGTCAGACCGGCTCGCTGAGCGCCGGCCAGCCGTTCGCGGCCGTCGGCTCGCAAGGCGAATGGGTCCAGATCGCCGGCGGCGGTTGGGTCAACGCCAACTACGTCACGACCTACTAGTCGACCCGACGTAGAGACATTGAAGGCCGCTCCGGAAGGGGCGGCCTTTTTTGTTGCACTATCGCGATGCGCGCGGCGCATCGCTGCTTGAGCGCGGTTTTGTTGCGCTGTCGGTCGCCGGGCGGCGGCTCGCTGCTTGAGCGAGCTACTGGCTGACCCATACCACCCGGCCCATCCAGACGATGTCGCTGCGGGGCAGGGTGCGGGGCTCATAGGCGGGATTGATCGAGGCAAGGGTCACCGACCGCGCGGTGATCGCCGCCAGTTCCTTGGCCAGGGTCTCGCCGGACGCGGTGCGGACCACCACGCGGTCGCCCTTGCGCACCCGGGTGGCGTCGCGGTCGACAAGGACGCGGTCGCCCTCGCGATATAGCGGCGCCATGGAGTCGCCGTCGATGCGGAGACTGAACAGGGTGTCTTTCGGCTGGGGCAGTTCGGTCTGTTCCCAGCCGTCGCCGGAGGGCAGGCCCGCGTCGTCGAAGAAGCCGTCCTCGCCCGCGCGCGCCATGCCCAGCATTGGAGCCGTCGAGGGCCGGTCGGGCGCGTCAAGCGCCAGGGCGGCGAAATCGCCCAGCGACAGCCCTGTCGCCTGCAGGATGCGGGTCAGACTCTCGGTCGAGGGCCAGCGGGGCCGGGGCGGATCGCCGGCGCCGAACCTTTTGGACGGGTTGAAGCTGGTGGCGTCCAGTCCGGCCCGCAGCGCCAGCCCGGAGGCGCTCAGCCCCTCTCGCCGGGCCAGGCCGTCGATCGCCTTCCACAGCTGGGCATGGGACAGGGGCATGGGAACTCGTCGCAGCCGCGTTGCTGATTCGGAGAAAGATTACAGGCCGGGAGTAGGAATATCCACCTATTCCAGCCCTTCAGCGCGCCGCTCCCGCCAGGCCTGGAAGGTCCCGATCGCGATGGCCAGCAGGATGCCGTAGCTGGCCAGGTTCATCACCGCATAGAAGGCCGCGACGGGCGGGCGGAGGTCGACGAGGGTCAGCAGGTGGCTCATGACGATCAGGGCCTGAAGCCCCCCGGCCCACACCGGCCAGGAACGCCGGCTCTTCCAGGCGAGGGCCGCATAGACGCCCAGCATGACGGTATCGACGATCATGAGCCCCCATTGGGGACCGGAGAGTCGGCCGTCGTCCTGAATCAGCAGCGACGCCAGAAGGGCGAGGGCGAAAGCGCCCGCCCCGACGCGCTCGGGTTCGTCACCCTTCAGGAAGGCGAAGGCGACGACTGCTAGGGACACCGCTGTCCCGATCTGGGCGTAGAGAGTGTCAAACAAGGGGTTTGTCTTTCACTGGCGGAGGCGGAGCCGCCTACATCTTCTCAAGCGCACGGCGCTCCTGCCATGCCCAGAAGGTGCCGACGGCCATTGAGACCAGCACGCCGTAGTTGGCCATGTTGTTGACCGCTGCAAAGGCGTCGGAGGGAGGGCGCAGATTGAGCGCCACGAGGATTTCGCCGGTAACGATGAGAGCCTGAAAGGCCGAAGCCCAGAAGAGCCACGCCCGACGCGTGTGCCAGCCAAGACCGAGGAAAACCCCGAGCAGCACGATATCCATCCCCATCACGCCCCAGCGCGGAAGGCTGAGACTGCCGCCATCCTTGATCATGGTGGCGGCGAGGAAGACCATGGCATAGGCGGCCCCGCCCATCCGCTCTGGCTCGTCGCCCTTCCAGAAAACAAACCCCACGACGAGGACGGCAGAAGCCAGCCCGATCTGTGAGTAGATGGTCTCAAACACAGAATCGCCCCCATGCGCCATGCATGGGGGCGACAATGCCTTAAGTCAGCGCCGGCGGGAATGACCGCTGTCGGACATTACCTCGAATTAAACCGCGCGGAGACGGTGTTCGCCGGTCGTGGGCTGGTTGCCCTTATCGTCGAAGTGAGCAAAGGCGCCCCAGCCCATACGGCGGTGATCCTTGGCCAGTTCCTCGTGGCAAGCAACCATGGCCTGACGCGCGACGCCCAAGGCCGCAATCGTCTCAAGCGCTTTGGTCTGTGCGTCGGCGCCCATCACCGGCGAGATGCCGAGAGCCGCACGACCACCGATCATCGCCTGCACCAAGGTGGTGGCGCGCGTGATGGCCTCATCGACGGCCTTCTCAGTCGCGTTCAGGTCGCCGGCGACGCTGGCGATAACTTCGGTCTTGGTCACGAAAAGCCTCCCACTGGAAAAACTAGGTGAATGACTCTTTAACACGGCTCCGTTGTGTACGGTAGGGTTTTGTTGACCGCGTTTGGTAGGGTCTCATTGACCATGTTTCGGTGAAAACCCGGACCGTCTCCGCCGCCGCCGCCGATCGGGGGCGTGTCGCCGGGCTTGTCGACAGGACCGGAGGCGAGGGCGTCGAGGCCCAGCTTGCGCGCCAGAGCGGCGAGGGTTGTGTGGGTCTGGACCATCTGCGAGCGGGCGGCGGACAGGGCGCTGAGCGCTCCTGCGGCGCCGTCGAAAGCTCTCTGGCCAGTGACAGCCGGGAGCCAGGCGTCAGCGCGGGCCGTCGGCAGCATGGCCGCCAGCGTGGCTGTTTCAGCAAGGGCCAGGTCTATGGCTGTCTCGGCCGCGTAAAGACGGGCGGCCAGGTTTTCGCCGATGGCTTGTCTGCTCATGAACTTTCTCCGGTGACCAAGCGTCACGGGAGGAGCCGAGCATTTGCGCTACTAGAACGCTACTCTGAGCCGTCTACTGCAAGTAGAAAGTGTGCGGTCAAAGCCGCGATCGGCTGGTCGCGATCGTCCTGCCAGGCTTCGGCGAGCACGTGGGCGACGCGGCGCCCGGCGCGGCTGATTCGGGCGCGGGCGTGGACGTCTGTCGGCCGGCCCGAGCGCAGATAGGCGACGTTGACGTTGATGGGGCGCGGCAGGCGCAGGCGCGGATAGAGGGCGGCGACCTGGGCCACGGCCGTGAGCTCCAGCAGGGCCGCGGTGGCTCCGCCGTGAAGCGCAGGCAGGATCGGGTTGCCGATCAGCCGGTCGGCGAAGGGCATGGTCACAGTCAGGCTGTCGCCCTCGGTCTCGGTCAGGAGACCAAGGAACCGGGCGTAGGGCAGGCGGTCCAGGAGGTCGGTCATGCCCCTGCGCCCCCGGCGCGCAGGTTGACGCCGACGCCGCGGCCCTCGCCCGAGCCCAGCATATAGGCGCTCTGGGCGGCGGCGACGGGGTCCTCGGCCGTGTCCTCGAAGGCCCATGCGCGGACGAAGGCGACGGACCGGGTCAGCTGATAGCAACGGGCCTCGGCGATCAGGTCCCTGCGGGCGGCGGCGGCGCGCATATAGTCGACGCGAAGGTCGAGGGTAGCGAGGGTCTCGAACCGGCCCAGCGCCACCCAGGAGGCCAGACCACCGACGTGATCCAGCAGGGTGGTGACCAGACCGCCGGAGAGGACGCCGGTTTCCGGGTCGCCGACCAGATCCTCGCGCCATGGCACGCGGATGCGGACGCGGTCGCCGTCTACGCCGTCGAAGACGAAGCCGAGGGCGTGGGTGTGGGCGGCGCCGCCGGCCAGCTGGGGCAGGAGATCGAGGATCGAGGACGTCATGATCCGCTTCTCCGTCGCCGACGAAATGAGCGCAAGGCCGTCGGGCGCGTTGTCAGATGCGCCATGACCGCCATATGCCCTCCATGATCCGGTTCGAAGACCTGCTGCGGCCCACGCCCGCAGGCCTGTATTGCCCGCCCGGCGACTTTTACGTCGACCCGGTCCAGCCGGTGGATCGCGCCGTGATTACGCACGGCCATGCGGATCATGCGCGGTCGGGGCACGGAACGGTGCTGGCCACCCCACAGACGCTTGCGATCATGACCGAACGCTATGGCGAAGAGTTCGCGGTCCAGCGGCAGGGCGTCGGCTACGGCGAGACGACCGTGCACAACGGCGTCGAGATCGGCATGGCGCCGGCGGGTCACGTTCTGGGCTCGGCCCAGGCGGTGATCCGCTGGAAGGGGATCACCATGGTGGTTTCCGGCGACTACAAGCGTCGGCGCGATCCGACCTGCGCGGCTTTCGAGCCCGTTCCGTGCAACGTATTCATTTCGGAAGCCACCTTCGGACTGCCGGTCTTCACCCATCCCCCCGACAGCGAGGAGATTGCGCGGCTGGTGCAGTCCCTGCGGCAGTTCCCGGACAGGGCCCATCTGGTGGGCGCCTACGCCCTGGGCAAGGCGCAGCGGGTGATCCGGCTGCTTCGAGAGGCTGGCTGGGATCGCCCGATCTATGTTCACGGGGCGCTTGAACGGCTGAACCGGCTCTATGAGCGGGAGGGTGTCGAGCTGGGGCCGATCCTGCCGGCCACGGGGCTGAAAACGAACGCGCTGGGAGGCGAGGTGGTCATCGCCCCGCCGTCGGCGACGCAGGACCGCTGGGCGCGGCGGTTCGCCGATCCGGTGCTGGCTTTCGCCTCGGGCTGGATGCTGGTGAAGGCCCGGGCGCGTCAGCGGGGCGTGGAGCTGCCGCTGGTGCTGTCGGACCATGCTGACTGGCCCGAGCTGATCGCGACCTTCACGGAGCTGAAGCCGGAGGAGGTTTGGATCACTCACGGGCGCGAGGAAGGCCTGCTGCGCTGGTGCGAGCTGAACGGCCAGTCGGCGAGGGCGCTCAGGCTGGTCGGCTATGAGGAAGAGGACGACGAGGCCGGCCCGGCCGAAATCAGCTAGGCGACCGAGCGGCTCGCGGCGACGGGATGGGCCTGGGCTCTCGCCGTGGCTGCGGCCTGTTCCAGCGCGAGGTTCATGGCCATGCGCAGGCGTTCCGGCTTGATCGGCTTCTCGACCACGGCGGCCATGCCGATCTCGAGGTATTTCCGGGCGTCGTCGGGATCGGCGTTGGCCGTCAGGGCCACGATCGGCAGGGCGCTGGCCGGGCCGTCGAGAGCGCGGATCGCCTTCGTCGCCTGAACGCCGTCCATGCGGGGCATCTTGATATCCATCAGGACCAGATCGAACCGGCGTTCCTGCACGGCTTCCAGCGCCTCGACGCCGTCCTCGGCCGTTTCCGAGGTGCAGCCGAACATTTCGCACAGCGCCTGGGCCACGACGCGGTTGGTGGCGTTGTCGTCCACGATCAGGATGTGGGGATTGGTCAGCAGTTCGCCGTCGCCGATGCTTTCGACATTGGACGGAGCGACGGCCGCGGCCTGGGTGCGGGGGACGTCGACGTCGAAGGCGAAGGTCGCGCCGCGGCCGGGATTGTTCTCCGCCCAGATACGCCCTTCCATCCGGTCGACGATCTGGCGGCAGATGGCGAGACCGAGGCCTGCGCCGTCGGGACCGGAGCCATGAACGAACGGATCGAAGATTTCGTCCACGCGATCAGGATCCACGCCCGGCCCATCGTCGCGAACGCGCGCCTCGAGCCGGATATTGTCGCCGACGACCGCCGCCTTGAGACCTACTTCAACGATGCCGTTGCGGGCGAATTTCAGGGCGTTGCCGATCAGGTTGTTGAACAGCTGTTTGACGCGCACGCCGTCGATGACGGCCGCCAGTTCGGTGTCGCCCTCGTAGCTGACCATCAGGGTGACGTCGTCCTGGGACGCGCGGGGCGCCCACAACGACTGGACGTCGTCCATCAGGGCGCGCAGGGGCGTCGCTTCGGGGTGCAGGTCCAGTTCGCCCGCCTCGGCGCGTGACAGGTCCAGCGCGTCCTGGAGGATGCGCAGCAGGGTCTCGGAGGAATCCACAATGGTGGTGACGTGCGCCTGCGCCTGGGCGTTCAGCGGCTGGCGGCGCAGCAGTTCGGCCACTGCCAGCACGCCGTTCATCGGCGTGCGCAGCTCATGGCTCATGATGGCGAGAAACTGGCTCTTGGCGCGGGCCGAGGCGAGGGCCTGTGTGCGCGCGTCGCTGAGGACGCGGGTCTGTTCGGCCAGCTCCTCGTTGTGGCGGCGCTGCCGGTCGTTGACGGCCTGAAGCAGGGATACAGCAGTGCCGACGCCGACATAGCGACCCTGACGGGTGACGATGAAGCCGCGCAGCAGGGCGCCCGGGCCGCTCTTCAGCAGGACGTCGCAGAAGGCGTCGATGCTGACGCCGGCCTCCACGACCGCGGGCTCGTCGTCCATCAGGTGCAGGATGGGGCGACCGGCGTAGAGGGCGTGGCCAAAGGGCGCGGCGATCTTGAGAAGGAAGGCGTTGCGCTCGATCAGGCCGACGGGCCGATCATTGTCGACGACGGGGATGACAAGGGTGTCCGGTTCGCTCTCGAAACGGGCGAAGACAGCACTGCCCAACGTCTGGGGCGAAACCGCCTCGGCGCGCTCGGTCAAGACTTCGATGGTCGGCATATCCGGCCACAACTCCACTGTCACCGGTGGACAGTTGCCCCAAAGCTTTTGCAGAAGCGTTAAAACTGAAATCGCCGTTTTTGGGTCGCCTTTGCGCTGTTTCCGGCGCTGGTGTAGAAGGCCCGCCCGCCGTCGAGGCGGCCCATCCCCTTGTTTATGCGCGCGGCCAAACGGCCGACCGCAGGTTTGTCATGAGCGATTTCGGCCCCGTCAGCGAAAAAACAGCCCTCGTCCTGTTCTCGGGCGGGCAGGATAGCGCCACCTGCCTGGCATGGGCGCTGGAGCGGTTTGCGCGCGCCGAGACCGTGGGTTTCGACTATGGCCAGCGCCATGCGGTCGAGATGGAAGCGCGCCTGAACGTCCGTCAGGGCATGGCGGCGGTTCTGCCGCAATGGGCTGACCGGCTGGGACCGGATCACGTCGTCGACCTGACCGGCTATGGCAGGATCGCCGAAAGCGCCATGACCACGGACCGGGCGATCGAGATGGACGCGCGGGGCCTGCCCAACACCTTTGTGCCGGGCCGCAATCTGGTGTTCCTGACCTGTGCCGCGGCCGTGGCGGACCGGCGGGGGCTGGACGTACTGGTCGGCGGCATGTGCGAGACCGACTTCTCCGGCTATCCCGACTGCCGCCGCGACACGATCGACGCCATGGCGACGGCGCTGAGCCTCGGGCTGGACAGGCCGGTCGTGATCGAGACGCCGCTGATGGCCCTGACCAAGGCGGAGACCTGGGCGCTGGCCGACCGGATCGGCGGCGCGCCGCTGGTCGAGCTGATCGTTGAGGCCTCTCACACCTGCTACCGCGGCGACCGCGAACATCGCCACGCCTGGGGCTATGGCTGCGGCGACTGCCCGGCCTGCGAGCTGCGGGCGGCGGGGCATACGGAATGGGTCGGCGCATGACCTATTCCGCCAAGGAAGTGTTCCTGACGGTGCAGGGCGAGGGCGGGCAGGCCGGGCGGCCGGCTGTCTTCCTGAGGTTCGCCGGCTGCAATCTGTGGAACGGGCTGGAGCGGGACCGGGCGACGGCGGTCTGCACCTTCTGCGACACGGATTTCGTCGGCGTGGACGGCGACGGGGGCGGGAAGTTCGCCAGCGCCGAGGCCCTTGCAGACCATGTGCAGTCGATGTGGCGGGGCAGGGCGGGAGACCCGCGGCTGGTCGTCTGCACCGGCGGCGAGCCGCTCCTGCAGCTGGACGCGCCTTTGATCGAGGCCCTGCATGCGCGCGGGTTCGAGATCGCCATCGAGACCAATGGCACGCTGGCGGCTCCGGAAGGGATCGACTGGATCTGCGTCAGCCCCAAGGCCGCGGCGCCTGTGGTGCAGACCTCAGGGCAGGAGCTGAAGCTGGTCTATCCCCAGGATCTGGCTATGCCGGACCGGTTCGAACACCTGTCGTTCGAGCGCTTCTGGCTGCAGCCCATGGACGGCCCCGATCAGGCGGCCAACACGGCGGCGGCCATCGACTATTGTCTGACCCACCCGAAATGGCGGCTCAGCGTCCAGACACACAAATACATCGGCGTAAGATGAGCGTTTTCGAGATCACCAAGGCCGCCACCTTCGATGCGGCGCACCACTTCCCGAACGAGCCCGACGGCAGCCCGTACCGGCGCATGCACGGCCATTCGTTCTCGGTTGAGGCCACGGTGCGCGGCGAGGCGCTGGACGGCCATGGCTGGGTCGCGGATCTGGGCGCGCTGGACCGGGCGCTGAAGGCCGCGGCGGAAGAGCTGGATCACGGCCTTCTGAACGAAAAGCCCGGGCTGGAGCTGCCGACGCTGGAACACCTGTGCCTGTGGTTTGCAGAACGACTGAAGCCGGAGTGGCCCGGCCTGAGCCGGATCACGGTCTCGCGCCCGACCATTCACGAGCGCTGCGTTCTTACGCTCTAGTCTAGCAGTCGCGGCCCTGGCTCTGGCGCTGCTGGCAGCGGCGCTGTTCGCGCTCGTATTCGCGCTGTTCGCGCTCGCGTTTGGCCTTGGTTTCTTCGTCCGAGGTGGTGACGGCGTCGACGCCCGCGCCAACCACCGCGCCGGTGACCTGGGCCGCGCCGCCGACGACCGCGCCGGCCGTGCCCACGACCGCGCCGACCAGACAGCCCTGCAGCATCAGGGCCGAGCCGAGGATGACCGGCAGCACGACGAGGCGGGCGCAGAATCTGGACATGGCGAATCTCTCCTGACCGTCAGGGTTAACCCGCAGACGTGAACGCATCCTGACCGGAATGGTGGGCGGCGAGGGGTTCGAACCCCCGACCCCCTCGGTGTAAACGAGGTGCTCTGACCAGCTGAGCTAGCCGCCCTATCCCTTCATACCGGACCTAGAACCGGAAGCTTGCCCGCAGGAACAGCATATAGCGGACATAGTCCTCGATCATCTCGGCGTCGGCGCTGATGGACAGCATGCCCAGCTCGTTGCCGACGTTCAGGCGGAAGCCGACCAGCGGCCCGCCGCCCTCGATCGTGGCGCCGTCCAGGACGAAGTCCGGACCGCCCGAGCGGAATCGACCGATAGTCTCGCCCGGATCGACCGAGATGTTCTGCCGCCAACCAACCCGCAGTTCCGGGCGCAACCAGCTGTTTTCGCCCATGCCCATGCCGATGTTGATCGCGGCGGTGGCGGAGAACAGATGGCCTTCGCGATCGTCGATCTCCAGATCGAAGCCGTCGCCGCCGCCTTCTTCGACGTGGCCGTTCTCGTTGAGACCGAAATACTCGGCGTAAACCTCGGGCCGGACGCTGAAGCGACCGAAGGAGCGCTCGTAGGAGGCGCCGCCGGCCGCGGCCAGGCTGAAGCCGCTCCAGTCCGATTCATTGGTCAGGTTCAACCCGGCGCCGACGAACCGGCGTTCCGAGGTGAAGGTCGCATAGCCCGCGGCGGCGCGGGCCCAGGTCGTCCAGTACTGACCCTGGGCTCGCCAGTAGAGGCCCAGTTCGAACAGGTTGGCGGACAGAACCTCCTCGGCCTCGGCCTCGGGGTCTTCCAGATCTGACGAGGTGAAGGCCGCAGTGATGCCGACGTTGCCCAGACCGGTGCCGCGCTCGACGCCGCCCGCGACGCCGAAGCCTTCCGAGCGGAAGCCGTAGGTGTCGGTCTTGTCCTTGTCGGCGTAGAAGGTGATCTCCTGCACCCAGGCGCTGGTTTCGCCCGGCGCGGCCGAGGCGTTGCGGCCGGTGAGCGCCCGCGTCACGGCGTCGACGCCCGACGCCAGCGAGAGCAGGGGCCCGCCCGAATGCTCGGGCAGCAGTTGTTCGTACAGGTTGATGAAGCCGTCGCGGTTGTTCTGGGCCAGGAAGGCGTTGCGCATCTCCACCGCGTCGGGATCGCCGAGCGAGGTGTAGGCGGCGTCATAGAACTCGGCCTCGACCGGGATCAGCTGGGCTTCCTCGGCGGTCCGCTTGCGGACGTCGACGAAGACATCGCCCGCAGCGACATTGGCGCCGGCGTCGACCTTGTAGAGGTAGGGAGAGTTGGTCTCGATCGAGGCCAGGTCGATCGCGCCAAAGTTCAGCGTGTTCGCGTCGATCAGGGTGAACCGACCGGGCGCTGTCAGGAGCGAGCTGAAGCGAACGCCCAGTCCGGCGCCGTTGGCCAGGGTCGCCGTCCCGGAGACATTGAAACCGCCCGACGAATTGTTGGCCGGATCGAGGGTGATGATCAGGTCGCCGGCCGAACCGACGTTCAGGGTGGTGATGTTGGTTCGGGTGGTCTGGCGGGCGTCGAGCGTGCCGTTGGTCACGTCGATGGTCAGGTCGCCGCCGGTGTCCGACAGGGCGCCGCGCACGGATGCGCCGCCGGTGATCGTCAGACGGTCGGCGCCGGCGCCGAAGGCGATGTCGCCCAGCACCAGCCCGTTCCGGATGTCGACCGTGTCGGCGCCGGAGCCCAGCTTGATCGCGCCGGCGATGATCGGTTCGTTCTTGTCCGGCACGCCGTCGCCGTCAGA
>Ga0164305_10000402_pt1 | contig 16146 bp, 5 predicted proteins | sample Whisoiple_237_MG_FD_110215 | JGI IMG/M metagenome (GOLD analysis project Ga0164305, IMG submission 110215) | Soil microbial communities amended with pyrogenic organic matter from upstate New York, USA - Whitman soil sample_237_MG | ecosystem: Environmental > Terrestrial > Soil > Agricultural...
CCCGGATTGCGTTCGGATTCCGCTCCCCCGAAGCACTCATCGCGCTGGCCATGCTCGCCCTCGGCGGACACCGACCCGCCCTACCAGGACGAACCAAACACCCACGGATCAGTCAGTAGGGCCTCTAATTCTGGTGTTTCTGCGGTACTTCCCTGTCTTTGGATAGCCGGATAGAGCGCGGCAATCTCAGCCAGCTCTCAACCACAAGGAAACGCCCAATGTCAACCGTCGCAACCGCTTTCTCACCCCAGGGATAGGAAATCCATCCTTCGTGGCAGTGAAAGCTGGCTTCCCGGTGATTACGGAACCCCCGCCGCCTGCCAGACACTCACATCGACGGCAACGGCCTTCGCCGGGACCGTGACGCAACATAGGAGAGCCCACCCGTGAAACGTTTCCTCGCCGTCGCGAGCGCCGACTACAACGACCACGACTTCGAATCGTGCTTGTGGAGGCTGCCGTTGCTCAATTCGTATGAACATGGAGAGAAAAGTTTGGAGATTGGTATGCCAGCAGGCGCACAGCCCGCTTCGCCGCAAACGCTGACACAGGTTCTCATCCAACGAGCCGAACGCCATGGGGACAAGGTCGCATTCGCCTATTCCCGCAACGGCGAAGATGAACCCGACCAGCTCACATACCGCCAGTTGGACCGGCGGGCACGAGCAATCGCCTCCGCTTTGCAGCAGCGGGACGCCGCGGGGGAACGTGTTCTAGTTCTGTGCCCGTCCGGCCTGGACTTCATCGCGGCGATCTTTGGGTGCTTCTATGCGGGAACGGTCGCCATACCGGTGCATCCGCCGGTTCACAGCCGGCTGATCTCCCGGGTCGCCTCGATCGTCACGGATGCCAAGGCAGGCTTCGTACTCACCACCGCCGGAGTGCAGGACGAGTTCAAGCCCGTCGTCGACGAGTTGCCCGACGGCGCTTCCCTGCAATGGTGTGCCGTCGACGTCGACGTGCCGGATGATGCCACCGGCTGGGTCGAACCCCGGATTGATTCGTCCTCAACGGCGTTCGTGCAATACACCTCTGGATCGACGGGCATCCCGAAGGGCGTCCGCCTGACGCACGGAAACCTGCTCGCCAACCTCGAGGACATCGCTCAGGTCCTGGGGCCCGACGACAATGTGCGCGTCGTCAGCTGGCTGCCTCTTCACCACGACATGGGCCTCATCGGGGCGACGTTCGGCGTCCTGTACGTCGGCGGCACTTGCTATCTGATGCCGCCGTCGGCCTTCATCCAGCGGCCGATGCGATGGCTCGAGACCATAGCGCGCTACCGCGCCGACTTCAGTGTGGCGCCGAACTTCGCCTACGAGCTGTGTGTCGAACGCAGTACCGCGGAGGAGCGCGCGGCGCTCGATCTCTCCTGCTGGACCGCGGCGCTGAGCGGTGCAGAACCCGTCAGGGTCGCGACCATGCAGCGGTTCGTCGAGGCGTTCGGGCCCGCGGGGTTCGGCTTGGAGACCTTCCGTCCGGTGTACGGCCTCGCAGAGGCCACGCTGTTCGTGTCGGGCGCAGTCGAGCGCGGTGTGGCACCGACCGTGCGGCATCTGGACAGCGCCGCGCTGCGGGAGAACCGCATCGCATGGGTCGCGCCCGAGCATCCGGCGGCCGCGTCGGTGGTCGGCTGTGGCCCGGCCGCCGCCCCCCAGGAGATCGTCATCGTGGATCCGGTGACCCGCAGGCAATGTGCGCCGGACGAGGTCGGAGAGATCTGGATCGGCGGCGCAAACGTCGCGGTCGGGTACTGGGGCAAGGCCGCAGAGACCGAGGAGACGTTCCAAGCTCACACCTCCGACACCGGACGCGGCCCGTTCCTGCGCACGGGAGACCTGGGCTTCCTCTTCGACGGCGAGCTCTTCGTCGCGGGTCGACTGAAGGACGTGGTGATCGTCCGGGGCCGCAACTACTACCCCAACGACATCGAATTCACGGTGCAAGAGACCCACCCGGGTCTGATGGCGGGCCGCGGGGCCGTCTTCTCGGTCGCCCCCGACGCCGGCGGCGCAGAGCAGCTCATCGTGGTGCAGGAGATCGACCGCGAGAAGATCACCGAGGCCGACACCGACGCCGTGATCGGCGCCATCCGCTCGGCGATCACCGCCGAGCACGAGATCCAGCCGCACGCGGTGCTCCTGACCGATCCGCTGCGCATCCCGACGACGTCGAGCGGGAAGATTCGCAGGCGGGCCTGCAAGCAGAAGTTCATCGACGGCCAACTCGAGGCATTCGCACAGTGGCATGCGCCGGTAAAGCGCGAGACGCCGGCCGTGGCGCCCGTTGAGAACGCTTCCCCCGCAGCTTCCCGGCGCAGTGCACAGGAGATCGAGGACTGGTTCGTCGCACAGCTCGCCGCCGAACTGGACCTGTCGCCCGCGGAGATCGACATCACCCAACCGTTCGCCTACTACGGTCTGGACTCGGTGCGGTCCATTCAGCTGATGACCGCGCTGGAAGCTTGGCTCGGGTGCGAGACGTCGCCCTCCCTTGCCTACGACCATCCGACGATCGAGCTGCTCGCCGGGCACCTGGCCACCGATGCGGACACCGACGACCGCCCCGCCGCAAGCCAGGAAGACCGCACCCTCAGCGCTGACGAACCCATCGCGATCATCGGCATCGGTTGCCGGTTTCCCGGCGCCGATGGACCGTCGGCGTTCTGGCAGATGCTTTGCGACGGCACCGATGCAGTCGTCGATGCGCCCGAGAACCGTTGGAGCGCAGAGTCGTCAGTGAATATGACCAGTCGCGCCGGGGGCTTCCTCGATCACGTCGACCGGTTCGACGCGAAGTTCTTCGGCATCTCGCCTCGCGAAGCGTCGCGAATGGATCCGCAACAGCGCCTCCTGCTCGAGGTGGCGTGGGAGGCGCTCGAAGACGCCGGGCAGGTGCCCGACGACCTGGCAGGAAGCCGCACAGGCGTGTTCACCGGCGTCTCCGCCAATGAATACCAGCACCTCACGTTGAGCCGACCAGACCTCATCGACGCCTACAGCGGCACAGGAACCTCGATGAGCATCGCCGCCAATCGACTCTCGTACATGTTCGATCTCCGCGGACCGAGCATGTCGGTGGACACCGCGTGTTCGTCGTCATTGGTCGCCATCCACACGGCGTGCCGAAGCCTGCGTGACGGCGAGTCGACGCTGGCGATCGTGGGCGCCGTGAACGTGATGCTGACCGAGGGACCCAACCTCAACTTCTCGAGGGCCGGGGTGTTGGCGGCGGACGGCCGCTGCAAGACCTTCGACGCGGCGGCCGACGGCTGGGTCCGCGGTGAGGGCGCAGGCGTCGTCATCCTCAAGCCGCTGAGTCGGGCACTGGCCGACGGCGACCAGGTCTACGCCGTCATCCGAGGCAGCGCCATGAACCAGGATGGACGCACCAACGGCTTGATGGCACCCAGCAGGCGATCTCAGGAGCAGGTGCTGGCTGACGCCTACCGTCGGGCAGGGGTTTCGCCCGGCACAGTCCAGTACGTGGAGACGCAGGGCCTCGGCACGCTGCTGGGCGACGCGATCGAGGCGGAGGCACTCGGCGCGGTTCTCGCCGACGGCCGGGCCACCGACGATCCCTGCGTCATCGGGTCGGTCAAGACGAACATCGGCCATCTCGAGGCTGCGTCCGGTGTCGCCGGCGTCATCAAAGTCGCCATGTCGCTTCGCCATCGGACCATCCCGGCGACGCTCAATTTCACCAAACCCAACCCGAACATCCCGTTCGACACGCTGCCGTTACGGGTCGCCGAGCGCCAGATGCCTTGGCCGGACCGCGGCCGGGCCGTGGCCGGAGTCAGCGCGTTCGGCTTCGGTGGCACCAATGCGCACGTCGTGCTGGCGGAGGCCCCCCAGGTTCGGGTGACGGAGGCCCCCGACGACACCGTCGGCGATCGCGTGAAGATCCTGCCGCTGTCGGCGCGCTCACCTGAGGCACTCGCCGAGCTCGCGAGTCGTTACGAGGCGGCCCTTGCCGACGGCGCACCGCTTGCTGACCTGTGCTACACGGCGGCCGTCCGGCGCGCACACCACGATCATCGGTTTGCAGCCGTCGGCACGACGCGCGACGAAATGCGCACGGCCCTGGCCACTTTCCGCCAAGGCCCCCCTGAGCGGTCCGGTCGGCGCCGTCGCGGCCAGCGACCAGGGGCGGTGTTCGTCGTGACCGGGGAGGGCTCGCACTGGTCCGGCATGGGGCAGCAACTTTATGCAGAGGAGCCGGCCTTCCGTGATGCGCTGGCCGCCTGCGACCGCGCCCTGCGACCGCACCTGGAGCACTCGGTACTCACCGAACTCCTTGCGGCCCCGGCAGAATCGCATCTCGACGACGTCGATGTGGTCGCCGCCGGCGTATTCGCTGTCCAGGTGGCCATGGCCGCGCTCTGGCGGTCGTGGGGTATCCAGCCTGCCGCCGTGATCGGACACGGCATGGGCGAGGTGGCCGCCGCGCACATCGCGGGTGTGCTCAGCCTGGAGGACGCCGCACGGCTGCTCTGCGCGCGGGCACGCTTCAGCCGACGCAGAAGTGACCGCGCGGGACGCGCAGAGCTCAAGGCCGTGCTGGATCGCCTCCAACCAACAGAGACGACGACACCCTTGTACTCAACGGTGACCGGCACAGCGGTGGACGGCCAACTGCTCGACGATGGGCACTGGGCGGTGAATGTGGCTTCCCCCGTGCATATCTCGGCCGCGATGCACCGGTTGGCCGACCTGGGGCACGACACCTTCCTGGAGATCAGCCCGCATCCCTCGATGGACGACGCGGCGGATTCGGAATACACACTGGTGTCGTCCCTTCGCTCCGGCGAATCCGAGCGCGAATCCATGCTGGCGTCACTCGGCCGCCTGTACAGCAGCGGTCAGTCGATCGCCTGGGAGCTGCTACACCCGTGGGGAGGTCGGCCCGCGGCCGCGCCGACGTATCCCTGGCAGCGCGAACGGTTCTGGTTGGACGACCTCGACGACACCGATGCGACACCGAGTCAACCGCGGACCGACGTCGATGTGCCCGCGATCGACGACACACTCGGCGAGGAAGCCCTGAAGGTCAGACTCGACCGCGCGGATCAACCTGAGCGGCAACGGCTTCTGCGGTCCTACCTGCAGAGCCAGACGGCCGGCAGGCTTGGCATGCCGCCGTCGCTACTGGATATCCAATCGCCGCTGACCACCTTCGGCGTCGACTCCCTGATGGCCGCGGAACTGCGGAAGCAGATCGAGCACGATCTTGGCATCGTCGTGCCTGCCGTCGAATTCCTCGACGGCCCAAGCGTCGCCGCCCTGGCCGACTGGCTCGGTTCGACGCTGTCATCAGGAGCCCCGTGGAAACCGAAGACGACCGTTCCCGCCGACCTCCTGGTAACGGCTCCCAATGGAGGTCACGAGGCGAGCGCGCTCGCGGGGGAGCGCTGGATCGACCTACTGACACAGGTACCGCACGTGTCCGACGACGACGTCGACGCGCTGCTACGCGAAGTTCTGCAGGCTGAAGGGGACAGTGATGACTGGAACAGTCGATCGGGCTCTTGACATATCCGGCCTCTCGGCCGATGAGAAGCGTGCGCTGTTGTCGCGGCTGCTCCGCGAACGCGCGGAGTCGTCGGCGTCGACGCATCCGCTGTCGTTCGGGCAGCGGTCGCTGTGGTTCCTCTACAACCTCGCTCCAGGCAGCCCCGCCTACACCATCACCTACGCGGGTCTGATCAGCGGTGACTTGGACGTCCCCGCGCTGGAGCAGGCCGCGCAGGCGCTCATCGATCGCAATGCCGTGCTGCGCACCACTTACGGTGTGCGGGACGGCCATCCGGTTCAGCTGGTGCACCCACACTGGCGGGTGCGGATGGCCCGGCACGACCTCGGGCCGGATGAACACGAACTCGACGACTGGCTGCGCCGGGAGTCCAGCCATCCATTCGACCTCGAGATCGGCCCGGTTTTTCGGCTGACGCTGCTGAGGCGTGGGCCCGCCGAGCACGTGCTGGTTCTCGTGATGCACCACATCGCTGTCGACTTCTGGTCCATCGACGTGATGCTCGACGAGCTGCGCCTGCTGTATGCCGCGCAGTTCGGTGGGCAGACGCCACCGGTGTGCCCCGAACGCTATGTCGACCATGTCGACCGGCAGAACAGGGCGCTCGAGGGCGAATACGGAGAACGTCTCTGGGAATACTGGCGCGAGCAGCTGTCCGGCGAGTTGCCGGTCATGCAGCTGCCGACGGACCGTCCCCGTCGGGTGGCCCAGACATATCGCGGCGCCGTGCACCGCTTCACCCTCGACGCTGAGCTCACCGCGGACTTGAAGAAGACCGGCCGCGGCGCGGGCTCGACGCCCTACATGACACTGCTGGCGGCGTACGCCACCCTCCTGCACCGCTACAACGGCCAGGAGGACCTGCTCATCGGGTCGCCGTTCGCCAACCGCGAATACGCAGGGCTCGAGGAACTCGTTGGCTACCTTGCCAATCCGCTGGTCCTTCGTGCCGATCTGCACGGTGACCCGACGTTCTCAGAACTCCTCGGCCGCATCAAGCAGACGGTCCTCGGCGCACTGCGGCACCAGGACTACCCGTTCGCTCTGCTGGTGGAGCGGTTACGGCCGGTTCGTGACGCGAGCCACGCACCGCTGTTCCAGGTCTCCTTCGCCTGGGAGCAGTTCCGCCGCTTCCACGACGGCACGGACCAGACGGCTGAGGGCGCCGCAGCCCTCGACATGACGTCCGTTCACATCGGGCAGGGCGGCGCACCCGACGACCTGATGATGCTGGTCGGCGAAATGGACGGAAATTTGATCTGCGCACTGCAGTACAACACCGATCTGTTCGACGACTCGACGATCGAGCGGATGGCGGGCCACTTCATCACACTGCTGCGAGGAGTCGTCGCCGATCGCGACAAGCGCTTGTCGGAGTTGCCGTTCCTTACCGAGGCCGAAACTCGCCAACAGGCGCAGTGGAATGAGACGCAGGTGCACTTCGACGCTCCCGAGTGTCTGCACGAGATCATCGCGGAGACGGCCCGCCGCAACCCGACTGCGGTCGCGGTGACCTACGAGGACCGCGAGATGACCTACGCGGAACTCGACCGGCGAGCAGAAGCGCTGGCCCACCGGTTGCAGACCATGGGCGTGGGTAGGGACACGATTGTCCCCGTGATCCTCGACCGCTCGGAGGATCTCGTCGTGGCAATGCTGGCCGCTCTCAAGGCCGGTGGCGCGTGCATGCCGATCGACCCGACACAGCCCAGCAATCGCATTGCCACCGTCGTGGCCAATGCGCGGGGTGTGCCGGTGTGCATCACGCACCAGCGCCACACCGATCGCATCGAAGGGTTCACCGGCGAACTCCTGTGCCTCGATGGGCTGTCCACCCCTCTGCAGCGGGACGCGGTGGCGGCGCCGACCGGGACGACGTCGGCCGATATCGCGTACGTCATTCACACGTCCGGATCCACCGGTACGCCGAAGGGCGCGCTCAACACCCACGGGGGCATCCGTAACCGGCTGCTGTGGATGCAGCAGGCCGACCCGCTCAGCTCAGTCGACCGAGTCTTTCAACAGACTCCGGTGACGTTCGACGTGTCGATGCTGGAGATCTTCTGGCCGTTGATCGCAGGCGCGCAGATCGTCATCGCGAAACCAGACGGGCACAAGGACATCGGCTACGTGGTGAAAACCATCGCGGAGAAGTCGGTCACCGCAGCGTTTTTCGTGCCGACCATGTTGCGGTCCTTCCTTGCCCAGCCCGCGGTCACGGACTGTGTGTCGCTGCGCCGGGTGTCGTGCGGCGGCGAGGTGGTGCCCTACGAACTCACCCAGCGCTTTCACGCCACCCTGAACGCGGAGCTGTGGAACGAGTACGGCCCCGCGGAGGCGGCGGTCACCGCCACCTATTTCCATTGCAAGAGGGGCGCATCCGGCCCGACGGTTCCGATCGGGCGACCGATCGCCAACATGCGTGTGCATCTTCTGAACTCACACGGCGAGCCCGTCCCGATCGGTGCTGCCGGTGAGATGTTCATCGGCGGCGCGGGCGTCGGGCGCGGATACCTCAACCGGCCGGAAGCGACGGCCGCGAGCTTCATCCCCGACCCGTTCGCCGAGCGCCCCGGCCAGCTGATGTACCGCACCGGCGACCTGGCACGGTACCTGCCCGACGGCAATATCGAATATCTCGGACGCCGCGACGACCAGGTGAAGGTCCGCGGTGTGCGGATCGAGCTCGGTGAGGTCGAGGCTGCGCTGGGCAAGCACCCCGACGTTCGGGAGAACGCGGTGGTGGCGGGCAAGGACGACCGCGGGAACACCCGGCTGGTCGCCCATGTCGTCGCTGCGGGAGAGCCCGCGCCGACGACCAATGAGCTGCGTCGATTCCTTCTCGAGCAGTTGCCTGCGGCGATGGTGCCGTCCGTCTTCTGCTCGGTGGATACGCTGCCGCGCACGCCAAGCGGCAAGGTGGACCGCCGAGCTTTGGTGACGGCCGCTGCGGCCGCGCCAACCGAAGCGCACGAATTCGTCGCCCCACGCACCGACGCCGAGAAGCTTCTGGCTGAGATCTGGTGCGAGGTCCTCGAGCTGGAACGCGTTGGCGTGCATGATGATTTCTTCGCGCTGGGCGGCTGCTCGACGCACAGCATGGAAGTCACAGTGAAGGCCGAAGCTGCCGGTATGCCGCTCACCCCCGAGGCGGTGTTCGTGTGCAGCACGATCGCGGATCTGGCAGCCGAGTACGGCCGCAGCGCCGATGCGGTCGCCGAACCCGCCGAGCATCTCGCCACCGTCGACGCCGTCGACGCTTCTGACGAGGACTCGCCCAAGTCCGAAGAACAGCAAGCCGTCCCGGCACCGGTCATTGCGGCGCCGACGGTCAGCCTGCAGACACGCAACACGGTGATCGAGAGCATCGGGACCTATCTCCCCGCAGAGGTCGTCTCGACGGATGCCGTCCTAGCCGGTTGCACGGTCGAGGTGGGCATCCCGTTGGAACGCCTGACCGGCATCAAGAACCGGCGGGTGGTCGGACGCGGCGAGTACTCCATCGACCTCGCCCGGCAGGCGATGGACGACTGCCTCGGCCGCTCGAGTTACGGTCCCGAAGAGATCGATCTGATCATCGCCTGCAACATCTCTCGCTGCGACGGACCCGATCACAAATTCGTGTTCGAACCCGGCACGGCGGCGCGCCTTCGCGACCGGTGCGGTCTGACCAACGCGATCGCGTTCGACATCAGCAACGCCTGTGCAGGCATGTGGACGGGCATCAACGTCGCCGACGCGTATCTGAAAACCGGCCTGGTGCATCGCGCCATGGTAGTCAGCGGCGAGTACATCACCCACCTGACCGAGACCGCGCAGAAGGAAATCGAAGGCCCGATGGACTCGCGTCTCGCGTGCCTGACTCTCGGCGACGCCGGGGCGGCAGTGATTCTCGAGCGTGGCGCAGGAGACCGCGTCGGCTTCCACGACATCGACATGGCCACCCTCGGCGCCTACAGCAAGCTCTGCGTCGCCAAGACGACCGAGGGGCCGCACGGCGGAGCCGTCATGTTCACCGACTCCATCGCGGGGACAGCCGTCGCGGTCAGGGCGGCGGTGCCATACGTCGCCGCCGTGATGCGCCGACACGGCTGGCGTCCGCAGAGTGCCGATCACATCGTGATCCACCAGACGTCGGAATCCTCGCTCAACGATGCAATGCTCGCGATCAACCGGGTGTTCGGAAAGTCCGCCGCCCATCCCGGCAACACCATCGTCAACTTGGCCGAACGCGGCAACACCGCAAGCACTTCACACTGGGTGGCTCTCAAGGATCACATCCTGAGCAACCGGATCCAGTCCGGCGACCGCACCGTGTTCGGCATCAGCGGGTCCGGCCAAACAGTCGGCGCCGCGCTGTACACCTTCGACGACCTGCCTGACCGGCTGCGCCGCGGATCCAACGGCCGACGTGCAGCGGGCCTTTCGAATGGCCGGCGGTCCGCAGAACGTCGTTCGACACCGCGTGTGCGTGTCGCGGGGGTGGGCACCGTTCCCGCGGAGGTGTCAACGACTCAGGGCTCGGTGGCCAACGCGGTGCACGCCGCCAAGGCGTGCCTCGACGACAGCGGTGTCGCTGCGTCGCAACTCGGTCTGCTCATCCACGCAGGCGTGTACCGCGACGAGTTCATCAGCGAACCGGCCATCGCCGCGTTCATCGCTGGCGACATCGGCGCCAACGACGACATTCACGGAGCCGACGGCACAAAGACTCTCGCGTTCGACGTGCTCAACGGCGGAGTCGGCTTCCTGAACGCCTGCCAGGTCGCCACACAGATGATCGGGGGCGGAAAGGTCGACCACGCAATGGTGGTGGTCTCGGAGACAGAGAACAACACCGCCGAAAGCGGTGACCCTCTGCTCGGTGTAGACCAGACCGGATCTGCCGTCGTCTTGAGTGGCGGCGACGACTCGGTCGGCTTCGGTCGGTTCGTGTTCCATCACGATCCCGAGCACGCCGACGCGCTCACCACCTACACGCGTCAGGCGCAGGGGCACACCTGGTTGCACATCGACCGCGAACCGAAGCTGACGACCCACTACCTGGACAGCATCCCCGCCGCAGTCGACGAACTGCTCCAGTTGGAGGGCTTGGACCGCTCGGATATCTCGGTGGTGATTCCACCGTTTCTCTCTGCGGGGGATCACACCGAGCTGGCCAAGCGCATCAGCATCGACAGCACGTGCTTCGTCGAAGTCAGCGGCGAGGCAGATCCTTTCACCTCGTCGGTGCCTCTCGGCCTTGCGCACGTGTGGCGGCACGGGCTGGCCGAGCCGGGCGACATCGGCTTGATCATCACCGTCGGCTCGGGCCTTCAGGTCGGCTGCACCACCTACCGGTTCTGAGGTTGACAATGACTCAATCCGCTCCCGCCATGCCGGCGACCCGGACGGCGATGAAGCCGGTCGGAAGGTTCACCGCTGATCTCCTCAAGGTCGGTGTCGACAGCCTCGCGGGCGTCGTTCAGGACACCGTCATCGAACGTGTCCGGCGTCGCAACGGCGCCGCCGACCCGGTTACTCGCTTCAATCCGTTCAAGCGTGAGACGATCCTCGACCCCTACCCCGAATACGAACAGCTTCTCGCCGGGCCGCCGGTGCGCTACAACCCCCGGCTCGGCATCTGGATCGTGCCGCGCTTCACCGATGTGCGGGCCGGGCTGCGCGACCACGAGCGGTTGTCGTCGTCGCAGAGCCAGAGCCGGTTCCGCGTCGCGTTGCCGATGATGATCGCGCAGGATCCGCCCGACCATACCCGGCTGCGCCAGTTGGTATCCCGCGCCTTCACACCGCGGGCGCTGGCAACGTGGCAGACGTTGATCGAGCAGGTTTGCGACGAGCTGATCGATCGGATGCTTGCGACGCCGAACCCCGACGGTGTGCGCGATCTGGCCAAGCCGCTGCCCACCCGGATCATCGCCACGATGTTCGGCATCCCCGAAGCCGACCAGATGAAGTTCCTCACCTGGTCGGAGGCGCTGATCGACGGTTCGTTCGTCGAGGTCGGCCGGAGGACCCCGAACGTGGTTCAGAAGATGGCGAGGGCCACCTTCGCGATGCGCAAGTACGTGCGCCCGCTCGTCGACGAGCGGCGCCGCAATCCCGGCACCGACCTCATCTCGATGATGTCCAAGGCAGAAGACGGAGACGTACTCGACGACGACGAAATCTTCTGGGGCGTCGTCATGCTCATCGTGGCGGGCAACGAGACCACGACGAATCTGCTGGGTTGGCTGCTGCACACCTTCGCAACGCGACACGACATATTCGATGAGTTACGCGAGTCGCCCGAGCTGATTCCGACGGCCATCGAGGAGCAGTTGCGGCTCGAGTCACCGGTGCAGGGTTTCTACCGCACCGCGACCGTCGACTATCCCGTCGAAGACCTCGTCATTCCGAAGGGGTCTCGAGCGATGATGCTGTTCGGCGCGGCCAACCGCGACCCGCGTCACTTCTCCGACCCGAACACCTTCCGTCTCGACCGCGGAGCCGTCGACCATCTGGCGCTCGGCGGCGGCGTGCACTTCTGTCTGGGGGCTGGTCTCTCGCGTATGGAAGCGAGCCAGATCATCACCCACCTCACGCAGCGTGTCGCCGCAGTCGAATTGGCCGGACAGCCACAACGTCTCCACAACGCCACTATGCGCGGACTAACACACCTTCCACTCCGACTGGTGGCCGCCTGAAATGCCTTCTGACACACCGATTACCAACGAGGACTCCGAAGTGGACCAACACAACACCAAGGTCTACGAAGGACCTGTGATCGAAGCCCGCGACCTATCGAAGTCGTTCGGTCGCGGAGACGCCGAGACACCGATTTTGAAGAACATCGATCTGGAGATCTACCCCGGTGAATTCGTCGTGCTGATCGGGCCGTCGGGTTCGGGCAAGTCGACCCTGCTGAGCATCCTCGGGCTGCTCGAGCCGCCGTCCAGCGGTGACGTTCTGGTGGCCGGAGAAAGCGTGAACAAACTCTCCCGCCGTCGATTGGCTCGGCTACGGGGCCGCAAGCTCGGGTATGTCTTCCAGTCGTTCAATCTTCTTGCCGGGCTCTCGGTCGTCGAGAACGTCATGTTGAGTGGTCTGCTGGTCGGCGAATCGGGTCGCGCACAACACGACCGGGCGATCGACTTGCTTGGCCAGTTCGGCCTCGCGGACAAGGCCAAGCGGGTGCCGTCGGAGTTGTCCGGCGGTGAGCAGCAGCGGGTAGCGATTGCGCGAGCGCTGTTCATGAAACCCGAGGTGATACTCGCCGACGAGCCGACGGGCAACCTCGACACGAAGAACGGTCGCAAGGTCATCGAGACTCTCGAGAATTTGAACCGCGAAGGCCAGACGATCGTCCTGGTCACCCATGACCTGTCGATAGCGCAGGACGCGCCGCGCGTGATCTCCTTCCGTGACGGGCACATCGAGAGCGACACCCGTCGGGCCGGACGACACCGCCGCGAAGAGCCTGATCTCGAAGAAGTGGCGCCGTAGCATGGCGGGGCGCCGGATAGCGGCAAGCCTCGGTGTGCTCAGGATCATCAACCTGCGGGCTCTGCGGCGACATGCCTTTCGGGCACTGCTGGCCGCCATCTCGCTGGGTGGCGGCGTGGCCGTCGTCGTCGCTGTCATGATCGAGGCAACCAGTGTCACGAAGGCCGTCGAGGACGTCGGTTACCGAATCGCCGGCCCCGCGCCGATGCGCATACTCGGAGCCGCGAACCGGGCAGGTGTGACACCTGAGGCAATGCGCACCGCTGCCGCCACACCGGGCGTATCGGCGGTCGTCCCCGTCGTTCGGGCCATCACCATGATCCGCACGGGTGACAAGGAAACCTACGTGCTGGCTTTGGGCATCGACTGCACGGCACGATGGATCATCGACCCCGCGGTATGCCCGCCCGGCCAGCAGGAACCCCCGGTTCCGGCCACATCAACCATCCTCAGTAAAACGCTGGACCCGTCGTCGAGACTGGTCACCGACGTCGGACAGTCGTCTTTGACTGGAGTGCAGCAAGTCTCGCAGTTGGACACGATCAACAACGGCATGGTCGTGGTGTTGCCGCTCAGCACGGCACAGGCGCAGTTCGCTCGAGGCGACCGGGTCGACATGGCATACCTCACGCTCGTCGACGACTCCACCGCACCTCGGATACAGAACCAACTCCAGCAGGCGCTGGGCCCCGGCTTCGACGTGTTGAATCGCAGCGAGCCGGACCGGGGTTTCAACGTCAACATCGTGCTTCTGCCGCTGCTGGCGATCTTCGCGCTCATCGCCGTCGGCGTCGGCGTCATCCTGATCGCGCAGATCACCCGCCTGTCGGTCGAGGAACGCCGTCACGAGGTCGCGGTCGCCGCCGCGTTGGGCGCGTCTCCGATGTCCGCCGTGGTCGGCTTCCTTGCCGAAGCCGCGCTCCTCGGGGCGATCGGCTCGACGCTCGGTGCGCTCATCGGCATCGGGATCGCACATCCCGTTGTGGCGAGTGCCAGCACACTCACACAGCTGTACGTCGGAGTGACCACCCTGGTCGTCGTCGAACCCGGCATCGTGGCGTTGGGCATCGGCTTGGGTGTTGTGCTGGCGATTCTCGCCGCCCTGATTCCCACCCTGTCGGCACAGAGGACCGCGATCGCGTCCGAGCTGTCCGGACGTGCCGCGCAAGAGAACACCAAGTCGCGAAGCATCTGGCCCAAGGCCGTCGCGCTGCTCGCACTCGGCGCTGCGGGAGTTTTCGCCGCGAGATTCGCCGCCGATTCCGGTGGCTTGGAACAGTGGCAGGCGGCACTGTCCGGCGGCGGTGTCGTTGTTGCTGTAGTCGGAATGCTCACGGCTGCTGCGTATCTCAGCGCTCAACTCATCTCGATGGTCCGCTTGGGGCCGGCAAGGGCGCGTGGCGCGACATTCCGGATAGCGCTCACAGGGCTGCGCGCGAACCCGACCCGAACCACCGCGATCGCCGGTGCCGTCGCCGTACCGGTGGCCGTGGCGATGCTGCTGTCGAGTTTCCTCGTCGGAATCAACAGTGGTTCTGCGAATTTGGCGAAAGCGCAGGCAAGCGACCGTCTGGTGGTGACCACGTCGCGGTTCAACGACTGGGGTGCGTTGGACGCGAAGGTGTCCCCCGACACCGTCGCGAAACTCGCTGCACTGCCCGGCGTCGAACGCGTCGAGCAGATGGTGGAGATCGAAATGGCGCTCGCCAACGGGTCAGCCGCCTACATGCGCACCGAAAGTGACCCCACATTCCCGTTCCCGGTGTTGGCCGGCCAGTCGCCGAAGGCGACCCTGGACGCCAACCAGATCATCATCGGTGGCATCCTCGCTCGCGAGGAGAACCTCCGTGTCGGCGACACGCTTCTGCTCGGCAGCGGACCGCAGGCGCAGAAGATGGTCATCGGCACGATTGTGGCCACGCCGGAAGTCGGCGGCCGGCGGATCTACATGCCCTTCGAGGCCGCCAAGCAGATCTTCGGCGAGCAGCCCCCAGGCCTGGTCCGCATCAAAGCGGCTCCTGGTGTGCCGCTGGACCAAATCGAGAGGGAGATCAACTCCACGCAGTTCAACCAGCAGGTCAAAGTGACCGACTCGGCAGGATACGAGGCGGCCACCGCAAGCGGCCTCGGAACCTTTCTGACAACGTTGAATGCGCTCAAGTACGGACTCCTGGCGATCGCTTTCGTGTCGGTGTCGTCGACACTGCTGCTCGTTGGCATGCGTCGCAGGCGCGAGATGGCCCTGGTACAGGCCCTCGGTGCCACCAGATCGAAGGTCTTCTCGGTGACGACGATCGAGGCCCTCATCGCCAGCGGTGTCGGCGCCGTATTCGGCGCGGTGCTGTCGGTGGCGATCATGGAGGCGGTCCGGCAGGCGGCCGTCGTCAACGTCGGATCGGTCAGCCCGCTGACCTTCCCCTGGCTGGAAGCCCTCAAGTACGCGGCGCTGGCCGCCGCGGCCGCCATCCTCGCAGCGGTCGTCCCCGCATGGAAGAGCACAAAAGAGGCCCCGTCGACTGCGCTGCGTGACGAGTAGGTCAGCGACAATGGCTTCATGGCCACTTCTCGACGCGAGGTTCTCAAGTACGCGGTGGCTGCACCCGCGCTCGCAAGCCTCGCAGCCCTGACCATCGACGCACCGCGCGCATCGGCCGGCAACGGAAAGCTGATCGACTTCGCCGAACGGCTGGTACCCGCGGACCAAGTCGCGGCGGCGGGGTACACAGGCGCGCTGGTCTACGTCTCCGACTTACGTCCAGGCGCCACCTTCGACTTCAAACCGGTCACCCGCGAGTACGCGGATGCGCTGCGCGCGTTGGGACTGAGCGTCGTCAGCTGCTATCAGTACGGCAAGCCCGGCTCGCCGACGCCGTCTGACTTCACCCGCGGCTATGACGGCGGCGTCGCCGACGCCGAGACGGCCCTTCGCCTGCACGCCGCCGCAGGCGGGCCTGATTCGGCGCCGATCTTCTTCAGCATCGACGAGGACATCGACGCCGGTACATGGAAAAGCGTTGCGGTCAAATGGCTTCGGGGTATCAACTCGGTGCTGGGTGTGCAGCGCACCGGCGTCTACGGCCACGCCGGGGTGTGCGGGTGGGCGATCGCCGACGGAGTGATCGGCCA
>Ga0164305_10000409_pt1 | contig 16082 bp, 15 predicted proteins | sample Whisoiple_237_MG_FD_110215 | JGI IMG/M metagenome (GOLD analysis project Ga0164305, IMG submission 110215) | Soil microbial communities amended with pyrogenic organic matter from upstate New York, USA - Whitman soil sample_237_MG | ecosystem: Environmental > Terrestrial > Soil > Agricultural...
CACAGCCGGAAACACCCAAAACTAATCTCTTTAGTCGTTTCCGCCGGACGGCTACTCCCAAGCCTTCGCCCACCCTGCCAGAAATTGAAGTCGCACCCGCTCTCGAACCTATTGCTCCTTCACTAGAAACGGCGGCTCCAGAAGCCTCTATAACTCCTAGTCCGGAAGCGGAGCCAATACCAGAAGCCAAACCCCCCATCACAACCCCTGCACAGCCGGAAACACCCAAAACTAATCTCTTTAGTCGTTTCCGCCGGACGGCGGCTCCCAAGCCCTCGCCCACCCTGCCAGAAGTCATACAGGAGCCAACACCAGAACTCGATGTATCACCCTCTGCGGAATCAAAACCTTTAGAGCTAACCCCAACTAGTGAAACACCAGAGAAATCTCAGGAAGAACTAGCACCCAAAACTACAACTGATCAAACTTTTCGGATTATTCAAGCTCCTAAACCTCCTACTGTTCCCAGCCGCTATTTGCGGAAATCTGTAACCACTTCTCCAGCAGATGTCTCATCTTCAGAGAATCCTGCTGTGAACCAGTTAGAGGAAGCAATAACCCCTTAGTGTATTTAATACAGTGCTATGTCATGACATAGCACTGTATTAGTAAACAGCAACCGTACCTTCAGGAGTCGCGCAGACAGATTCAGAGTATTTATTCTCAATTCAGGTCAATATCACCTTGTGGTAGCAACCCCTCAGGCAAACTTATACATATTATTAATAGAATTCTCTGAACCATCCGCAAAACATAAGGATATACTGTCTCTCAAGAATTCCCTCAAGATTCCGGTGTAATGCTACATCTAGCCCAGGTACAAAAAAATACTCATTCTGGTGAGTTCGAGTTGCGCTTGCTCGTCCGCCAAGGAACCGAAAACACTTGGGCAGTGATGACTAAGCCAGAAGTCGTTGCCGCTAACCATATTCCTTCTCTCCATGAAGGTTTACTGGTTTTAGTCGAGTTAGACGAATTTAAGCAAATTGTAAATCTTCAAGATGCAACTAATTGGGTTTTAAATCTAGTACAACAGTACCTAAGTAGCAGCATAACGCCCATCTTTTTACAGCAAGAAGCCGAACGTGCTGAACAGTGGCGGCAAGATCTAACGTTACAAAGTCAAGATTTGGCTCGCCGCAATTTAGAAATGGAAGCCCGTCAAGAACAAGTTCAACTCTTAGAAGAAGATTTAAAACGGAAGAAAGAAGAACTAGAATTGACAAGCACACAACTGAAGACGAAACAAGAACAAATTCAGGCAATAGAAGCGGATTTGCAGCAGCAACGAGAATCCCTAGAATCTTTAGAGGTCAACTTGCAGACCAAAATGGATTTGAATTCTTAAGCAAGATTCAAGATTTTCATCATTAGGGCTATTTTCAACCTATGGATGAATTTGGCTTAAGATATAGCGCAAGCGATCGTAGTCATCCTTCAGCAAAATGCTTAACGTTCGCCCTGCTTTAACTAACCAATCGCGATCAGCTTGACGCAGTTGATAAATTTCTCGAATAGCTGCCGCCGCAAGGGATTCCACAGGTGCGCCAACAACTTGCAATAAGGTTCTCAGAAAATCTAGCTGTTCGCTAAAGTTAATAATTTCTGCGGAATGACAGTGATAAACAGCTTGATGAATTTGGGGCGGACGTGGCGGTAAGTATTGGTAAACTTGACCCCCAAAAGGGTTAGAACCATTGGCACCGAGTTGTGGAAGTTGAAAACCAACAATAGCTGCTCGAAACTCAGTTTTGAGCATCGCAAAAATTTGCGGTTGTTGTTCACGCAACTCTTCTAAAGATAGCCCTAAAGCCCGTGCCCGATGAATAGAATCAATGGGGCTAGTAGTTGCATGATAAACCACCGCTAAAACCTGATTTCCTGATTCTTCATCTAAAGACTTTACCCAACTGCCAAAGGGAGGCATCACAGGAAAACTTAAATCTTCAGGATCGAGACATTGTGCCAAGAATTCAGTTGTTGCTGTCTCAATAACTTCAGCAATGTGGTTTGGATGACGATTATCAGCAGCAAACTGGGGCAGAGGAAGACGCATAGGCTTGACAAACTGATGAAGAAAGAACCCATCCCTACCAGCCCTAAGCTTGAGCAAGGTAGTCAATGGGTAAAAGTTGGCAAAAACAGGTTTTAGAACGAACTGAATTGTTTCTAACTTAATAATTTTTGCTCCTCAGGTTGGAGAAGCCTGGTTATTTTGCTTTTTTGCGACTAGCGGTGGTATCGACTAGTTCTAATTCTGATAAGCGAAAGGTAATTAATTTATCCCAATTTCCGCCTTCAAATAAGACGGCTGCTTTACCATCACTGACTCGTTGAACTAATCCTTGAAATTTATAGTAGGTGTCATTAGGATTTGTCACTTGCACTGCGGAACCAGGAAAAATCATGTTTCTTTCTCAAGTAATTGGGTTTGCAATCAATTATTAGCTGTTAGGGGTTATATGCCTTTGGTCATCCTTAAATAGGATTTAGACCGTTAGCACCTGTGATCCCACTAAAAAAACAACACTAAAATTTTAGTCGATGACGATAATTAGCTACTGATTCGACAATCCCGATCGCGATAAAGTTTGTCAATAAGGCTGATCGACCATAACTAATCCAGGGAAGCGGAATGCCTGTAACAGGCGCAACGCCAATGGTCATCCCAATATTGATCACCACCTGAAAGACGATCATAGAGAGAACACCAATAGCCAGTAAAGAACCAAAATTGTCTTTAGCGTTTTGGGCAATGATAATCAGGCGAAGGCAGAGTAACCAGAAAGCAAAGAGAAGACAAGCACAGCCAGCAAAGCCGAGTTCTTCACCGATCGCAGAAAAAATGAAGTCAGTATGCTGTTCAGGAATAAAGTTAAGTTGGGTCTGAGTGCCGTGATTGAGTCCACGTCCCCACAGTTCACCAGCACCGATCGCGATGCGAGATTGGATCAAGTGATAGCCACCGCCTAGGGGGTCTTTTTCGGGATTAAGAAATAGGATTATCCGATCTTTTTGATAATCTTTCAACAATCCCCATAAGATATGCCCTAGTTCGCCAGAGGTTATGTTGACAATAACCGCGCCTCCAGCACCTGACCATGGCCAGGGGAGGGTATACCAAGCAATCACTGCCATCAATCCGGTCCACGCTAACCCTGCGGGTAGATAGACACTAAAGAGAATGACTGAAATTAGGGGAGAGATGAGGAGTATGAGCCATCCAGGATTTGCATTTGCCCAATAAAGCATCCCGATGGTAATAGCACCGAAGACTAGAGAAGTTCCTAAGTCAGGTTGTAAAAAGACTAAAACCCATGGAACCGCTGCGATCGCTAAGGCTTTTAATAAGGAGGGAATACTGGCAACAGTACGGGTTTGCAATAAAGCCGCTAGGGTAATAATTAATCCTAATTTGGCAAACTCTGAAGGTTGCAGATTGAAGCCAGCAACACCAATCCACCTCTGTGCCCCTTTGGCGGAGTGTCCTAGCAACATAACCGCCACTAGAGACACATTAGTGATCCCATAAATCACCCACTGCCACTGAAGTAAGTTTTCGTAACGCGATCGCGCAATAAATAAAGCTAAACCGACTCCAATCAGTCCCAGCAACCAATGTTGCCACCAGTCAGTGAGTCCTTGGTTTAATTCTGCACTGCGGATCATGATCCCACCTAAAATGGTCATAGCCACAGGCAAAGCAAATAATAGCCAGTCTATCTCGTGCCAACTAGCAACCAGAGACTTCCAGCGAAAACTGATTCCTGACTTGCGAAATACTGACTTTTGAAACATTTTCTACTTTGAGAGATTTAGGTCAAGGCGGCTACAGAAATTTTGGCAGCAATAGCTTGCGCGATCGCCACCAGTGACTTAGCAGCAGCAGACTCTGGTTCTGCAAGCACTACAGGCAATCCGCGATCGCCTCCTTGCCGCAAGGACATTTCCAAGGGAACGCAACCCAATAAAGGTACTCCTAACTCCTTCGCTGTTTTTTCGCCTCCACCAGAACCAAAAATGTCATATTTCCGATCAGGCAAATCTGGAGGAATAAAATAACTCATATTTTCGACAATTCCCAGCACCGAGACTCCCATCTGCTGGAACATTTTTAACCCCTTGCGCGAGTCTAACAGCGCCACAGTCTGAGGAGTCGTCACAATCACGGCTCCTGCCATGGGTACCGCTTGAATGAGCGTTAACTGAGCATCTCCTGTCCCTGGAGGTAAGTCCACAATCAAATAGTCTAAATCTCCCCACTGAACCTGATATAAAAACTGACGAATGATGCCATTCAGCATTGGTCCTCGCCAAATTACAGGTTGATCAGGGTCAATTAAAAACGCCATTGAAACCAGCTTAATGCCGTGATTAAAAGCAGGTTCTAGAACCTCACCGCTAGGGCTTTGTCTAACTACTAACTTGGCATCAGCTAGACCTAACATCAACGGTGCATTTGGACCATAAATATCTGCATCCAGTAAGCCTACTTTGGCTCCTAATTTTGCCAGAGCAACCGCCACATTTACCGCTACCGTACTTTTGCCAACGCCACCTTTGCCACTCGAAACAGCCAGAATATTTTTTACTCCCTCAATTCCAGCCCGATCTGGCCAAGCTTTTTGCTGAGGCGTTTCTGCCGTCACTTCTACAACAACATCTTTAACGCCAGCTAACTGCTTTACAGCTCGTCGGCAATCGTCCACAATCAACTCACGCAAAGGACAAGCTGGAGTCGTAAGGACTAAGGTGAAACTAACTACGCCAGCGTCAATTTTGACATTACGAATCATATTCAATTCCACCAAACTCTTCCGGAGTTCGGGGTCTTGCACTGGTCGCAGGACTTCAAGAACAGAATGGGAATCGAGCATAAGACAATTATTCCTGATTCCAGATGCAGTATCAGGGTTAACTTTATCATTAACAATACAAATATCTTAACGATTTCCTACTTTGGATTGATGCTCCCCTATAGCAGCAAATCGTTAACTTTGAGCGGGGAACCCAACTTCCTCAGCTGCTTGCGCTAACTCCGCCGCCACTCGCGCCTCATACGGTCGAATCAGCCACCAAACAAAAGGAGATAGCCAACCACGTAAAGTGACAGAATAAGAAACATAAGTCCCACAGACGCTAGATTCCACGCGGTAAGTTACCCGTTTTTCCACTCCTGGAATAGCAATCAATCTGACACTAAAAACCTCTCCGGGTCGCACAAGTTCTACAAATACCCGTAGAGGAATCGGAATCAAGCGCGTCACTTCTTGATAGATTAAACCGGGTTTAGCCACTAATCCCCTAGGAACATTGGTGCTAGTGAGGAGAGGATGCCAGGAGACATCTGCCAAGTTAATCAATTTTTGCCAAAGAACATCGACTGAGGCGGAACTTAAAACTCGATAAGTTCTTGCTAAAGAAAAATAGCCCCAAATACTGGCTCGACAATTGGTAAATTTATAGAAAAAATTGAGAATCACAACACGCCTCCCACAGCTACCCTGAGGTAGATTCATCATCGTATGCCAATGGGGTTGCGGGTCGAATCCTCCTACAGGATACTTTGCAACTCCCAGAACTTTTAGAGTTGACTTAAAACCAGAGGTTTAAGGTTCTCTCCTTCCCCGATCCAAGTTAGTCTTATAAACGGTGACAAAAAAACTGAGTCAGGTCTTTTTGAGAACAAAAACTCAACTCAAGACATTTAGCTCAAGCGCTTACTATATAAACATTGGGGCTAAATTGCCTGATAAATCTTGTCATCAAGATGCCCGACTGCTGCTAATAAGTTTTTGGTTGAACCCTATTGAATTGAGATTATGACAGTTTTTTCGACTCCTGAAACGAGCACCTCTCAGTCTCTACTTCCGGCTACGTCTAAAGCTAGCGTTAGCCAGTTTATGCGGCAGCTACAGGACGATATTTGTAAAGGTTTAGAGCAGGTGGATGGGGCTGCTACCTTTAGGGAAGATGCTTGGGAACGGGAAGAAGGAGGCGGTGGACGATCGCGTGTTATGCGCGAAGGTAATGTATTTGAACAGGGAGGAGTGAATTTCTCTGAGGTTTGGGGTCAACAGCTACCCCCGTCAATTTTGACGCAACGTCCTGAAGCAGCAGGTCACGGCTTCTATGCGACGGGCACCTCTATGGTATTGCATCCTCGCAGTCCTTATATTCCTACGGTTCACCTCAATTATCGTTACTTCGAGGCTGGACCCGTTTGGTGGTTTGGGGGGGGGATTGATTTGACTCCCTACTATCCTTTTGCTGAAGATGCGGCTCATTTTCATCGCACTCTCCAGCAAGCTTGCGATCGCCATCATGAGTCATACTATCCGACGTTTAAACGTTGGTGCGATGAGTATTTCTATCTGAAGCATCGCCAAGAAACACGAGGGGTAGGGGGAATCTTTTTTGACTACCAAGATGGTCAAGGGGCTTTATATCGCGGACCTGATCCCAAAGGACCAGCCGCCGCTTATAGTGACCAAGTAGGGATTCCTCAATCTCGCAGTTGGGAAAATTTATTTGCGTTTGCCCAAGAGTGCGGTCAGGCATTTTTACCCGCGTACCTACCCATTGTAGAGAAACGGCGGTCAATGGAGTATGGCGATCGCGAACGCCAGTTTCAGTTGTATCGTCGCGGTCGCTACGTGGAGTTTAATCTCGTCTATGACCGAGGCACTATTTTTGGTCTCCAAACCAATGGACGCACTGAATCCATCTTGATGTCCTTACCTCCCTTAGTGCGCTGGGAATATGGGTATCAACCCGAACCTAATAGCCCCGAAGCAAAGCTTTATGAAGTTTTCTTGAAACCTCAAGATTGGGTAAATTGGCCTTCCGCTTAACTGACTGAGTAAGCAAGTGCTAATCAGAAAATCTAGACAGGAGAACCCCTTTGTTCTCCTGATTTTTGAATTCTTTCATCCACTCTTGACTAATCCTTTCAGCCATTTATGTTAGGGTTGAATCAGTTGCTTGCCCAAACAAGGCAGGTCACTTTGTACCTTGAAAATCTGGAATCGGCGGTTCCATCCAGTAACCAACAGTCTGTAGGGCTACTGTGGGTGGGTAAAATTCCAGCAGTTCAGAGGTTGTGAACAAGTTTTATATTGTTCTACCATCAAGGGCATCTGGTGGTTAAAGCATTGAGAGTCTCTAGCGATCGCTAAAACTCTTTAGCAAAAATCTTAGGGCAGACTACAATTAGTGGTTCGCTCTAGGGAACCAACCATACTCTTAGGAGTGGGCAAGTTCCCTCAAACAGACCGCTAAATTTTCTATTCAAGCTATTAAGTAGACTATCAAACAGTTCCTTTCTAAGTTTTTCAGATGGGACTGGCGGTGCAAGGAGGAATGGTGATTCATATCGATCAGAGAACACACACGACACAAGATGGTACAACCGTTATTGTCTTAGCACCCACTGGGCGTTTGGATATCACAACGGCTTGGCAATTTCGTCTCAAGCTACAAGAGTGTATTTCCAAACTCAGCCATCATGTTGTTGTTAATCTCGGTCAGGTTAATTTTATTGATAGCTCTGGCCTAACTTCCTTGGTGGCAGGGATGCGAGATGCTGATAAAGTCAAAGGCAGTTTCCGCATTTGTAATGTTCATCCAGAAGCCAAACTGGTCTTTGAAGTTACAATGATGGACTCAGTATTTGAAATCTTTGACACAGAGGAAGAAGCTCTCGAAGGCGTTCCTCGCAGCATTACTACCTGAGAGACTTATACAGGTAGCTCTCCAGAAAAATCGTTAAGTTTTTGGAAATAAAATGGTCCCAGCAAAGCCCCCCATATCGCCTTACCTGTGGCGGGGTCTATTCCTTTGTCATAAGTCTTTAAGCTTTCAGAGGTGACATCAAAGCCGATAAAAACTTGATAAGTTTCCCCTTGATAGGTAAAGCAGCAAGGTTCCTCACTAACAGGAACTGTAGAAAAGGAAAATTGATCAGGCGCTAATTGCTGCTGAGTAACTTTTAAAGTACAGCTCGGCAGCAATTCTATTTGCTGAGTCGTTAAAGTATTTAATAACGCTGGGTTACGTCCAGCACCTCGGACAACTTCTGGATTTTTAATCAGATAGTACTGGACTTGTAAGCAGTTAGAATCGGATTCATCCTCTCGCAAGCGTAAAAGGCGAGGACGATAAGGATAATCGAGATTGACAATGTTGGCTTGTTCAGCAAAGAGGGTCAAACTATCTTCTGTAAATAAGCTAACAGGGCGCTGCCAGAGCCGTAGATGGACGTACCAGGCGGGATCAGCGATCGCCTGCTGCCCATTATCAAACTCACCACTCAGGTAGCTAGCTAAGGCAATGAGGGCTGGAGAAAAGCTCATAGGGGATCAAAAAAATTGTATTGGCTATTGAAACCTTATCAATAGCGCTGCACTTTTGGCGTTCCAGAGGGCTGAGGGATGCGATCGCAAGCAAGCCTAGCTTGGCAAACACGCCCATAAGCGAGACAATGGGTTTAAGTAGCCATCAAATTCTCCTAGTGAATAACGTTCGTACTGTCTCAGATACCAAGCGAGATTTTTATATCCATCACACCCGTCCGATTAATTCCATCTACCGACGAGTGGTAGAAGAATTGATGGTGGAAATGCACTTGCTTTCGGTCAATGCTGACTTTCACTATGACCCTATTTATGCATTAGGGGTCGTAACCTCATTTGAGCGATTTATGCAAGGCTATCGTCCCGAAAGAGACAAAGAATCAATCTTTAAAGCGTTGTGTCAATCGGTTGGTGGACACAATCCCCAGCAATATCAACATGATGCTGAGCGGATGCAAGCATTAGCCAAACAATTTTCTGGCAAAGAATTAATGGCGTGGGTGGCTTCCCCTACTCATGTAGACGGTATGGGGGATGTTCAAGAGTCTTTGCAGGCGATCGCTCATAACCAACAATTTAAATATAGCCGTCTGTTTGGCATCGGCTTATTTACACTTTTAGAAATCTCTGAGCCAGAGCTAGCTAAGGACGAAAAGCAACGCAACGAAGCGCTCAAACAACTTTGTGAAGCGCTCCACTTGCCCACGGATAAATTACAAAAAGACCTAGATCTGTATCGTAACAACTTAGAAAAAATGATACAGATCCAACTAGTTATGGAAGATGCTCTGAAAGCAGAACGCAAAAAACGAGAACAACGTTCCCAAGAGTCAGGAACCGTTGGGACTGCTCAGAATGCTGATAATTCTAAGGACGAAGCAACTTCCGGTTCTTGAAAGTAGCGATCTTAATCCTGAACCCCTGACCACATAAATATAGCGCCACTCCCTGTAGCGCCAATATCCTAAATTTTAGTCATTAGCGGCCTTGCCTTAAATGACAGATTGTAAACGCTGAATTAGCTGATCAGCCTGGAGAACGCCTTCAATGCGATCGACAGGCTGACCATTTTTAAAGACGACTAACGTAGGTAGCGCGTGAATCTGATGTTCACTCGCTAGCTGAGGATACTTATCCGTATCAATCTTCACAACTTGCACTTGCTGTTTCATCCGAGCATTCACCTGCTCGATAATTGAAGACATCATCTGACAAGGACCGCACCAAGTCGCATAAAAATCGACTAAGACAGGCACATTAGAACTAGAGATAAGTTCTTGGAAACTATTGAACTGCTTTTTAACTGCCATATCACAAAACTGATTTAAGGCTCTTTGCTCAATTTTAATCACTAGTCGTCCAATTCCGCCCGTCCTAGGTACGAATCACCCTAAGATGATTAGCGCAGTCGTTCAAGCTGCTAATGATTAGCAGACGGATACAGAGGAATTATTCATGGAAGCATTGTCAGAAACGCAAGGGAAGTTACACGGACAGGTCGCCATTGTTACAGGTGCTTCGCGCGGAATTGGTCAAGCGATCGCCTTAGCTTTAGCCGCAGAGGGAGCTAATGTAGCCGTTAACTACGCCAGTTCTAGTACAGCCGCCGAACAAGTCGTTGCCGAAATTACTAACCAAGGCGGTAGCGCCTTTGCCCTACAAGCGGATGTTTCTAAAGCTGACCAAGTAGATACCCTGATCAATGCTGTTCTCGAAAAGTGGAATCGCGTTGATATTCTGGTGAATAATGCTGGGATCACCCGCGACACCTTACTCCTGCGGATGAAGCCAGAAGAGTGGCAAGCTGTGATTGATCTGAACCTCACCGGTGTCTTTTTATGTACTAAGGCAGTCAGCAAGATTATGCTCAAGCAACGCGCTGGCAGAATTATCAATATTTCCTCAGTAGCGGGTCAAATGGGCAATCCAGGTCAAGCAAACTATAGTGCTGCCAAAGCTGGAGTGATTGGATTTACTAAAACAGTCGCGAAAGAATTAGCCAGTCGCGGTATTACAGTCAATGCTGTTGCCCCTGGATTTATTGCCACTGATATGACTAGCAATCTAAAATCTGACGAGCTTCTCAAGTACATTCCTTTAGGTCGTTATGGTCAACCTGAAGAAGTTGCCGGTTTGGTGCGCTTTTTAGCCTCTGATCCTGCCGCCGCTTATATTACAGGGCAAGTCATTAATGTCGATGGCGGTATGGTGATGGCATAGTTTCAGGCGTTAGGTAATTGGTGGTAGGTTAACGGAAGCCTAATCCTATATGCTTGAATCTATCTTTCACTCGGTTTCATCCCTCTGAAAGGTAGCTCAGATTGCTAAAAAACCTACCACCTGATTAAATCTCCAGTTCACCCCTGAAAAAGCCGATGGTCAATCACTTAAATCCGACGGGAATTGCCATCTTAGGTGCGGGGCGTTGGGGGACTCACTTAATCCGAAATTTTTTAGAACATCCTCAAGCCTGTATTCGGGCAGTCGTTGATCCGCATCCAGAGCATTTAACCGCTTGTCGAGAGCGATTTAACTTAGGGGCTGATGTGGTAGTAGCCTCGGAGTGGTCAAAAATCCGACAGTTGCCCAATATCGAAGCCGTGGCGATCGCCACCCCTGCGTCTACCCACTACTCTTTAATTAGAGATGCTTTGCAGCAAGGCTATCACGTCTTAGCAGAAAAACCCTTAACATTGGATGCTGATCAATGTTTAGAACTGTGCCATTTGGCAGAACAACAGCAGCGACAGCTAATAGTCGATCATACCTATCTGTTTCATCCAGCCGTTGAGCGTGGTCAGGAAGTTTTGCAGTCAGGGCGTTTAGGAGAGCTGCGTTATGGTTATGCAACCCGAACGCACTTAGGTCCAGTTAGGCAAGATGTTGATGCGTTATGGGATTTAGCCATTCACGATATTGCTATTTTTAACCACTGGCTAGGACAAACTCCGGTAAAAGTTCAAGCGACAGGAACGGTCTGGCTACAGAAAGCAGATCAAACCTCTACAAATTCAGGTTTATCGGACTTAGTATGGGTAACGCTGACTTATCCCGATCATTTTCAAGCATTTATTCATCTCTGCTGGCTGAATTCTGATAAACAAAGACGCTTAGGAGTGGTAGGAAGCCAAGGAACACTAATTTTTGATGAAATGTTAACGGAAAGCCCTTTAACGCTGCAACAAGGACGCTTAGAGCCAAAAGGCGGTTTATTTATTTCGATGGCTCAAAGTTACGAAGTTCTCAGTTTAGAAGCAGGTGAACCCTTAAGACGAGTTTGCGATCGCTTTCTGAATAGTATCCGTCAGAATCAGCCTTTACCGATTTCCTCTGGCTGGGTCGGTGCCCAACTGGTGCAGATTCTCTGTTGTCTGAGTCAATCTTTGCATCAAGGAGGAGAGGCGATCGCAGTTCCTCCCCTAAAAATCGAACGTTAAATTTTTCTAGTTCCTGGCTACGTCGTCAAACCTCTTCCTTTTGACCACCAGAAGCATGGATTCCCTGCCCATTTGACTGATTAGGGTCATTTCTAAAACTTGAGCCTACAGACTCTACAGCAGGCAACAAAGCCAGTTCAATCATCGGTAAAATAATTTCCACCGTAGTCCCTTTTCCCTCGCCCTCACTAGACAAGGTGATACTACCTCCCATCAAATCCATTAAGTTCCGCGAAATAGCCAATCCTAAACCGGTTCCGCCAAACTTGCGGGTAGTAGACCCATCTACCATGACAAAAGGTTTAAAAAGTTGGGACTGCTGAGAAGGGTCAATGCCAATTCCTGTATCTCGAACCCTTACTACCACCTGAGAAGCAGGCTTCAGGCTAGAAGCAACTGATGTTGGATTAGAATCTATATGACCATTTACCTCATTGCCTATATTACTAACAGGTTCTATCTGTGTAGTAATCGTGATGCTACCCGATTCGGTAAACTTTGTAGCATTACCAACTACATTTAATAGCACTTGCTTAAGTTTTGCGGGAGAAGCACGAATAGGAATAGGCTCTTTCAAATCGGGGATATTAAACTGTAAACCCTTTTGTTGGATTGGCACCGCTTGTAAATCAATCACTTCTTTCAGCAACTTTTGCAGATTTACAGGTTCCGTCACAACCGAGAATTTCCCAGCTTCAATCCGGGCAATGTCTAAGACATCATTGATAATTCCTAATAAATGAATAGCTGCCTCATCCGCTCGTTGTAACAAATCAAGCTCTTCTTCTCGATCATCACAGCAGCCATCTCTTACCAAACGAATACAGCCAATAATGCCATTGAGAGGCGTTCGCAACTCATGGGAAGTTGTCGCTAAAAATTCATTTTTTAACTGATTAGCTGCTTGCGCTTCTTTCCAAGCCAATTCAAGTTCTTCTGCCCAAGCTCTCATCCGTTCAACCATATTATCAATGGCTTCTGCTAATTGGTTGAACTCTCGAATCGGGAAGTTATGAGGGATAGGTTTAGTAGAGCGCAGATGCTTTGTATGCAAAGCATAGTCTCTCAATTGCTCTACAGGTCTTGCCAAATCACGCGCAATATAGAGTGTTGCTAATACACTAGCGGCTATCAAACACAAAGTCATTAAGAACAAAATTCGCCAAATTTCTCTTAAGTCAGAGAGGGCATTATCACGGCTTTGAACCGCTAAAATCACCCATTTATGATTTGGCTGATTCGTAAGGGGACTGGGAATTGGGCTATATCCTGCTAACAATTCCGCCCCATCTTTTTCTAAAAAAAATAGGTTTTGAAAACTCTTTCCCCCCTGAACAGCATCTTTCAGCAATCGTTTGAGCCGCGTTGAATCGTCTTCTTCCTTAATATTGTGCCCAATACGCTCACTTAATGGATGAGCCAAGATAGTTCCATCTTGGTCAATGATGACAGTAGAACCCGCAAAAGAACCAGGCGGAGCTTTTTTTTGCTCCACTAAGGCTGACTCAACACTCAAGACATAACGAAGTTGATTTGAGCGATCATAAACGGGGGTACTAAAAACTAATCTCATCTGATTTTTTGCTAAGCTTTCTCTCTCTTCGCTCACGGATTTTGATGAAGATTCGGGCGTGAGCAAAGCTTTAACTTCAACATTAGAGCGATCTAATAATAATTGTTGGTTTTGTTGTGACCATAAAATTTGAGAAACCTGAGTAATTGCTTGATTACCACAAGTACTAGCTGTAATTTTTTGCGTTTTCACCTCAATGAGTTGAACACACTGAATTTGAGTAGGTAGTTGTTTAGAGAGTTGAAATAAAAACTTTTGAATAGTTTCAGGAGATCCAGACTGTAAAGTTACAGTTTCACTAGCTGTAACTAAGTTTAACTCTAACGTTTCAATCGATTGACGAATACTTTCACTTTTTTTATTAGCACTTTCAGTAAGATTTTGTCGAGCCGTTTCTACTAAGCTAGAGCGTGCTTTCTTATAGGTCACATATACTCCGATGAGTAAAATGGGTACGCTTAAAAGCAAAATGCGTGAGAGTAAGATGCGACGAAAGGAAGATTGACCTGGCTTAGCCATAAAACTTCTCTAGCTGGAGATGCCAAACACAACAGCAATATTTATACAGATAAGATCAATAAATTGATCACAATCACGATTAAAGATGAGTGAACTATCTTTTTTGTTTCTGCAAGTTGTTTCCCTAAACTGTCAGCTTTGATAAATCTTGGGAAAGATGGGTTGAGTTAAGGGGGATACAATTAAGCTCAGTGTAACCAATGTTTACGAGCGAGTCCATCAATATTGCCTGGAATGCCTATCAACTCTACCTCAAATCGCCCTCAGACCACGGTAGTTTTAGCCATGAGTGCTGATGGTAAGATTACGGATGCTACGCGATCGCCTGCAAAGTTTGGTTCTCCGACTGATAAAGCACACTTAGAACAGCAAGTGGCTCAATCAGATGGGGTTCTCTTTGGCGGCGGTACTCTCCGTTCAGGTGGGACAGCCATGAGAGTGGTGAACCCTGAACTGCTAAAACAGCGAGAACAACAAGGCAAACCCCCACAACCTGTCCAGATTGTTTGCTCTCGTGGCGGTGCGTTTGATACTCAAATCAATTTTTTTCGTCAACCAATCCCTCGTTGGTTACTCACCATTCCCGCAGGTGCCCAAGACTGGCAAGGACGACCCGAATTTGAGCGCATTTTAGTTAGCGAAACCTCAACCGGTGAGATTGACTGGATTGAGGCTTTTCAGCAAATGGCACAATTAGGTTTAAATCACCTCAGTGTCCTAGGCGGCGGTGAACTAGTTGCCTCCTTATTGGCACAGGATTTGATTGATGAAATTTGGCTGACAGTTTGCCCCCTAATTTTTGGCGGAAAGACAGCGCCAACGCCAGTAGAAGGGGCAGGTTTTTCTCCAGAACTTGCGCCGCGTCTAAAATTAATATCGGCTGAGGTGATTGATCAGGAAGTTTTTTTACACTATCAGCGATCGCGCTCTTAGCGAAAAACTCTTAGCGCGTCGGTAGTCAATCCAGAAATACTTCCCCACACCCCGCTTTAAAATTGCATTAACCTTATTAAACAGGGCTGAAACAGGTTTTAGACATTCAAGATCAAGCCAGGTAAATCCTTGCCCCGTCTCCAGTCGCCTGCATCAACCCTGCTTAGGTTTCCTATTCTCCTTATAGACTTCGGTGATGGTGGAACAACGTCAACCCCGCTATTCGGTTGCCTGGATTAACCAGATGCATGAGATTCCGCAACAACAGTGGGATGCTCTAGCTTTGCCCCTGAAGACTCCATTTTTAGAATGGGAGTGGCTCAATAATTTAGAGACTTCTGGCAGCACTACTGCCCAAACAGGATGGTTACCCAACCATCTGACAGTTTGGCGAGATAGAGAGTTGATTGCAGCCGCGCCTTTGTATATCAAAGGTCATAGTTATGGTGAATTTGTCTTTGATCACCAGTGGGCAGATTTAGCCAATCGCTTGGGTGTGCAGTATTATCCTAAGCTGCTAGGCATGACACCTTTTACCCCCGCCGAGGGCTACCGATTTTTGATTGCCCCTGGTGAGGATGAAGACGAGTTAACTGAATTAATGGTAGGAGCGATTGATCATTTCTGCGATCGCCACCAAATCGCTAGCTGTCATTTTCTCTACGTTGATCCCCAGTGGCAACCTGTTTTACAACGGCATGGGTTTACCCCTTGGATGCACCACAGCTACATTTGGGAAAATAAAGGATTTAGAAATTTTGAAGATTATTTAGCAGCCTTTAACGCCAATCAACGACGTAACATCAAACGAGAGCGCAAAGCCGTAGAAAATGCAGGCTTGCGCTTGCAGACATTCACAGGCGACGAGATCCCGAAGTCGCTATTTCCTTTGATGTATCGCTTCTATTGTGACACCTGTGACAAATTTGGCTGGTGGGGTAGCAAATATCTCACTCGTCAGTTTTTTGAGCAGTTATATCCCCAATATCGCCATCGGGTGCTATTTGTGGCTGCTTACGATCAGCAGAATGATCAAAAGCCAACGGGAATGTCTTTTTGCATTACCAAAGGCGATCAATTGTATGGGCGCTATTGGGGCAGTTTCCAAGAAGTTGATTGCTTGCACTTTGATGTTTGTTACTACGCACCCATTGAATGGGCGATCGCGCAAGGAATTCAAACGTTTGATCCTGGTGCAGGCGGTCGTCATAAAAAACGTCGTGGTTTTCCGGCTACCCCTAACCACAGTATGCACCGCTTTTATCA
>Ga0164305_10000410_pt1 | contig 16024 bp, 12 predicted proteins | sample Whisoiple_237_MG_FD_110215 | JGI IMG/M metagenome (GOLD analysis project Ga0164305, IMG submission 110215) | Soil microbial communities amended with pyrogenic organic matter from upstate New York, USA - Whitman soil sample_237_MG | ecosystem: Environmental > Terrestrial > Soil > Agricultural...
ATCGCCTATTTTTGGAATGACTGAACCAGAAGCCAAAGAAATGATGCAACGATGCTTCACTCAAGAATCAGAAGGCTTACAGCGTAGCTATAACACCCATACAGAGGCGATGGACTCTTACAAAGTTTACCTGGAAAAGGTCGACTACGCTTGGCAAAGTAACCGAGAAATGTCAATTATGGCTGCTAATTCTATTCCCAACTATCTCAAAACTCAAAAGAAAGCTCTCTCATCCTTTGCTTAATTCATTCCCATTACCTTCCGTAAGCTAGGCAAAGAAAGAATTCAATTTAATTTTACAGAAGATTTAATGAACCAATTTCAGAATCAAAATACCCAACCCTGTTTAAAGATGAAAATCTTTAATAATTGGGATGTTGTTGTTAAAGGGTGGTACATTGCTTGCCCTAGTCGAGAAGTCCCTCAAGGCAAAGTTAAATCATTAGAAGTTTGTGGACAAAGAATTGTTATATTTCGTGGCAAAGATGGAAAAATACGCGCTTTAGATGCTTATTGTCCTCATTTAGGAACCGATTTAGGAATAGGGCGAGTTGATGGGAATCTGATTCGCTGTTTCTTTCATCATTGGGCGTTTGATGGCACAGGAAACTGTCAAGATATCCCTTGTCAGTCAGAGATTCCTGAAAAAGCACATCTCCAATCTTATGCCACAGAAGAAAAGTACGATTTTATTTGGATATACCCAGAGGCAACAGCGCCAGAGGGTGTTGCAGAATTTGACGAACTTAAAGATAAAAATTTAATTACACAAACAGATAAAGCGTTTGAACGGAGTTGTCATCATCATATTTGTATGATGAATGGAATTGATGCTCAACATCTGCAAACCGTGCATAAAGTAGATATCAACATGAATCTATCCCTGCACCAGAATCCTTCTGGCACGATGATAGATTTTACCCTTAGCGGCGAGTTTCCTAAAACTACGTTTCGAGAACGAATCGGGAGAAAAATTCTCGGCGATACTTATGAGTACTCGATGAGATATGCAGATGGCTGTATCGGACTGTTAACAACGATGAAAAAAGTGCGACTTTTTCCATCCCTACACATGATTTATGCATATACCCCTGTGGCACCGGGAAGAACTCGGATTCAGCCAATTTATGTGACAGAAAAAAGAGCCGGAATTTGGGGTTGGTTAGTAACTCACTGGTTACTTTTACTAACTAAGTTAGGATACTATGCCTTAAAAGGTGAAGACGGTCAAATTTATGACAATATTCGCTATAATCCAAACGCAGTTCTTAAAATTGATGCTCCGTTAGTTAAGTATATGCATTATGTAAATCAGCTTGAACCTTCTGTTTGGTCAAGCGCATTCTCTAAACAGAATTTATAAAAATTGACTTCCTGATTATTTCTTGGTAGTGAAAACACCGGTGAACATCATCAGGATGCCACCAATGAAAATAGCGATCGCGAGTCCGCCTGCAATTACATTCAACCAATCCGTAGTTTCCATGAAAGTGTTGATAAAAGTTTAATCTGATTAATCATACCAGTTGGTTAGCAGGTGAGAGAACGAGCTAGCCTTGCTGTTGACAAAATACTATGCCAGTAGGGTGTATGCTTATCACACCCTACGGCGGCTAAAAACGTCTAAGCAAGAATTGGCTTGCGATTTTTCAAGTCAAATTTATACCCATCGGGCAGGATATGAAGTTTAGCACCACAAATGGCTAACGCTTCATCCTTCAACAGATCATCTACATTGGTATGAGTAATTTCTGCGACATCGACAACGGTAACAGCCCCTTCTCCTACGACTTCAAATTGGTTATCGCTGACAACAACTGCTGTATTCTCATCAATCCCAAAGCCTAAAACGGCAGGTTGCTGTGATAAAGCCGAGAGTAATCTTCCTAAACGTCCACGCTGTAAGAAATGTTGATCAACCACAATACCAGGTAAGAAGCCCATACCGGGACCCATTTCTACAACTTCAACGCGAGGATTTGTCTTAGAGTCTCCATCAATAATCATCACATCGGGCATCACCGCCGCACCTGCACTAGTTCCGCCAACTACAATTCCTTCAGAGAAACGTTGATGAATTGCTGTATCTAGCGGAGTATCTTTGATGAGGCTAGTGATGCGGGATTGATCTCCACCTGTAAAAAATACACCTGTTGCTTGCTTAATAGCTTCTATAGCGCTAGACGAACTTGAATCTTCGCGGTTTTCGGTATCAACGACACGAATATCTTCAGCACCTAGACGTTCAAATATTCTGGTGTAGTCATTGCCAACTTCTCGCGGTAACCCAGTTGCAGCCGTCATAATTACAATATGGGCTTTAGTACCTCCAGCACGGCGCACAAATTCTCGCAGGATTTTACAGTCACCTTCTTTATCCTCTGCTCCACCAATGATCACTAACTGCCCTTGAGATTGATTGGGTGCATTTTCGTCAGTTGCCATAAAACTCCTAAGTTTAAAGGTTATTAAAAAATACTAAGAACTACGCAAGACAAAAGTTTTAGGATTGTTGTTCTATTACTTGGTAGCATTAACTACAAATTACCGAGAAAAGTAAAAGAGGAAAATCCTCTTTAGATAGATAAATGGTTTTCTTACTGCTCAAAAAATAATAAGAAAGCATAATAGTGTGCTTTCTTATTATTTAAAGGTCAGCTAAATTTTTTGAAATTCAATATCAAGATAATCCAGCAGTTTAAATTTAATCAATTGCTAGAATTCTTGAAGAGGATTTTTTGCAACCTACTTACGCTCTATCAATGACCTCTTTGGCTTTATCCTTGAGATCTTCTTTAATATGCATAGCGGCAGCTTGATCTTGTTTATCTTGACCTTCTATTTTGTCTTTCGGATCACCTGTAATATCGCTCAACGTTTCTTGAACTTTGCCTTCAATATTTTTGGCAACAGCTTCGACTCTATTTTCAATGCTCATGTTAATCTCCGGATATAGACTTTATTTTAAATAACTAATTTAGAGTATAAACAACCAATCAAAGGGTTTACATCACTCGTTAGTGAGATCTATTAAGTAGCTCCACTTAATAAAACATCAGAGGGTGGCAAGCAGAGGAAGCAGAGGGAGTTAAAAAATCAGAGCTTATCTTTAATTGTGTTGACCTAGTTAGCTTCTGAGTAAACTTACTTAAGAAGTAACAAAATGCGCTTTTATCCGGCTTTAACACCATCCCAAATTGCTTTAGCTGGCAAGACTGTATTCAATCGTGCTTGACAGCGTTCAATATAAAGACTGGCGATCGCATCCACCGGATTTTGCTCAACTACCTGGCGGAAATAGCTTAAGGCAATCTGAAAATTCTCTTGCTGCCACGCCTGAATCCCTTGCTCAAAATCGGGTTGCGATCGCCACTTTGCCTCATGCAGCGCGTAAGTGGCACTGCCTAAGACTTCGTAGAGTTCAATCACCTCCTGCTTACCACGAGGCATCATGCGATCAATCCAGCGAGAAGCGTATAACTCTGGGTTTGTGAGTCGGTTAATCACGGCTGAACTGACCAGAATAGAACAACCATAGAGTTTAGTTAACTGTTCTAAACGGGAAGCTGTATTTACCACATCCCCAATTACCGTTGAGTCCATCCGATAGCTAGAACCCACTGTGCCGATAATACCTTTACCACTGTGAATCCCAATGCCGATATTCACTGGGTTTTGCAGTTGGTATTGATCACGTTCGGCATTAAACTCACTCAGTCTTTGCTGCATCATCACAGCTGCTGCGATCGCGTCCTGTGCGTGTTCTCCTGGACGATCAAAGACAGCCATAATCGCGTCTCCCAGGAACTTGTCGATAAATCCCTGATTTGCTGCGATCGCTTGATTCATCTGAGTAAAGAAAACATTCAGCCATTCAAAGGTTTCACTAGGGGTTTGAGATTCTGCGATCGCCGTAAAGCCTCGAATGTCACAAAATAAAATCGTTAATTCTTCTTCCCTCGCATTTCCTAGTTGAATCGACTCAACGCCTTGGGGGGCAATGCGATCTAAAAATTGTTCGGGAACAAATAAGCGAAACTTTTCTGATAAAAATTCATTAATTTCCCAAGCCGCCGATATCTGACGCTTGGTTTGTTCTTTAACCTGTTGGCGAACTTGTGACTGAGTTGCCTGCGATCGCAACTGACTTAAACGTAAGGTACTAGCAATCTTTTTAATAACTAAATTAATATTTATTGGCTTTGTGAAGTAATCATCTCCCATCATCTCTAAACCCCGCAACCGGGAGTCTTCATCTTCTAAAGCGGTCAAAAAAATAACAGGTACTGTTTGTAATTCCCTATCTTCCCGTAGCCGCTTACAGACTTCAAAGCCATCAATATCAGGCATCATGATATCTAGCAAAATTAAGTCAGGTAATAAGTCCTTAGCAATTTTCAAAGCTTGTGTCCCTGAGGTTGCTAAGAAAGGGGTATACCCTTCTGACTTCATTAACTCTTCTAGTAAAAAAAGATTACTAGGCTCGTCATCAACAATTAATATTCGGGGCGGAGGCATTAACATTGTCTATTTTAGAGAGTTATCTAAAAGGGCTATCAAGGAGATTGCTAGTACTAAATCCAGCAGATCTGCACAGGCAATCTAATCCCTAAATATTTGCTATAGCCGTTGCCAGATTCGTTAGGACAAGAGGAAAAATCCCCTTGTAGCTATATCATCACCACAACGTCCTAAACAATAAAGTGATATGATTTGTGTTGATAAAAGCGATGCCCCTGAAAAAATTGCTGCCCTAGCTATTAACTTAAAGCTTGGTAGCGTTTTGCTATCAATTACAGCTATCTGTGCAGATGTTTAACATATTTAAACACAACCTGTTGATTGATAACAATCGAACCAGAGACAGATCAGGACTTTTGTTCTAAAATTGACTGCACGGTTGTGATCACTTGAGGTAAGTCTAAGGGCTTACTTAAATAGGCATCCGCACCTGCCTCTAAACAGCGATCGCGATCGCCTGTCATTGCCATCGCCGTGACTGCAATCACAGGTACCGATTGCCAAACTGAATGAGCTTTGAGTTGACGAATCAGTTCAAATCCATCCACTTCTGGCAGTTGCATATCCATCAAAATTAAGTCTGGTAGCAGTTGAGGCGTTACCAAAGGAGAATGAATCATCTCCAACATAGAACGACCGTTGTAAACTATCTCAACGCTATATCCTTCAATTTCCAACACCTCAGAAATCAAAGCTTGGTTGAAAGGTTGATCCTCCACCACCAAAATTCGTTTGCTATTTTCAATTGAGGCACCTGCTTTAACCGATAGCCAACGCTGAACAGGTTCAGAAACTGGCTGCACTGCCTTTAATTCTTCAGAACTCTCATTAATGGGTAGCCAAACCCGAAAAGTACTGCCTTGATGTTCGACGGATTCTACTGACACAGTACCTCCGTGCAGCTCAGCTAGCCGTTTAGTTAATGCCAAACCTAAACCAGTCCCCTCATGCTGTCGGGTTAGAGACGCATCAACTTGTTGGAAAGGTCGAAATAACAGATGCCACTTTTCTTTCGGAATCCCAATTCCTGTATCTTTAATAGCAAAACATAAATAAGGCGTATTCAAGTCTACTGGACTGCGATCCGGTCGATATTCTTGTTCGAGTTGAGAGCCATACGCCAGACAACTACTCAGTTTAATTTTCCCTCCATGGGGCGTAAACTTCGCAGCATTTGATAGCAGATTAATTAAGATTTGACGCACACGGCGTTCGTCTAAATGTGCTTGCTCTAGCCGATAGTCTAACTCTAAAGATAAAGCAATCCGCTTTTTCTCTGCCCGTACCTGAATCATTTCTAGACACTGCGTACATAAACTCGGAATAGAAACGGGTTGGAGAGAAAGTTCTGCCTTTCCAGCTTCAATTTTCGATAGATCAAGAATGTCATTAATTAATTGCAGCAGGTGTTTACCACTATCCTCAATTACCCGCACATAGGTAACTTGGCGCTCAGTTAAAGACCCTGCCAATTGTCGTAAAAGCAAATCTGAGAACCCAATAATACTATTTAAGGGAGTTCGCAATTCGTGAGACATGGAGGCGAGAAACTCAGACTTGAGTTGAGAGGCTCGCTCTAAATCTTCATTTACTTGACGGAGATGTTCTTGCGCTTGCACCCGTTCAATGGCGACACCCAGAGTCCGACAAGCTGCGAGGAGAATATCTTGTTGCGGTGCTGCTTGGAGTTTTTGATGAGTGCGGGATTCTAGGGTTAATACGCCAATGATTTTGCCAATGGAGTTAAAAATGGGAAAGATGCCAATCTGACCGATGGAAGGATGGCGAAAATTAGGGACAGCTTTGGGATGTTGGTGATAATTATCGACAAATAATGGCTTCCCTGTTTCTACTACTTCCCACAGTAATCCTTGACCAAAAGGGATACCTTCTTGTAGTAAGGCTTCCATTTCTGCTACGGCAGGTTGACCATAGGTAGCAATGAACTGACTAGAAACTTGATTGGTAAGCATTAAAGCTTGGGAGTTTAAACCTTCTCCTGTAATTACCTTGACATCTCCAAAGGCTGCACCCATGGCTGGTAAGAGGTAGGAGAGAGCAAATTGTCCGATTTTCTGTAAATCTGTTGCAGGTTGTAGCCGTTCTGTTAAACCGAGTAAAAAGCTCAGTCGCCTTACTTCGTCGTTTAAACTTGCCTGAGAACGCTGATAACTCGTGACATCCCGAAAGGTAAATAACCGTCCGCCATCAGAGGTTTCAGTACTATAAACCTCTAGGAAAGTCCCATTGCTTTGTTCTAAGCAAAAAGAAACACTTGGAGCCGCCGTTGGTTGGAACAGTTGCTGCATCTGAGCTAACTGCATTTCACACCAGTAATGACCTGCAACAACTTTTGCCAGCAATTCCTCAGCGTGGGGTTGTTGTGCTAAGTATTCCGAAGATAACTGCCAAATTTGAGTAAATTTCTGATTAAACAATACGAGGTGGTGGGCGCGATTAAATAAGGCGATCGCATTATCCACCTGGTTCAAAATTAAGGCTTGCTGCTCCTTTAACCGTTCTAGGTGCAGATCTATTGGCTCAGATAGCATTCGTTTTGATCCGCAAGGTTCGAGTAAGTAGGTTAATTTATTTTACAAAACTTTACAGAAAGTTTGTTATTATGACGATAGAGAAAATCCTACTGACTTTTTGCCGCTATTGCCTTCTAGATTAAGGCGTAGATATACCGAATGCAGAAAGATCGTAGGCTCCCTTTTCACTCCGCCCGCCTATTTCGAGGATTTTTTCTAAGGCTGAAACCCTGATTCTGTGCCCAATGGCAGACCCTTTGTGATCTCAGACACTTAGATGCATAGATCGAAGTCTCAAAACCTATATGTCCTAGGTCAGACGTTGCGAGTGACTAAATAGGGATAAAAGAGAGCATCGCATCACTTCTCTCCCTAAATATACATAGTCAAATAAAGAGCAAGGGTTTTGACATCCGGGAAAGTGCTGAAAAAGGGGCTGATTATGCAAACTTTAGAGCAGGGGTTTGAGGAGCGCAATTTGATGGCGAAGTGGGCAGAAAAACTAGCGATTGAATGGCGATCGCGGTTAGCAGCCGAGTGTTCTGACCAAAGCTTAGCGACAACTGAAAGTATTGCTCGTTGGTTACTGGGAGAAGATTTAGAGCGGTTTGATACCCTCATGCCTTCCCAGCTAGCGATCGCCCAGCAAGCAATGGACTACCGCTACCGCATTTTGCGACAACGTTACTTAGGCTTACCTCCAGAACGCGCCTATCGCCATCTGACGCAACGGTTAGGCAGTTTGGCAGTACTGCGAAATAAAATTCGCACTTGGGTCGCACTCAGCCGTGATCGTCAACGGGCGGTTGCGGATGTTTTACAAGAAGTCATTCAAGAACTTTTACATAGCGATCGCTACATCCAGCAGCAAATTGCCTGGATTAGTCAATGTACAAACGACCGTCGCCTTCAGAACGCCTTATTACTCACCACTATTGAAGAGTATTGCCTACGACCGATTCGTAACCAGCCCTTGCTGGTGTATCGCTTCGTCAACTACCTGCGGCGCTCTCAACGAGCAGGAATGACACAGGTTCCCGAAGGCGATATGGTGCGTCTGGTTTCGGAAGAAGTCACCTTAGATGAAAACGACAGTCCTGTGAGTTTGCTAGATGCTCAAGCCGTGGCTGAGTATCAAGACAACCAAACCTCAGAAGAGCAACAAGGCTTACGGCTAACTGTCAAGCACGAGTTTGAAACCTACTTAGCCGAAAACGTCAGCCCAGAGGCTCAAGAGTGGTTGCGGCTTTACCTGCAAGGTCAGTCTCAAGAGGCGATCGCCCAAAGTATGAATTTGCCCATTAAGCAAGTGTATCGGCTGCGGGAGAAAGTCAGCTATCACGCCATTCGCGTCTTTGCTCTCAAAGCCAAACCAGAATTAGTGGCGAGTTGGCTAGAAACTTCCCTACAGGAACACAGCTTAGGACTCACCCCCAAACAATGGGAAAAGTTTTGGGAAAACCTGACCTCAGAACAGCGCTACCTACTGGAGGAGTTGCAAGCTGGAAAATCTATCGACGCGATCGCTGCCGACTTTAACCTAAAACCTCATCAGGTGATGGGGGAATGGAGTAAACTTTATTTAACCGCGCAAGAAATGCGAAGTTCTGCCTAAAAAAATCTGCAACCGCCAATGTGGGATCTATAGCAAAGTGCTGAACAACCACCCATCTTGATAGTTAAAGATTATTTCGAGGCATCATTTAAGATCAACTGCTGTGTTTTAGTCAGATATAGCGGCTACAGGGGGCATCTAACCTAAATAGATACTCGCATTGAGCAATTTGTATGATGTCCCTATCCGGCGATTCAGTGAAGTGGAAGAATACTGCTTATCCCAAGCCTTCTCAAAATCATGCCAACGGGGCAGCTGTGATGGATACTGAGCAAATGTTTCGGCTCATTGATAGTGTCCTACCCTTTGAAGCCTGTTTATATTATCAAATTCTGCCCTTGTCCCTAGAAGGGAGATACCTCAAACTGGGCATGGTAAACCCAGAAGATATTTCAGCCTTAGATTATGCTCGTCGTATTCTCGCCTATTTAAACTGCTCACTGAAACCCCAGCCGATTGCCTCCGAGACTCATCAAGCCATGCTTTCGGCATACTTAAACCATATTGGCAAATCCAAGCTAGCTCAGGGGAAGATAGCCAAAAACCCGTCTCCCCCTCCACAGACGGATGAACGCAATGAACGTCCTACTTTAATTGTTAATAGCCCCGAAGAACTACTGAAGTCAGAAGCGCAAACGACAGACTCGCAAACGACTATCCCGCAAATAGCTAATAGCCCAGAAAAAGGTAAAGCGTTTACTCCCAATAAACCAGAATCAACCCTAGAAAAAATCAGTCGCAAAGTTAATCAGTCTTCCTTAAGACCTGACCCTCATGCCCCACAACCTCTGATGAATTTGCCAATCTTGGAAGTGCAGGGATATCATTTGTCGCGCCCTATTGAAGTACTGGCAACCCTTCCCCCATCCCAATTGTTACAAGAATTACTCAGTCGAGTCTTAATGGGAGGCATTGGGCGGCTATATTTTGAGCGGCAGACCAATCAAGGTCGTATTCTTTGGAGTCAAGACGGCGTATTGCAGTCGGTCTTAGACGAACTAAGTTTGCCTGTATTTCAAGGAGTTATTAACGAACTCAAGCGCCTAGCCCATTTGCCCTTTATCACCGTCAAAGAACCCAAACAGGTAGAAATTGAGCGGCAATATCAGAATAATCGCTTATTACTACGCTTACGGGTGATGCCTGGGAAACAAGGAGAAGAAGCAACCCTGCAAGTATTACGCGGGGCGGCTTTAAAGTTTTATCAGCAGCAACAATTAGAGAACCTCAGTCGGGATGCTTTGACCCTAGCGCAGCAACTACAAATTAAATTAAATGAAATCCGCGATCGCACTCGCCTCAATCCTAGCTTGAATACCAGTCACTCAGACAGCTTAACAGCTCTGTATCAGCTAGTAGAAATGGTAGACAAACAGCTAGAAGCCCTCAAAGAACTGCAAGAGCAACAAAAACCACAGGACGAGTCAGCCTCCTAGTCACTCGGCGGGTAAATCTAGCGGCTTCTGGCACAATAGAGATCAGTAGGAAATTCTCATCTATTGTCAAGAACTCAACGTTCTAACCTTGAAGAGAGAACCTACCGTATATCCATCTGAAAACTACTGTAGAACTAGACTCACCCCGCCTTTACATAAGTGGTGCGTGAAACCATACAATCGTAAGTCATGATTGGATATAGCCTCACCTCAGTACTTGACTGTCAACCCATTTAGAATTCAAGATTGGCGGTTTTGGATTGACCTCACCCTCACAGAATGAGGCTGGGAAATAGAAAGTTATAAATCCGGAGATTGTTTCACCCATAAACGAGACAGGAACCCAAACACTTTCATCCAAAATCTCAACTCGAAACTCTAAGATTTTTAGTCAAGGCTACCAAACCAAAGACTTTATTTTTGAAGATTTTGCATGCAGACCAAAGCTTTTAGTGAGCTTTTTCCCCTATTTAATACTGCCGACTCAGAAACCTTAGACTGGCTATTATCTGTTGCGGTTGATCACGAATACCCGGTAGATAGAGCCGTTTTGATGGAAGATGCCTGGGGTAATGCTGTTTACTTTGTGGTATCGGGTTGGGTTAAAGTTCGACGACTCTATGGGGAAGATGCCGTTACACTGGCAATCCTGGGACGGGGAGATTTTTTTGGTGAAATGGCGATTCTCGATGAATCTCCGCGTTCAACCGATGTAATTGCACTCTCGGATGTGGAATTAATCAGTGTATCTGCCCAACGATTTATTCAAACACTGTTCAAAGACCCCCAGTTACATCACCGAATGCTGCAACTGATGGTGCGCCGTTTACGCCAAACCAATCAGCGCATTCAAAGGCGGCAACAACCCCAAGCTGTAAAATTAGCCAATACTCTGGTTTACTTAGCCGAGAGTTATGGGCAACCAACGGACAAAGGCACTGAAATTTATAACATTCCCTTCAAAGATTTAGCCGATGTTACCGACATCAATGTGGAAGAAACCACCAAAATTATGGAGAAGTTAGAAAGTAAAGGTTGGCTCAAAATCAACCCAATCCAGCAGACCATTTGTTTAATGAATCTGAAGCAATTAGCAAATTTAGCTGGACGGATTTAATGAGCAACGTTAGTAACTAAGCCTCATTTATTGCGCCACCCATCTAAGTTCTCGATTAAATATAAAGAAATGGTGTTATCGGCTATCTAGCCCATTGAAAGACACCCCTCTACTAAATAACTACACATGACTGAAGCCACTGCCGTTCGTCCTATTCAAGAATTTCGTACTGCGCCAACCATCAATTATCAGGTGGCGATGCCGCAGCCAGAATCGCACCTTTTTGAAGTCACTTTGCGCTTACAAGGTTGGCAGGCAGCTACTCTAGATCTAAAAATGCCCGTTTGGACTCCCGGTTCTTATCTGGTGCGGGAATATGCTAAACATCTACAAAACTTCTCTGCTACCACAACGGATGGTCGTCCTTTAACAGGACGGAAGTTAAGCAAAAATTACTGGCAAGTAGAGACGAACAGCATCTCCGAGGTGATTGTTCATTACCGCGTTTTTGCCAATGAGCTATCGGTGCGAACGAATCATCTGGATGCGACTCATGGCTATTTTAATCCTGCGGCTCTATTCTTTTATCTACCCAGATTTGAGCAAATACCCATCACCGTTACGATTGTCCCACCTCACCCTGATTGGCAAGTAACGACTCCTTTGCCTTCTGTAGACGGACAAGTGAATACTTTCTATGCAGCCAATTTTGATCAGCTGGTAGATAGTCCGTTTGAAGTGGGTTGTCATCAACTTTACGAATTTGAGGTTTTAGGCAAACCCCATCAGTTAGCGATTTGGGGCCAAGGGAATGCTAAACCAGAGCGAATTATTCAGGATACTCGAAAAATTATTGAGGTAGAAGCCGAGATGTTTGGGGGGCTTCCCTATGACCGTTACTTGTTTCTACTACATCTGGCCTCAACAGGCGGAGGAGGTTTAGAACATAAGACTTCCTGCTCTTTAAATTACCCTCGGTTTGGGTTCCGTTCTCAGGAAAAGTATGACCGATTTTTGCAGCTAGTGGCGCATGAATTTTTTCACCTGTGGAATGTAAAGCGGATTCGCCCTAAAGCGCTAGAAGTTTTTGATTATGAGCAAGAAAATTACACCCCTTCACTTTGGTTTAGTGAGGGCACTACCAGTTACTACGATTTAGTCATTCCCCAACGAGCTGGGATTTATAATACTAAGACTTACTTAGAAGCATTGAGTAAAGAAATTACTCGGCTACAGACAACCCCAGGACGTTTGGTACAACCTGTCAGCGAGTCGAGTTTTGATGCTTGGATTAAGCTTTACCGACCGGATGCTAATAGTGGCAATGCTCAGATCTCCTATTACTTAAAGGGAGAAATGGTGTCATTATTATTAGACTTGCTGATTCGGGCACGTCATGGAAATGAGCGATCGCTCGATGATGTCATGCGAATCATGTGGCAGCAGTTTGGGCAAACCGAAATTGGCTTTACTCCAGAACAACTGCGCTCTGTAATTGAGTCGGTGGCAGGAATGGATTTAAGTGACTTCTTTAGCCGCTATATTGACGGGACTGAGGAGTTACCTTTTAACAAGTATTTAGAACCCTTTGGCCTGCATTTAGTGGGTGTAGAAGAAGAACCTACACCTCACTTAGGGCTACTTGTGAAGGCAGAGAATGGACGCGAGGTGATTAAGTTCGTTGAAGTGGGTTCTCCTGCTCAAAAAGCAGGCATTGATGCGGGGGATGAATTACTGGCGCTGAATGGGTTTCGAGTCACCGCAGAACAGCTAGGCGATCGCCTTAAAGACTATCGCGCTGGCAATACTATTGAAGTGACTGTTTTTCATCAAGACGAACTGAGTCGGTGTTTAGTCACTCTAGAAGCACCCCGTCCTACCCGCTACCAAGTAGTTGCTCTTGAGCATCCGTCTCAGACTCAGAAACAAAATTTTATCGGTTGGTTAGGAGAGTAATCCCTTATAGCAACGGTCAGAATTTAGTAGAGATGTTCTGCCGGAATGTCTCTGCTATAAAAAAACCAGCTGGTTTGATCACATCGGCTAACTAGCCATTGAATCAGTACCAGCTGGAAGGATGCCTTTATCTCCCTACCCAAATCGGGTTGAGCTTTATAGCATCCCTGTGGTTAGTTAATTTCCTGCAAGCGATTAAACCGGGTCTGGTGCTTGCTGAAAAACCCAGAGGGATTATCAGAGCGTCAATTAAGAATTGCTAGCTTGAGCGGCCAACATTTCCTTTAGCTTTGCTAACTCATCAGCCCAACGGGGATCGGGCTGAAAACCTTCTGAGCTACTACTAGAAGACGTTGTAGTGCTAGAACCACGGCGAGACTTTTTATTATTACGACGGCTAGGGGCGCTAGTACTGACAGCACCGCCATTATTTCCACTGCTACTGCTGCTACTAGCACCAGTCGTCACTGGACTACCTTCCTCATCTCCTTTGCCCTTAGACCGTGGCAAAGCCTTTTCAATCTTGATTTCTACGTCTTTGAATTTAAAGCCGTTGAATTTTTCGATAATTTCATCAGCTTGTTCATCGGTGTCTACAGTAACAAAGCCAAAACCTCGACATTTACCAGTTTTACGATCTTTAATTACCTTCGTAGAAACGAAGTCCCCTGCTTCTGCAAATATCGATTGTAGCTCTTGACGATCTACATCTTCTTTTGGCAGATTGCCCACATAAAGACGTACAGACATGAAAAATACCTCCAGACTCGGATTCAAACAAACTTGCAAGACAGGCGTTAACAGTCCTGGTTGCTAGGGAAAGACTAGATAACAGAACGGCTCTCAAACCGATTCCTTCTCCAACTTCGCCTACCAACCTCAACAACATCACTATGCGCCGTAAAAGAAAGCTACTATGTATCCTGCCTTCAACGCTTTGCCCCCAACTTTTAGATGAATAATTTGTCACAGCCAAAATATTAGCCAAGCGTTTTCTTATAGTCTTGTTGTCGCAGGATGTTCACGCCATTCTTAAAGGTATCACGGGCTTAGATTTGCAGCTACTTTAATATGCTGATTTCCGCCTTTAGCTATATGGGTTCAGCACCTACTTATTAAATTACCTCAAATGTTATCGACAGCGCTGCCATCTGGGTAATCTCTGCACTTTTAATTCCCTGAATATGAGAACTATTTTAAGAGACAGTGCGATCGCTCTGCCTTTTCAGCGACGGCGACGCAACCATAAGGTAATTCCAGTGACAGCTAAGGTTAATAAACCCAAAGCATTGAAAAATGGAAAAATCATTTCCAAATTTAGGCTACCCCATCGACCTGTGTGTACATCTAGTAGCCAGTCAAAGTCACCCGCTTTGCCACTCACCAGTGCAAGTTGATACATTGACCCAGATAGTAGAGTCAGAACGAGCGGCAGCACCATAATGGGTGCTAAAGTAGCGTGCAGTTTCCGAACACGAGCAAAGTTAATCGCCATAATGCAGAATTTTGCTAACTAGGAGTGAGATAGCTGGCTGTCCACTGTTTGCTGATTTTAGAGTCAAACAGGATGCATCGCTCGCCATTGCTCAACCAGGGTTTTTAATCTGGGGGGCAACCAGCGATCATATTGAGGATAAACGGGTAAACGTGGCACCAACTGCCACCCCGCAACGGCTAAGAGTTGTTGAAGTGGCTGGGTATAAAGATGAGGATAATCAGGATTGACTTCATCTTTAGGACTAATGCCACCTAAATCCCTAGCCCCGACTTCTAAGCAAGCCAGTAGCAGGGAGTTATCGGTCGTTTTTTCCCCTGATGTAACTAAATTGGGCGGGATTTGTAGTGTGATTTCTAAGGGGAGAATTTTGCGGGCGATCGCGATCGCGTCTAGTAGCTGTTGAGAGTTGAACGCCGGAAAATCAAAGGTTTGCTGGCTTCCTGGACTATGGGGTTGCAGGATCACCTCTTGAATATGCCCCCAACGTTCGTGAAGTTGGGCGATCGCTTCTAGAGTTTCTCTCCAATCTGCTTCCGTTTCTCCAATGCCTAACAAAAGTCCCGTAGTAAACGGAATTTGTAGTTCTCCTGCCCATATCAACTGTTGTCGCCGTAATTCAGGTACTTTACTCGGTGCCTGTTGATGTACTGTCTCTAGCAACTTTGGGGTCAGTTGCTCTAGCATCAACCCCATAGAAACATTTACCGTTTTTAGCCGCGCCATCTCTTCATAACTCAGCGGCCCCACATTAGTATGGGGTAGAAATCCTAATGAGAGCGCCAGTTCACATAAATCATAGATGCGCTCAAACCAGGCAGCACGCCGCGAAGAACGGGGATGCACCTCACCGCTAAGAATCAAAATTTCACCGATTCCCTGAGTTTGTAACGGTTTTAGCAACGCTTCTGCCTCTAACAGCGTCAGCCAAGGACTTTGACGAGGCTCCGCCCGAAAGTTGCAGTAAGTACAGCGATTAAAGCACTCATAGGTGGGAACTAAAGTATAAGCAGGGCTGTAGGTAACGATTCGGGAAGCCGAATTTAACATCAAAGCAATCACTCCCGCCCCTATTAACTAGGCAAATGTGAGGAAGAAACCACTCCAATTATTAAATAAATTGAAAATCCTTTACAAACTGCAACAAAAGGATTAAAGTATTAATCAAGGTAGAGAAATTACTACCTAAGCACCTGGAAAAAATAATCGCAATCATCCCCAAATGACCACCACCTTACAACGTCGCGAAAGCGCCAACGTCTGGGAACGGTTTTGTGAGTGGGTCACCAGCACCGACAACCGCCTGTATGTAGGCTGGTTCGGCGTATTAATGATCCCCACCCTGCTAACCGCCACCATCTGCTTCATCATCGGCTTCATCGCCGCCCCCCCCGTAGACATCGACGGCAT
>Ga0164305_10000411_pt1 | contig 16009 bp, 11 predicted proteins | sample Whisoiple_237_MG_FD_110215 | JGI IMG/M metagenome (GOLD analysis project Ga0164305, IMG submission 110215) | Soil microbial communities amended with pyrogenic organic matter from upstate New York, USA - Whitman soil sample_237_MG | ecosystem: Environmental > Terrestrial > Soil > Agricultural...
CGCCACGTGATTTATCCGTGGAATCAATCCCAAATCGAAAATCGAAAATCCTCAAGAAAGAGCATTTATCCGTGGGGTCGCCTCTAAAATCTAAAATCTAAAATCTAAAATCGATTGACTCCTTCTCATCTTCTGTTTTCTTTGGGCCTTCGGTATTTTCACCTTCTGTTTTCTGGATAAGTGCCTAATACCTTCGGTTGTACTACTTTCAAACCATAAGGCAACTGTATGCCCCTGGCCCAAACCATAATGGAATCAGTCATTGCCAATCTAAAATCTAAAATCTAAAATGGTATTAGTCGTTTCCCCCGCCGGCTGTTTTGGGCTGCTGGCTTGGTTAACAAGGCTAAATTAAAAATAAAATTATAGAATAAGAATGGCTCAAGCTATTTATATTTTCTTATTGTTCTGTCCGCTCCTCGGGAGTTTGGATATTGCTACAGATGACAACAGACTCTTTCAACCTGTCTCTCCTAGAACGGGCGATCGCAGCGTCGAGCAACAGCATCCTCATCGCCGATGCTCGCCAGCCTGACACACCTATTATCTACTGCAATCCTGCTTTTGAGAAACTGACCGGTTACAGTGCCGAAGAAGTTATTGGACGCAACTGCAGGTTTTTGCAGGGCCCCGATACCGATCGGGCCGAATTAGACAAACTTCGCAGCAGTTTACGATCGGGAACGGAAATTCAGGTAGTTCTCAAAAATTATCGCAAAGACAAAACTCCTTTTTGGAACGAATTAATGGTTTCCCCCATCCTAGACGATGAGGGAAAATTAACTCATTTTATCGGAGTTCAGAACGATATTAGCAAAAGAGTAGCAGCCGAAACAGCCAGGGAAGAAAGCGAAGAAAGATTGCGCGTAATTGCCCGCACTACTCCCGTTCCCATGTTAATTACGCGCCTAGAAGACAGCCTTATTTTGTATGCAAATCCTGCTCTATGTGAAAGTTTAGGTTTGAGTTACCAACAACTTATTGGTGGGAAAAAAATTGATTTTTATGCCAATATCAACGATCGATGTCAATTGCTAGAATTAGTCAAACAAAACGGCTTTAGCGATAGCCAAGAAATCTGCCTCAAGAAAGCAAATGGCAGTTTTTTTTGGGTAAAAATTTCGATGCGAGCGATTGATTTTAATGGCGAAGCCGCAATTTTATCGGCGTTTTACGATATTACCGATCGCGTAGAAGCAGAAACAGCACTACGGCAAAGCGAAGCGAGGTTTCAAAAACTAGCCGCCAACGTTCCGGGAATGATTTATCAATTTCAGTTAGCAGCAGACGGCACTATGTCATTCCCCTACGTCAGTTCCGGCTGCCGCGAACTCTGGGAATTAGAACCAGATGTACTCCAAAATTCAGCTATTCCCGCGCTGGAAATGATTCATCCAGACGATGCGCCAAGCTTCCAGGAATCTGTTGCTATCTCAGCTAAAACTTTAGAGCCTTTGCGGTGGGAAGGCAGATTTGTTTTTCCGGGCGATCGGATTAAGTGGATTAGCGGGGCTTCCCGACCAGAACTGGGCGAAAAAGATAACATTATTTGGGACGGCTTGTTGATTGACATTAGCGATCGCAAACTTGCAGAATCAGCGCTGCGGCAAAGCGAAGCCAGATTCCAAAAAATGGCGGCCAACGTCCCGGGAATGATTTATCAATACTTGCTGCATCCCGACGGTTCCGATGAATTCATTTATGTCAGTTCCGGCTGTTGGGAACTCTATGAATTAGCTCCAGAAAAACTTCAAAAAAACTCCGATTTAATGTGGTCAACGGTGCATCCAGACGACCTAAAAAATCTGTTAGAATCAATCGCAGTTTCCGGCGAAACTCTCAAACCTTGGATATATGAAGGGCGGATCGTAACCGGCTCGGGAAAATTGAAATGGATTCGCGGCATTGCCCGCCCTGAAATGCAGCCGGGGGGCGATATACTGTGGGAGGGGGTCACAATCGACATCAGCGATCGCAAGCTAGCAGAAATCGCCCTCAGCGAGTCAAAAATCGCCCTGCAACAAGCCAATCAAGAACTTGAAAAGCGCGTCCTAGAACGCACGGAAGCCTTGGAAACATCCCAAAAAATGCTGTGGTTGGTAATCAACAACATCCCTCAGTTAATCGCCTGGAAAGATCGAGATTTAGTTTACTTGGGAGGCAACAAAAACTTTGCCAAAGTCGCAGGTTTCAATCACCCCAGTGAAATCGCCGGTCTCACCGACTTCGATATGCCATGGAAGCCGGAAGAAACAGAATTTTTTCGAGCCTGCGACCGCCGCATCATGGCAAATAACACCCCAGAATATCACATCATAGAATCCAAAATGCAAGCCGACGGCACCCAGTGCTGTCTGGATACAAATAAAATACCTTTACACGACAATTCCGGCAATGTTGTCGGCATTTTGTCTACGTTTGAAGACATCACAGATCGGCTTTCCCTAGCAGCTCAAGTCCGGGCTAGCGAGGAACTATTTCGTACAATTTTTGAAGATGCTCCCATCGCTATCTACTTAGCTAATTTAGATGATAACAAGTTAGTGCGAGTCAATAAAACTTACTGCGAAATGCTGGGATATACCGCAGCAGAATTGCTCGCCAAAACATTTATTGAACTTGGGCATCCCGAAGATAATCCCAAAAATCTCCAAGTTGCTGCTTCTCTAGATAGGGGAGAAATTACGAGCTATCAAATCGAAATCCGCCAGATTGCCGCTACAGGTAAAATTGTTTGGGTAAACGTTACAGCTACTTTGATTCGAGACGGCGAAGGAAAACCTATTTACAAATTAGGGATGATTGAAAATATTACCAACCGTAAAATTTCTGAAGCAGCACTCCAAGCTTCCCAGTCTCAATTGAAAAAACAAGCAGCCCAATTGCAAGAAGCCTACGAAAAACTACAAAACGCTCAAATCCAATTAGTTCAATCCGAAAAAATGTCTAGCCTCGGTCAGATGGTGGCTGGCATCGCCCACGAAATTAACAATCCCGCAACTTTTATTAACGGCAATATTTCTCATACATACACCTATTTTCACGATTTAATTGAACTGTTAAGTCTCTACCAGGAATGCTATCCGTCCCCAGGGCCTCAGATTGCTGAAAAAGTTAAGGAGTTAGAGTTAGATTTTCTGAAGGAAGACTTGCCAAAAATGCTAAATTCCATGAGAGTAGGAGTAGAAAGAATCAGTAAAATTGTTTTGTCGCTGCGGAATTTTTCGCGACTGGATGAATCTGAAATGAAGTTGGTAGACGTTCATGAAGGAATTGACAGTACACTGTTAATTTTGCAGCACAGATTGCATCAGGCAAGTATAAAAAGCGGGATTGAAATTATTAAAGAATACGGAAAAATTTCCCAAATATACTGTTGTGCGGGTCAGTTAAACCAGGTATTTCTAAATATTATTAGCAATGCGATCGACGCTCTAGAAAACCAACCGGAACCTCGGACGATCGTGATTCGTACCCTCATGAAAAAAGCTGGGTTGAAAAGCCACAGTAAAAACCAGCTCAGTGATTGCGATCGCATTGTAATTTGCATCGCCGACAGTGGCCCGGGAATGAGCGAAGAGGTTCGCAAGCGGCTATTTGACCCGTTCTTCACCACCAAGCCCGTAGGGGCTGGAACTGGCTTAGGATTATCCATCAGCCATCAGATTGTGGTAGAAAAACATAAGGGAAGCCTGCGGTGCATCTCAGCGCCCGGACAGGGAGCGGAATTCTGGATTGAAATCCCCTGCTGAGCGATCGTCCATTAATCAAAAAGTTTAAATATCTAACTTTTAATTCCCAATTGCCGTCGGTACTTGAGTTATCAAGGTTTTGAATTAACCGCACTCAGAGGCCGGAACAAATCGCACTCAGCGGTGTGCTAATCTGCTGCCCTTATTCGCTAGGCAATTATGCTGAAAAAACTACCTTTATCCTGGTCTCGCTACATTCCAGCCGGGTTGACGCTGGCTTTGGGTGTCGGACTGTCGGCCCTGGCATTTGCCTTGGTTTGGGACTGGGAAGACAAGCGCCGCGACTACGAAATGCACCGCCGCATTGACGATATTTCGATCGGCATCGAACGCCAGGTCAACTCCGACTTAGATACTGTTCTCGCCCTCAGCGACTACATGAAAGCCTTCAGCGCCGTCGAGCGTTCCTCTTTTGCTAGGTTTGTCGCCCGGCCCCTATCCGTCCACCCCAGCCTGCAACTCCTGGCGTGGGCCCCCCGCGTCCCCGATTCGCAGCGGCGCAACTACGAAACCAAAGCTAGAACCGAAACAGAGCCCAGCTTCGAGATTACAGAGCGCGGCCCGCGAGGAGAACTCCGCAAGGCCCTCCAGCGTTCCGAATACTTCCCGGCTTTCTACGTCGAACCACCAGCCGGAAACGAGACAGTATTAGGCTTTGACCTCGCCTCCCACCCAGAAATCCGCGCCGCGCTCGATCGAGGACGCGATACAGGAGAAATGATTGTCACCAACTACATCGGCTTAACTCAGGGCAATTCCCCGGAACTAGGTCTTTTGGGTATAGTTCCGATTTACGAAAACAGCAGTAAACCCACTACCCTGGAATCCCGTCGCCAACTGCTACAAGGATTTGTTCTGGGCGTATTTCGATGCAAAGATATTTTCCAAACCTCTTTAAAAGGACGCAATACCGACTACCTCACTATTTATCTCGTTAGCGAGGCTGCTGACAAGCAAGAAGCACCGTCGCTGTTACCGCAAAGAGCCAACCCGGTTCTCAAAAATCTCCCTGCTGAGCGCCAAATTCAGCAATTTGCGGTGCAGTTCCAATCCGAGAGCCAACAAGTGCTTCCAGCATCAGCCGCTGCTGACCGAGGGCAGATGCAAAACTGCCCGATTCAGGACAATCCAGGCCCGAACTATACAGCTTGCAAAAGGCGGCTGAAAATTAGCGGCCGCCAGTGGTCTATGTACGTGTCGGCAACGCCGGAAATTCGCAAGACTCGCAAGCACTGGCGCTCTTGGGGAACTCTGACGATGGGGATGCTGTGGACTCTGATTCCGGTGACATATATGCTGACAGCTTTGAGCCGCACCGCCCAAATCGAAAAGCTAGCCCGAGAAAGAATTCGCCAAGCCGAACAGTTGCAGGCGGCTTACCTGCAGTTGGAACTCGAACAAGCTAAATCCGAGCAACTGCTGCTAAACGTTTTGCCGGCAGCGATCGCCCTCCGTTTGAAGGACAATGAACACAATATCGCCGAAAGTTTTGCGGAAGTAACTGTGATGTTTGCCGACATTGTGGGGTTTACAGAGCTTTCGTCGAGAATTTCAGCGACCGCAGTGGTGGAAGTGCTCAACGATATTTTTTCGGCTTTTGACCACTTGGCCGATCGCCACGGTTTGGAGAAAATTAAGACTATTGGTGATGCTTACATGGTTGTCGGCGGTTTGCCTACGCCCCGAGCAGATCACGCCGAGGCAGTCGCGAATATGGCGATCGATATGCTACACGAAATTCGGCTCCTGAGTTTAGAACATTCGGAACCTTTCAGCATTCGGATCGGGATTAGCAGTGGCCCTGTAGTTGCCGGCGTCATCGGCTTAAAAAAGTTTATTTACGACCTCTGGGGCGACACAGTAAATATTGCTTCGCGAATGGAATCCCACGGGATTACCGGCTGCATTCAAGTCACCGCCGAAACTTACGAGATATTAAAAGATAAATATACTTTTCAGAAGCGCGGCGCCATTCAAGTTAAGGGCAAGGGATACATGGTTACTTATTTGCTGACTGGGAAAAAAGATTATTAACTCAGCAAAAAAATGGATACAAGCCTGCGAATCCCCGATCGACTAAGACTTTCAATCGCCAAGCTAAAATAGTGTAAGCTCAAGGTATTCTATCACCCCTGCACCAACCGAGGAAAAACCATGACGACGCTGCTAATTCAAACCGAAAGCGTCCCACTGACGGTCAATTTCCCTGCGATCCAATCGATGACTGTTGAACAGTTCTATGAATTCTGTCTAGTTAATCGCGATTTGAGAATTGAGCGGACAGCCAGTGGGGAAGTTATCATTATGTCACCAGCTTTTTCAGATACAGGGAACCGCAACATTAAAATTGCTCAGCAACTTGCGAACTGGGCAGAACAAGATGGCACAGGTGAAACGTTTGACTCCAGTGCAGGCTTTACCTTGCCAAATGGAGCAACCAGATCCCCCGATGCCTCATGGATTAAACTAGAGCGCTGGAATGCCTTAACTGAAGAACAAAAAGCCTCATTCGCACCGATTTGTCCAGACTTTGTGATTGAATTGCGGTCTGCTAGTGACACTCTCAAGGGATTGCAAAACAAGATGCAAGAATATATTGAGAACGGTGTATCGCTCGGCTTTTTGGTCGATCGCAAAAACAGAAAAGTCTACATCTACCGTCCTAATCGCGAACCTGAAATCTTAGATAATCCTGAAACAGTCAGCGCCGATCCAGAGTTACCGGGATTTGTCTTGCGGATGGTCAAAATCTGGTGATTTAGATCGTTACACCATACTCAAAGAAATCAATTCATCTGTCATTTCAAAATTCGCCGTCACGCTTTGCACGTCGTCCAAATCTTCCAGTGCATCCATTAACTTAAGGAGCGAGCGAGCTTTTTCAGGAGTGTCTATTTCCACTGTATTGCTGGGAATCCAGCGAGTTTCCGACTGCAAAACAGCAAAACTTTTTTGTTTCAAATGACACTCCCCGCTCTTTCAGAGACTGGGATTCTTGGTGCATAGATACCTTATTTTTTAGCTCGAATCACTAAATCAATTAACTGTTCTCTTCCCCAGAGTTGTACCCCATTCGCTTGAGCCAGTTTATGAGCATTGGATGTAAACATACTGTTTGTAATAACGATCGCATCTTGCGCCCCGTAATACTTAACCGCACTAACCACTTCTTGCACGGCCGAATTTCCCACTTTTCCTTGATAGCGTTTTGCCTGGACAACGGTTTTCTTGCGGGCTTTAGACAGAATCAAGTCTGCACCAAAATCCCCCGTTTTGGGTGTCATGTCGACCGCATAACCGAGATTGCGGAAACAGCAGGCTAAAAATTCCTCAAACTCTTCTCCCGTCATGCGATCGACCTGATCGATTAAATACCCAATCTCTGGCACTTCTAACCGCGTAGAACCTGCTAAAATCTGCTTGAATTTTTTCAGCAGAATTGCACTCAACTTAGTAGACGGATAATGAGAAGATAACGGGGGAGCTTCTGATTCAGTATCTATTAAATTCGCAATCTTTGGCACGTCTAATCGCCCAGCAACTTTTATGATTTTTTGGAAATTTTGCAGCATACTCGAACTCAACTTATTAGTAGAAGGAGAATCAGAAGATAAAGAGGGAATTTGTGACTCAGCTTGGACTTCAGTTTGTGCTTCAGTGGCTTCCGATACCCCATCCTCGATCGAAGTTGGCTGGGCTGGCTTTTGAGCTTGCTTTCTTTTGCTCAAAACAGCCCGTTGAATTGTCAGCAAAATTTTCCCCTCTTGTTGATTAATTTCACCGTCAGCCTCGATCATCTCAGTGCATCGCTTTAAAAGTGGTTCGGCAAAGTCAAGTTCGAGTTGTGCGAGTAAAATATCCAACTTGGGAAGCAATTTAGACTTATTTGTCACAGCTTCAATCTCAGCTAAAGTCCTGGGATTTAAATTCGCCGCTCGTAATTCCGGTAATAACTCATCCCATCGGGTGAATTTTTTGCTGGCATAGACGACATACACCAAAATCCAATCCATCACCGTTTCTTGTGCGATCGCTGTCTCTAAATATTGCTCACTTTCCGCTTGCAATACCTCTTGTAAATCTTCGAGCTTGGTTTCGATTTCCGAGGAATCGAGATGCGCTTCATAAAACCGACAAGCACCGTATCCCAGCGCGTAAATCATTGCCGCACTGGCGCTAGCATTAATTACCGCACCCGCTAAGGGAATATTGCTGACAAGCGTAACTCCAGCTTCGATCGCTAAATTGCTACCCAAGGACAAACCAAAAATAGCGACAACTTCTTTTTGGCGATCGCTCGATTGCAAATCCTTTCCATAGGCGGCAGCAATTTGATAAACCAACTCGGCAGATAACGCCGTCATTGCCGCTAAATCCATGCCAGACAACGCCAAAGCCACGCCGGGAACTAAACTGCTCACCAAGCCACTTCCTGCCGCTAGCAAGGCTTTTTCCACCATCAAGTGATGTGCGATCTCTTCGGGTTTCTCGTGAGGATATTGGCGCTGTAACTCTCGAACTTGCGCCTCGGCATTTACGACATCAACAGCATCTATAGCATTAACTAACCAGTCGATTTTGAACTTTTGGGTCAGTTTTTTCAGGATAGGACTCTGCGAAATAAAAACTAGGGATGAACCAAAAAAATTGGGAACTTGCATTGCTGCACTTCCCGCACTCGCCGCTGCATTCCCCACCGCACTCGCGGTATTAACAAAAATCGCACTTCCAGCACTGACGGCTGCATTTCCCACCGCACTCGCCGTATCAACAATCGCACTTCCAGCAGTGCCGGCGGCATTCCCCACCGCACTCGCCGTATCAACAATCGCACTTCCAGCACTCGCCACCGCACTCCCCACCGCACTCGCGCTTGCAGAGACCGCTCCGAACACGGAACCGAACCAATTGGATTTATCCCCTGGTTCAGCCTGCACCTCCGATTCGGATCGATCCTTGGTTTCTGATACTTCGGTTGCTGAGAGAACTTCTGGTGAGTGGGTGCTGTCTCTTTTGCTTTCGTTGTTATCTAGCATGGCTTTACTGTGGGTTGAGATTTTCAATGCAGCTTTTTGAGCAATGCGTTGGATTGACACTCCCCACTCGCGTACAGATAGGGATTCGTTTCCTGGTCATAGTGTAGCGCGATCGTCCCGCTGGCGAGTTTTCGTCTTTTTTTGCAGTGCCAGCAGGACGCTCCCGATCCCTCATCTTTCAGCCATTAAACCATACTCAAAGACATCAATTCATCTGTCATTTCAAAATTCGCCGTCACGCTTTGCACGTCGTCCAAATCTTCCAGTGCATCCATTAATTTAAGGAGCGAGCGAGCTTTTTCTGGAGTGTCTACTTCCACTGTATTGCTGGGAATCCAGCGATTTTCCGACTGCAAAACAGCAAATTTTTTTTGTTTCAAAACATCAGCCAGTTGTTCCAAATTAGCCACACTTGTAAATACCTCTGCACCTTCAGTATCCTCATCAATTAATATCAAATCATAAGATTCCGCACCCGCCTCTAGCGACGCTTCAAACAATTGTTCCTCATCAATCGGGCCGCGTACCGTACAAACTCCTTTGTGGTCAAACATCCAGCCCACACAACCAGTTTCGCCCAGGTTGCCGCCATTTTTAGTAAAAGCTTCTCGCAAGTCAGCCGCTGTGCGGTTGCGGTTGTCTGTCAGCGCTTCAATCAGAATAGCAACCCCGCCAACGCCGTAACCTTCGTAGCGAATAGCTTCTAAATCCGAACTCCCCCCCGCCAAGCCGGCACCTTTGGCGATCGCCCTTTCTATGTTTTCATTAGGAATACTCGCCGCCTTGGCTTTTTCTATAGCCGTCCGCAGTTGAAAATTGCCAGCGGGATCGGGAACTCCGCTGCGGGCCGCGACAATAATTTCGCGAGATATTCTAGCAAAAACCTTGCCTTTAACGGCATCAACTCTCGCTTTTTGGCGTTTAATATTCGCCCACTTACTGTGTCCTGCCATACCGATTTAAGATTTTCGATTTAAAATGTGCGATCGACATTAAACAATAACACCCAGATTCTGACAAATCAGAGTAACATAGGGTGCACCTCGGCGCACGTTACACACATATCATAGAATGGGATTTTTCGCACCAATCTCAACTTTAATTAAACCGGATAGCGGCTTCAGAGTCAGTCAGGTGAGAAGTATCGCCATTAAGTGCGATCGACCATTCTCCCTCACCCCGCACCACTTTCACCAAACAGCACAGAGAAGCGTTAATTTCCGTTTCTGCACCGCCCGCTAGCCCGATCGCAGTTCCTAAAACCGACGCACCGTGACCTACTAATAACATATCTTCGGGAAACTCAGCCGCGAGGCGTTTAGCAGTTTCCCCCGCCCTTTTGAAACAAGCTTCCCCAGTTTCGGGATAATTAGCAATACCGCCTTTGTAGGAAGCATCAATCCTGGGAAAGCGGCTGCACAAAGCTTCTACGGACTCAGTTTCCGGCATTTCTGTCATCCATTCCGGATTCAGCCATTCGCACAGTCCCCACTCTAGTTTAATTGACAAATCGAGAGCTTCTGCCGCGTGATTTGCTGTTTGGACGGTTCGCAGAAAAGGGGAGGCGAAAATATGAGAAATTCCTTCACCTTTGAGGCGATTGGCGAGTTGTTTGGCTTGAATGTGACCGTCTTCGGAAAGGTGGGGATCGTAGCGGTGTTCTGCGGTGAGAAACCAGTCGGGGTTAACGAAGTCGATGCGGTTTCCGTGTCGTGCGATCCAGACTGTTTGTGGCATGAGTTGGTTTGAGTTTGGCTTCTAGGTGTAATATTATATCAAATTTTGTTAATTTGATTTCTTGCGAAGTTATTGATGAGATTTTTTTTTACCGCAGATGCACGCAGATAGACGCAGATGGATGGTGGATTGGGTAAGGGGTGATGGGGTGCGATCGGATTTGTTAATTCTTCCTTATAGTTTTACCAATCTTGATTCTAAAGCTAAATTAACTATTCTTTCTAAAGAAGTGGATTCGTCACTTTTTCCAATTATCTTGAAATAGTATGTTATGGACATCGCTAATGGCGAACCGTGACGGTAGTTTCGTCCATACTTGCTCACATAAAACGCTAAATTATTCATAACATAATTCTTTCTGTATGCTGGATCATTCAAAAATTTCTCCCTGGCACCTAATGCCCTATAGGAGGTATCAGGCATTAACTTAGCTGAAGGAGAAATCCTACCTAGTTTGTACTCATCCTCATTAACCATTATGCCAATTCCCTTCCGAATATAACCTGTATCTGTGACTATTTCCCAATTCGTCCAAATTCTCATTCTAGCTAGGATTTTATTATTGTTGTATCCTCTGGGAAGTGGGAGCCATAAAAACATTGCAGGGCTATTTCGTCTGGCATCAAATCTAAATTCAGCAATCAATTTATTTTTGCCAACACCATACTTAATACTACTAGAGTCAGTCAGTTCCTTGACCCGTCTATCACAGCCTAGAATCTGTCTGCGAACGCTCAAAACTCCTTCGCGTTCAGTTTCATTACATTCTTGGATAAATTTTAAAAGCAACCTTGGCGGTTCAGATAGAGTTTCGTTGCTGTATTGTTCTCGATATGTAATCTCTACTCGTGCAATATGTTCGGCATCTACATCTTTAAAGTGTAAATATAATTTTTCCCCGTCAGGAACGATCGCAAATTGCAAAAACTGAAAAAATAGCCCGTGATACTTCCTGTCTGTAAAATTATCTCTGTGAAATTTGGGCGCAATTGCTATTAAGCGAACGGGTTGAGCGTAATCCACGCGATCGGCAAAAGGTTTGTGTTCCAACAAAGCATCGTAATAACGGGTTAACTGCTGAACGACATATCTATCTTCGCCGTTTTTCAACTCCAGCACAACTAACCGTTTATTCTCGTCCACCGCTATAATATCGCATCTTTGCTCGTTGACAGTGAATTGCCGCTTGATGACTGTCAAACCGAGCAAACCCTGCAAGTGAACTTCGACAAAATCCTCTAACGCTTCTTCATTTGCAAATTCCCACCCCGAACCTGTTTTCCTCAATGCGGCGCTGCCTAGCATTTTGACAATTCTTAAAGTCTTTAACCAATTTTACCACTAATGTCTGTAGCTCGCTGGGGGTTTAAATAAATCCCCAGCACCCTGACAGCTTCCCAGCAATCCCGCAACAAAATCGCCTTTAAGTGGGAGCGCTATAATAGTAACTATTCGACACTCCCATCTCTTGACAAATCATTAAAAATATGCTCATCAGTGAAAGCGATCGCGCTACCATTCGCTCAGTCGTAGAACAGCAATTACAAGCATTTCAAAAAGACGATGCTGCTGGGGCTTTTGCCTTCGCCAGTCCCGGAATTCAGCAGCAGTTTCGCACAGCCGAAAACTTTATGCAGATGGTAAAAATTGCCTATGAAGCTGTCTACCGTCCGCGCTCGGTATTATTTGAAAACCTCGCCACTGTAGAAGGAATTCCCGCTCAGCCGGTGCTGTTGCTGGACTCGGAAGGCATCCCAATCAGAGCCATTTATCTCATGGAAAAACAGTTTGATAACTGTTGGCGAATTAACGGCTGTTATTTGGTTTCCATAACAGCCTAATAAGTTAGGCTTACTTTTAGGCTGAGCTTTTTTTGCTAACTCGCAGCATCTTATTCCCACCTTTTTGAAACTCGTAGGGAGCCTCTTGAATTTCTACACTAAAACTTCTCTTTTTCAATTCTGTGAGAATCGGATTTAAGTGATCGGATTCCTCCCCGCTAAAACTCTGCAATAGAGGGAAGACTCGGACTTCCTTCGCAACCCGACACATTTCTGTAATAGCTTCCAAATGAAATTCTTCGGAAAGCAAGTGAGAATAAGCAAATAAGAAATGGCTGCACAAAGCTAAATCGAATTGACCGTTCTCGAACGGCAAAACTGGCAGCTCAGCATTCAGGTAGCGGCCTTGTTGCAAGCCTGATGGAAAATCTTCTAAAAATTCCTGCATCGCCTTCATTCGCACTTCGCCTAGCTGGTAGGGCGATTCAAAATTATTCCACAGGTAGCCGTCTAAATTGGCTTTAACACCGTCAATCACAGTTTGATATGTTTCTTGGATGCGATCGCCAATTTCCACCGCAGTAAACTGATAAACTGGATCGCAAGAAATTACCTTTTTACCTTGGCGAGTCATTTCGGCATTGAAACTCGCCGGGCCGCCTGCACAATCAAGAATTGCTAGCTTGAGGTCACTTGAGGTCAAGCTAAACATTCCTATGTATTCATCCAAGCAGCGTCCCCAGGGAATTACTTTATCCAATTTTAGTGACACTATGTCTTTGTCCTGCAGAGAGAATTATTTAACATTTTACCTCAAATCAGGGCGGTTTTTTCCTATCTCCTTTCTGTGGCGGGTTGATTTGTATCGCGAGTTATGTATGAAAAATTTTGCTCAAACGAGATCCTAATCCTGAAAACAGTTGGGGGGCTTTACACTTTCTTTACAAACAAGGGGCAAAATAGTTAAGTGCGATCGCACAATTTTTATGCTTCCACCTGTGGATTTTGCAGCGAAGCGAGGCTACACTGGACAGCAGGGAAAATAAACTAAAATCAACTAGCTAAATTGCTCTCGTTCATTGGCAGGCTGCAACCAGGGAAGAAAGATGAAACATACCGTTCAAACCGCTACAAGTCTTAGTTTGTCAGCACTCCTGGTGCTATTGAGTTCGCTGCCCAGTATCGCTCAGTTGCCTGCCATCAGAAATCCGGCGCCCGCTAGGAACCCAAACCAACCGAGAGTACCGCCGCCGCCACCTCCGGGTTCGAGTTTGCCGCCGATCGGCAATTCTGGATCGCTGACACAAGAAGCAGCTTATACTTTAGGATCGGGCGATCGCATTGCTTTAGATATCTTCGGCGTCCCTGAATTCAGCAAGGAATATCAAGTGTTAGTTGACGGGACGCTCAATTTGCCAATCATTGGCAGCGTTTCAATTCAAGGGTTGACGCTGCAACAAGCCGCTAACGTGATTACCAAGCGATACGAACCCTTCATCAATGTTCCCGTTGTTACCGTGACTGTGATCGTCGCTCGCCCCCTAAATATAGGTCTTGCCGGTGAAGTTACTCGCCCGGGTTCCTACAAGATTAATCCCACTAGAGAAGGAACCGGAGGAGGAGTAAAATTCCCGACTTTGATGGAAATGCTGCAACTTGCAAAAGGGGTGACATCAGCAGGAGATATGCGAAATGTCCAAATTCGCCGTCCCCGCAGAGGCGGGCCGGAGCAAGTTACTACTGTTGATTTGCAGGATTTTTTAGACACGGGAAATTTGCGTCAAGACGTTACCATTCGAGATGGAGATACAATTTTTGTACCGACAGCAAGAACCCTGAATACTGAAGAAGTCCGTCAAAGAGCCAGTGCTAATTTTTCCGCTGATATTACTAAACCAATTGGCGTGGTAATTGTCGGGGAAGTAAATCGACCGGGGCCTTATACTGTATTTGCTTCCGATGTGCGATCGACCAACCAACAAACAGAGTTGAGTTTTGTATCTATCGACCAACAGCAAGGAGCAGTTGTGGGCTTACCAACAATAACCAGAGCACTGAAGATTGCTGGTGGTATCACTACAGAAGCTGACATTCGCCGCGTGCAAATCCGCCGCCGAGTCAGAGGTGGCAACGAACAAACTATCATGGTAAATCTGTGGGATTTGCTGCAAAAAGGCGACGCCACTCAAGATATTTTGCTGCAAGAAGGAGATAGCGTGATTATCCCGACAGCAGCTAATGTAGACTTGGCTGAAGTTTCTCAAGTCGCAAATAGCAGTTTTTCTCCGAACGCGATTAGCATCAATATCGTAGGAGAAGTAATTAGGCCTGGGGCTTTGCAGGTGCGGCCTAGTACATCCCTGCACCAAGCTTTGCTGACGGCAGGCAGTTTCAATCAATTGCGGGCTAAAAAAGACAAAGTAGAACTATTGCGTTTGAACCCCAACGGTACTGTTTCTCGCCGCACGATCGAGGTGGATTTTGCTCAAGGCTTGAATCCTAATAATAACCCAACTCTCCGCAACAACGATGTGATTCTGGTAGCGCGATCGGGCTATGCTAGGGTAGCAGACAATATCAACAGTTTTTTGCAGCCAATAACAGGAGTTGCAACTGGGATCAGCGCTGTTAGCGGCGTTCTTACTGGGTTTCAAACAACTATCAACGCTTTTCAAAACTTATTTTTGGGAGGGGATTTCGATCGGCGAAATCAAATCAGACAAATTAAATTACAGAATCAAGACAGACAGCGGCAGATCGATATTCAAAATCAGCAGCAGCAACTTCAGCAGCAGCAACTTGAACTCCAAAGACAGCAGCAGGAGCAGAATTATCAAATTCAGTTGCAGCAACTCGAACTCCAAAGGAAGCAGCAAGAAGACCAGCTTCAACTTCAGCGGGAGCAATTACAGCAGCAGCAAACGCAGCAGCAAAATACAACTACTCCTTGATATCATCTTCGGTAAAATAACCGTTATAAGTTGCTAAACTTTTGAGTAGCGGTAGGGTGCGTTAGAAAAATAATATTCTCAATGATTAGCTCCCAATCTCGAAAGTGAGGCACCATTTATTCCGGGCGTGCGTCACTTTTGAGATTGTGATATCAATTCCGGTTTTCTATTTGAAAGCACGCAAATCAAGTCCGCACCTGCCGACAGTAAAAATTAATAACTTAAACAGATATTTAATCGAAAAACTTGCGAGTTGTCAAGGAAGGATTCAAAATATTTAACAAAACTTTTCTGTATATATCTAAACCTTTGGCATTGAGATGAACTCCGTCTATTGTTAAATCTTCATTCAGAGCTTTTTCTTTAAACAAGGCTTGTATACCGCTAGATTCCACGGTCAGATTTTCGTCGGCGGCTACTTTATTGATGAGAACATTGATTTCGTCAACTCTGGCAATTGTTCCGGCAAATTTAGGATTGTAACTGGCGGCAAGAGTTGAGTAAAAAGCAGGAATCAGAATAATCTGTTTGGTTCCGAGCGATCGCATCACGGCGATCGCCTGTTTCAAATTGCTGACAAACTGCTCGTCGCTAATGCCGTACATAGCATCATTTGTGCCGATCGCCACAATCGCTTTTTCGCAGGTAAACCGCTGTGGCACTACAAGTTTAAGCTGTTCTAGCAGCGAAACTGAACTCATTCCGCCGATCGCAAAATTAAAGTTTTCTTCACCCAAAGAATCGCCGAGGGC
>Ga0164305_10000412_pt1 | contig 16006 bp, 8 predicted proteins | sample Whisoiple_237_MG_FD_110215 | JGI IMG/M metagenome (GOLD analysis project Ga0164305, IMG submission 110215) | Soil microbial communities amended with pyrogenic organic matter from upstate New York, USA - Whitman soil sample_237_MG | ecosystem: Environmental > Terrestrial > Soil > Agricultural...
AAACAAACTCCCTAACTCTCGAACGAATCTCTAGGGGAGATGGTTCCAAACTTTCGTCTATCCAAAAATCAGCATCGCTAACTTTCCCCAAAGCCGAAGCTAGCACTTCGTACTTACCAGCTAGGTTAACTTTCCTGATATCTTTCACAGACACCCCACTCTCAAGTGCCATTAGTCGCGCTGCCAAGTCCCGACCTGGCATTTCCATCGAAAACATCAAAACTCGACCGTTCGTGGGAAGGGAAGCAATGTTGTAGCCAAGGGCACAAGCCAAAGCTGTTTTGCCGCTGCCGGGGCGACCTCCTATAACAATCAATTCACCTCGGTAAAATCCCCCTCCCAATAGGTCGTCGAGGTCGTAAAACCCCGTGCTGATTCCAGGAAAGTAGTTAGCAGTCTCCAAGCGCTCTTCCTCAATTTCATCTAGATATCGCCAAAGCTCTTGGCAATATTCCGAGAGAGGCCGAATAGCTTTTTGCCGCTCTTCTTTGTACTTATTGAGGGCAAAAATCTTTTCCTCGGCTTTATTTAGTATCGCATCCAATTCGGTGGAAGTCTCGTAGCCAAGCTGCACCAGGTCATTACCAACTTTGATGAGTTCGCGCCGGACAAACTTGTCTACGACTAGCAAGGCATATTGGTCGATGTTGACGGCTGAAACAGTTCGGTCTACCAGCATTACCAGTTTGGTTTGACCCCCTACTACTTCCAGCAGGTTGTGGTCGTCGAGGAAGGTGGTGATGTTCATCAAATCTGTGGGCTGCTCCTTAGAGTGCAGCGCTAAGGCGGCCCGATAAATGTGTTGGTGGACTGTAATTGCCAATGCTTCGGGACGCAGAATATTTGCGACTCGTTTAATGGCGATTGGGTCAATCAGAATTCCGCCTAAAATTGCTTCCTCTGCATCAATGTTGCTAGGCATAATTTTGTCAACTAAACTGACTGCCATGTCTGGTATTCTCCTTTGATCTTGTTTTTAACTAAACTGTTTTAAAAGTTGTCTAAAGGATTGGAAGCTGTCTACATGGGTTGGACGATCACTGTTTTCACAGCTAAGCTAAATAGCTAAGTAGTAGACAATTTGTTCACAATTTGTTTTGCTTGCTGAGGAAATCGCTGTATCCACTGCAAGTAAATTTGCTGCTGAATACCTAGCGCTGCGAAAGCTTCTTCGCCTAGTTCTTGGAACTGTTCGGATAACTTTCGGTGAGTTGTTAATGGCATATACTGAGGGTCAATATAATCCTCAGTTATTCTTGTTGTCTGTGCAGAAGGAGAATTTTTTGGAGTTGGAGAAGAGCCTGCTGAAGCTGGAGACGAAACAACATTTGTTGGGTTCGAGTTTGGAAAACCATTAGTTTTTCCCCACCAACGACCGCGCAAACAGTCAACAATCCATCCTGAAGGGTTAGATATTTGCTTTGTTTGGCTTCTGATTTGCAGCAGGTTTATGGCTGCTTGAATTTCTTCTAAGTTGTACTGGAGGACGCAAACTCTCAATTCGGGATTCATCCCTCCTGTGGCTTGCATAACTATCTCGACAATCTGAGTTGCATCGGGGTTTGTAATTGCAATCGCTTCAGAGTTAGCAATCGCAACTACTTCGGCAATTTTAGTCGTTTCGGAATTGACAATTGCAACCGCTTCGATAATTTCAGTTACATCAGGATTGGAAATTGCAACCGCTTCGGAATTGGCAATTGCAACCACTTTGACAATTTCAGTTGCTTCGGAGTTAGCAATCGCAACCGCTTCGGCAATTTCAGTTACATCAGGGTTGGCAATTGCAATCGCTTCATAATTGGCAATTGCAACCACTTCGGCAATTTCAGTTGCTTTGGAATTGGCAATTACAACTGTTTCGACAATTTTAGCGACTTGAGGATTAACGAACGAAGATGTTTCGAGATTTAACCGGACAGTTTTGTTGGTTATTGTTGGTTCGGCGCCAGAGATTCTTTGATGGTCGAGGCTGTCGAGTTTTGTGGGTAGTTTTTGCGGGGGTTCAGAGGTTAAACCTGTTTGTTCTGAACTGCAAGGTATTGTCGCATCATCGATCACTTGAATTTTATCTGAATTAGTATTCAGATATTCAGCGGTTGGGGCGGAATATTTATCCTCAGTTAGAATTTTTAGTCTTTGTTGTGAATTTTTATTTGACTGACTGTCTTTGGTCTGGATTTGAGTAGCAGGTTTTGGTTCTACATTTTTTGGTTTTACATTTGTCTTGGCTAAATTTTCTCTTTCTTCAAAAAAACTTAAAAAAACAGCAGCAACATTTTCAGTGCTTTGCTGTCCTTTTTTATCCTCTGTAAAGAGTACGGCGCCATCAGGGTTTGAACCCTCTATTTGCTCAATTTTTGACTGTTGACGTTGATTTTTTGATGAGTTGCTCAGTTTTTGGAATTTTGAGTGGGTATGAGTGAAGGGGCGAACGTCGCCCAGGTGCTGCACTGCTATGCGAAAAATGCCGCGTCCGTAGTTTTTCAGGATTTTGACCAAACCGAGTTTTTCGAGCTGTCTGAGGGCTGTCCGCCTGGTGTTGGGGCTGTAGGGCTTGCCATTGCGGACTCTTGTGGCTCGTTTTTCGCCCAAGGGGATGTCATAGATGTCGATTTCCTCTGGTTTGCCGCCGATGCAGGTTCTGTACAGGTAGAGGGCGAGTTTGATGGCGCTGGGGGTAGCGCCTTCGAGTACGTCGGCCAGGGCTTCGTAAATTGAGGCATATCTGGTGAGTGGTGGTTTGTGCCAGGTAGTTGTATCTGCAACCATTTTTTGTTCGCGGGAAAAATGAGCGTGTCACTTTTAGCGGCTGTGGTAGCTACTAGAAGCGTGCGAGAGGGGTTGTTATGGATTTGGTCGGATTTGGTCGCGGGGTATCCGCTCGTGCTTGCAGCAGGAAGGCGAGATGCGCTCCATCGCGCTGCATTGGCGATCGATCGTCGAGCCCGTGCGATTATTTTTTCCATCCTGCCAGGTCGATCGTCGCGGGATGTGGTGGCGGATCAGTCTTGTCAGACTTATAAGAGTTGTAATCAAAAGCTGAAACTTATATATAGCAAGAGTTTCAAAAAATCATAATCCTGGGATGTGGATAAGATTATCCTGGGATGTGGATAAAATTGTCCTGGGATGTGGATGTTTTTGTAATCAAGCTTAAACCCATATACTGTAAGGGTTTGAGGTCAATTTTTTAAGTTTTTTTTATGATTACACGGCTGCTGTCAGCTTGATTACGGCAACTAGCCCTTTAGGCTCGCTGGATCTCGTTAATTCTGAAAATAGGAGTATTTGAATGCGTTCACCTGCATAGCTATCCGCGAGATACCGGACAAAACTGGACAACCAGCTCAAACCAGTAAAGATACAGCCCGGTAAAGTCTGGACTGAGGTTGCGTTAAGAAAGTCATGGCACCCGCAAGATACGCAGCCAGCCCCAGGCTCTGTCGCTGCGATCGCTCAAATTGAATAACAACTTGAATAACCAATCTTTTATTGATCGGGCGTAAAAAATTTTTGCTTGCTGTTGATTAGTAAGGCTTTTGCTGGGTAACATCAAAATTCTCTAACGTGCCTAAAATCGACACAGCGCAAGGTCAAAGTTTTTTATCTGCTTGAGGTCACGATCGTAGGATAAAAAACACTAACCCAATCTATGAGCAGCTTTGGGTAATACAATTTCTCTAAAATGCTGCTACAATACGGGTCGAGTACCCAATACAATTAGATTCGAGCGGTACAAACTACTGTTGCATTATTTTGGAGAAATGGTATAAGTTTTCCGAAGCAGCGACCAGTGAGGCGACGAGTCAGTTTGGTACGAGTACCGCGCCCCAAAACTGAATTCAACAGCCGACAAGTTTCAAACCCCCATCGATCTAAAATCTCCAATCTCAAATGCGATCGACTTCACTCAGCGATATCCAATAGAGCGAGCAATTTAGTCTCTATTTCCGGGCTGACAGTCCGCTGACCACGCTCTATCTGAGCAATCAGCGACTGTGAAACCCCCAACCAACCAGCTAATTTTCTCTGAGTCCACCCCTTACCTTCACGGGCTTTTCGCACGGAAGCACCTGCTATCGAGAGTGGTTTTGCCGAAGCGCGCTTTAATTGTTTGGGTTGGGTCTTCTTTGAGATTAAAAGTGGGATGGGTTCTGGCTGAAGGATGGTAATTTTGGCCGCCAGCCAGCATTCCAGGTAGCCTTTTGGGTTTCTTTCTTTGTTCTCAGGCTGAAGTTTATCTGGATAAGTTTCCGGGTCAAATTCTATTTGCCACTCCAGATTCATTAATAGTTTTAAGGCACTATCCCAGCTCTGCTTTAATTTGTAGGCTTTGCGATTATCGCTGCGAGCTGAGTCAATTTGTGGAGATGGTAAAATCGCTTTTAGTAGCGTTAAAACTCGGTATTCACCACTGGCGTGAAATCGGCTTTCTATGGTGACATGAATTGCTAGTCTTAAGGCAAATTCGTTATGGTACGGATCGATTCTCAGCACTTGCTGGGAAAGATAGCCAAACTGATATAACGCTTCTCTCGACTTGGCTCCAGCTCGGTTCAAAAAATCCTGAGTCCACAATCCGGGTTGGACTGTGATGTAGATTTCATGGGGGTTGTCTATCTTACCTTCAAAATTTAACTGACCTTGGGGTTTGATGTAGACATTCCACATTCTCCCTACAGGAGCACTAGCTATAATTTGCCCTTTCTTGTTCATTCCCTCAATCCAAACAGCTTTGACCAACAAACAATCAAGGGCAAATGCTGTATTAGCAATCTCTAGCAGTTTTTCTATTTGAGTTTTTTTGTGATTTTTATCCCATCCCATTTCCTTAACAATATCGCTGGCTTTTAGTGTAAAGCTGCTGTGCCAAGGAGTCTCTTGTTTCATGGTGTGAGCTGCAAAAATAATGTGCAATTTTGCGCTGGTAAACCCAAATTTATCAATGATTTGCTGGGCTTCGTTCCAAGGCAGCAGGGTAATGTCACCTGGGCTGGAAATGTAATGCTCGATATAATTGTTTGAGTTACCCTTTGCTTCATGTTGAAAAACAGCAATACTGCTGGCAGCTTCATACCACAAATCAGGTCGGATCTGCGCGCGGAGACTGGAAGCCATCAGAGCTGCTGTTGGAAGAGCTTCTACAGATTTATTCTTGAATAATGGGGGTTCGGTTACTGGAATTGGAAGGGGTGCAAGTTCTAAGATTTTTGCCAACTGAGCTGCTGATAGATTTTGTATATTTATTTGTTGTAGTAATTCATCGGCAGCATGATATCCACACGCACTAATTATCTGAGATTCTGTCCGGGATTCGGATTTGGGTAAGGATGCGTCAGGGTGAAAAGCGATCGTTCCAGGCAGAATATCCGATAGGTTTTCTCCTCGCTCGCAGATATCTAATTGATTCAGTATCCACTCTGCATTCTTTTCCAGAAAATCAGATATAAAGTATTTCTCGAATGTTTTTTCAATAGTTCCTAATAATTGTGGGGTGATTTTTAAATCGCGATACGGTAAGTGTTTTATTCCACTGTTTTGAGATATAATTGTTTTCAAAACATGATGCAATCGGGTAGCAATATTCACTAATATTGAAGATAGGAGTTTACCTTCTCTACCTAGTTTGAGAGCGTATTGTTGGATGCGATCGCGGTCTCTCATAAGGACAATGTGTTTTCAGGTTGCCACATATATCGAATCAAGCAAGATTTAACCCGCCGACTATTAATGGTAAACTCCTCAAGGCGATCGGTGCTTGCTACAACCAACAAAAAGCTGTTTTGCGATCGAAATTACCGTCAGACAGAACAACTTATCAAAAAATTCAAAAACTGACTCACAAGCTTGCATTGCCTCATGGATAACTACCTCCACAATGCAATTCGTTTATTATAGATTGTCTGGCAGCTAATCAGATCGAAGGCGATCGATAAAAACGATGGGTAGAAACAGTCGATCGATTTCAGCAGACAGCCCCATCGAAACTTTGTTGTTATACCAAATTCATAAAATATCGCTAAATATCTACCCCCTCAACTCCCCCGTTCGAGGGGAGGAGTTAGAACTGCCTCTGTAGCAGAAATTTATGAAATTGGTATTATTCCCCACCATTTTGTTTCAAAACCGCCTCAATTTCCGCCAGCTTTTGGCGCAAAACCTCCTGCAACTCCACCAGTTGTTCAACCTCAGCTTGCTCCAACACTTGCGGTGACAGCTTTTTCAAATTCCCGGTTGCCAACTTGACCTGCTTGAACGGGCGGGCTGCTCCTGGGAAATCATCCAGAGTGGAACTGATAATTTCTTGCACCAATTTACGAGTTTGGGTCACTGACAATTTATCGGCAATAACTTGATTAGTTGTTTTAACTCTAATCGGCAGCGCTTCTTCCTCTGGCAAGACTAAATTTTTAGCAGAGAGTTTAGAAAGAGCCATTGCATGAACCCCTTTAAGTCCTAATTGCCTGATAGCAGTCTTAAGGTCATCAGCCAAAGACAGCATCGGGAAAATGTTGGCATCGATAGAAGCGGGATTGAGCTGCAAATCCAACAGTGTCCGCAAAACGGCCAACTCTTGTTCATCCAAACCCAAAGCGGCCAAACCCTGTTGCTGCTCGTCAGGTGCCACCGTCACCAACTCGGAAACCAAGTTCATCCGTTTTTGCGCGTTCAAGCGTCGCACCACTGTCGAGAGAATGCGGGGGATAGTTGCAGCTTCCAAACCCGTATTTTCAGACAACTCCCGCACAATAGCTTCTGCTTTATCGAGGGGATTGAGATCTTCCCGGTGCAGGGAAGTCAGCAGTGCTTTGCGGTGCAAAGCCGCGGGTTCTGGAACGATCACAGCTTGTAAAGTTTCCCAGCCCAGATTTTTAGCGCTGCGCCAGCGCCGCTCTCCGTCGAATATCACGAGTTCTCCCCGTTGAATCAAGATAATGGGTTGCAGTTGTCCGTCACTAGCGAGGGAGCGGGACATGGACTCGATACTTTCCGGCAAAAATGTCTGTCTGGGTTGTTCAGGATTAGGCTGAATTTGGTCTAGTGAAATGGAGAGGATACCGCTGGCGGATTCTAGTTGTTCTCGCAGTGCAGTCAATTGAGATTCCAATTCCGTTGAACCCGATTTTCGCAGTTCTTCAATTTCTGCTTTGAGTTCCTGAATCTCGGTTTCAGCTTCAGAGAGGTGCATTGACTGCTTGGCGGATGAAAAATAATTTCCCAAGTCGGGAGCTTTACGGGTGGCCATAGCGATTTTAGATTTTAAATTGGGGATTGGAAGAAGTCAGTTCATGCCTATAAGCCAAAAACGAAGGATTCGTTTTCGCCGGCGCAAGTTGTGACTGTGAATCAAACACTATTTCTTTTTTTTTCCTTTTTTGGCAATAGCCGGAGCAACTCCATTTCCCATTAAAGTAGCCAGGTGCTTAACAATTTCTTTGAAGTCGCCTAAAGCTGGGTGAAGCGGGCGATAAAGGTGTAATGGCAACCCTTGACCGCTGGCATTAACAAATTCTGCACTGTCCCGAATAGGTGGAAAAACGCGGATATTCATCTGCTCTAGCTGGGCTGGCAAGGACTCTAAAAGTTGTCGGTGGACGGCTCGTTTCGTATCGTATTGGTTGGGTACAAACCCTAAGATTTCTGGTTGCGGCTTGAGGCGTAATTGTTTGCAATGGTGGTAGTACCACTCCAGCAGGTGAGCTGCTCCTTGAATTGATTTTGGTTCGAGCTGTACGGGCACTATTATATGAGTGCAAGCAGTTAGTGCCATCAAGGGCAAGGGGCCGAGGGTAGCGGGGCAGTCGAAGATAATTAGGTCGTGATCCATTGGATAGTCACTCAGGCAATCGCCCAGAAGATAAGCGCCACGCTTGTGCAGAACTAACTCGTCTGCTGTTTGCGTCAGCGTCATTCCGCCTTGACAAACGGTTATATTATTGGTGTGGGAACTCCAGCTAGGAGTAAGAGGCCAAGAGCCATTGAAGCTTTCTCGCATTATGGCGGACAGTGTGTGTTCTGGCTCTGGCGGATTTAGACCGCAAAAAAGGGTCAGGGAGCCTTGGGGGTCGAGATCCATAATGGCTACTTTCAAACCCCTTAACCCTAGTTCGTAGGCGAGGTGAACTGAAAGTGTGGTTTTGCCAGTGCCGCCAGCATTGCTGATGACTGCTAGTCGAATTTGCATGGTTTTGAATTAAGTAGATGATTTAAGTATCATATATCGAGAGTCGGCATCAGATATCGATATATGAGAGGGCATCGCCGCTAACCACCGTTCTGCCTTACGTTGATCCAGCAAGTTAATATTTAGTCTGACGAGTAGATTATCGTCAAGTTTAGTACGGGGAAGATTGTTGAAAAGAATTTAAGTTCGATCGCTAGACTGAAACACGGAACGTCATATATCGATATCTGAGGTACGGGATCTAACCGCCGAGTTAACTTCGATCGCAGTCTTGGGACGGTGCGATCGTACAATGTACTAGGGAACTTCAAAGGCACGGAAGGGTTGGGCGAGTCAACTGAACAATTTGCATTAAAATACCTAGAATTAGTTGAATGTTTTCAATAAAATGCTCTGTTGTTTCAATATAAACCGTCCTATCTTCTAGTTTCATGAACCTCCAGATACTGCCTGTTGTCACTGCACCGTAAACACAGGAAATGCTGTTATCTTTTTGAATATTAAAAATCTGGGCTGCCAACATTTCTGCAATGCACTGGGCAATTCCCGATTTGATATTGTCATTCTTGGCTTCGACAAGTGTAAACACGGGAGCATTTAAAGATAATTGTTCTGGTGAATGACTAATCATAAAGTCACAAATGCCATTCAGTCCTTTGACTCGATCGATATTAAATTCCGTACCGGAAAAGAGGCTGATTTGACGATCGCACCGCCTGCGGAGTTCAATCAATACCGGAGCGACTATCATCTCCGATCGCGCTTTTTCCGTGTCAATTCCCAAGGCTAAGGGAATATTTTCGGCTAAGGTTTCCTTTAAAAGCTGACTGGGTGCGATCGGTTCTACTGTCGTAAAGACTTCAGATACTTCTCTAATTGTTAAGCCGAGTTTATGCTTGATATCATCTAGGGAAAATTCGCTATAAGACATAGTTGCACCTTTCACTCCGTCGCTCTAATTTTATATTTAGATCGCGTTCGTTAAGCCAGGAAGCTATTCATAGCTTTGTCCCGATTTGGGTAGGTTTTTACGAACGGATGTTCCCAACAGATATGACCAATAATAACCTTTGTTCCCGATCCCTGCTCGCTCTGAATCTCCAACTGAGCGCCAATCTGCTCGACCCGCTGCCACATTTCACCCAGACCCAATCCGCTGACTTGCTACTGCGGATCGAACCCGCATCTGTCGTTACGTACAGACAGGTACAGCCGATAGCATGGAGTAAACAATCAAGTGAGCGTGAGTTTTTAGCAGATTATCGGCTGTACCTCTGCTCGGCATTGCTCTGTCAAATCGTGCTGCTCTGAACAAAATCGTCCTAATGCTTTGCGATCTACCGAACGTCATATATCAATATCTGAGGTACGAACTCTAAAAACCGAGTTGATTTTGATCGCAGTCTTGGGATTTGGTGATCGTACAATCTGCCGAACGTCATATATCGATATCTGAGGTACGGGTTGTAAACACAGAGTTAATTTTGATCGCAATCTTGGGATGGTGAGCTCGCCTAATCTACCGAAATGCACTCGGTAAACGTCATATATCGATATCTGAGGTACGATTCTCAAAACCGAGTTAACTTTGAGAATAGTCTTGGGATTTGGCGATAGACTAAGGTTGAACTTCATATATCGATATCTGAGATACGGGTTCTAAACAGGGAGTTAACTTTGAGAACCATCTTGGGATTTTGCGATAGTACAATCGGCCGAAATGCAATTCTGAGTCAAATCGCTGATAATATCTAAACTCATATTTTCCACTAACTTGGTCAAAGCCACAGCAAGAGGCTTCTGCGACAGGGGGATTCGCTCAATCAACAGCCTTACCGCTTGCTCGTCTCCACAAGCGGCTGCTTTATAAAGCTTCTCAATCAACTCCCTCGGCAACACAGACAGCGACTCAGAAGTCAGTTGCATAACAGGCTCATCCTGTTGGGACTTCCTAGACGACTCCTCTTCATAGATATAGCGAACTCCCAAATGAAGCGCCATCTTCTCAAAAATTACTGTTTCTCGGAACGGTTTGGCAACAAAGTCATCGAAGCCATTCGACAAAGCGAGTTTCTTGGTTTCAACAAACGCATTAGCGCTCAAAGCAATAATTTTTGTATTGGAGCCGTCAGGCAGAGAACGAATTTTTCGAGCAGCTTGAAAGCCGTCTAAAAGCGGCATTTTCAAATCCATCCAAATTAAATCCGGCTTGTACTTTTGCCACAATTTAACAGCCTCAGTTCCGTTATCCGCAAACCACAAAAGAAAGCCGGCTGACTTCAATATCTGAGTTAGCAGCAACCGATTTGCAGACTCATCGTCCGCTACCAGAATGCGATAATTTTGTTGGTTGGGTGCCAGTCCATTCACTTGTTTTTGAGGCTGGATGTCACGGACTTCGCTCTGTGTTGCACGACTCACTTTAATGTAAAAACTGAAAACCGTTCCTTTCCCCACAGAACTTTTGACCTTGATATCGCCACCCATCAGCTTGACGAAAGAGCGGCTGATGGGCAATCCCAAGCCCGTTCCCGTTTGTGATTTCCTGCCAGTTTCAGTTTGGACGAACGGCTTAAACAAACGGCTAACCTCATCAGGCGCAATGCCTGGGCCTGTATCCTTCACAGAGAATTGGAGAAAGAATTTGGGTAAAGGTTTTTTAGCCATAGACTGAAGGCATTTTACAGTCAGCTTCACCCTACCGGCCTCAGTAAATTTAACAGCATTACCCAACAGATTAATCAAAACTTGGCGCAGCTTGCTTTCATCAGTTCGGACGTATTGCGGTACATCTTTCCGGAGTTCAAAAACAAGTTGCAATCCCGACGACTGAGCTTTGAGTTGGAACATCCGTTCTATGTCCGAGAGCAAACTGTACAAGTCAACAGCAGTTTCTTCGAGGGTGATTTGACCTGCTTCAATTTTGGACAGCGACAAAATATCGTTGATTAGTTTCAACAAATGCTCGCCACTGCGATTGATAATATCTAAACTCGACTGCTGTTCCGGTGCAGTTTTTTTAGAGTTCACAAGGAGGTGGGCAAAGCCGATAATCGCATTCAGAGGCGTTCTCAATTCGTGGCTCATATTGGCCAGAAAGGTACTTTTAGCGCGATTGGCACTTTCGGCTGCAATTTTAGCTTGTTTTAGTTCCTTTGTTTTCTGTGCAACTTGCCGCTTTAAATCGCCAGAATATTCTTCTAACCGCTGGCGAGATGCTTTTAACTGGCAATTCATGCGCTCGAAAGCACAGGCTAGGGCTTCGAGTTCGGCAATACCGCTACCTGAAACTGTTGAGTCGAAGTCGCCACCAGCTATCGCCTCTGTTGCCGAAATTAACCGCAGCAGCCGCTGTTCTATTCTTAGGGAAATGGACAGCAAAAGGCAGATAGAAAGAACCAAAGCCAGTAGCACGAGCAAAATAGTGTTGCGGGTGTTGGCCTGAACTTTGCTCGTGAAGTCGGTTTCGGGTACAACTGCCACAATCAGCCAATTTAAGCTTTTCGAGTTTTCAAAAGGTCTGACTTGCAGCAAGTATAGTGAGTTGCTGGCAGTAAAGTTAAGATTTTGGCTGCTGTTAATAGCAGCGAGGCTGCCATAATGTTTAAGCAAATACTCTGTTGAAAGCTGGATTACTTTTTGTTGCAGAGCTTTGGTGCGAACTCGCGGATGGTGGTCAACAGAAATAGATGGTTTTGGTTCAGTTACCTCGTTCCAAGCAACTAAATGTCCCGAACGGTCTAAGATAAAGGCTTGACAGTTAGGGCTAATGAGGAAATCGTGCAAGTTGAATTTTGAGGTTGGGGTAGAAAAAGCAGAATTTGTTTTTTGTTGACGGAATATTGTTTTTGGAGAGTCTGACCCATTTCTTTTCCCATTTGGTTTGATTGTGACTCCGGCGGTTTGACTTGGGGAAAGTTGGTTTACCGAACCAGTTGGAATTTGATTGTAAGTCCCTTCTCCTTTCCCAACCCCTTCTTTTAAGTAGTTGTCAAGGCGGTCCCAGATGCGGCTCGTTGCTTCTCCCAATAGGTGTGAAACTAAGTCATTCATTGTCTGCCGCACTGTTTGAAAAGAAAGCCATCCCGTCAGACATAGTAACGTTGAAATTAGGAGAGCGTTGGGGACTGTAAGCACAACGCGCAGCGGGAGGGCAGACTTTTTTTGAATTGAGCTTTTTGGGCTGAACATTGATTGAACAAGGGAGTGGAGAATGAGGAAAAAAACGTTCTTCCTAGAAAGTATTACTGCTGAATTGTTCCACAAACAAATATTTGAAAGGTCAATTCACAGCTCATAACTCAGCTTCGCGTTGAGCAAGAAGTAGAAGAATTCTGCTATTCCTCCTTACCATCCCCGCTCGGTCTCGTTATGCTGTTTGACTAATTGCTATTATTAGCGCAGCTTCAAACCAATCTGGATCAGCCAAAAGCCATAAGTTCTCAGAGCGAGCCGTTAGCGACACAGGCTCCCGCCTGACTCAGCGCGGGCAGTATTAAGGAGATGATTTGCACTCAACTTTTCGATAATCGGATGGGTAAGGGGTAATAGGGAGTTATGAGATTGCTGAGAGCCTCGCCCCAAGCGCGCACTCTTCGGTTATGAGTTATGAGTTAACTACCTTTTTCCCAATTACCTTTTTCCCAACAATTTTTATTAGGCGGAATTTGGAGTTAAGAGACAGTCAGTCAAATTCTTCCCCATTCCCTATTCCCCATTCCCGTTACCTATTCCCGCAGCTCCGGCTCGAATCAAAAAGCAGAGCGACTTTTAAGAAGCCGAGTAGTTCGGGCTGTTGGCGGTTGTCGCTGTTGCAATCTTGTTCCAGGGTAGTTCAATTATTGGTGTTGCTGATTTACGGTATGAATCAACTTTTCGCTTGATGTTACAAAACTCACCCTCCCGGGTCTTATAGCAATTGGGAAATCTGAATTCCTACCTGTATTCAGCAACGCCCAATTCTTCTTGTGCAATGAGGCTCAGCTCGACAATCACAGACAAGTTTACTCCGGCTCGTGCAGCAGCATCAGTCGCCGATAGATTGTGATTTCTTACCAGAGCTAAAAATTGTCGCACGCTGTAGACTACTGGGTCGTTGGCTGCTGTGTAGCCTTTTTGAATGGCAATTAGCAATCCTTTTTCAACATCTGATGCTGCGGGGGCGCGACCTCTATCAACGTTCACAGTCGGCGACATTCTTGGGGTGAGGGGGGCGATGCGAATTCCTAAGTGTTCTGGTTCTTTGTTGGTAGGAACGATGTTGAAGTTGTAAAGTCGCTGTTTGCCTTTTGAATCTACAGTTTTGATTGAGAGATTGGTGATGGTAGCTGTGGTAGCTCCCGGAAAATTGAGCGCTTGAATGGGACGCAAGAAAACAGTTTTGGCTTTGCCGCTTGCCAACTGTGCGTCGGTGCTGAAAACTATTTTTGAGGGGTCGGCAATTAAAACGTAGGCGAGAGCTTCATCGGTTGAGCTGAAGTCGATCGCACTCGCGCGACCGGGATAGACTAAAATATCGATCGCACTATTGACAGCAATGTCTCGACCCACAGTTTGATAGCCTGTGACTGGGGATTGAGCAAAAGCACAGTCGGGGTAGCTTGCAGCGGCGAACACTGCTGTGAATAAAAGCCCTCCGAGGGAAAGCATTCTGGGAGATTGGATGCGATTCGTCATGGTAGTTATCGGTTGATGTTGAGAAAATTGTTGACAGTAGAAACGGGGATTTTCTTTACTAATCGCAGTCGCGTTGGGGCGACTGAACAGTTTACCGACGGCTCGGTTATCGGTAAATGTTGAGAAAGCTGTTGACAGTAATAGAAACCGGGGTTCCTTTATTAACCACAGCTACATTAGGGCGGTTTAAAAGTTCTTCAGTGGCTCTATCTGAGCGGCTTTCCATCCGTTTTGCCAGGGGGCTGAAAAAGCCATCGAGGACGGCTGACCAAATTTGGGGGTCTCGACTTTCAACGGTGGTTGTACTGTTCCCAAACCTACCGCTAATACTGCTAGAGCTCCTGACTTTAGGCTCTGCGAACACTTGACCGACTCGTCCAACTCCCGACAGCACTGCGGTGAGGATATCCTGTCCGGCAATATCGGAACCTGGGTCGAAGTAGCCTGAAGCAATCAGTGGCTGTCCGCCCTCTCCTGCAATCAAAATTGCGCCTTCTGGAATGGGCTGCTGTTTAATCTGACCGTTTCTATCAGAGTAGACGAGCGCCACAGCAGTAGCTTGTACCATGCGATTGGTTTTGCTGACGGTGCTGGCTTTGGCAATGACAACCGTACCCGCAGGAAAAGGAATAGAGCCGTCAGTTGCCGTGAAGTCGGCTGTGAGGGTGACAGCAAATTTGTCGTAAAGCTGTTTGCCTGAGCCTTCATCCCACAGCAGGGGAACCGACACTATGCCGTTGGCTGTGGTTCCAAGGGGAACCTGAGCTGTTTGGGAGGTTGAGTCCGTTTGGGGCGTGCGGTTGAGAATGCCTTTTGCACCTGGGGAGTTGACTTGTTCTGCGGTTGGGGAATTTGTTAAGGCTTGTGCTTCTGGAGTAGTTTCTGGGGAAAGGGTTTGAAATTCTGTATCGGGCAAGGATGTTTGGGACTCGCTCAGTCGAGTCGCAGTCTCGATTGGGTTATCGGTAAAATCGGAATTTGTTTGGGGGGGAAGGGCAGCCGGAGTTAATTGGTTGGTGGGGTTTTGGGAGTTGTCGGTGGTTTCGAGGCTGTCCTCTGCTGGGGGAAACTCCGGGTGTAGCTTTTCCCCGCTGGCGTTATTTGGGTGGCTATATAGTTTTTCTGGGATTTGCTCGAAAGAAACGTCTGAGGATTGCGATTTTTGGTTGCCGATATTGACTGTTAGGAATTCAGTTGTTGGAGTTGGTTTTGTATTAGCGGCGGTAGCAGTTGTTGTTGCTGGAGTGTTCGGTGTTGCACTCGCGACACTTGCTATTTGGTTGGGGTCAAAATTTCCCCTAATTTGTCCGAGTTGGGCGAGTTGGTTCCACCGCTCAAACGGGTCGATTTTTTCTTCTCTTGGAGTTGGAATTAAAGGTGGGGGTATTAACGGTTTGGGTATGGGGGCTGGTGGGGGCGCGGGTGTTCTTGAGGGTACTCTTTGAGGTATGGGTGCGGGTACTGTTACCGTCCGCACTACTGTTCGGGGTGCGGGTAGGGGTTCGCGTAGAGGAGTAGGTGGCGGTGCAGCGCTCCGGGTAGCGACTAGACGCGGAGTTTGCGGAGTTCGCGGGGTTCTTGACGGTTTGGGCGACGGTTCTGTTTTGGGTTTTGCGGTTTTTTGCGGTTTTTCGGCTAACAGTTTTTGTTGGTCTTGGTAAGCTAATTTAGCCAGCAACTCCGGTTTTTCATCTTTAATGGTGGGAGAAGAGCTTTCTTTTGGTGTTGATTGTGCGATAGGTTCGCGAGGTGATTTAGGCTTGATAAATTGCCAAATCAGCAGTCCTAGCAATAGTATTCCACCAGTCAACAGCAGCATTGTCACTGCTCTAGGAACGCCTCTTTCGGAAACAGGCGGGGGCAGTGGTCTTTCCTCATCTTGAGCGAGTTGATATTGAGTTTCAAGTGTTAGGGGTGCATTGGGGTCGAAATTAGCAATGAAGTTTTCATCAATATCATCGTCAGAAGGGGAAGGGTTTGGAGAAGGGGGGAATGGGGGAGAGGAAGAGGGGGAGAGTGGGCAGGGGGAACGCATCTTATTGAACACTGTTCATCAGTGGTGAGTATATTTTGAGATAAATTCACCATTCTTAGAAGCTACAGACACGCTTTGTAATGACTTTAGTAAGAAAACAGTAACTG
>Ga0164305_10000415_pt1 | contig 15971 bp, 10 predicted proteins | sample Whisoiple_237_MG_FD_110215 | JGI IMG/M metagenome (GOLD analysis project Ga0164305, IMG submission 110215) | Soil microbial communities amended with pyrogenic organic matter from upstate New York, USA - Whitman soil sample_237_MG | ecosystem: Environmental > Terrestrial > Soil > Agricultural...
TCTCGGGAGATTTGACAGGCTCCCGTGACGTTAAAACCGCATAAGTTAAACGGAAAAACTTTTTGGCTCCCACTTTTCACAACTGATAAAAAAAATCCACCCACATCTGCGGAATGTGGGTTGTTAGCTGAAATTCGTGATGTTTCCGATTACACCAATGCTCGTCAATTAGCAGCTTATGCGGGTTTAACACCCTGTGAACGCAGTTCTGGGACTTCGGTTAAAGGCAAAACTCGTTTGTCCTGTACCGGAAACGTCCGACTGCGAAAGGCGTTGTATTTGCCTGCGGTAGTGGCGATGCGTCACAATCCGTTACTCAAGGCGATGAGTGACCGATTATTGGGTCGTGGCAAGGTCAAAATGCAGGTGATTGGCGCGCTGATGAGGAAACTGGTGCATTTGGCTTTTGGTATTTTAAAGTCCCAAAAGCCTTTCGACCCCAATTATTTACTTGCTACCCCTTGACAGTTCAAGACAGTATCTACAAATATTTTAATTCCCCATTACCGATTCCCCATTACCGATTCCCACTTACCAATTAGCCAGTCCCCATTACCTTTGAATGCTTCTGGGATCGAGAGCATCCCGCAACCCATCCCCCAATAAATTAAACGCCAAAACAGTCAAAATAATCAGTATCGCCGGAGGCCAAACCAACCAAGGCTGCAGCATTAAAATTGAAGCATTAGTTGACAGGGATAGTAAATTTCCCCAAGAAGGATCGGGCTGTTGAATTCCCAAGCCAATTAAACTCAAAACCGACTCCGCCACAATAAAACCCGGAACCGACAAAGTAGCAGAAATAATTACATAAGTAGCAGTTTGCGGCAAAACGTGGCGGACAATAATATAAATTGGATTGGCGCCCATTGCCCGCGCCGCTTGCACAAATTCTAGCTGTTTAATTGACAGTACCTGACCCCGAATCACCCGCGCTAAACTCGCCCAACTGATAAATGAAGTAATCAGCACAATCAATATAAATCGCTGAACACTTGTCAATCCCGGTGGCAATACTGCTGCTAGCGCTACTAATAAATAAATACCGGGAATCGTCATCAATACTTCGGCGAAACGCATTAAAATACTATCAATCCAACTGCCGAAATAACCAGATATTCCTCCGATCAACAATCCCAAGGGAAAAGAAATTGCTATGCCAACTAAACCGATGCTGAGGCTAATTCGGCTACCCTGTACTAAGCGACTGAATTGATCGCGCGCTTGTTCGTCCGTGCCTAAAATGTTAATTTTGCCTTCTCCGGTAGTGCCAAAAAGATGCCTGTCTAATGGCAAAATTCCTAAAAATTTATACGGGGAAGCTTTGACAAACAAACCGACAGCAGAGGGTTTTTGCCAGTTTACAATTACCTCACGAGCGCCGGTATTCGCATCCACCGGGCCCTGGGTAGTCGGATAAACGTGGGGCCCGATAAATCGCCCGTCTTGGGTGGTTAAATAAATCTGAGTCGGCGGCAATAATGAACCGTTTAATTGAGAGTCGTAGGGGTCGTAGGGTGCTACAAATTCGGCAAAAAGTGCGACTGTATAAAAAATTAACAGCAGCACGGCTCCCAACTGAGCTAGAGGATTGTTTCTAAGATTTTGCCACCATTTCATAAGTTTTTAGGTTTGAGATTTTAAGTGGGTTAGTAATAAAGACTAAAGTTCTTAAAGTTATTTGTAGAGACTTTAGTCTTTGCTTAATGGACTCAGCAGCCAAAAGTTAATTCCTGACTTATAAAAGTTTTCATAACTGAATTACTTACTACAAAAATTAGACTACTTTTGTTCATCTGCGAGCAAGATTATTCTACTTTCCTCTTCTGGTCTTTTCCCCAATTCCTCGCCGCTAAAAGGATTGTAGAAAAATGAGCCTGTTTGGGGCGGCAGTTTGGGATTGAGTACAATTTCTACTATACTTTTTACAACCCCAGTGAGCGGAATTGCCAGGATAACTCCTAACAATCCTCCCACTCTACCTCCTAACAGCAAAGCTGCGAAAATAATTACCGGGCTTAATCCGGTGAGATTCCCCATGATTCGGGGAGCTACTAAATTATCCTTGATTTGCTGGAGACCGATCGCCACTACCAACACTTGCAGCGCCAGCCACCAATCAATAAAGGCTACAATTATACTAACAGTGCCAATTCCCAAAGTTGCTCCAATAAACGGAATTATTTCCGTCAATCCTATAAACACGGCAAACAACAGGAAAAAAGGAACTTGCAGCCACCAAAAAGCCAGAGTCAGCGAGATTGCCATAAATAGTCCCAGCAATAACTGTCCCGATACAAACCGCTGGAGGTTACGCTGCAAAGTCTCTGTTAAAACATAGCGAATGTCTGGGGAAAAAATACTGGTCAAACCCTGCCAAACTCTTTGCCCGTCTAGGAGCATATAAAAGGAAATCACCACAATAAAAATCAAGTCCAAAAACCAGTTAACAGTACCTACAACTAAGCCTAAACCGGTACCGGCGATCGCCTGGACTTGTCCTTGCACTCTAGCTGACAGTTGCTGCTCCAATATTTGCACGTCAAACGGTAAATTGCGCTCCGCACTCCAGGCTTGAAATTCACCTAGCTGCAGCCGCCCCGACTCCAGCAATTCCGGCAATCTCACCCCCAACTGGCTCGCTTGGTTGAACACCGGCGGCACAATAGTTAAACCGATTACTACTACTATCACACCCGCAGTTAAATAAACCAGCCCCGCAGCTACTCCCCGCGGCAAAAATACTTCCAGTCTTTTTACTGCATAATTTAATAAAAATGCAATCAGTCCCGCTGTTACTAAAATGCTGACCAGTTCCCCAACATAACTGACAGCAGTCAGGGTAAACCATCCCGTCACTAGCACTAGCAGCCAAGTAATTAGAAACTGTTGAAGGGGAGAAAATAGAGTATTCATTTTGATTTTTTTTAAATAAAGTGGCACAACTTTTTCAGCAGATGTGCCGTATTATACAATAAACACATGAGAGTAGAGATTAGGAATAATCAGTTCAAGATTAGACTGACTTTTCTGAGCATTGTATAGATAGGTGACGGCGAAGCCACTTGGGGAGAGACAATGCCAGCCCGATCGACCCCACGATCGGAAATCACGCTAATATTCAGTATGCCCCAGAGGCAGATCAAATTAAATGTCGATCGAACAAACTTCGATCGAATTTGATCCAAAGCGCCATTGTAGGGTGAAACGGCGCGACACTCACCCAAAAGGAGGAAGCGTTACTCCAGAGGTTCTCCGCTAAAATGAACTAAATTTTATCGTAATCTTTCTTTACAATATAAAAAACGAAAAGCTCATACTGGCGAGAGGAACTACCGTGACCAATCAAGTTTTTTCAGAAGCCGAAGAAAAGCAACCCCTTCCCCCCGTGGAGAGCGGGCGGGACAGGAACTCAGGAGTGGATGTAACTGAAAGTGAAGTCTCAGACAACTCTCGCTGGCAATTCTCCGGTGAGGATGATGAACGAGAAGTTGCGCTGGAAGTTCCAGAAATCGAGGGGGAACAAGTTTGGGAACCAGAAGCAACTGAAGTTGAGCCCCGCAAAGAAATCAGGTGGCCTGCCTTGTTGGCAGGCGCAGGGATTGGCGTGGCTGCAACGCTGCTAGCAGTAAACTTGACTGGGGGCAATCAGAGTTCGCGTCCCGCACCTCCAATTCCATCGGCAACTCAGCAGGCGACGGATCAGACTGTGACAGTGGCGCCTGTAGAATCTGCCGAGGTGGGTGAAACTCTGGAAGCGACGGGCACCGTGGCAGCCTACGACTTGCTGCCAGTGCTGCCACAGGCCAACGGTTTGCAAATCAAGCAGGTGTTGGTAAATGAAGGGGATGCGGTAGAAAAAGGTCAGACGATGGCGGTTTTGGACGATTCGGTGCTACGATCGCAAATTGCCGAAGCGCTTGCGGGAGTAGAATCAGCCAATTCTACGGTAGAACAAGCCCAAGCTCAGGTACAGCAAGCTCAGTCAGCCCAACAAGAAGCTCAAGCCGGCGTCGATCACGCCCAAGCGGGCGTTGAAAAAGCCATCGCTGACGCAGCGCAAGCCAAAACAGGTGTCGGGCAAGCAAGGGCGGGTGTGGAACAAGCTAAAGCCGGTGTGACTCAAGCTAAAGCCGGCATTGCCTCCGCCCAGGCTAAATTAGATCAAGCTCAAAGAGAAGTAAATCGCACCCAAGATTTGGCTGCTCAGGGAGTAATTAGTCAGCAAGATTTAGAAAGGCGCAAGACGGAACGGCAGACTGCTGTTCAAGATTTGAACAAAGCTAAAGCTGACTTGAATACAGCTTTGCAAGAACAGAATAAAGCAGCGGAAGAAGTGCGATCTTCTCTTGCTAAAGTAGCTACCGCTGAAGCTAATATCAGTACGGCTAGAGCAGCCCTCGCCAGCGCTCGTGCTAAAGTGAATACGGCCGGAGCGAGTGTCAGCAGTGCCAGAGCAAATGTCGGAAATAACGCAGCAAGTGTCCGCAGCAATGATGCACAGGTCAAACAGTTACAAACTCAACTAGAACAAACTATTGTTCGAGCGCCGGATAGCGGCACTGTGGCTGAAAGAATTGGTCGAGTTGGCGATGTTTCTTCGGGAAGTCAAAAACTATTTTCGATTATTCGCGGCAACAAGCTGGAACTGCAATTGAAAGTGCCGGAAACTCAGGTTTCGCAAGTGCGGCCGGGAACAGCAGTGCAAATTACTTCGGATTCTGACAAGCGGATTAAGTTGTCAGGAACTGTGCGAGAGATTTCGCCGGTAGTTGACCCGCAAAATCGGCAAGCTACGGTGAAGATTGATTTGCCGGCAAGCGAGTTTTTGCGATCGGGAATGTTTTTGCGCGCATCTATTTCGACGGCAACGGCTCAAGGTTTGAAAGTCCCCGCTAAAGCTATTTTGCCGCAACCTGACGGCAGTTCTATGGTTTATAAACTTGTGGGCGAGGACAAGGTGCGGGCTCAACGGGTGGAAGTAGGGGAAATTTCCGGGGGTGCTGTGGGCGATTTGACTGCTGCTAAGGTGGTGGTTAAAAAGGGTTTGAAGGCGGGCGATCGGGTGGTTGTTACTGGGGCTGGTTTTCTGAAGGATGGCGCTGAGGTTAAGGTTGCTAAATAGTTATATCGATTCCGGTTGTACCGTCCGTGATTGTTGACTGTTGACTGTTGACTGTTGACTCGATTTTATGATTGTGATGCAACCGGAATGATTGTTGACTGTTGACTTGGGGTGGAAAAACTCAAGGGTTAAGTGTTAACTGTTGACTCGATTTTATGATTGTGATACAACCGGAAACGATATCCGATCGGGAGATAAGATTAGAAATAATATCATGTCCGATCGATTGACCGCGATTAAAGGCCGGGGCGGGTTTACAGATTTTCCCGTTTCTATTCAATATCTTGGTGAACCCCCCCCTACAGGAATCATGGTTAATTGACCGGACATGATATAATATCAATTCCGGCTGCGCGGGAATGATATCAAATCCGCGCTTCATCGTCGCGCGTAAAGTCGAATCAAGCTGCCAACAAATAATTCGCGCAATTTTCAGTTTTTTGACTCACAATCAACAATCAACAGTCAACAGTCAACATTCAACAATCAACAGTCAACAATCATGGGATATCTGTTCGTAGCGGCAACCTCACGGTAAAGGTTGCCCCTTGTCCCTCACCTGAACTTTCTGCACTAACAGTACCGCCGTGGAGTTCTACTAAATGACGGACGATCGAGAGTCCTAGCCCCAATCCTGAGTCTCTGCGAGAGCAGCTACTATCCGCCTGACGGAAGCGATCGAACACATAGGGGAGAAAATCAGGGTGAATGCCTTGACCAGTATCGCTAACTTGGATTTGAGCTATTCCATCTATGTAGTCTAATGCGATGTCAATTCTTCCTCCGGTTGGGGTGAATTTAATCGCGTTTGAAAGTAGATTCCACACCACCTGTTGTAAGCGACTTGGATCGCCCAAAATCTTTGGTTTTAAAGGACTTAGCCTGGATTCAATTTGAATATTTTTGGCTTCTGCTGCGAAACGAATCACCCCGATCGCATTTTCAAGCAGAGGATTCAGCTCAATTTGAGAAGGATTGAGCCGAAATTGGCCTGTGGTAATCCGCGAAACGTCTAAGATGTCATCGATGAGCTGGTTTTGTGCTTTGGCGCTGCGCTCGATCGTTTTTAGCGCCTCCTCGGTTTTAGCCTCGTCAAATTTTTTCATGCGGAGCAACTGTGCCCAGCCAATCATGGCATTGAGCGGCGTCCGCAGTTCGTGAGAGAGGACTGACAAAAACTCATCTTTGACGCGATTGGCCTCCTCAGCAGCCGCACGAGCCGATTGTTCTTGAATCCGAAGGCTGCGTTCTGTCTCGAACTGTTTTTGCTCCGTGATATCCTCGATCGCAAACAGAATCATCTGTGTATCGCCGATCGGAGGCATTTTGCGGCCATTGAGTCGCATTATTTTATGCCCGATGTGCTCAAAGTCATGCTCGACCTCAAAATCTTGAAACTGGGGATTTCCTGCCAGAATTTCTGTTAGGAGCGATCGCAACTGGGGAATATTCCACTGTCCATTACCCAGATCGAACAATGAGCGCTGCTCCGTTTGGCTCGGCATCACTTGAAACGTCTCGTAGAAAGAACGATTGGCAGTGATTGCCTGCAGGTTGAGATCTAACACTAGCAATGGTTCCCGCACGGTTTCCACGATCGTTTCGGCGTAATTTTTCGCTTCCATCAACTGCTGGGCGCTGAGTTTGAGATCGTTGATGTCCACCAACATCACCACAGCCCCATCAATCTTGTTGTCGATCGTCCGATAGGGTCGAATATGCAGATCGTACCAACGACCGTCTCGATCTTGAACCTCCTGAACTTTCAAATTGAGCGTGCGGATCACCTCTAAAATCAGTTGCTCTAAGTCCGGCACTATCAACTTGTGAGTGATGTCGCTCAAAGACCGCCCGATATCAGTAGAAATCATGTTGAAGATGCGTTCGATTGCGGGAGTAAACCGGCGGATTCGCAGGTCGCCTCCCAGCATCAGGATCGGAATATTGATGCTGGCGAGCAGATTCTCTAAATCATTGCTTACCTGAGTCGATTCAACATTGCGCCGCTGCAATTCGTCATTAATCGTGTTGAGTTCTTCATTGGTTGCCTGAATCTCTTCTTTCGCCGTTTCGAGTTCCTCATTCATGCTTTGCAACTCTTCGTTGCTGGACAAAATCTCTTCGTTGGCGGCTCTCAAATCTTGATTAGCGGCTTGATGTTCTTGGACGATCGCTCCGAGATGTTCTTTTGTGGTTTTCAGTTCCTGTAGCAGCCTTGCAATCTCCTGAGTTTCACTTTGTGAAGGATCGGAGTTGACTCTACCGTCGTCAGTATCAGCAGCAGGCATTGCAGATATCGGGGACTCCTCTTGAAATAACACTAAAAAATAGTTTTTTGCCGCAGCGCCGGCTTGGAATGGAATCACATTAATTCTGACCTGCCGAATGCGATCGCCCTCTTTAACTTGCAAACCTGCCCGTGCGATCGGCTGCTTCTGCTGTGAGGCTTGTTGAATTGCAGTTCGCAGTTCCACGCGCAATCCTTCTTTTGCCATTCTCAGCAGGCTAAAGCTCGCCCTACCGGGGGCCGGTTCTAGGTAGGCATTCGTCTGTCCTCGAAATTGCACAATCTCGCTGGCTGTGTTAATCACGACCCCGACAGGGGCATAGTGATTCAAAACAATGCGATCGGCCTGTTTCTCCATTTCGATTTCGTCCAACTTTTCTGTCTGCAGCGGTTGAGGGTTGAGGGGTGTCAGAGGATAGTTATTAGCAGTTAAATCTATGCTGAGCCAATGCGACAACTGTTTTTTAGTATAAATTTTGTTCTTTTTGTCGAATAGCGCAAAGAATTCTGAAAAGTCTCCCACCGTTTCCGAAGTGCCTAACAGCAAAAAGCCTGCGGGCTGAAGTCCATAGTGCAACATTGGCAGCAGTTTTTTCTGCAACAGCGGCCCCAGATAGATCAGCACGTTCCGACAGGTAATCAAATCCATCCGGGAAAACGGCGGATCGCCGATCAGGTTTTGTCTGGCAAAGACGCAGAGTTCGCGCACGGGCTTAGCGATGTGGTATCCGCCCTCGACTTGGACAAAGAACCGATGCAGGCGTTCGGGTGAAATATCCGCGACTTGGGCCTGGGTATAAAAGCCACTGCGGGCGATCGCGATCGCACTTTCGCTGATGTCTGTGGCATAAATCTGAATCGGCAGATTAATAGATCTAGCTGCTAAAAACTCTAGCAAGCAAATGGCGATCGAGTAAGCTTCTTCACCCGTTGAACAGCCTGCAATCCACATGCGGATCGGTTTTTTCGGCGATTTATCTTGGACGATTGCGGGAAAAACATTGCTGCTTAAGGCCTCAAAGGTTTCGGGGTCGCGGAAAAAGCTGGTGACATGAATTAAGACATCGTGATACAGCGCGGTTACTTCTGTCGGGGTGTTTTGGAGATATTGGGCATAATCCTCGATGCGTTCGAGCTTGTAGAGCAACATCCGCCGATGTATCCGCCGCTTCAAGGTAGTTTGCTTGTAGTGAGTAAAGTCAACTCCTGTAGCCGCCCGCAGCAAAGTGTAGATCGTGGCGATCGCATCTTTATTTTCGATCGCATTTTCGCTGGTTGTCAATTCTGTCGCAGGCCCCTTTGCAATGTAGGGATGACGGCCGATCTCTGATATTTTCTGGGCAATTTTTTCCGGTGTCAAGATAAAGTCTACCTGACCCGTAGCCACCGCAGTATTCGGCATACTGCTGACTTGTGCCGATGCTTCACATTGGGCAAAAGTAATACCGCCTGCGGCCTTAATCGCTTTTAACCCTTGGGCACCATCGCTGTCGCCCCCGGACAAAATGACGCCGATGGCTTTGTTCCCCCGTTCTTCGGCGAGGGAAAACAGAAAAGTATCGACGGACATAAATACCCCGCGTCCTCTGCCCCGAGGTTTTAGCTTGAACACCGATCGCTCGATGGTCATGCTGAAATTCGGGGGGATGACGTAGACCTGATTCGGTGCTATTCGCATCCCATCTGTCACCTCATGCACGGGCATCAGGGTCGATCGAGCCAGAATCACACTCAACACACTTTCCTGATTCGGCAACATATGCTGAATTATTACAAACGCCATGCCCGTATCGATCGACAAATGGCTAAGTAATTGTATAAAGGCTTCCAATCCACCTGCGGAGGCTCCTATTGCGACTACAGGAAATAAGTCGTTTTGATTGTTTTGCTGCTTGCGATCGGCTTTTGTACCAGCTTTTGGCTGAGATTTCTTGGAATTCTTTTTATTCGTCATTTTTTATACCCATTGATTTTTTTAAGTAAGTATTGCGGTATATTTTTATTTTTATTATATATGATAAACAATCATAAAAAGAAGAATTAGCCATCTACCTGCGGATATATTGAAACGCAGTCTGCGCGTGCGATAGAGCGATTTTTAAATTATTATTATTATTATTATATGGAGAGTTCTACTGCCTGCATCAAGGCGGACAATCGTGAGGGTTTAAATTCCCAATTCCGGGAGCATCTCATATTTGTAAAAATACTTCTTCTGGCTCCTGACTTCTGACTCTTTCCTCCTGCCTCGCAGCAAGAGAGCCTCGCAGCAAGAGACCCTCAAAACTCCAATTTCTAGCTGGGCTGCTTTCATTGAGATGCTCTCGGTTGTGGCGATTAAGAGCGGGATAGCTTCGCTTCACGCAAATTCGCTAGCGCCCCTGTCGATGTCAAATATCTCTGGATTATTTTCTAACTGCTTCATCACTTGGTAGTGGTGAATTTTTACCTTGTGAGTCATTGCCCGGGTATCGTCGATTTGCCGTTGCCAATATCGATCAAATTCAGCAATTACTTTCTGAAATTCTTCTGGTGTTGAAGTTTGAGGCTGTTAATTTGCAGACCCAATCTAATAATTGAATTTTTTCTTTTCCCAAAATCCGGCACTTTTTGCTAAAAGCTTAAAGAAAAGTAACAAAAATATATAATTGGCTGAGGGAAATTAGGCAAATCCAAACAGCGCTGCAAAGTTCGGATTCTCAAGACAGGCTGCCGGGGGTAACGGCTGTGAGAAAGGGCGATTCTGCGGTGGCGCTACCGATGTTGCTGAGGAAAGTGAACAATGGGGAGTTTATGGTGCGGTTCGTGGCGATGGGATGGCGGCAGACTCAAACTGCGGAAGCTTTGGCCGCGCTGTTAAATAATGATGCAGTTCGATCGCGCGATCCGAATGTGCGATCAGAAGCCGCTAACTCTTTGTCAATGTTCGGAACCGAGGCGATTGCTGATTTAGTGGCAGGTTGTGACCGCGATGACAATTGGCTGGTATCCCACAGTCTCATTGCTCCGTTGTACGATCGGCTGCCGCCCAAAATTGATTGTCAAAATGCTCTACTCAAAATCAGAAAATAGTTGTACAATGTTTTTCTAGTGGTTTTTTAGCGATCGGCCTCCACAGCAAAAGAAGGTGAAAGCAAGTAAAAAACACTAAGCGCGGGCGTAATTCAGTGGTAGAATGTCAGCTTCCCATGCTGAACGTCGTGGGTTCGAGTCCCACCGTCCGCTTGCGAAAAAACTATTTAAAACTCTTGAGGAATCAAGGGTTTTGGCGTTTCTAGGGCTGGGTGTCTGTGGTTGCACAGGATGTTTTTGGAGATAAACATCGGGTTTTGGATAGCTACTTGGAGATAATTTGGAGACAATTTGGAGACAATTTGGAGACAATTTTGAGTGTCTCCAAATACAGATCGGGTCGATCACCTAGCTATGCGAGTACGTCGAGCACCGCCACTATATAGCAGTCCTAAATCAGTCGCAAAATTAATCGAGATCAGAATCCTTGTAGTGCAAGCATCTTTCTCGCGTATGGCGCAAGCAAATCATTTAGGATTGCTAAATCCGCCAATTCCGCCCTCGACTTTTTATGCTTGAGCGCAACAGGTTCAACCTTTGATAAACTTTTTCGGCTGGTGGCTTAGGTGTCGGGCCTTTGTCTAGGTCTTTGTCCGCCTTCGAGCTAGCTAAATCTTCCTCAAATGACCCTAGAATCAACATATTAACAGCCTCAAAGCGGGCGTAAATGCTCCAAAATCTTGCCATCCAAATACACAGAATTAATCACTTTCTCCGACGTATCACACCACTTAGCCACAACTGCACTCGGTACGCCTTTACCCACCTGCTCGCTAATAAAAGTATCTCGACAAGAATAAGGGGTGGTGGTTTTGCGGTCTTCTTCAAACTCGCGAGTTTTCTGAGTAATTGGGTCAACCAACTTATGCCACGTTCGTATAGTGAAATTGCTGTAATTAATCGCCCCGCCCTTCTTGGGTGAGGGAAAAACCAGAGTGTTTTTGTCCGTCAAGTTTTCCGGCTCAAGCTTTCTTAAAAACTCGCTCAATTCCTGATTACAAGGAAATTTGCGGCGCTTGTTATTTTTACTACCATCAACCCTAGTTTCCATCCCGCCCGGATGCTGTACACTGCCGTTAAACACAATGTGAGAAAAGTCAGTGGCAATATCGCGCCACCTCAAGCCAACACCCTCAGAAGGACGGCATCCAGTCATAAACCAAAATTGCACCAAAGGGTAATAGAAGCAAAGCTTTTGCCCTGAATAACCCCTACCGTTCCAATTTCCCCTGTGGTTCTTAAAGGCTTCTAATACCAACGCCTTTTCTTCCGTGCTAAAAGCGTTCGGTTCGGGGTCACTTTGCCAGTTGTGTTTTGGTAAATCTGCAGCCATTCCCTTAAACGGAGAGACGGTGAACCCGCTGATGATTTTAAATTTAATCCCCCATTCAACCGCTGCATTTACATAAGTCAATATTCGCTTGGTCATGCTGTTAGTAGTGTCGTCAAGCAGCCACGCGCGTATTTGCAACGCATTATCCTCAGACAAAGCTTGGTAGGGACAGCGGTCAACGTAAGCTTGAATGCTCGTCACTAAATAGTGAAAAGTTGTTGGCTTGACAACAGGTTTTTTGAATTCCAAATATCTCTCAAATAACTGAGTTAGAGTCTGTTCAGGTTTTGGTTTGATAGTCTCAATGACAGTCAAGTGAGTTTGCGGTTTGTACTTTTTGAGGGTAGGGTCAAAACGCTCGAACTTGATGTCGGATTCAATCAGTTGGGCTTTAGCTTGTGCCAATTCCCAGTTTTCAGGCGTGTCAGGTAGGTTTAGGTACAGGTACTTGCGATCGCCCCCGTAAATCTGGCGGGGCAACTGCAAGCGCAACCTGCCACTGCGAGTCTGGACAACTACCGATCCTTTCTTGGCTCTACTAGACGCATCGGTCATGGTAAAATGCAAAAAGCAACAGGACAAGGCTAGCACTTTGGAGACAATTTGGAGACAATTGGGAGACAAAATTCAGCTTTGAGCCTACAATCCTCTGCCAGCAGGCGGTTGCCTGACCGATACTTACTGCTAAAGCTGAACGTCCTGGGTTCGAGTCCCACCGTCCGCTTTAAATTAATTTTCAAAATTCTAATTAGTCTTATCCAGTCGATATATGGCTTCTTTCTTAACCGCTGCTTTATATAAGTTCGTTGAACTACCTGATTTTGCTGAGCTGAAAGCACCGCTACTCGATTGTTGCAACAACAACAACGTCAAAGGCACTATCTTGCTGGCCCAAGAAGGCATTAATGGCACGATTGCCGGCTCGTCCGAGGGCGTACACGCAGTGCTGGCATTCTTGCGTAGTGACCCGCGTTTTGCGGATCTGGTACACAAGGAATCTTTCTCGGAAAAAGCACCTTTTTATCGCCTGAAAATACGCTTGAAGCGCGAAATCGTCACGATGGGAGTACCGGACATTAATCCCCGCCTGATGGCTGGCAAATATGTTAAGCCAGAGGAGTGGAATAAGCTGCTTGACGATCCCGATGTTGTGGTGGTTGATGTGCGTAACGACTTCGAGGTATCTATGGGTACTTTTGAAGGCGCTATTAATCCAAAAACAAAAAGCTTTTCTGAGTTACCTGAATGGGCGCTGCAAGAAGCTGCTTTACGCGATAAACCCAAGGTGGCAATGTTTTGCACCGGTGGTATTCGCTGCGAGAAATCTACTGCTTTTTTGCGTAGTCAAGGTTTTGAGGAAGTCTATCATCTCGAAGGCGGAATTTTAAAATATTTGGAAACTGTGCCGGAAGCAGAAAGTCGTTGGGAAGGTGAATGTTTTGTCTTTGATGAACGGGTTTCTGTTGGTCAGGGGTTAAAGCAGGGTAACTATGAACTTTGTCGCGGTTGTCGTCACCCGATTAGTCAGGAAGATAAGGCTTCTGAATTATTTGTACTGGGTGTGAGTTGTCCTCATTGTCATGACTCAAAAACTGAAACCAAAAAACAAGCCTTATCTGAACGTCAACGTCAGATTGAGCTTGCTAAGCGTCGCAACCAAGTACATATAGGCGCGCGCTACGATGCGAAGGAAAAAGTAGATGGTGCGATCGACTAATATTATTATTCACTAAGCTTAAAGAAACCCCGTTTCTACGAAAAATCTTGTTTAGCGACAAGAAATCTACGAAGAAACGGGGTTTCTGACCCGAAAAACCCGATCGCGCGATCGACTAATTATATCGTTTCCGGTTCCATCGGAATAATAAAATCCACTCAACAGTTAACACTCAACCATTCAGTTTTTCGACCCCCAGTCAACAGTCAACAGTCAACAATAATTCCGGTGCAACCGGAATTGATATTATATGTCAGCAACATACCCGATTTTGTATTCCTTTCGCCGCTGTCCCTATGCTATGCGGGCGCGCTTGGCCTTGATGGTTAGCAATCGGGTGTGTGAGTTACGGGAAGTTGTTTTACGAGACAAACCACCAGAGATGTTGGAAGTATCTGCCAAAGGTACGGTACCGATATTGATTGATGTTGACGGGCGCGTACTCGATCAAAGTATCGATATCATGTTGTGGGCATTGAGACAACACGATCCTGAAAAATGGTTGATGCCACAGCAAGGTTCTGTTACAGAAATGCTGGAACTAATTGCTCTATTTGATGATAGGTTTAAATATCATCTTGACCGTTATAAGTACCCCGATCGTTATCCCGGTGTTGATGCACAAATACATCGTTATGAAGGTTCTTTATTCCTGGACAAACTGAATGCACAGTTAAGCGCCACTAAATATTTGTTTGGTAACAATGTAGCATTGGCTGATATGGCGATCGCACCTTTTGTTCGTCAATTTGCTCATACCGACCAAGCTTGGTTTAACGAACAGCCTTGGCCTCCGCTACAAGCTTGGTTAGCAGGGTTTACAGAGTCGGAAATTTATACCAGTGTTATGCAGAAATATCCGAAATGGGAATCCGGTAATCCAGGGGTTATTTTTCCTTCCTCGTAATTACTTATTCTTATTCCCTGCCAGCATATTTATTTAATTACCAAAATGTTATTTACCATGCTAAACTTATTGTTTTCAGAATACTAGATTGACTGTCACTTGACTAGAAAAGTGACGCAGGCAAAAATCGCATTTTGCTAAAATTTTTAACTGGAAAAGATTTACTGTATTCTAGTAACTATTGTCAGGTTGTAATTGTCAGGAACCTCAGCTATCAGGCATGAGGCTTGAAGGAGCAATCTAACAAGCCATTCTGACGGGCCTTAGTCTTAAGTGACTACGTTTTTTGAGTCACGATACCCTGGGATGCGTAGCTAGTCCCTTGCTCTATCGTTGAGAGTTAAACAGTTCTCAGGTAACAGGAACAGTGCTTTCAGCCTAACAAGCTCACTAAACATTGGCGAAGCTAACTTTACCCCAGAAATGGGAGTTTGAGGCAACCATGCCTCACCGGAGGGGCAGCCATACCCCTCCACCCCGCGAGGGGATTCAAATTAAATGTAAAGCCGTGCTAAAAGCACGGGGTTTCTACCCATTTTTCTGATGATTGATGTTGGTTCGTTAGTTCGATCGCCCAGAAACGATTTGGGAGTCGGAAAAGTTGTCGAGGTATCGCGTACCGAGGCGGTAGTTGAATATTTTTGCTCAGTTAAAAACCGCATCCGCAAAACTGTACCCTTGGGTTTGCTGCAAGAAGCCAGACTTCAGCGCCAAACCCGCTGCTACCTCTGGAGTACCACTCAGGAAAGATGGATAATTGGGCGAGTTTATGACTGGGATGAAGATAAATTAGAGTACGAAATTGACCTGCCAGACAGCCAAAGTTTGCAAGCTGTTGAAACCGAACTTTACGTTCGCTGCAATATCCCGATCGCCGATCCGATCGACATTTTAGCAGTCAAAGGCCAAGAAACGCCGTATTTTCACGATCGCCGATTGGCATTCGTTCAATCTGCGATCGAACAGCGGGCCGTCAGCCGCGGCATGACGGGTTTAATTTCTGCTAACATAGACCTCTATCCGCACCAAGTAGAAGTCGTCCGGCGCGTCCTAGAAGACCCAATCGTGCGCTATTTATTGGCAGACGAACCAGGACTCGGAAAAACAGTAGAAGCCGGGACAATTCTCCGCCAATTTCTGCTAGATGAACCCAGCGGACGCGCTGTGGTACTGGTTCCGAAATATTTGCTCGAACAGTGGCGGCAGGAGTTGGAAAATAAATTCTATTTGTCTCATTTTGCTGACCGAGTGCAGCTTGTTGCTGTTAGCGACATCAATCAAATTAGCCGCAATGCCAACCTGGATTTTCTGATTGTCGATGAAGCGCATGATGTGGCGGCAATGGCAAATTCGAGCGATCGCGCTCAGCAGCAGTCCTTTGAACTCTGTCAGAAACTAGCTCAGAAAAGCAAAAATGTATTGTTATTATCTGCAACGCCAGTTCTCGGCCGCGAGCAAGATTTTCTAACGATGCTGCATTTGCTAGAGCCCACAACTTACCGTCTTGATGACCTGGAAAGCTTCAAAGAA
>Ga0164305_10000417_pt1 | contig 15960 bp, 11 predicted proteins | sample Whisoiple_237_MG_FD_110215 | JGI IMG/M metagenome (GOLD analysis project Ga0164305, IMG submission 110215) | Soil microbial communities amended with pyrogenic organic matter from upstate New York, USA - Whitman soil sample_237_MG | ecosystem: Environmental > Terrestrial > Soil > Agricultural...
CGGCGAAGCGGCCGAGCGGCTGAAGAACGCGGTCAAGGAACGCGCGGGCCTCGCAACGGAAGATCTGGGCGGTGTTGCAAAGGACGTCGTCGAGCCCTTCGCCAATGTCGCGACAGGCGGCGGCAGCTCCGTCGGCGGCGGCAAATCCGGCCAGAGTTCTGCGTCGCAATCGCAGAGCAGCGGCACCGGCGCGAGCGGCAGCGTCGGCAAAATCTCGTGAGATCGCAACATGAGTGAAGTCGACGCATTGGAGCGCGATGTCGAGACGGCGAGAGCCAGACTCGTCAACCGCGTCGCGCAGCTGAAGGCGCCGCCGGTCAGCGCGGTGAAAGACGAGCTCGTCGCTGACGCCACCGAATACAAGGACGAGGTGATCGATTCCGCCAAGCAGAAGCTGACGGACACGATCGACGGCTTCGTCTCGGACGTTAAACGCCGGGCCGCCGACAATCCCGTCGCTGTGGCGGCGATTGGCGCCGGTGTTGCCTGGAAACTGTGGCAGAAGCCGCCGATCACGACGCTGCTTGTCGGCGCCGGTCTCGCGGCGTTGTTCGGGCGCTCCAGCGTGCGCGAGATCGATGTCGATCCTTACGATCCCGAGCGTCCGTCGGGCTACGTTCCGGGCGGCGTTGCGGGCTACGGCTATGCGACCACACGCGATATGATCGAGCAGAAGGCGATCGGCGGCGCGACCGTCGCCATCGAGACGGCGCGGGAGAAAGCCGGCGAATTGCGTGACCGCGTCGGCGAGATGAAGGACGGCGCGCTGCGTTCCGCCAGCGAGCTCAAAGACGAGGCCGTGCGCTCGGCGAGCGAATTGATGGATAACGCGCGCCGCTCGGCCGGTGAGCTGCGCGAGAGCGCGATTCGCTCGACCGGGCAAGCGGGCGACTCGCTCTCGGCTTATGCGCGCGATGCGCGCGCGCAGATTGGCCCGGCGCGCGACTACGCCGAAGACGTGGTGCGCGACAACGGCGTTTATTTCGGCCTCGCGGCGCTGGCGATCGGTGCCGCCGCCGGCATCGGCCTCATGCAGATGAACAAGCCGGTCGAACAGGACGAGAGCTATCTCGAAGACGAGAAGGTCAGAGTAGAATAAATTACTCCGCCGCGGCGGGCAGGTCCGGCACTTCACAGCCGGTGGCGCAGCAGCGCCCCGGCTGTTTCGATACGCGCTGGCCGCGATCGAGCACGTCCCGATCGAGCAGCCGCTCGACCAAAGCGACGCGATCCATCACGGGATAATTCCGCCAAATCTCGCGCTTCATCGCCTCTGGCGAGCCGCCGCCATGCAGCGAGATCATCGAATACCAGCCGCCCTGATGCGATGCCGTCAGATCTTCGATGAAGCGCGCGACTTCGGCGCGCTCACGCGCCGGCACACCGGCGCGCCCGCCGAGCACGGCTGCGAGCGATGCCGCGGTTTCGGGATTATGATCCTCGTCCGGCCCGGGCAGCGCCACGACCAACCCGCCCGATACCTGATGCGCCAACCGGTGCATGTCGTAAATCTGCGTCGAGAGAAGCAGTTTTCCCACATTGGCAAACACCGTGTCCGGCATGACCGAGCCCGATGCGTCTTTCATGCAATAGACCGAGGCGGCGACGCCGCAGGCGAAAAAGCCTTCGACCATCTTGATGAGATCGACCATGGAATCGCGGATGTGTCCGTGGCGCTCGGGATCGAGCCCGTTCGCCTCGATCATCAGCGCGCCGGCACCGATGAGCAGATCGCCGAAGCCGGCGCGCGCGCCGATGCAGGAATGGCGATGATGCGTCGCATATGACGTCGTGAGGGTGCCGCCCTCTTCCGTCTCGCCGTCGAGGAAGACTTGGCTCGACGGCACGAATACGTCGTCGAACATGACGACGCCGACCGACTGGCCGTATTTGGCGGAAAATTTCGCCGCCGCCTCGCCCGGCCGCCCGGCGGGCTTGGCGATGATGGTCACACCAGGCGCATCGACCGGCACGGCGCAGCACACCGCAAAATCCGCGTCGTCTTTGCTCATCGTGCGGCAAGGCATGACCAAAAATTCGTGCATGTAAGGCGCGCCGGTGACGATCGCCTTGGTGCCGCGGATGATTATGCCGTCAGCGCGCCGCTTCTCCACGTGCACGTAGACGTCGGGGTTTGCCTGCTCGCCCGGGTGTTTCGAGCGGTCGCCTTTCGCGTCGGTCATGGCGATGCCGAGTGCCAAGTCCTCGTCCTGCACGCGGTACAGATAGGCGAGGAAGCGCTGGTGATAATCCGTGCCGAGCGCGTCATCGCAGCGTTTCGTCGCCTGAAAAATGCCGTTCAGCGCGTCATGCGCGAGATAACGCTGCGCGCAGCCGCATTCCTGGCAGACGAGCCGCACCGCCTCGAGCTTATAGAGAAGATCGGTCGAGCTCTCGTCGATATGCAGCATGCGGTTGACGATCTTGCCGGACGTGCCCTGCCGCGCCAGCATCAGCGCCTGGTGCTTAGGCTCGTGCGCGAAATCGTAGGTGACGCCGACGCCGGCAATGCCGGGCGCCAGCAACGGCTCGTCGGCGACGCTGTCGACGCGTCGGCCATTGACGAAGACGCGCGGCGAGTAGCGGCGCAGCGACTCGCGGTAATCGGCGGCATTCATGAGCATGGGCGGGGTCCTCTGGCGACGATTCTTCCGAAGAGGGATGAAAGGTCAAGCCGCGCCGGAGCGCGCATCTCCTGATGCGCAAGGCCTAGCGGCGAGTGGATGCGCACCAGGAGGTGCGCGGTCCAGCGCTGCTTGTCATGTGCGGGAGACGCGACTGACCAGCCGAGCCCTGAGGCGTCCTTTGACCTGCTCAAGAACGCGCGCAAACAGCTGGCGCGAAAGCATGCCGTAGATGACGGTGCTCGGGTCTTTATTCGGAATCGGCCTCAAATCGGCGCCCGGCCAAAAGAAAGCGTTGAATTCCGTTAAGACGATCCAGGAACGCTCCAGGTCTAATCCGAGGCGTCGACGCTCGATCTCAGGAATCTCAACCACGTCCGCAGGATCGTCTGGTGGCGAATGTGTGATCGGCAGAACGACGCATTCGCCTTCACCAGGAGCTTTCGCAAGAAGAAGAGCGACAGGCGGTCCTTCTCGCCCTCGTCGCGGCCCCGATCGGCGCCACGTTTCCAGAGATAGCTGTAACGAATGACCGTTCCCGCGATTGGCGGAGCGTCCGGAACCATTTGCGACTGTTAGGACTTCGCGTCCTCAAGCTCGTCGGGTACCTTCGCGTCGAGAATCGCCGTTACGAGATGCGCCGGAAGATCGTCGATGCTGTACGCTTGTCGACCCCTCAGACGGACAAACTCTTCATACGACAGAAGCACTGTTTCGGGTCGACCATTTCTTACAATGAGAATGGGCTCGTTAGCCGCCTTGTGTTGATAATACTCGAAGCGTTTCTCGAGCTCGGCAGCGGAAACTGACGTGGTCTTGTCGCTGCTCATATCCTCACCCCCACTGCCGCACATCGACGAACCGCCCGGCGATCGCCGCCGCCGCCGCCATGATCGGCGAAACCAAATGCGTCCGGCCGCGAAAACCCTGGCGGCCTTCAAAATTGCGGTTGGAGGTCGAGGCGCAGCGCTCGCCCGGCGCGAGCTTGTCGGGATTCATCGCCAGGCACATCGAGCAACCGGGCTCGCGCCATTCGAAGCCGGCGGCTTTGAAGATTTTGTCGAGGCCTTCGGCCTCCGCCTGCATCTTCACCAGGCCCGAGCCCGGCACCACCATCGCGTTGACGCGGTCGTGCACATGCTTGCCCTCGACGATTTTTGCCGCGGCGCGCAGGTCCTCGATGCGGCCGTTGGTGCATGAGCCGAGAAACACGCGATCGATCTCGATCTCGCAAATTTTTTCGCCGCCCTTCAACCCCATGTAATCGAGCGCGCGCTTGATCTTGGCGCGCATCTGCTCGTTCTCGGCGTCCTCGACGCGCGGCACCGAGCCGCCGATGGTCGAGACGTCTTCCGGGCTCGTGCCCCAGGTGACGATCGGCGGCAGGCTTGCCGCGTCGAGCACGACCTCGCGGTCGAAATGCGCGCCGTCGTCCGAGCGCAGAGTCTCCCAATAGCGCATGGCGTCGTCCCAGCGCTGTCCCTTCGGCACTTTTGGTTTGTCTTTCAGGTACGCGTAAGTCTTCTCGTCCGGCGCGATCATGCCGGCGCGCGCGCCGCCCTCGACCGACATGTTGCAGACGGTCATGCGGCCTTCCATCGACAAGGCGCGGATCGCCTCGCCGGCATATTCGATGACATGGCCGGTGCCGCCGGCGGTGCCGATCTCGCCGATGATCGCGAGAATAATGTCCTTGGCGCCGACGCCGGGGCCGGTTTGGCCGTCGACGCGGACGCGCATGTTCTTGGCTTTGTTCTGGATCAGCGTTTGTGTGGCGAGCACGTGCTCGACCTCCGACGTGCCGATGCCGTGCGCGAGCGCGCCGAAGGCGCCATGCGTCGAGGTGTGGCTGTCGCCGCAGACGATCGTCGTGCCGGGCAGCGTGAAACCCTGCTCGGGGCCGATGATGTGGACGATGCCCTGGCGGGCATCGAGCTCGTCATAATATTCAACGCCGAAATCTGCGGCGTTCCTGGCGAGCGTCTCGACCTGGATGCGGCTTTCCTCGTCGTCGATGCCTTGGCTGCGGTCGGTCGTTGGCACGTTGTGGTCGACGACTGCGAGCGTCTTTTCCGGCGCGCGCACCTTGCGGCCGGAGAGGCGCAGGCCCTCGAAGGCCTGCGGGCTCGTCACCTCATGGACGAGGTGGCGGTCGATATAGATGAGGGAGGTGCCGTCGGGCTGCGTGTCGACGACGTGGTCGTCCCAGATTTTGTCGTAGAGCGTGCGCGGTTTCATTTTTGTTGCTGCTTCCTGGAAATTGGCGTGCCGGTTCTTTAATGCGTAGGGCGGTGGAGTGAAAGTACTGTTCGCTAGCCAAGCTCAAGGACGCGACGCGATGAGCGACGGGCTCGATCCGTTGATCTGCGATTTTCTCGAATGGTTGGCGCCGAGCCCGCGCCCTTACGCCGAGGTGATGGAGGCGTGGCGCACGTCGTGTCCGCGCCTCACCGTCTGGGAGGACGCGATCGACCGCGGCTTTGTCGCGCGCGTCGCGGCGAACGGCGCCGGCCGCAAGATTGCGATCACGCCGGCCGGGCGGGATTTTCTGGCCGTAAACAGAAGAATGGCGCCGGGCGGGGAGCACGCGGCGCCAAGTCGGGAGGAACGGGAAGAGATACGAAAAGAAGGGCGGCGCTGAAGCGCGCCGCGTTACTTGCTTTCGTCGGTGAAGTCGGGCGCGCTCGAGGTGGCGGGCGCCGGGATTGAAGCGGTCGGCGCGGGGTCGACCTTTTTCACGGCGGGACCGATGTCGGGCGTTGCCTGCGGCACGGGCGCCTTGGCCTCGACCGCGGCCGGGGCAGGGGCGGCCGGCGCGCTGGCCGGGGCGGCGTCCGGAGCAAGCGGCGTCGGGACGAGGGTTTCGGGCGCTCGCGCTTCCGCCGCCGGAGCCGGCGATGCGGGTTCCTGATGAGCGGTCGGCGCCGGCGCGGTCACCTTCGCGGCCTCGGAAGGGGCCTTGGGTGGGATCGGTGCGGCGGCTGGCTTTGCCGGATTATGCGCCGCGGTCTGCTTCCGTTTCGGCGCCGCTTTGGGTTTGGCAAGCGGGTGTGGCGGCTCGAGGCCGGGCTGGGCGCCGCCGAGCATCTGGCCGGCCGGCGGACGCGCGATCGTTCCGGCGCCGGAACCCACCTGGTTCGGCACGAGCGCGGCATGCGCCTGCGGCGCCGCCTCGGGATTGCCAACGAAGCCGGGCGGCCGCGGCGGACCCGCCACCCGGCTGCGCAGGATTTCACCGTCATAGGCATCGATGACGAAGTGGACGTGCTGGCCGCGCGGATCGACGCCGTCGGCAATGATCACGTCGCCATCGCGTCGCGGCGTGCCGTTCAGCGCATAGCCTTCGGAGGCGACAATGCCCGCGACCCGCCGCGGCGGGATCGGCGAGGCATACGGGCCGGGCGCGGCGCGCCAGGCGCCGAACCAGCCACCCCACATCTGCGCCTGCGCCGAACCGGCTCCGCCAATGAGCGCCAGGCCGCTCGCCAGGCCGATGACGGCCGAGTACCGCGCCATGCGACCGAACATTGGATGCTTTGCCGCCATTCCAAAACTCCCTCTTCCGGGCTCTACCTCGCCCGCTGCATGGGAGGAGGAGGAGGAGTAATAGGGCACGCGTGCGGCCAAACGGTCACGCCGCGATGGCACTGTTGGCCACGATTGCGACGAAGCGGTCGATGTCGGCCCGCTTCGTCGCAAAGGACGAGATGAGACGCACGAAGACCTCGTCATCGCGTGGCGCTTGCTCCGGCGAGAGCGAGCGGGCGCCCCAATCGTAGTAACGCGCGCCGGCCGCTTTCAGCGCTGCGTCGGCGCGTTTCGGCAGGATCACAAAAAGCTCATTGACCTGCCGCGGCCAGGGGAAACGCACGCCGGGGATGCGACGCACCCCCGCTTCAAGCCGCGCGGCACAGGCATTGGCGTGGCGGGCGAGATCGAGCCAGTGGCCGTCCTTGAGGTACGCGCACATCTGCACGCCGAGAAAGCGGCCCTTTGACAGCGTGTGACCGCCGCGCTTGCGCTGATAGACGAAATCCGCCGCCCCGCCGCGATCGAAGAAGATCACCGCCTCGCAGGCGAGCGCGCCGTTTTTCGTCGCGCCAAAAGAGAGAACGTCGATCCCCGCCTTCCAGGTCATCTCGGCGGGGCTGCAGCCGAGCGCCACAATTGAATTGACGAAGCGCGCGCCGTCCATGTGTACCGACACGCCTGCCGCGTGCGCGATTGCAGCGAGCTCGGCGATGTCGTTGCAGGTGTAGATCGTGCCGCATTCCGTTGCCTGCGACAGACTAAGCGCGGCGGGCTGCACTTGCTTGACGAGCCCACGCGGAAACCGCCCCAGCGCATCCCTCAGTGCCGCCGGCGTGATCTTGCCGCTCGTGCCCGGAATGCTGACCAACTTGGCGCCGCCGGAAAACATTTCCGGCGCGCCGCATTCGTCATCGATAATGTGCGCGTGCTCGTGACAGAACACCGCGCCCCAGGGTGGCGTGATGGCGCCGAGCGCCAACGCATTGGCGCCGGTGCCGGTCGCGACGAGGAAGCTCGCGACTTCGCGTTCGAAGACTGCGGAGAGCGCGCGCTCGGCTTCAGCCGTGTGCCTGTCGGCGCCGTAGGCGGGACAGAACTCGTCGTTCGTTGCGAGCAGCGCTTCGAGAATCGGCCGGCTCGCGCCGGCCGCATTGTCGCTGGCAAAGTCCATTTCTCGGGTCCGATAGGGGTCGGTCGTTATCCGCTGTACGCCACCGGCAGCTCATCCACCAAGCTCACTGTGTCGGGTGCAAAATTCCCGTTTTCCGGCGCCAAACTTGCTTGTCTTCCGCTCGCCAAACTGGCAGGTTCGCGCGGAAGATAGGACAGATTTGCTGACCCATCGGCCGAAGCGCCGAAAATGGGCCGGCGCTTGCGGTTTTGACCGCTCGGTCCATCATCTTCTTGGATAGTGATGTCGCGACCCGCATGCCCGGGAGAGGCAGATGGAACACGAGCGCCTAAATCGGAGCCGAGGCCCCTCGAACGAGGCGTGCGCCCGAGCCGCTACGTCCATCAAAGCGGTCGATCCGGCCCTGCCGACGGCACAAGGCCTCTACGATCCGCGCCACGAGCATGATGCCTGCGGCGTCGGCTTCATCGCCGACATGTCGAACCGCAGGTCGCACGCGATCGTCACCAAGGGCCTGCAGATCCTCATCAATCTCGACCACCGCGGCGCGGTCGGGGCCGATGCCAAGCTCGGCGACGGCTGCGGCATTCTCGTGCAGATACCGCATCGCTTCTTCTCCGAAGAGATGGCGAAGGCCGGCGTCCGGCTGCCTGAGCCGCGCCTGTACGGCATCGGCCAGTTTTTCATGCCGCGCGACGAGGGCGCGCGGAGCGACATCCGCGCGATTGTCGAGCGCGTCGTCGGAGAGGAAGGCCTGACGCTCCTCGGCTGGCGCGACGTGCCGGTCGATAATTCCGATCTCGGCGAGGCGGTGAAGGCGGTCGAGCCGGTCCATAGCCAGGTGTTTCTCGGCCGCGGCCCGGGCGTGCGCGACGAAGACGATTTCGAGCGCCGCCTCTATGTCGCGCGCAAGGTCGTCTCGAACGCGATCTATACCGCCGGCAAGGCCGAGATGGCCGAGTACTATGCGGTCTCGATGTCGTGCCGCACCATCGTCTACAAGGGCATGGTGCTCGTGCACCAGATCGGCAGCTATTTCCGCGATCTCATGGACGAGCGCTTCGAGAGCGCGCTCGCGCTCGTGCATCAGCGCTTTGCGACGAACACGTTCCCGTCCTGGCGGCTCGCGCACCCCTATCGCATGGTCGCGCATAATGGCGAGATCAACACGCTGCGTGGCAACGTCAACTGGATGGCGGCGCGGCAGGCCTCCGTCGAGTCGAAGCTCTTCGGCAACAACATCTCGAAGCTCTGGCCGATCTCCTACGAGGGCCAGTCGGACACGGCATGCTTCGACAATGCGCTTGAATTCTTGGTGCAGGGCGGCTATTCGCTGACGCACGCAATGATGATGCTCATTCCGGAGGCCTGGGCCGGCAATCCGCTGATGAGCGAAGATCGCAAGGCGTTCTACGAATATCACGCCGCCTTGATGGAGCCATGGGATGGCCCCGCGGCGGTCGCCTTCACCGATGGGCGGCAGATCGGCGCGACACTCGATCGCAACGGCTTACGTCCGGCGCGCTATCTCGTCACCGATGACGGGCTTGTCGTGCTCGCCTCCGAAGTTGGCGTGTTACCAATTCCCGAAGAATCGATCGTGCAGAAGTGGCGCCTGCAGCCCGGAAAGATGCTGCTCGTCGATCTCGAAGAGGGACGCATTGTTTCCGACGACGAGATCAAGGCGACGCTTTCGGCCTCGCATCCCTATCCGGAATGGCTTGAGCGCAGTCAGATCGTGCTCGAAGAGTTACGGCCGGTCGAACCGCGTTCGACACGCACGGACGTGGTGCTGCTCGATCGCCAGCAAGCTTTCGGCTACACGCAGGAAGACCTCGCGCTGTTGATGTCGCCAATGGCCGTCACCGGCCAGGAGGCGGTCGGCTCGATGGGGACGGACACGCCTATTTCGGCGCTCTCCGATCACCCGAAGATGCTCTACACCTATTTCAAGCAGAACTTCGCGCAGGTGACGAACCCGCCGATCGATCCGATCCGTGAAGAGCTCGTCATGAGCCTCGTCTCATTTATCGGACCGCGGCCGAACATTTTCGATCTCGAGGGCGCCTCGCGTCGTAAGCGCCTCGAAGTGCGCCAGCCCATTCTGACCAACGCCGATCTCGAGAAGATTCGCTCGATCGGTCATCTCGAAGACGCGTTCGACACTAAGACGCTCGACATCACCTATGCCGCCGAGAAGGGCGCCGCCGGCATGCGCGGCGCGCTGACGCGCCTCTGCCAACGCGCCGAAGACGCGGTGCGCGGGCGCTACAACATCATCATCGTCTCGGACCGGCAGGTCGGCCCCGATCGCATCCCGATTCCGGCGCTGCTCGCCACGGCGGCCGTGCATCATCACCTGATCCGCAAGGGATTGCGGACGTCCGTCGGCCTCGTCGTCGAGACCGGCGAAGCGCGTGAAGTGCATCATTTCGCGCTGCTTGCGGGTTATGGCGCCGAGGCGATCAACCCGTATCTCGCCTTCGAGACGATCGCGGCGATTTCCGGCGAATTCCCCGAAGAAGTCGACGATTACGAGGCGCAGAAGCGCTTTATCAAGTCGATCGACAAGGGGCTCCTCAAGGTGATGTCCAAGATGGGCATCTCGACCTACCAGTCCTATTGCGGCGCACAGATTTTCGATGCGGTGGGCCTCGCCCAGACCTTCGTCGATGAGTTCTTCACCGGCACGCATACGATGATCGAAGGCGTCGGTCTCGACGAGATCGCTGAGGAAACCGTGCGCCGCCATCGCAATGCTTTCAGCGATGCGCCGGTCTACAAGACCATGCTCGACGTCGGCGGCGACTATGCCTACCGCATCCGCGGCGAAGCGCATTCCTGGACGCCGCAATCGGTGTCGCTGTTGCAGCACGCGGTGCGCGGCAATGCCCAGGAAAAGTATCGCGCCTATGCTGAGCTCCTGAACGAACAGGACGAGAAGCTCTTAACCATCCGCGGTCTTTTCCGCCTCCGCGGCGCGGAGGAAGACGGCCGCGCGCCGGTACCGATCGAAGAAGTCGAGCCCGCGGCAAACATCGTGAAGCGCTTCTCGACCGGCGCCATGTCGTTCGGCTCGATATCCCGCGAGGCGCATACGACGCTGGCGATCGCGATGAACCGCATCGGTGGCAAGTCCAATACCGGTGAGGGCGGCGAAGAATCCGATCGCTACAAGCCGCTGCCAAATGGCGATTCCATGCGTTCTGCGATCAAGCAGGTCGCGTCAGGACGCTTTGGCGTCACGGCCGAGTATCTCATCAACTCGGACATGATGCAGATCAAGATGGCGCAGGGTGCCAAGCCCGGCGAAGGCGGACAGCTGCCCGGCCACAAGGTCGATGCTGTGATCGCCAAGGTGCGGCACTCGACGCAAGGCGTCGGATTGATTTCGCCGCCGCCGCATCACGACATCTATTCGATCGAGGATTTGGCGCAGCTGATCTTCGATCTGAAGAACGTCAATCCGCGCGCGCAGGTGTCGGTGAAGCTCGTGTCCGAGATTGGCGTCGGCACGGTCGCGGCCGGCGTCTCTAAGGGCCGCGCCGATCACGTGACGATTTCGGGTTTCGAGGGCGGCACCGGGGCCTCGCCGCTCACCTCGATCAAGCATGCCGGCTCGCCCTGGGAGATCGGACTCGCCGAGACGCATCAAACGCTCGTGCTCAATCGCCTGCGTTCGCGCATCGCGGTACAGGTCGATGGCGGCATTCGCACCGGCCGCGACGTCGTCGTCGGAGCGCTGCTTGGCGCCGACGAGTTCGGCTTTGCAACCGCGCCCCTGATTGCGGCGGGTTGCATCATGATGCGCAAGTGCCACCTGAACACCTGCCCGGTCGGCGTTGCGACGCAGGATCCCGTTTTGCGCAAGCGCTTCGTCGGACAGCCCGAGCACGTGATCAACTTCTTCTTCTTTGTCGCCGAGGAAGTGCGCGAGATCATGGCCTCGCTCGGCTACCGCACGTTCGATGAGATGATCGGGCAGATGCAGATGCTCGACCGCGAGGCAGTGATCGATCATTGGAAGGCGAAGGGGCTCGATTTCTCGCGTCTCTTCCATAAGCCGCAAGCGAGCGATCCCGCCGCGATTTACCACAGCGGCGGTCAGGATCACGGGCTCGACAAGGCGCTCGATCGCGGTTTCATCGAGAAGGCACGGCCTGCGCTCGATCGCGGCGCGCCGGTGCGCATCGAAACGCCGGTGCGCAACGTCAACCGCGCCATCGGTGCAATGCTGTCGGGCGAAGTCGCGCGTATTTACGGACATGCCGGGCTGCCCGACAATACGATCCATATCCGCGCGACCGGCACCGCCGGCCAGAGTTTTGGCGCCTGGCTCGCTCACGGCGTGGCGCTCGAGCTTGAGGGCGATGCCAACGACTATGTCGGCAAGGGCCTCTCGGGCGGACGTATCGTCGTCTATCCGCCGCGGCAGGCGGAGAAGATCACGCCCGAAGACTCGATCATCGTCGGCAACACGGTGCTTTACGGTGCCATCGCTGGCGAATGCTATTTCCGCGGCGTCGCCGGCGAGCGGTTCGCCGTGCGTAATTCCGGCGCGATTGCGGTTGTCGAAGGCACCGGCGATCACGGTTGCGAATATATGACCGGCGGCATCGTCGTTGTCATCGGCAAGACCGGGCGCAACTTCGCCGCCGGCATGTCGGGGGGCATCGCCTATGTGCTCGACGAGGACGGCACGTTCGAGCAGCGCTGCAACATGTCGATGATCGATCTCGAGCCGGTCGCCGAGGAAGAGGAGTTGATGCAGAAGAGCTATCACCAGGGTGGCGATCTTGCGCATCACGGCCGTGTCGATGTCATGAGCGACATGACGCGCTTCGATGCCGAGCGCTTGCATCAGCTGATCACCAATCACTGGCGCTATACGAGTTCGGTGCGCGCGCGCGACATTCTCGATCATTGGGACGAGATGAAGGGGAAGTTCCGCAAAGTGATGCCGGTCGAGTACCGGCGCGCGCTGAAGGAACTGATGACGCAGGCGGAGACGCCGGCGCCGCTCGCGGCGGCGGGTGAGTGAATCGACGCTCGTGATCGTATGAGTCGGGTCAGCGCAAACCGTTTTGCGCTAAACCGTGAACAATCCGCCTGCTGGGACGAATAGTTGTATGGGTAAGGTAACGGGCTTCCTCGAAATCGATCGGCGCGACCGGCGTTACGCGCCGGCCTCCGATCGCGTTCGCCATTATCGGGAGTTCGTAATCCCGCTTTCCGAGGAAGCCTCGCGCGACCAAGCGGCGCGCTGCATGAATTGCGGCATTCCCTACTGTCACAACGGCTGCCCGGTGAACAACCAGATCCCCGACTGGAACGATCTCGTTTATCGCGGCGATTGGCACGAGGCGATCCGCAATCTGCATTCGACCAACAATTTTCCCGAAATCACCGGACGCGTTTGTCCGGCGCCGTGCGAAGCCGCTTGCACGCTGAACCTCACCGAGCAGCCGGTGACGATCAAGACGATCGAATGCCAGATCGCCGACCGGGCTTTCGCCGAAGGCTGGGTCGAACCGGAATTGCCGAAGCGCCAGACAGGCAAGAAGATCGCCGTCGTTGGATCAGGCCCGGCGGGGCTTGCCTGCGCGCAGCAGCTGGCGCGCGCCGGACACGACGTGCACGTCTTTGAAAAGCACGCCAAGCCCGGCGGGTTGCTGCGCTACGGCATCCCCGACTTCAAGATGGAAAAAATCCACGTCGAGCGCCGCGTCGAGCAGATGGAAGCCGAAGGCGTCACGTTCCACTGCAATGTCAATGTAGGCATCGATCTCGAGGCGAAGAAGCTCGTCGACAGCTACGATGCCGTCGTGCTTGCCGGCGGCGCCGAGAAGCCGCGCGATCTGCCGATCCCGGGCCGCGATCTCGGCGGCGTGCATTTCGCCATGGATTTCCTGCCGCAGCAGAATCGCCGCGTCTCGCACGAGCCGCTTTTATCGAACGATCCGATCCTCGCCTCCGGCAAGCACGTGATCGTCATCGGCGGCGGCGACACCGGCTCGGACTGCATCGGCACGTCGATTCGTCAGGGCGCGCTCTCCGTCACCCAACTGGAAATCATGCCGCAGCCACCGGAAAAGGAGAATAAGCTCCTGACCTGGCCGGACTGGCCGCTGAAATTGCGTGCCTCGTCGTCGCATGAAGAGGGGGCGGCGCGCGATTTCGCCGTGCTGACGCGCGAATTCGTTGGCGAGAACGGGCTCGTCAAGAAGCTCAGATGCGTGAAGGTCGATGGCAAGATGCAGCCGATCGCCGGCACGGAGTTCGAGCTCAAGTCCGATCTCGTTCTCCTCGCCATGGGCTTCGTCTCGCCGGTTCACGACGGCATGATCGAGCAACTCGGCGTCACTCTCGATCAGCGCGGCAACGTCGCCGCCGACATGCGCGCCTACAAGAGCTCGCTCGACAAAGTCTTTGCGTGCGGCGACATGCGGCGCGGTCAATCGCTTGTCGTCTGGGCGATCCGCGAAGGCCGACAGGCCGCGCATTCCGTCGACAAATACCTTATGGGCGCCACCGACTTACCGCGTTAGGGCAAACGAAAAACGCGGGCCTTACTCAAGCCCGCGTCAAGTCTACTGGAGGTCAGGCAGGCTGCTCTTTAAGAGGCGGCCGTAACCCGCCTCGCAAGATGCGCGCGACTGATTAAAGAACCACTTTCACCTGGGTGCCGACGCCGACGCGGTTGTAGAGATCGACCACGTCATCGTTGAGCATACGGATGCAGCCCGAAGAGACCGCCTGTCCGATCGTCTCCGGCTCGTTCGAGCCATGGATGCGGTACTGGAGATCGCCCTTCGAGCCGTAGAGATACAAGGCGCGCGCGCCGAGCGGATTATTGATGCCGCCATTCATGTGCCGCGGCAGATCGGGACGGCGCTTCAGCATGGCCGAGGGCGGCGTCCAGCCCGGCCACACCGCCTTGCGGCCGATATGGGCACTGCCCTGCCACTGGAAGCCTTCACGGCCGACGCCGACGTCATAGCGGACCGCCGAGCCGTTGGTCATCGACAGGTAGAGGTAGCGGTTCTTGGTATCGACAGTGATCGTGCCCGGCCGCTCGCCGGTCGGATCGGCAACGACGGTACGCGTCGGCCCGATCTCGCGTCGAACCACGTTCTGATCGTAAGGCGAGGCGGTGGCAACAGCGACCGAACGGCCCTCTTGCACTCCCCATCCGCCGCCGAACAGAGCTTGGAAGAAGTTCTCGGCATGCGCGGCCGAGGACAGCCCCACAAGGACAGCGGCAGTAGCTAACAATGTTACACGCTTGGACATCAGGCAATCTCCCGAGACGATGAGCGGGTTACGCTTTCATACGGCGTAGCTTCCATTGAACCGCCAAGCTCGGCGTTTTGTTCCACGGCCAAGGTGAAATCTTATGTGCCGTTTCGCAAATGGTGAAAAGCGGCGGGTTGCGCTGTGATTTGCGAATGCCCCGCGTCGCCCGGTAGCGGGGGGCTGTTACTGCGGCGTTTGCCGTGGCCAGCTGGAATCGTCGGCGCGGTTGGGCTTCGGCTTGAGCGCCTGACCACGCGCAATGGCGCGATCGAGCAGCGCCTGCGCGTCGCTCGAGGAATCCCGCGTGCGGCTGCGGCGCGCCAGATCGCCGTTCGGCGCGACGGGAGCGGTTGTCAGCGGCAGGATCGGCCCGAAAGCCGGCTTCGGCGGCGGCGGGGGCACTGCCGGCTGGCTCGGAAGCGCTGCCTGCTGACCGGCCGCGGGAGCTTCGCCGCCCGCATTGGGTGCAGCCGACGGGATCTCGGCGGGAGCAAGCGGCGCCGGCAGTCCCTCCAGCGTTGCGACCCCGGGCTCGGTCTTCGGCTTGAACAGATCGAACTGGCGCTTCACTTCGCTCTCGACGAAATGGGCGAGCTTGCGCGCGCCGGGCTTGGTGAAATGCACGCCGTCCATCGCCCGCAATTTCACGATGACGCCGTTCACGTCCGGACCGAAGGCGTTGTAGAGCCCGCGCGAATCGCCGAAGGCTTCCCAGACATCGACGAAGGTCGCGTCCTGCTTGGCGGCGCGCTCACGGACGAGTTCGTTGATCTCGCTGTAATCGGAGGCCAGCCGCTCGCTTTTCGAGATCGGCAGACCGACCCAGACCAAGGGGATTTTCTTCTCCTTGAAGGCCCTGGCGATCTCCTCGACGCGATTGCCGTAGACTTCCTTCCATTTGTCGGAGAGCAGCTCGTAGCGGCCATTGGCATCGCGAATTTGCTGGCGGTCGTTGCTGCCGATCATCATGACCGCCATGCTGATCTTCTCGTTCGAGGCGAGGAGCTCGCGCACCGCCTTCGGCCAATCGTAGAAATCCTCCGCGACCAGACCCGTGTCGCCTTTCGCCTTACGCACGATCGTGATTTCGGGCCGGTCCGCGTAGGCCTCCTGTAGGCCCTGCGCCAGCAATTGCCCCAAACTGTCGCCAAGAACGTCGATGACGAAGGTGGCCTCGGGCGGCGCCTTGTCCGGAAGCTGCGCCGGTTTGTCGGCAAGCGCGGGAGCACCTGCATCCGGGCGCGGCACCGCTTTGCGTATCTGCGGCTTCGTATGCACGTAAACCGGACGGCGCTGGATGCGCTGGTGCTGCAGCATCTCGCGTTCACGCAGCCAGTAGGTGGCATTGTCGTCGCGATAGCCGCCGCCACCGCCACC
>Ga0164305_10000421_pt1 | contig 15913 bp, 13 predicted proteins | sample Whisoiple_237_MG_FD_110215 | JGI IMG/M metagenome (GOLD analysis project Ga0164305, IMG submission 110215) | Soil microbial communities amended with pyrogenic organic matter from upstate New York, USA - Whitman soil sample_237_MG | ecosystem: Environmental > Terrestrial > Soil > Agricultural...
GCCCATTTGGCCCGGGCTAACGAAGTGCTGGGGTATACTTTGCTGGCGCTTCACAATGTGACGGAGTTGATTCGCTTTACGGGGAGGATGCGGGAGGCGATTTTGGCCGATCGATTTACTGAATAGTTTGCGTACTGGCTTGCACCGAGAGTCGATCGATTATGATTGCCTGCGGTGAAGATATGCGACAATTATGAAAATTCTGTTGGATAGGTAGGTTGATTCATGGAAGCTGCATTACTCTTAGCAAAACTGCCCGAAGCTTATTCGATTTTTGAGCCTTTGGTTAATGTTTTGCCGGTCATTCCCGTGTTTTTCTTGCTGCTGGCTTTTGTTTGGCAGGCGGCTGTCGGATTTAGATAAGTTTGATTTCATCAAAAGCAGGGGCAATTCACAAATTGCCCCTGCTTTTAACTATTAAGTTTTATGACTTTGCCCTCTGACTGCTGACTGCTGACTGCTGACTGTTGCCCTCTGACTCCTGACTCCTGACTCCTGACTCACCCTCAATAATTCATCCGTGTATCCGTGTCAAAATCCGTGTAGTGCCATCCTTCAGCTACCGCCGATCGCACTTTTGAATGCCGGCATTTCTGAGATCCGCTTGATGTAATCTACAACAGCCGGATAAGGACTGAGGTCTAGTTTTAGCATCATCGGAATGTAAGCCAATATTGACCCCACTGCTGCATCGGCGACGCCGAATTCATCACCCATTAAAAACGGCTGTTTCTCGAAGATTTGATTAAGCGGTGTTAACAAGCGGGGAGTTTCGCGATCGCGAGTTGCTTCTGTAAATATTCCTGGGCCGAGGCTGGCGTTAGCAAACATCACCCACTGCACGATTTGAGCTTGCTGCTCCAAAGTCTCCGGCATTTTACCATATTTTTGAGCTAAATACAGCAGAATTGCACCGGATTCCCAAAGTTTAAAATCTCCCTCAACAATTGCCGGTACTTTGCCGATCGGGTTAATTTCGAGATACTCTGGCTGCAAGTGTGCCCCTGCTTGCATATCTAGGGTGACGAATTCGTAGGGAACCGCTATTTCTTCTAGATACCACTTGACAATTGAGGCCCTGCTGCGGGCTCCGCCGTAAAGTTTCAGCACGGAATTTTGTCCTTTAACGCAATATTATTATTGTACCGGGAATTGGGCATGAGGAATTGGGCATTCTAGCCACAGCCTCCGGGTATGTGTTCCCAGGCATAGCCTGGAAAAAGTATAAATTACCAATTACCCATGACTGATGACTAATGACTGATGACTGCCGACGCTTCTGTTAAATGCGAAAATAATATATTGCTGCCGATCGCAATTAAAATTACGCCTCCTAGTAACTCTATTTTATTTCCAAATAAATTGCCGCACTTGTGGCCGATGAACACGCCAGCAAATACGACAAAGAAAGTAATAAACCCGATCGCACTAGCGACAGGGCCGATCGAAGTTTTTAGCACTGCAAATCCGATACCAACTGCGAGGGCATCGATACTTGTCGCCACTGACAGCGTTATCAAAGTCCCCGTATCTAAGGGATTGAACTTTTTCTCGCATTCTTCGGTTTGCAGCGATTCGTAAATCATTCTCCCGCCAATGAAACTCAAAAGCCCAAAAGCTATCCAATGGTCGATCGGTGTTATCAAAGAACTAAAACTAAGACCGAAAAACCATCCTATTACGGGCATGAAAGCTTGAAAACCTCCGAAAAATAAGGCAATTTTTAAAGCTTTATTGACCTTCATGTGTTTGATTGCTAAACCGCTCGAAACAGCAACAGCAAAAGCATCTGCTGCTAGTCCCAAGGAAAGTAATATGGTAGTGGCTGCATCCATTTTTGTAAAGTCTTAGGTGTTATAAATAAAGTGTTCTTCTTGACTGTTTTAGTTTACACTGAATTTTGATATAATTGCGTTTTTATCATAATCTATTCATTTTTTACTCACATTTATTTCACAATTGGCAAGGGTTGAAAAAATCAGCGCTTAGCTGTATTCTCTAAAAGATTACTTATCAAGTAGCAGAATTAACGATGCCGCAATCTAGACCCTACCAGCCATTGCTGCTCAGATTACTGCATGGGGTTAACGCTGCGATCGCCCTTTTAGCAATTTTGAGCGCATTTCTGGTTTACAACACCTACGATGGGCGGTTTGGCAAAGTCCCAGTGCCTCAGATTGCAGATATTATCGGGATTCACGGCACTTTTGGCAAAATGTTGCTGTTAGGAATAATGCCGGCTTTTGCATTGTACAGTTTCCACGCAGGTCAAAAACGCTTGGTGCAGCCGGATTCTTTTGGGAAACTAACGCAATTGGGAAAACCGATTTGGTGGTACAGTTTGCACCGGATTGTGAATACGTTGATGTTGCTGGCACTGACTTTTTCGATCGCTTCTGGCAGTATGGTTAAGGAAGAATGGCTGCCGGCTGGGGAATTGACGCAGGTTTGGTATTATTTACACGCTTCTGGTTGGGTGGTATTGGTATTTTGTCTGGCAATGCACTTGTTGATGAGTGCGAAGGTGGGGGGTTTGCCGCTAATTTTGTCGATGTTTGATGCCGCATATCGCCCGGAAGATTCGCCGGCTGCTTGGTGGAAGAAAATTCGCTCTTTGGTCGATCGCTCTTAATGTGAAAATGCTTAATTGGAAAATGAACAGAAATATTTTATTAATTGTTGCGGAAGTCTTGGTAATGGGAGGCTGGTTGTTTGCTGTGGTTGCACCTTTATTATTTCCCTAATCCTATCATAGCAATTTTGGTTAATAAATGATCGTGAGGTTTGTAGTGAGGACTTCAGCCCTCCGTTTTTTGAGGACTAAAGTCTTGACTACAAACCGAAATTAAGCTTTTCGCGCAGCTTGCTAGCAAGATTTGCGACGGGTTTCCCTGGCGGCAAAATGCGATCTCAAACGATCGGCAATTTTACCCTAAACTCAGCACCGCCCCCAGTTTTAGATTGAATTTGAGGTTGAACCGGAGATTCAACTGTCAGGCTGCCACCGTGTAATTCAACAATAATTTTATAGCACACCGACAGCTCCAACCCTGTAAAATTTTTAAATGATTTAGTAGGGCAAAACTGGTCAAACATTCTGGGTTTAATTTCCGGCGGAATTATAGAGCCATTGTGGGCGATCGCTACTACAATAAACCTGCCTCTAGACTCCTCGTCAATATCGGTTTTGATTGTAATAATTTGAGCTGATTTTTCACTACTGTTAACAGCATCTATAGCATGGCAGATCAGACTCGCGAATACCTGGCTCAGTTGACCGGGATAACACAAAATTGGCGGCAGGTTGTTGTACTCCTTGACTACTAATATTTTTTCCTCCAGTTGGTGAGCGAGCAACAGCAAAATATTGTCGATGCTTTCATTAACGTTGGCGTGTTCTTTGTTAGCTTCGTCAGGAAGTGAAAATTTTCGCAAAGCCAGGACTATCTGGCGAATGCGATCGGCTCCTATTTTCAAAAAATTGAGGATTTGCGGCAACTCTTCACTGATAAAATCCAGGTCGCAGGTCTCCATTTTTTTTGCAATTCGCGGCCCAGGTTCGGGATATTGTTCTCGATAGAGGCGAATTATCTTAAGCAAATCTTTGATATAATCGTTGAGGTGAATCAGGCGACCGTAAATAAAGTTAATCGGGGTATTAATTTCCCGGGCAACTTCGGCGGTTAGTTGACCGATAATTGTCATTTTTTCGCTTTGTACTAAAAGCTCTTCGGTGCTTCTGAGTTTGGCTAATACTTCTTCCAAAAGTTTGAGTTCTTCTTGAATTTGCCCGTGGAGTTGGGATTGGGAAATTGCGATCGCCAGCGAGTCTGCAATTGCTTCCAAAACTTCCACCTCGTCGGGAGTCGCAAACCGGCGGTTTGCACAGGCCAACAGATATCCAAGCCGATGATTCTGAGTTAGTACGGGTACTGCTGCGTAGTGACTGTTTGTGAGTTCGATCTGGGCGTGTTCCTCAGACGCTGTGGCATCAGGGGCGGCGGTTTTATGTAGCAGTATCGTTTCGCAGCGGTGAAGCCGTGCAGCTAAATCTCCAGAGGGCCCTCCTGGAACACCAAAGATTCCCAAGCGCCCCGGCAAACCTTCCCGGCAATATTCCCAGCCAAATTCTAAAGTATCTTGTCGGGGGTCGTACCATGCGAAAATTGCTCGATCGAGCTTAAGTAAAGTACCGAGTTCGTCTACTGTAGTTTGGAGGATGCGATCGAGGTGCAAGCAAGCGCGAATGCGGCCGGTCAAGCGGTGGAGAAGGGCTTCTGTGCGAGTGCGAATGCAATTTAGGGCAAACAGCTTGAGTGCCACAATTTCTGCGAAAATACCTGCGGTGGCAAGTACGGCGACCGCTGCTGCGAGTATATTTAAAGGGAGCAGTTCTTTTTCGATATTGTCGCGGGGAATTACGAGGGCGATCGACCATTCAGCTTGTTCTAAAGGAAGATAGGCAACATAAACTCTGGCACCGTTGATTTGAGTCAGCACAATGCCCGTTTTTTGATAAACCATCTCCCGCGCTACATTCGCCAAATTAGCATCTGCGGACTCTAAAAGACTGGGAGCCGGCTTGTCGATATTTCCCATTAACCCAGCGTCGGGATGGACAATCGGCACTCCTTGAGAATTGAGAACAAAAGCGTAAGTTCCTGCCCCATATTCCAGCTTTCCTACTACTTCGGCAATTCGATCCATGCTAATGACGCCGTTCATTACTCCGATCGGCTTTTGTGCTGTTTTATCAAGAGAATTTACCGAACTTGACCACACGGGAGCCGAAATGGGAACAATCCTTCTTTGTTTTGTGAGCGTGCGAGAAATGGTAGGATCTGAAACATAGACTTCCCCAGCCATTGCCTTTTTGAAGTGTTGGCGATCGCTAACATTAATCAACGCTCTGCCCACTTTTGTGGTGAAATAAGAACCGTCGGGTGCAATTAATGCAAAGTGCTGGAATTCTTGCAGTCGATTTACTTCCGATTTTAAATAAGGCTCTGTTACTAACCAATTCATCGAACGAACGGGAGGAGTGTTGGCGAGGATTTCGATCTCGGCTTTTCTAGTGCCGATCCAGCGATCGATCTTGTTTGCCCGCTCCCTAACTTCTAACAAAGCATTTCGCTCGCTTTTGGTGATAATCAAGCGGCGAACGCTTTGATAGCTGATACCACCAGTAATGCTAGCTGCCAGAATTGTTCCCCCCAAAATTAAGAGCGCAGTTTGGTACCCAAGATGGTATTCGCCCTTTAATCCCGCTGGCAATAGTCGAGTTAATTTCCACCACTTTACTCTCGCAAAGCTTCGCATGGTTTGACCAATTTGTGAGATTGAAATCCTTAGCTCACCTACGATCTACTCGCCTGCCTGCCAGCAGTCTTAAACTACTAGCATTCAATAATTGCGGGGATTTTTTAATTTTTTCCCCCCGATCGGCTCCTATCGTTTCCGGTGGCACCGGAATGGTATAAAGGACACGGCGCCGTGCCCTTGGACTACCCAGATTAATTTTAGGGACACGGTAATGCCGTGTCGCAAGCGGTGGGTAATATTAATTCCGATGGTACCGGATTTGATATCACTTGTTTAAACAGGAATAATATCATACCACATCTTTGACAAATCAAAAAAATTCATCAACTACTTAATTATTTTTTACAGTCGTTAATAATTGATGTTATTTAGGTGATGCGAGCAGTATAGCAATCCTCGCATCATTTGCATAATTATTGTAGGGGCAATCCCACGCCCGGTTGCCCGATAGATAGGGGGTAGGCACTCTTAGCACTACCCTAAAAATTTATCTGAATCATTTAGGATTGCTATAGACATTTTAGGTTGAGATGTTTGGTATGTGTGTTAATCAATAGTCCAGACTGTTTTTAGTTCCTAGTCTGAAACCCTTGATTTCCGGTTGGTATTTCGAGTACCCAATCGCGTTGAAACCCTTATTATACAGTTGGTAATCAAAAACTGTCCGCAGTATTGCTTAATAACGAAATATTAAAAGTTTTTCCTTCATTAATGAACGAAAAACTTATTAAATCTTTAATTTATATCTCAACAATCAAAAATATTTTTGCTGCATCCGCTGGCTGAGGCAGCTAAATTGCCCCAGTTGCGGGATTTGTTTAAAGAACCTTGTGAGTGTGTTCGTGCTGTTTCACATTGTCTTCAGTGCGAATGATGCGCTCGGAGTTGAGCACCCTTTTGCGTTCTAAGGAATAAGTAAAGTCGTTGCGAACTGTTCCCAAGGGAATGTGAAGTTGAGCTTGGGGGCGGATTTTGTAAGTGCGGGCAGCGGCGATCGCCCGAAAAGCAAATTCTTCGCTAAACTGAGCAGATGTCGGGAATTCTGGCAACATTTTGGGTGTTTCGCCGTCGAGCACGGCTCCCAAAGTCGTCCCGCAAACCATTAAATAAGATGTGGGAATTCCCTTCACAATTGCTTCTAAAGCTGCTGAGGGAATAGCTTCGATTACGGGCACTTCAAAAACTTCGCCTTCTTCTTTGATGAAGCAGGTAGCTACACCGACTGCTATGTAGTCGTCGGTGCAGAGATCTGGAGCGTTGGAATAAACTGTGGCAGTCGTCATAAGAAAAGCTTGGTAGTGTGGAAACCGGGAACGAGAAATTAAGCGATTTTAGATTTTAGATTTTAGATTTATTCCACGGTTCTTTTCGGGGATTTTACGTGAAAAATCTCAAACCGGCTGTTCTAATACCTAAAATTTTTTGGTTAAGCTCCAAGGAGCCGATCGCACGATTATGTCGATCGTACCACATCAAGGTAGATGCCGGATGATTCGGCAAGGATTCCCCGCCGCCACGACGTTTGGGGGAATATCTTTGACAACAACACTGCCTGCGCCGATCGTGCTATTGTCGCCAATAGTGACTCCTGGACAAATAATACTGCCACCGCCAATCCAAACATTATTGCCAATATTAATTTCAGCGGCGAGTTCTCGGCCAGAAAGTCTAATTTCCGGGTCTGTGGGGTGAAGAGCGGTGTAAATTTGTACGTTGGGCCCACACAGCAAATTCTCGCCAATGTTAACTCGATTGCAGTCGAGAATCACGCAGCCAAAATTCATATACAATCCGTTTCCAGCATAAATATTACTGCCGTAGTCGCAGTAGAAAGGTGGCTCGATTTCAACTTTTGGGCCAACTGCACCGAACAATTCTGCGAGAATTTCTAACCGTTTGTCTGGTTCGTCTTCGCGGGTAGAATTGTAGGTTCTGGCGAGGCGGCGGGCTCGCTGGCGATCTAAAATTAATTGCTCATCGGCAGCTAAATACAATTCGCCGGCGAGCATTTTTTGTTTTTCGGTTTTTTCCACAGTTTTTTCCACAGTAAGAATCGGCGGTTGAAACCGCTACTTCACCAACCAACTTCCTTTCTAAGAAACTGAAAAATAATGTAGGGTGCGCTAGGCGCACCTTACCGCTATAATTAGCGCATCAGCTCATTTTTTGATGTTGCACCATACATTTATGGTTCAGGTTTTGACTGCAAACAAACAGCTAAATCCAGATTGGCTAATTTCTCAAAAGCTCGATCGATCGATCCTTTTCCCCGCAAAAAACCAGTATTTGCACCGGGACAAATATACTGTAAAGCTTCCGGCGAAAATCGATCGATAATTGACTTCACGCTGTTAATTTGCCGGGGCCAGTGAAAAGTTTTTGCTGTCAACAGCGGTACTGGGGCTGCTTCTCGGTTGGGGAGCAAGTGCCTACCCGAAAACAGCACTCCACCGCTGCCACTATGATAAAGGCAAGAGGAACCAGGAGAATGGCCAGGAGTCCAAAATGCTTTCATTCGATCGCTCACAACAAATTCTCGCTCAAAAACCGTCACCTTCAAACCCGGCAGTAAATAAGCTTCCTGCTCTTGAATCAGGATCTCGCACCCCGTGGCTTCCTGAATCTCCCGCACCTTGGCGATAGCGCCACGGTGAGTGAGAAACAGCAGTCGCACGCCGCCGTGTTCCCGCAAAAATGTTTGGTTAATCTCATCCCAAGCGGGACAATCCACCAGGATGTTAGTTTGGTTTTCTACAATGAAATAGGCTGTTGCACCCAGGGTATCCCGGTTAGGCCCGAAAGCAAGGATATTGTCGAGCACGGGCCTGGGTTGTTTGGAGACTGAACTCTGTTGTTTCAAGGAAGTATTTCAGAAGGGAACGGGATAAATATTATGTTCTTTTTACTATGGTTGTTCGTATTGGGGCTGATATCCTACTTCTTGTTGCAGAACGGCACCAGCCGCATCACCAGGACTCCGATATGGCTGCTGTGGCTGGTAATGATGGCGCCCGCGCTGATTTGGGGTAGTTGGATTTTAGTTTACGGCACGAGCAAAACTGTACCGCCGGAGTTGGTAATTATACCTTTTCTGGTTTGCCCTTTTTTGTATTGGTTTTTGGTACAGTTGGGGCGCAAGAAAATTACCGCCGAAACAGCAGAGCAAGTAGCAGACTCTGCGACTGAACCTGCAAAGCCAAAACCGCCCCTGCGCCCGATCGATGCAGCAGAAGAAGCGAGTTTGCGCGATTGTTTTCCTTGGTCAATTTACTTTTTGCGAGATTTGGAATTTCGGCCGCAGGCTGTAATTTGTCGCGGACAGTTGCGGACGAACCCGGAGGCGGCTTATCAGGCAATTCGGGAGAATGTGGAGAGGCTTTTTGGCGATCGCTTTTTAGTAGTATTTCAAAACAGCTTGAGCGGTCAACCTTTTTTTGCTATAGTTCCCAATCCCAGCCACCAATCAGGGGAAACTCCTGTCAAAACCGAATCTGTAACCAAGCCATTTTTCGCATTAGCTTTGCTGCTGATCGCGGTGTTTACGACTACGCTTGTCGGGGCGCGATTTGCCGGAGTTACTGAAAAAGCTTTGCAGTCCAACCCATCAATGTTGCTCCAGGGTTTGCCTTACTCGCTTTCTCTAATTGCAATTTTAGCAATTCACGAATCCGGCCACTATTTAGCTGCCAGATTTTACCAAATTCGCACGACTTTGCCTTATTTTATACCGATTCCTTTTTTCTTGGGAACCTTTGGGGCTTTCATTCAAATACGGAGCGCAATTCCCAACCGCCGAGCTTTATTTGATGTTAGCATTGCCGGCCCCCTTGCGGGTTTAGTGGCGACAGTGCCATTATTAATTTGGGGTTTGAATCATTCGACTATTGTACCGCTGTCCGACAAGTCTGGAATGTTAAATTTTGAGTCTTTCAAACCCAATTTTTCGCTGCTGATGACTCTCTTGAGCAAGTTAAGCTTGGGTGGTGCTTTAAATGCGGAAACTGCGATCGATTTGCATCCGGTAGCGGTGGCGGGTTATTTGGGTTTGATCGTGACGGCGTTTAATTTGATGCCGGTGGGACAACTCGACGGCGGACACATTGTACACGCGATGTTCGGCCAGCGAGCGAGTATGGCGATCGGGCAAGTTGCTAGATTTTGTATGCTGCTGCTTTCTTTTTTGGAACAGGGTTTGCTGCTGTGGGCGATTATTTTGTTTTTCACGCCACTAAACGACGAACCGGCGTTGAATGATGTCAGTGAATTGGATAATCGGCGGGATTTTTTGGGGCTAATAGCGATCGGGCTTTTGTTAATGATTTTGTTGCCGGCACCCAGGGTACTCCTTGAGTGGTTAAATGTTTAGAATCAAGAATGATTTAGTTATCGTCGCGAGAGAAGTCAGAAGTCAAAAAAAAGAGGTTCACAAATTCTGCAAGATTTGCTGTATTAGGACTTACGCAGGGGTAAGAAACCGGGTTTATTCCTAGATACTTCGCTACCAAACCAAGATTATTCGCAGAAAACCGTTTTTTTTGTGTAAGTTTTTATACAAGCCAGTTGAGTTTATTTTCACTCGCTTTCTATCTCGAACCGTCCAGGATGCAAAAACCCGGTTTATACAGGTAATTTGGTCGTATACGCTCGATCGCGACAACGAGAAACCGGGTTGTTTTGCGAAGCGTGTTTCCAGGAATGTAAATTTTTTAACCGGATGCTAACTCTAAAAAGTTTGACCGCCAATCAAATAATCTAGCTGTACCAATGATCGCAATTACTCCAGAACAGACAGCCCTAATTCCGATTTATCGCGAGAAGTGGCGGCAAATTGGACTTTCGATCGCACCGATCGATCGCCCGCAAGCTACAGCGGCCATCAACACCGCCTACAACATCATCGGCTGTCCTGAACCGGAAATTATTTTCTGTGACAGCCCTTACATAGCTTTGCAAGCAATTGAACCGCTAAGGATACGCGATTCTGGTCTGGGAATGGCGAGCGAAATCAGAAACAACATTCATAATGAATTGTACGATATATTAAGAAGTCAACTCGGCAGGAAATTAGAAAATAAGATTTACAGCCAACTATATAATCCCCTGTACGCTCAACTGATGAATCAACTGCACCTTCATGTTAAAGACGAAGTTTACGTCAAATTAGCAAAGAAGTTGGGCGGGAGATTTCAGAGATTCCTGATCGATCAGGCTTATCATAATAACAGCATAGTTTCCGAACTGTCAGCCTGTCACGGAAGTTGGGTGGATTTTTGTATTGGCGTGTTAAATTTGGAGTACGATCGCCCTTTATACTCAGCCTTTAAATCTTTAGTGGAAAACTGCGGCTGGATTTACCCGTTTGAGCAAAAGTGCTTTGTGTGCGATCGCCCGATCCAACTTCATTTTGACAGCGAATATTTGCTCCACGCAGAAGGTCAAGCAGCGATTGAATTTGCTGACAAGTTCAGTGTATACTCTTATCGTGGCGTCCGACTGCCAGAAATAATCGGTCAAGTTCCGCTGGAGTCTTGGCAAGCTTCATGGCTGTTAACAGAACAGAATGCCGAAGTGCGGCGAGTTTTGATTCAGGCGATCGGCTATCCGAGAATTTGTCAAGAATTGCAAGCAACAGAATTGGATACTTGGCAAGAATATACTTTGTTGAAAATTGAGAATAATATTGACATAGAGCCAATTTATTTGTTAAAGATGACTTGTCCGAGTACGGGACATCTTCACGCTTTGCGAGTGCCGCCAAAAGTGCGATCGGCCAAAGAAGCGATTAGCTGGGTAAATTGGGGAATAGATCCGGAAGAATTTCAAGTCCAGACTTGACGCGAAAGTTTAGAGTTTTGAGGGCGCCAGTTGACAGTTCAAGAATTACAGCGCCCCCAAAGCAGCATTCTGCATGAGTCCAGAACAATTAAAAAATGTAGATTTACAACCCGCACTTGGTACTATGTACTCTGGCAGCTAAAACCCACAACTTCAAATCGACATGAGCCAGCATTCAGACCGCATTGCCCCTCACGGCGGCATCCTGGTCAACCGCATTGCCACACTAGACCAAAGACAAGAATTTTTCGACAAAGCAGAGTCCCTGCCGCGAGTCCAGTTGTCGGATCGATCGCTCTCCGACCTGCAAATGATCGCCATCGGCGCCCTGAGTCCCCTCAAAGGGTTCATGAACGAAGCTGATTATCGATCGGTCGTCAAACAAATGCGCCTCTCCAACGGCCTTCCCTGGTCGGTTCCCATCACCCTCTCGGTAACAGAAGCAGTCGCCGCCCCCCTGAAAGCAGGAACTTTAGTGCGCCTCGACTCGCCGGCGGGCGAATTTGTCGGACTCTTGGAACTTGCAGAAAAATATCACTACAGTAAAGAAGAAGAAGCCCTCAACGTCTACCGCACCGACGACCTCAAACACCCGGGTGTCCAGGTAGTAGACAAATCCGGGCCCGTTAACCTCGCAGGCGATATTTGGCTGCTGGAACGGGAACCCGATCCCCGTTTCCCCCAATACCAAATTGACCCGGCGAAATCGAGAATGCTGTTTACAGAAAAAGGATGGAAAACCATAGTCGGTTTCCAAACCCGAAACCCCATCCACCGGGCCCACGAATACATCCAAAAATGCGCCTTAGAAATAGTAGACGGCTTGTTCCTGCACCCGCTTGTCGGGACGACAAAAGAAGACGACATCCCGGCTGATGTGCGGATGCGCTGCTACGAAATTCTGCTAGAAAAATACTATCCAAAAGATCGCGTAATTTTGGCAATTAATCCGGCGGCGATGCGCTACGCCGGGCCGCGAGAAGCAATTTTTCATGCTTTAATCCGCAAAAACTACGGCTGCACTCACTTTATCGTGGGGCGCGATCACGCTGGAGTTGGCGATTATTACGGCACTTACGATGCCCAACATATTTTTGATGAATTTGAGCCGGGAGAATTGGGAATTGTGCCGATGAAATTCGAGCACGCTTTCTATTGCACACTGACGGAACAAATGGCTACAACTAAAACAAGCCCCAGCACTCCCGAACAGCGGGTGCATTTGTCGGGAACCAAAGTGCGGGAAATGCTGCGCGCTGGAAAATTGCCGCCGCCGCAGTTTTCCCGACCGGAAGTCGCCGCAGAATTAGCCAAGGCAATGAATATTTTCAATTACGAGATTTAAATCTTGAACTTTGGTGTGGGCGACATTCTGCAGAGTTTTGAATTTTGAGTTTTGAGTTTTAAATGGGAAATTTTAAACTTAAAGCTCAAAAGTTAAAACTTAAAAACTCCCTTCATACTAAATACTCACAATCTAATTAATTCCCCTAAAATTATTGAGGGGAATTTAAGTTAAAATTCAAAACTTAAAATTCAAAGCTATTTAAAAATGGGACTCAAGCGGCGGGAATTTTTGCAGCAAGCTGGCCGGGTGCTGGCCGCCATCGGAATCAGCGAGGCCCTGTGGCTGCCGTTGGGCTCGCGCTACCTCCAAGCCTTAGCGCAGCCGACAGCCCGGAAATTGGCTTTGTTGGTGGGCGTTGACAAATATCCAGACTCGCCCCTGCACGGCTGCGTCACGGATGTGGAAATGCAGCGGGAACTGCTGATATATCGGTTTGGGTTTGTGCCGTCGGACATTTTGACTTTGACTGACGCTCAAGCTACGAGGGACAATATCGAGACGGCTTTTGTAACTCACTTGACTCAACAAGCAAAACCCGGTGACGTGGTAGTTTTTCACTTTAGCGGCTGCGGTAGTCGAGTCAGTTTGGGCGAGTCTCCTGGAAAAATGCACAACAGTTTGGTGCCGGCGGATGATGTTTTGCCGTTGTTAGCAAACCGGGCGGTGAACGATATTTTAGAGGAAACGCTGTTGCTGTTGATGCGATCGCTCGCGACAGAAAATGCGATCGCCATCCTCGACACCAGCTACCACTATCGGGGTTTCCCCACAAACGGCAATTTTCGCATTCGCTCCCGCCCCCGCCCCACCATCGGCGAGCCGGGCCTCGCAGAATTAACGTTTGCCGAAGACCTCCGCTCCCGCCCCAATCTCCGCCCTGGGGCCACCGTACTTGCCGCTAGCGCGGATTCCCAACTCGCCGCCGAACAAGAGTGGAACGGATTTAGTGCAGGTTTGTTTACCTACGCCCTCACCCAAACTTTGTGGTGGGCCACTCCCGCTAGCAGCTTCAGCGTCAGTTTCAGTCGCGCCGCGGGTACTGTCGAGCAAATGGCGGGGTTATCGCAGCAACCGCAAATTCTCAATCTCGATTTAACAACCGCGCCGGCGGTGAATTTTTCAAATTTAATCTTCAATTCCCCTGCATCGGACGGCGCTGTGACGGCCGTGGAAGAGGGTGGCAAAACTGTGCAGTTGTGGCTGGGCGGGTTGTCGCCCTCGGTTTTGGAGTGCTGCGGGGGTTCTGTGTTTGCAGTGGATTCCTCCGAAGGCGCGAGGCTTTTGCTGCGGGGACGCACGGGTCTCTCTGCTAAAGCCCAAGTTTTAGACGGGTCTGCTCAAACAGACGGCCAATTAACAGTCGGCGAACTGGTGAGGGAAGAAATTCGGGTATTGCCGCGAAACATCGGTTTGACAGTAGCTTTGGACTCTGGTTTGGAACGCATCGAGCGGGTGGACGCTACCAGCGCCTTCGCGACTGTGCCGCAAGTTTCGGCGGTAGGTAGCGAGCAATTGGCTGACTTTCGGTTCGGCAGAGTCCCGGAAACGACTTTATCCGAAACAGTCTCGCCTCACGAGCCTGCTTTGATACAAAGCCGTTACGGTTTGTTTTCTTTGGCTCAAATGCTGATTCCCGATACTGAGGGCGACGGGGGAGAAGCAGTCAAGGTGGCGGTGCAGCGCTTGACTCCGCAGTTGAAAGCGCTGCAGGCTGGGAAGTTGCTGCGGCTGACAGTCAATGAGGGGTCTTCGCGCCTGAAGGTACGGGCGGTTCTGGCAACTACCGCACCCCAAGCGCGGGCCGTGGCGCAGCGAGAGCCGGTGCGGGCCGGCGGTGATTATCGGCTGGAACCGCTGAGCGGGGAAAGTGAGAAATCCGCCAGCCCTCATATACTAAGTTTAACAGAAGGCAGTCGAGTTCGGTACAGATTGTATAACGACAGCGATCGCCCGGTTTACTTTGCGGTGTTTTGCTCGGACAGCGGGGGACGGCTGTCCGTGCTCGGCGCTGAGGGCAAAGACTCTGTGGCGGGGATGTCGCGGGCGATCGCTCCTGGGGAGAATTTGACTCTGCCGGCTGCTGGGGGGAGCGGGTGGGCGGTATCGGGGTCGATCGGACTTGCGGAAACTCTGATTATATTTAGTGAGAGTCCCTTCGATCGAACTCTGGCTGCAATAGAAGCCGAAATGCAGCAAACGAGGGATGCCCAGCCAATTCGAGTGTTGGTGAATCCTTTAAATGTGGCGCGGGCGGTACTCGAAGATTTGCACGCCGCTAGCATTCCGGGGGTGCAGAAAGCGGGGATATCGACGGATGATTTGGCTTTGGATGTGAATGTTTGGGCAACTCTGAGTTTTGTTTATCGGGTGGTTTAATTGAAAAATAGGGAGTTTGGAATGTTTTCTATAACCTATCATCCGAATCTATCCCAGTACGAAATCGATATTCACTTCCAAATCAGGAAAGGCGAGCGACGCAACTTGTTGACCCCGCCAAAATTTTTGGATTAAACTGTAACCATTAGGAGTTGGCTGGCGGTAAACTTCTAAACATTGTGCCTCTATATCTGCTAGCCAGACTTCTTGAATAAGCGATCGAGCGTAAATCATAACTTTCACATCTCGATCGTAATCAACCGTGCGATCGGATACTTCTACCAACAGCAAAACTTCTGACGGTACTGGATGTGCTGTTGAATAGTAATCAGCCCGGGGTTTCAGCAATACTACATCAGGTTGAGGTTCGGTGCGATCGCTCAACTGGATGGGGTTTTGCACATCCAGAAAAGCCCGGTTACTGGGAATTTCGCTGAACAGTCCGATGAATCGTCTCACACAGGAAGCATGACGAGTTCCAATGGCTGCCATTTGGATAAGTTCTCCTTCAATCAGTTCAACCCGATCGCCCTCGGAAAGAATACCAGCTTTGCTCATTAAATGATATTCTTCTACGGTCAACAACCTTTTGAGTAATTGCACTGCCATAACCCACCGCGCTGCTAATTATTATTTCAATTGTAGTCGCTCTGCCAAGGAAAAATTCATGTTCAGCGGTCATGGATAAGCGGTCATTTGTAACTTGTACTGCCCTTCGACTTACTCCGGCTACGCTCAGCACGAGTCCATCAGGAACCGCGTACCCGAAGTATTGAGAATGTTAACAGTCAACTGTCAACTGTCAACTGTCAACTGACTGATAAACCTTTTCTACCATTTGAGCCAAGCGTTTCATGGCAGTTTCAATCTCATCATTTGTTGCCGTCAAACTGATGCGTAAACACTCATGTTTGTGCTGCCAATCTTCTCGCAAACCGGGGAAGAAAGAACTTCCTGGCACGACAATTACGCCGACTTTTTTCAACTCTTGATACAGTTCCCAATCCGTCATTGGCAAATCTTTCAGCCACA
>Ga0164305_10000422_pt1 | contig 15906 bp, 12 predicted proteins | sample Whisoiple_237_MG_FD_110215 | JGI IMG/M metagenome (GOLD analysis project Ga0164305, IMG submission 110215) | Soil microbial communities amended with pyrogenic organic matter from upstate New York, USA - Whitman soil sample_237_MG | ecosystem: Environmental > Terrestrial > Soil > Agricultural...
CCTTCGAGGTCGAGGTCCCGGCCGGCGTCAGCGCCGTCGACGTCGCCTTCAAATGGCTGACCCCGATCGACGGCAATCAGGGCCGCGTCGTCATCACCGACAACATGCTGAACATCCAGTGGGAGAAGGCCCTGCTCTATCCGGCGGGCTACTACTCGCGGCAGATCACCTTCGAACCGACCCTGCATCTGCCCGCCGGCTGGCAGTACGGCACGGCGCTGGACACCCGCGCCTTCCAGAACGGCGTGGCGACCTTCGCCCCCATCAACCTGCAGCATTTCGCGGACAGCCCGCTGTTCGCCGGCGCCAACTATCGCCAGATCGATCTCGATCCGGGCGGCCGCTCGCCCGTGCGCCTGAACATCGTCGCCGACGACGCCGACATGCTGGCGGCCACCGACGAACATATCGCCCTGCACCGCGAACTGGTCCGTCAGGCCGACCGGCTGTACGGCGCGCGCCACTATAACCACTATGACTTCCTGCTGGCCGTCAGCGACAACCTCGGCGGCATCGGGCTGGAGCATCAGCGCTCGTCCGAGAACAGCGTCGCCACCAACTACTTCACCGAGGCGTCGTCGACCCTCGCCGACCGGGACCTGCTGGGTCACGAATACACCCACTCCTGGAACGGCAAATGGCGCCGGCCCGCGGACCAGTTCACGCCCAACTTCAATGAGCCGCTGCAGAACTCCCTGCTGTGGGTCTATGAGGGCCAGACCCAGTACTGGGGCCTGATCCTGACCGCCCGCGCCGGCCTGATGACGAAACAGCAGGCGCTGGACGTCTTCGCCAACACCGCCGCCACCTACGCCGACGACAACCCCGGCCGGGCGTGGCGCGCGATGCAGGACACCACCAACGACCCCATCATCACCCAGCGCCGGCCCCAGCCGTGGGGCAGCTTCCAGCGCGGCGAGGACTACTATCGCGAAGGGTCGATGATCTGGCTCGACGCCGACACGCTGATCCGCGAGCAGACCAACGGCCGCAAGTCGCTGGACGACTTCGCCAAGGCCTTCTTCGGCGTCCAGGACGGCAATTGGGACCCCGCGCCCTACACCTTCGGCGACGTGACCTCGACCCTGAACGGCGTACAGGCCAACGACTGGGCGACCTTCCTGCGCACCCGTCTCGACGCGGTCGGCGCCAACGCCCACGGGCCGCTGGACGGCATTGAGCGTGGCGGCTACCGCCTCGTTTGGCGCGACACGCCCAACGACTACTCGAAGGCCCTGAACAAGGAACTGGGACGCGTCGACTTCGCGTACTCGCTGGGTCTCAGCATGAACCCGGCCAACCGGGTCACCGCCGTCCGCTGGGGCTCGCCGGCCTTCAACGCCGGCCTGACCTCGGGCTGGGAAGTCGTCGCCGTCAACGGCCGCGCCGCCAGCGCCACGGTCATCGCCGAGGCCATCACGGCCTCGAAGGACAACACCACGCCGATCGAGATGATGCTCAAGAAGGGCGACCGCTTCCGCACCATCGCCTTCGACTACCACGGCGGCCTGCGCTACCCGCACCTCGAGCGGATCGCCGGAACCCCGGACCGCCTTGGGGACATTCTGGCTCCGAGGCGGCGCTAGACGTTTTCCTTCTCCCGTTCGGAGAAGGTGGCGGGGCGCAGCCCCGTCGGATGAGGGTCGGGTGGGGAGAGGCGAAAGCCGACCCTCACCCTTTTGCGCAAGAACGACGGCTGACGCCGCCGTGCGCTCAAGCCCTCTCCCATCGGGAGAGGGTCATGAATTGGGACTGCGATGCTGAAACCTGCTCTCCTCGCCCTGCTGCTGACCTCGGCGGCCCTTCCAGCCCTTGCGCAGGTCCCGGCCTCGCAGGCCCAGACGCCCCTGCCCGCGCCCACCAGCCTGCCGCACGCCCTGCCCCCCATCCCGGCGCCGCAGGACCGCGACTATCCCGGCGTCATCGGCATCCGCGCCGACCTGACCGACCTCGACCACAAGGTCATCCGCGTCCATCAGACCGTGCCGGTCACGGCCGGCCATCTCGTCCTGCAGTATCCGAAATTCATCCCCGGCAATCACGCCGACACCGGCCCGATCCAGCTGGTCTCCGGCGTCACGGTCACGGGGAACGGCCAGCGGATCGAGTGGGTGCGCGACACCGTCGATCCCCACGCCTTCCACCTCGATATTCCCGCGGGCGTCAGCGAGATCCAGGTCGATTTCGAATGGCTGACCCAGCCTGACAACGCCACATGGCGCGTGGTCATGACGCCCGAGATGGTCAATCTCCAGTGGGAGAAGGCCCTGCTCTACCCGGCGGGCTACAACCACGACCGCATCATGTTCGCCCCCTCGGTCAAACTGCCCGAGGGCTGGCAATACGGCGTGGCCCTGACCACCACGGCCCGCGAAGGCGACATCGCGACCTTCGCCCCCATCTCGCTCGAGCATCTGGCCGACAGCCCGATGTTCGCGGGCAAATTCTATCGCCGCATCGATCTCGACCCGGGCGGCCGCTCGCCGGTGCACCTGAACCTCGTCGGCGACACCGCCGCCACGCTGGCCGCCTCGGACGAGCGGATCGAGCAGTACCGCAACCTCGTCGACCAGGCCGACCGCCTGCACGGCGCCCGCCACTTCGACCACTATGAGTTCCTGCTGGGCCTCTCGAACAAGCTGGGCGGCATCGGCCTCGAGCATCACCGGTCGTCCGAGAACACCGCCGGCCCGACCTTCTTCACCGCATCGACCACCCCCGACTACGGCGCGCGCAGCCTGCTGCCGCATGAGTTCACCCACAGCTGGAACGGAAAATTCCGTCGTCCTTCAGACGAATACGTCCCGAACTTCAACGTCCCTACGCAGAACACCCTGATGTGGGTCTATGAGGGCCAGACCGAATACTGGGGCGAGGTCCTGACCGCCCGCTCCGGTCTGGGGTCGCAGGAGGAGGCCGTCGCCAACCTCGCCGAGATCGCCGGCTTCTATGACCAGCAGCCCGGCCGCGCCTGGCGCTCGCTGCAGGATACGACCAACCACAACCTGCTCGGCTACCGCACCACCAATCCCTGGGGTTCGTGGATGCGCGGAACCGGCGACTACTACCGCGAATCCCTGCTGATCTGGCTCGACGCCGACACCCTGATCCGCGAGGCCACCGACAACCGCAAATCCCTCGACGACTTCGCCAAGGGCTTCTTCGGGATCGAGGACGGCGTCTGGGAAGCCCGGCCCTATACGTTCGACGACGTGGTCGCGACCCTGAACGCCGTCTATCCGCACGACTGGGCGACCTTCCTGCGCAGCCGGCTGGACGCCGTAGGCCCCGACGCCAAGGCCCCGCTCGACGGCATCGCCCGCGCCGGCTACCGCCTGACGTATGTCGACGACCTGAACGCCGTCGAGAAGCGCATCCAGTCCGGCTGGGAGACCGACTTCCAGTATTCGCTGGGCTTCAGCCTGAACGCCGCCAACCGCATCACCGGCGTCCGCTGGGGCAGCCCCGCCTTCGAGCAGGGACTGGGCGCCGGCTGGGACCTGATCGCCATCGGCGACCGCACCGCCTCGGCTGAGCGCCTGCGCGACGCCGTCACCGCGGCCAAAACGGGCTCCGAGCCCATCGTTCTGGTGGTCAAGCGCGGCGACGAGTTCCGCACCCTGTCCTTCGACTATCACGGCGGCCTGCGCTACCCGCGCCTTGTCCGGACCGAAGGCTCCCGCGACCGCCTCGCCGACATCTACGCGCCCCGGCGGCGGTGACGGCGAGGCGACCTGACCCGGTCGTCTACAGCAGCTTGAGCATGGCCTCCGCCGCCTCACGCGAGGAGGCCGGGTTCTGCCCCGTGACCAGCTTGCCGTCGGTCAGCACATAGGACGACCAGTCCTCGCCTCTGGAATAGTCGGCGCCGTTGGCCTTCAGCATGTCCTCCACGAGGAAGGGCACGATCTTCGTCAGGCCGACGGCCTCTTCCTCCGTGTTGGTGAAGCCGGCGACCTTGCGGCCCTTGACCAGCGGCTCGCCGTCGACGCCCTTGACCGACTTCAGCACGCCCGGGGCGTGACAGACCGCGGCGACCGGCTTGTCGGCCTTCACGAAGGCCTCGATCAGATCGATCGAACGCCTGTCTTCCGCCAGGTCCCACAAGGGCCCGTGACCACCCGGGTAGAATACGGCGTCGAAGTCCGCCTCGCCGACGCTGTCCAGCCGCACGGTATGGGCCAGCACGTTTTGCGCGTCTGCATCAGCCTTGAAGCGTCGGGTGTCGTCGGTCTGGGATTCGGGTTCGTCGCTCTTCGGGTCCAGCGGCGGCTGCCCGCCCTTGGGCGAGGCCGCCACGACCTCCGCGCCGGCGTCCTTGATCGCGTAGTAAGGAGCCGCGAACTCCTCAAGCCAGAAGCCCGTCTTCTTTCCCGTATCGCCGAGCTGGTCGTGGGATGTCAGCACCATCAGGATTTTCATGGGGTGATCTTTCGGTCGGGAGGTTTCCGGCGGGACGCACCGCGCCGTATCCATGCCGGAACGACTACGGGCCCGATGGTTTCCCATCGGGCCCGCGATATCGGGACGCAGGCAGCGTCCCGAGCCTGAAGGCAGGTCTTACTTGACCTGGACCTTGGCGCCGGCTTCCGTCAGCTTCTTGGCGACTTCGTCGGCGGCTTGCTTGGAGACGTTCTCGACGACGTTCTGCGGAGCGCCTTCGACCAGGTCCTTGGCTTCCTTCAGACCCAGGTCCGAACGGACGCCGCGGACTTCCTTGATCACGTTGATCTTCTTGTCGCCGCCGTCCAGCAGGACAACGGTGAACTCGGTCTGCTCTTCAGCAGCTTCGGCCGGAGCGGCGGCGCCGCCCGACGGCATGGCCATGGCGACCGGAGCAGCGGCGCTGACGCCCCACTTTTCTTCCAGCAGCTTGGACAGTTCGGCGGCTTCCAGAACGGTCAGCTTCGACAGGTCTTCAACGATTTTGGCGAGATCGGCCATTTGAGTTTTCCTTCGGAGGAGTTGGTTTCAGAGAGAGTTTTGCAGAGATGAAAGAGGCGGGTCCGCTTACGCGGCGTCCTTCGAGGCGTACGCGCTGAACACGCGGGCCAGTTGGGAAGCCGGGGCTTGAACGACGCCGGCGATCTTGGTCGCGGGGGCGTTGAGCAGGCCGAGCAGCGAAGCGCGGATCTGGTCCAGCGACGGCAGTTTGGAGAGAACCTCCACGCCCTTCGCGTCCAGAACCTTCTCACCCATGAAGCCGCCCAGGACGATGAACTTGTCGTTCGCCTTGGCGTATTCAGCGGTGATCTTGGCGGCCGTCACCGCATCGTCGGCGTATGCGATGCCCACGGGACCCTTGAACAGGCCGTGGTAATCGCTGCCTTCAGCGGCATCCAGCGCCTTGAGCGCCAGGCGGTTCTTGACCACCTTGAACGTGCCGCCTTCTTTGCGAAGACGTCCACGCAGATCTTCCATGTCCGCAACGGTCAGACCCAGGTTGTGGGTCACGACCACGGCGCCCGCGTCGGCGAAAACGCCCTTCAGCGTTTCGATCGACTCGGCTTTTTGTGCGCGGTCCATTGCGGTCTCCAGTCTGGTATTCGCCGCCGGGCTTATTCCCGACGACGGATTTGGCCCAAGCGCGCCGCATCGCTGCGAAGCGTTCAGGCCGGTCGTAATGTCCGAAGGAGGCTCGAACCTCGTGCGGCCCGGATACCGGGTCGACGATGGCCGTCTGCATCCCCATCTCCCCACGGCGTCAGAGGGCTCTCTGACATTTATGGACTGGGCGACCCCCAGACCCCGAAGTTCTCGGACAGGACCGCCACGGCGCGAGGCCATGACGGAGAAGGCGCGCTCTATACACGGATATCCCGCGAACTCAAGCGCCGCCTCTTCCCATGGGAACGGGAAGCGGGTCAGATGCCCCGAGGTGGGGACCAAAGCATGACCGAAACGACCGAAGCGACGGGCCGAGACAGCCTCGGAGGACACGGCTCCGTCCTGCTGGCTCCCATCCGGCTGGCCATCGGCCTGCTGCAGGGCCTCGGCCTGTACGGACTGCATCGCGCCTCGGACGGTGCAGCCACATGGCCGGCGACCAATCCGCTTGTCTTCGGACCCCTGCTGCTCGTCGTCGGCTTCCTGCCTCTGGTCCTGCTGGCCGGCGTCGGCCGCCTGCGCCCCGTCACCCTGGCGATCTGGACCGTCGTGGCCGGCGTCGTCCTCGCCCTGCTGGGCCTGCACGATATCGCCCGCCAGAGCGCCGACACGCTTCAGGGCCCGCCCTTCCTGTCGCCGCCGCTGCTCCTGTTCTCGGCCGCCGCCCTCTTCATCGCCCATCATCTGGTCGTCCCCGCCGACATGGAGCGCCGCCGGATCGCCAGCTATCCGGCCTATTTCGACACCGCCTCCAAGGCCGCGGTCCAGCTGGCCCTCTCGATCGGCTTCACCGGCGCCTTCTGGATCCTGCTCCATCTCGGCGCGGCCCTGTTCAAGGTCATCGGCCTGAACTTCCTCGAGGACCTGCTGGACAAGGCGTGGTTCGACATTCCGGTAACCTTCGTGGTCTTCGCCACGGCGGTGCATCTGACCGACGTGCGCGACGGCCTGATACGCGGCGTCCGCACCGTGGGCCTGATGCTGCTGTCATGGCTGCTGCTGGTCATGACCGTGCTGGCCGCCGGCTTCATCGCCGCCCTGCCCTTCACTGGCCTCGACGGCCTGTGGGAGACCGGCAGCGCAACCGCGCTTGTCCTTTCCGCGGCCGCCGCCCTGATTGTCCTCATCAACGCCGCCTATCAGGATGGCCGGACAGACAACCGGCCGCCCGCGATCCTACGCGCCGCCGTGCGGGTCGCCGCCGTCCTGATCACGCCCCTGATCGTGATCGCCTTCTGGGGTCTGGCCTTGCGGATCGGTCAGTACGGCCTGACGCCGGACCGCATCATCGCCGCCGCCTGCGCCCTCGTCGGCGCATCCTTCGCCGCCGGCTACGGCTGGGCCGCCCTCAGCCCCTTCTGGCGCAAGGGCGAATGGATGCGCCCGCTCGAGCGCACCACCGTCTGGACCGCCGTCCTGACCGTCGCGGTCATACTCGCCCTGTTCAGCCCTCTGGTCGACCCGGCCCGACTCTCGGTGGCCGATCAGGTTGGCCGGCTCGAGCGCAGTGCGGTCACGCCCGAACGTTTCGATTTCGACTTCCTCCGCTTCGAGAGCGGAAAGGCGGGACAGGCGGCGCTGGCCCGGCTGGCCCGTTCAGACAACCCCGCGATCGCTTCCAGAGCGAAGGACGCACAGACGACGAAACGCTATGAGCGCGTGCACACCGCCCCCGCGCGCAAGGCTCCGACAGCCGCCGATATCCGCATCCGCGCCTATCCGGCAGGCGCGATCCTCCCTGCCTCATTCACGGGTCAATACGGCCGTCTCGCCGAGATACTCTCCCGGTGCAGCGATGAACGCCCATGCGCCGCCAGATTGCTGGATATCGACGCGGACGGAGTTGCGGAGGTGCTGATCGCGGGTCAGGGCGCGATCTCGGCCTTCAAGCAGGAAGATGACGGCCGCTGGTTCGAATGGGCATCCTATATGCCTCCGTCCTGCCGAACCGATCTTGAGGATCTCGGACGGTCCGTCGCCACAAGTGAACCACGAACTGCACAACCCGCTTTCCCGGACCTTGTCCTCAACGGCGTACGTTTGCGCCGTCACGAGGGTGAGCCGGAATGTGCGGAGCCGCCGCCACCGGGGCCGCCCCGTTAACCCAGCGCTCACCACCCCCCACAACCCGATCTTCACCTTGTGGGGGGTAGAAACGTCCCGGAATGAGCCAGTCACGCTTCAGGGCGATGATCGGCCGACGTGATGATGAAGGGCGCCCTCCCATGGCCAAGACCGTTCTGGTGGTCGACGACGATCCGACGCAGCGCCGCCTCGCACAGGCCGTGCTGGAGCGCGAGGGCTACGCCGTCATCCACGCTGAATCGGGCGGCGAGGCCATCGACCGCCTGACCAGGGGCGGCGGCGCCGACGTGGTCCTGCTGGACATGGTCATGCCGGGCATGAGCGGCATGGAGGCCCTCGCCGAAATCCGCACCGCCGGCGTCACGACCCCCGTCATCGTCCTGACCGCCTCGGGCGGCGTGGACGCCGTGGTCAAGGCCATGCAGGCCGGAGCGCAGGACTTCTTCGTCAAGCCGGTCTCGGCCGAACGCCTGCTGGTCGGCGTCTCCAACGCCCTGCAGATGACCCGCCTGACCGCCGAGGTGGGCCGCCTGAAGAAACACGTCACCGGCCGCACCTCCTTCGACGATCTGGTCGGCCAGAGCGCGCCCATGCGCATGGTCCGTTCGCTGGGGACCCGGGCCGCCAAATCCTCCATCCCGGTCCTGATCACCGGCGAAAGCGGCGTCGGCAAGGAAGTCATCGCTCGCGCCCTGCACGGCGCCTCCGAGCGTTCGGGCAAGCCCTTCGTCGCGGTCAACTGCGGCGCCCTGCCCTCGAACCTGATCGAGTCGATCCTGTTCGGGCACGAGAAAGGCGCCTTCACCGGCGCCCATGACAAACACCTCGGCAAATTCATGGAAGCCAACGGCGGCACCCTGTTCCTCGACGAGATCGGGGAACTGCCGCTGGATATGCAGGTCAAGCTGCTGCGCGCCCTGCAGGAAGGCGAGATCGACCCCGTCGGCGCCAAACGCTCGGTCAAGGTCGACGTCCGCATCGTCTCGGCCACCAACCGCGACCCGGCCCAGCAGGTGCGCGAGGGCGCCTTCCGCGAGGACCTGTTCTATCGCCTGAACGTCTTCCCGATCGAGGCCCCGTCCCTGCGCGAGCGCCGCGAGGACATCCCGGCCCTGGTCGATCACTTCATCGCCCGTTTCAACATCGAGGAGGGCAAGCGTATCGCCGGCTGTTCGGGCGAAACGCTGGGCCTGCTGTGCGCCTTCGACTGGCCCGGCAACGTCCGTCAGCTCGAGAACGCCGTCTATCGCGCCATCGTCCTGGCCGACGCACCCTTCCTTCAGCCGCACGACTTCCCCGCCATCTCCGGCCGGGCGACCCCTCTGGCGGCCGATGAGGGCGAAATGACCCACGCCGCGCCCGCCGCGGCGATGGCCGACATCGACCTGCCGCCCCTGCCGGACACCCCCATCCGCATCCTCGACGACCGCGGCCACCTGCGGACGCTGGAAGAGATCGAGCGCGACCTGATCCAGCACGCCATCGAGGTCTACGCCGGCCATATGTCCGAGATCGCCCGCCGGCTCGGCATCGGCCGCTCGACCCTGTACCGCAAGGTCCGCGAACAGGGTCTGGAAGGCAGTCTCCGGGAAGTCGGCTAGCCGCCCGCCCCGGCAAAGCCCGCAGTCTGACCAAAAGTTCATTGGTCAGGGGCTGCGCCAACCCCGAAGACGCGTGGGCTGCGCGAACCCGCAACCTTCGGTTTCCTCGCTGAAACGCGACGGAAACATGGACGGGCGACGTTGCAGTTCCGTCGTCCTCCTCCCCCAAGGCCCTTTGCATGCTCCTCGTCACAACCGCCCTGTCCGGACTCATGGCCGGGGCGATCCAGACCGCGCCGCCTCAAACGGCTGCTCCGCAAACGCCGCCCGCCACGGCGTCTGCCCCGGCTGGCGCTGGAGAGGTCTATGATCTGGGCACGGTGGTGACGGCCGGCGTCCGCGCGCGCGGCAGCGTCAACTCCGACATCCCGCCCGACGTCACCCTGACCGCCGAGCAGATCCAGGCCTACGGCGCCTCGGACATCAACGAGCTGCTGACCTACCTTGAGCCCCTGACCCGCAGTTCGCGCGGTCGCGAGGGCGGCCAGCCCGTCCTGCTGGTCAACGGCCGCCGCATCTCGGGCTTCCAGGAAATCCAGGGCATCCCGACCGAGGCGATCGAACGCACGGAAATCCTGCCCGAGGAAGTCGCGCTGCAATATGGCTACAGCGCCGACCAGCGCGTCGTGAACTTCATCCTCAAGGCCAATTTCCGCTCCCTTGTGGGCCAGCTCTCCAGCCGCGCACCGACCCAGGGCGGCCGCAACATCTCCGAAATCGAGGGCAACGCCCTCCACATCGCCGGCGCCACCCGGTGGTCGATGGACGCCGAGTACGAGCGCTCCACCCCGCTCTTCGAATCCGAGCGGGACATCGTGCGCGATCCCGCCGCCACCCCCTATGACCTGATCGGCAACATTTCGGGCATTCCCTACGGAGACGAGATCGACCCCGCCCTGTCAGCCCAGGTCGGCCGCCTGGTCACGGTCAATCCGGTCCCGGCCAGCGGTCCGCCCACCCTCGCCAATTTCGCCTCGGTCGCCGGCGACCCCCGCACGACCGACCTCGGCTCCTACCGGACCCTGTTGTCCGACGCCGAGCGAACCACCGTGCGCGGCACGATGAAGCGCGACATCAACGGCACGACCCAAGGCACCATCAGCGGCAGCCTCGAGAACACCACCAGCCACAGCTTCAACGGCCTGCCCGGCGTCATCCTGACCCTGCCCGACGGCAACCCCTACTCGCCCTTCTCGGACGACGTCCGGGTCTATCGCTACCTCGACGACGCCGCCTCCATGGACCGGGAGTCCGACGTCCTGACCGGTCGGATCGCCGGGGTTCTGGACGGATATATCGGCGAGGACTGGCGCTGGACCTTCACCGGCTCCTACGACCGCGTCGAAAGCGACACCCTGACGGGCCGGGGCTATGCGATCACGCCGTTCCAGACGCGCCTGACCGCCAACGATCCGACCGCCAACCCCTTCGGCGCCATCGGCCCGGCCGACTTCACCGCCCAGCCGGACGACACGTCCAGCTCGGTGTCGCAGGTTCTCGCCGGCGAGCTGGTGCTGAACGGCGACGTCTATCAGCTGCCTGCGGGCGGCATTTCCTCGACCTTCAAATTCGGCGCCGACACCCGCTCGCTGGACTCCACCAGCATCCGCTCCGGCCTGACAGTGGACCGCTCGCAGTCGCGCGACCGTTTCAACGCCCAGGCCAGCTTCGGCATCCCCATCGCCAGCCGCCGTCAGGACGTCCTGTCCCAGTTCGGCGACCTCTCGGCCAATTTCAACATCGGCTATGAGGAGCTGTCGGACTTCGGCGGCCTGTCCACCCTCGGCTTCGGCGTCAACTGGTCGCCGATCGAACCCGTCAACCTGCTGGTCAGCTACACCGACGAGCACGGCGCCCCGACGGTCTCGCAGCTGAACGACCCCATCATCGCTACCCCCAACGTCCCGGTGTTCGACTTCGCCACCGGCCAGACGGTGTTCGTCACCCGCATCGACGGCGGCAATCCGACCCTGAACTCCGACCACCGTCGGGTCTGGAAGCTGGGCGGCACGCTCAAGCCATGGTCCGAAACCGATTTCCGCATCCAGTCGACCTGGACCTGGAGCCTGACGGAAGACGCCATCGCGGCCTTCCCGACCCTGACCCCGGATCTCGAGGCCGCCCTGCCCGGCCGCTTCGTCCGCGACGCCAACGGCAACCTGCTGTCGTTCGACGGCCGGGCGCTCAATTTCGACCGCTTCGAGCGTCAGGACATCCGCACCGGGGTCAACTACTCGCGCGCCTTCGGCAGGCCCAATCCGGCCGCGACGCCCCTGCCCGGCATGCCCGGCGGCGTGCGCCCGCCCCCCGGCGGCGGCGCGCCCATGGTCATCCGCATGGGTGGTGAAGGCGGCGGCGGCGCTGCGCCCGCGGGCGGCGGCGGAGGCGGAGGCCCCCAGTTCCGCATGGGCGGCGGCGGTGGTCGCGGCGGCGGCATGCAGCCCGGCCAGGGCCGCTTCAACCTGTCCGTCTATCACACCTACCGAATCCAGGACGAGATCGTCATCGCCCCGGGCCTGCCCGTCCTCGACCTGCTGGACGGCTCCGCCACCGGCAGCCGCGGCGGCAGCCCGCGCAACGAGATCCAGGCCCAGGCCGGGGTCTTCAAGAGCGGCATGGGGGCCTTCCTCAACGCCAACTGGCGCGGCGAGACCTTCGTCGACGGGGGAACGGGCCCGGACCTGTCCTTCTCGGACCTGGCCACGGTCAACCTGAACCTCTTCATCGATCTGGGCGGTCAGGCCGGCTGGGTGGCCAGATATCCGTGGCTGAAGGGTTCGCGGATCAATTTCGGCGTCCAGAACCTGTTCGACAGCCGCCTGCACGTCACGTCCAGCGCCGGCGACGCCCCGCTGAACTACCAGCCCGACTACCTCGACCCCATGGGCCGCACGGTCAGCCTGACGTTCCGCAAGATCCTGTTCTAGGAAATAGGGAGTAGGCAGTAGGCAGTAGGAATTAGTGATCAGCGCGCGGCCAGCGGTCGCGCCCTACTGCCTACTGCCTACTGCCTACTGCCTACTGCCTGCTCCCTACTCCCTCTCCTTCCGCCCCCAGCGCCGCTTCGGCGTCTCGCCCTTCGCCTTGGCGGCGATCTCCTTCAGCTTGCGGCCCTGCATGGCCGACAGCGCCTGACCCGGCGCGCCCAGCTCCGGGTCGCCGAAGGCGCGGCCGTGGGTCTTCACCCGCTCGCTGACCGAGTCGATGAACTCGCCCTCCCATTCGGACAGCGAAACGCCCGCCTTCTCTGCCGAGCGGCGGGCGCGTCGAAGAGCGTTGAGGGCCGCCCGCTGGGCCGCCTTACGTTCGGCCTCGAACGGGCTGGCGGGCGGTTTTTTCGAACCGCCCTTCCCCCCGCCGAAGCCGGTTCGCTTCAGGGTCAGATCTCGCCGAGCGCCGAGAGGTACAGGTCCAGGATCGCGTCCTCTTCCTGCCGCTTGGCCTTGTCCTGCTTCCGGATGCGGATGACCTTGCGCAGGATCTTGACGTCGTAGCCCTCGCCCTTGGCCTCCAGGAAGACCTCCTTCATGTCGGCCATGACGGCGGCCTTGTCCTCTTCCAGCCGCTCGATGCGCTCGATGATGGTGCGCAGCCGGCCTTGGGCGGCCGAGGTCAGGACGTCGGGCGAGGAATCGAAGGAAGCGTCGTCGGCCAAGGGAATACTCCGGAAAAAACGCCCTCAAGCAGGCCGAAGGCCGTTAGGGCGAAAAGAATGTGGACGCTAACCACGCCACGCCGCGCGACTCAACGACGGCTGGGGGCAGACGCGAAAAAGGCTGCGGACAAGTCCGCAGCCTTGAAACTTTCGAGCCGCGCTGTGGCGCGGACGACCGGTTTTAGCCCTGCTTCGCCTTGAAGCGCGGGTCGGTCTTGTTGATCACGTACACAACACCCTTGCGGCGCACGACCTTGCAGTCGCGGTGGCGGGTCTTGAGCGACTTGAGCGAGCTGCGGACCTTCATGGTCGTCGTCCTGAGGCAAAGCAAAACAGAAAAGCCGCGGGAAGAACCTGCGGCGGAGCGGTGCGTATAGAGAGGCTTCCCCGGTTCGTCAACCAGATGGAGACGAACTTCGCCGCCGCCGCCTGGGAACTACCACCAGGCTGTCGCCGGCGCCTGGATCATCCCCAGCAGGATCCCCGTGACCTGCACCCCGCTGCCGTCCTCGGTGACGATATGGAACGCCTGTTTGCTCAGCGGAGTCGGGTCCGGCCTCGCCATGGCCCAGCCCGGAAAGAGTCGCGCCGTCACAGGCCACTCGCCCAGGACGGCGAGCTTCTGATGCCGCCCGTCACCGCGGATCCGCAACATCAGCGCATCCAGATCGGCCTCCGCCCCCTCGATCACCTGCACGAACTTCCCGTCCGGCAGGGCCAGGGCTCCGGTGATTCTGTCCCGTTTGTTGTTGGTCAACGACGTGCGGAAGGTCGCGTCCAGCGCGGCGACATCGCTGTGGTCGATCAACGACTCGCTGCGATAGACCAGCCGCTTCAGTTTTTCGCGCACCGCGATCGCCTCGGGGCGAAACGCCCACGCACACTGTACGCCCTTCAGCGGAAGATTACGGACTTTAATCCGTTTTTCGACATATGGCGGCCAGCGGCAGCGCTGCGCTCAAGCAGCGAGGCATCGCGTCCCTCGCGATAGCGCCCACGCCGCGCTCAAACAGCGAGGGACCGCGTCCCTCGCGTTAGCGCAAAAAAAATGGAGGCCTGGCCTCCGAGTTGAACGGAGGGTCTGCGGGTTTGCACGCCCGCCGCGTCGCCCCTCCGCCACCAGGCCGTATCAGAGAGCGCGGCCATTCTGGGCCGACGCGGTTACAACCGGACTAAGCGACGCGGTGAACGCCGTGTTCACCACATTGCGGTCAGCTGGCGCCCGTATTGCAGCAACGCTTCCCGTCCTCGCGCACTTGTTATGACGGGGCGGCCGTCGGGGATCCTACAGCTACATCATGCGTATCAGCCTTCGCCTCCTCCTCATCGCCTCCGTCGCCGCCTGCGCCCCCATGCTGCCGGACGAGCCGCCCGTGACGCCGACGCCGGCTCCCGCCCCGGCGCACGTCCCCGCGCCGGCCCCTGCGCCTGCCCCGCCGTCCGCCAACCCCGCCGACCAGGCCGGGTTCGAGGGCTGGAAACAGGGCTTCCTTTCCCGTCACGGCGGCGTCCGCCGCGATCAGTACGCCCGCGAACTGGCCGGGCTGACGCCCGACGCCTCCGTCATCCGCCTCGACGGCAACCAGCCCGAGTTCAGCCGCCCCGCCGGCGCCTATATCCAGTCCGCCGTCTCGGCCACCCGCATCGCCCAAGGCCGCCAGCGCACTGACCGCGTGCCGTGGGAGGTCACCCAGCGATTCGGCGTCCCGGCCGAAATCCTCGTCTCCATCTGGGGAAACGAGAGCGGCTTCGGCGCCATCCAGGGCGACTATGACGTCATCCGCTCCCTCGCCACCCTCGCCTTCGAAGGCCGCCGCCGCGACTGGGCCGAGGCTCAACTGAAGGACGCGCTGGACATCGTCATCGACGGCCGCCGCGAGCGCGCGGGGCTGAAAGGCAGCTGGGCGGGCGCCATGGGCCAGACCCAGTTCATGCCCGACAACTATCTGCGCCTCGGCGTCGACCAGACCGGCGACGGCAAGGTCGACATCTGGGGCTCGGACGCCGACTCCCTCGCCTCCGCCGCCAACCTGCTGGCCCAGGCCGGCTGGAAGCGCGGCCAGAGCTGGGGCTATGAGGTCGCCCTCCCCTCCGGCTTCGACTACGCCGAGGCCGAAGGCCCGCGCCACAACTGGGCCTACTGGGCCGGGCGCGGCGTCACCTTGGCCCGCGGCGGGGCTCCCACGGACGCCGAGGCGCTGGAGGAAGGCGTCATCCTCCTGCCCCAGGGCGCGCGCGGCCCGGCCTTCCTGGCCCTCCCCAACCACTATGTGATCCGCCGCTACAACAACTCGGCCTCCTACGCCCTCGCCATCGGCCTGACGGCGGACGGCATCGCCGGCAAGCCCGGTCTGGTCGGAACCTGGCCCTCCGACGCCCCCCTGTCCCGCGACCAGCGCATCGGCGCCCAGCGCGCGCTGACGGCCCTCGGCTACGACACCCAGGGCGTCGACGGCGTCATCGGCTCCAACACCCGCTCCGCGCTGCGCCGCTGGCAGATCGCAAGCGGCCGGATCGCCGACGGGTATCTGTCAGCCGAACTGGCGGACGAGTTGATCCGAAAAGCCGGCTAATCATCCCTTCCCCCATTTCGGGGGAAGGTGGCTCGCGCTGCGAGACGGATGGGGGCTGCCTGATGTGGCTCCCGCCCGGCGGTCGATCACCCGGACAGAGCCCCCATCCGAGCGGCTCCGCCGCCCACCTTCCCCCGAAATGGGGGAAGGATCATGCGAGCAATCCGCCTCCAGCCATACAAACTGTAGAAGCCAAGCCTTTGACCGGTCTGGGGTTTCAACGCCGGCCAGCGTCATTTCCCCGCCTCAGGAAAACCCCGCGCCATAATCCCTCCCATCCCGTCGGTGGGGAGGGCGTCGGATCCACGCTTCTCGATGTCGGCGGGCTGTGGTCGAGCGATGAAGCCCGGGAGACGGATATCCCGGGGGCCCTTGAGGACGTCGA
>Ga0164305_10000423_pt1 | contig 15902 bp, 12 predicted proteins | sample Whisoiple_237_MG_FD_110215 | JGI IMG/M metagenome (GOLD analysis project Ga0164305, IMG submission 110215) | Soil microbial communities amended with pyrogenic organic matter from upstate New York, USA - Whitman soil sample_237_MG | ecosystem: Environmental > Terrestrial > Soil > Agricultural...
CTATTAAGCTACGCTTAATAGAGAAATGGTATGAGCTGCTGCATACTAGAGGCAGATAGCAGCTCAGATCGCAGCCTAAAGTTTTGCTAAGGCTCGATCGATATGCACTCTCATTTTTTCTGCCAAGAGAGGGACATTGGGTTCTTGAAGGATACTTAGATGATCTCCAGGGATATCATATATATCTAATCCTTCAAGCAACAGTTCATTCCAGTTTTCCAAAGTGCTAAAGTGACTTTCCTCCATCGCCCGGAACAAAACTGCCCTGCCTGGGTAAGGCTGTGGCTTGTAACTATTGAAAGCGTACTCCCGAAACTCTAATAGAGGATCTACGCGATTATTATTAACATTATCAATGTTAATATCAGGAGTCGATTTAGTCTTCGATTTTAGTATCTTTTGGAACAAATATGAAATCCCTTGTTGGCGCAGCTTTTTGATATGAAAAGCCAGCTTCTGACTCAATGACAGTTTGTTTTTTCCTGGAATCGCACTATCCAAAAGGCCCAGTAAAGCTACTTCCTCACCCTGTAAATGAAGTTGATGTGCCATTTCAAAAGCTACTAAGCCACCTAAGGACTCACCCGCTAGGAGGTAAGGGCCTTTAGGCTGATGTTTTTGTATTTCTTTGAGGTAGCGAGTGGCCAGATATGGAATACTCACTGAAGGCGTTGGTGATTGGTCAAGTTTATTCCTTTGGAACATATTGACTTCCTCTTTGACATAGACTCCATAACAGGTTTGGTCTTTGCCCAGATGTCTTGATAAATTATAGTAAAGGAATATGCCGTAAATAAAGAATAAAGGCAGTTTGGAACTACCTTTCTGAATCGTGACTAAAGCCTGCGAAGAAGACGAGAATCTTTGTTTACGAAGGGTGTTAGCCAACTGCTGAATCGTTGGCGATTGGAAAAGGATAGGTAAAGGTAGCTCTTTATTATAGGTTTTCTCTATTTCACGAATTAGGGATATCGCTAATAGGGAATGTCCTCCCATCTCGAAGAAATTATCTGTCGTACTGATGGGTGAAGCATGCAATACTTCTTCCCAAATATTGACTAGTTGAACTTCCAAATCATCCTTGGGCTTGGCAATTTTTCCTGGCTTTTCTGGCTTTTCTTGAGTTGTATGGGCGGGCCAATCTAGAGCCTTTTGAGTGGCGGGTATGATTGCTGCTTCGCGAGATTGTTCAGGTACAGGTAGAGCTTTACGATCTACCTTACCATTAGGTGTTAGAGGTAGAGCTTCCAAGAAAACGAAGATAGATGGCACCATATATTCTGGTACATACTCCTTGAGCAGACTTCGCAGTTCTTGGATGGTTGGGTTCTGATTGTTGACGGCGACAATATAACTCACTAGACGCTTGTCGCCAGGAAAATCTTCCCTGACGATGACCACCGCCTGCTGCACATTGGGATGTTTGACCAAAACAGACTCGATTTCACCGAGTTCGATGCGAAAACCGCGAATTTTGACTTGAAAATCTAGGCGACCCAAACACTCAATATTTCCATCTGGCAAATAACGCGCTAAGTCCCCCGTCTTGTAGATTCGTTCGGTTTCCCGAAAGGGATTAGGAATAAATCTCTCTGTCGTTAAATCATCACGTTGCAAATAGCCTCGGGCTAATCCTGAACCACCAATATGTAATTCCCCAGCCACCCCAATGGGAACGGGTTGTAACAGAGGATCTAAGATGTAGATATCGGTGTTGGCGATCGGCTTACCAATTAAAATTCGCTGTTGGGCATCTTTGATTTGATAAACCGTTGACCAAACTGTTGTTTCTGTCGGCCCGTACATATTCCAAAGTTCCGTACCTTTGGTTAACAATTGAGCAGCCAATTCTTTAGGCATGGCTTCCCCACCGGAGAGCATTTTCATCGGGGACTGACCTTCCCAACCCGATTCCAGCAATAATCGCCAAGTCGCTGGGGTCGCTTGCAGGATCGTAATCCCCGATTGGGCGATCGTCTTTAATAACTTTCTGCCATCCATGGCAGCTTCTCGACTCAGGATGACAACCTGCGCTCCCACAGTCAGGGGTAAGTACAGTTCTAAGACTGCAATATCAAAAGAGAGAGTCGTGACAGACAGCAAAATATCCGCCTCACAGATTCCCGGTTGCTGGCGCATCGAATTTAAAAAATTGACGGCCCCGCGGTGAAGAACTTGTACGCCTTTGGGCTTACCCGTAGAACCAGACGTGTAAATGACGTAGGCCATATTTTCTGGCGTAACACTTGCGATCGGTGTTTCCTCACTCTCTTGGGCAATGAGAGACCAATCCGCATCCAAACAGATGACCAATGCTTCTTTGGCTGCTTTGGTAGGCAGGTTCTTGACAAGCTGCTGTTGTGTTAACAATAGTTTGGCTTCGGAATTCTCGATCATGTATTCCACGCGATCGGGAGGATAGTTCGGGTCTATGGGAACATAGGCTCCGCCCGCCTTCAGCACACCTAATAATCCCACCAGCATTTCCAGAGAACGCTCAACACAAATGCCAACTAAATCATCTGGTTTTACCCCTCTTTTTTGTAAATAGTGGGCCACTTGATTGGAGCGTTGATGCAGTTCTTGGTAAGTCAATGTTTGACCTTCAAAGGAAACAGCAATTTTCTCTGGAGTTGCTTCTGCTTGTTGAGTCACTAAGTGGTGGAGGCATCGATCTTGTGACTCATCTGTTTGAGTCTGATTCCATTCCACAAGCAACAAATTTTTCTCTTTGTCTGGCAACAACGGCAATGCAGAAATCGGTTGTTGTGCATGAGCCACAATCCCCGCCAACAAAATCTGGAAATGCTCGTTCATTCGTTCAATGGTTTCTGCATCAAACAAATCTGTGCTGTAAGACCAACTCCCCTCCAATCCGGCGCTGGTTGGTTTTAAGAATAAAGTTAAATCAAACTTCCCTTCGTTATTTTCAATCACCCAAGGACTTGCCGTTAATCTTGACCGATCTATTGTTTGGAAGGGAATATTTTCTTCAAAGACAAAGGTCACTTGAAACAGAGGGGAATAGCTCAAGTCGATCTGGGGACAAAATTCATCGACCAACAAACAATAGGGTACATCTTGATAGGCTTGCGCTAACAAAGCCACTTTCCGCACTCGTCCCAGAAACTCTGGGAACGTGGGATTACCCGACATATCTGTACGAAGGGGGACGGCATTGACAAAATTTTCTGCATTCACACGGCTCACAAAGGGGGAGCCAACAATCACGTCTTCGGTACCTGCGTAGCGATAGAGCAAGATATTAAACGCGGCTAACAGGGTTGTTGATAGGGCGACTCCTTCCTGACCGCCCAATTGGCTGAGGGCTGTCGTGATTTCTTGAGAAATGCAAAAAGACAGAGAAGCTCCTCGGAAGGATTGCTCTGGGGGGCGCGGCCGGTCAGTGGGTAGGGGTAATAAAGGAGGGGCTCCAGCAAGTTGTTTTTTCCAATAGGCTAAGGAGTCTTGAAAGGGGAGCTTTCGTAGCTCTGACATCAGAGTTGTATAGGATGTTTCGTAGATTGCCCGATCGATAGATTGCAATTTGGGATCGTAATACAAGATTAATCTCAGAATACCCAAGGCTGCAACCCATTTTTTAGCTGCTATATATTTCAGGATTTCGTAAGGCAATCGATCGCCAAAAAGCTTAGTCCAAGACCTTTTACCTTGTTCGTATGCTGCTATATATTGTTCGTTTCCAGTCTGTTGAATATAACTCCATTGCCGACCGTGGGATAGTCTTGCCTGGATCAGCATTTTTGCCGATTTACTGGATAGGTTATTGCCAGTGTAGCGATATTTAGAAACGACTTCACCGTGAAAATATATCGGAAATTCACGGGCCACCCGCAGAAATAAATTGATATCTTCCATCGGCACTAGACTTGGATCAAATGCACCAACAGACTCAATAGAGACGGCCTCCAGAGCAACACGGCGAAAAATAATACAACCGCATTGAATCTTGTGCTGGGTGGCTAAAATGGTTTGATAATTAGCAATTTCAGGCTGATTTTCATATTTCTCTTCTACTTTGTATGAGCCATCGGGTTGAAGGGAATAGAAGAAATAACGACCAAATACAAAGCCCACCTCTGGCAGGGCGTTGATGTGCTTGACTCCAATCTCAATCGCTTCAGGTAAAAGGCAGTCATCACTATCCAGGAAAAGAATATACTCTCCCGTACTAACCCGCAGACCAGTATTGCGTGCAGCAGCAACGCCTTGGTTGTTTTGATAGACGTATTGTACTGTCGGGTAGCGATCGCAGACTTCTTTCGTATCATCAGTAGAGCCATCGTCTACTACAATGACCTCAAAAGGAGGGTAACTCTGTTCAAGTACGCTCTCAATTGCTTCCGGTAAAAATTGGGCGCTGTTATAGGAGGGAATTACTACTGATACGTTTTTGGTCATTTTTTATACTCCAAAAGTTGTGTCAAATGTCGCTCGCTGCAGCCAGTATTAACAATTTATCTCTCCCAAATCTATCTGTCCAGACATCCATCTCTTACAACACTGTAAAGGCAGGGGAAACGTCCAGATTTGGCGAGAGGGAGAGGGCTTTACTATCCTGCTCTGGCAATTGGGTCGATCTGCACAGGTAATTAGGGTTTGCTGAAAAAGTTATAAAAAGTAGGGGGTGGGAAATGAACAAGAGGCCCGTATTCCTCACATTATAAGCCCTGCTTTACTTCGATTATTTAATGCATAGCTACAGTTAATCCTTCTCGATAAAATCATAATATTTGGGAAAAATTGACACAAAAAAAGACAGTCAAACTGCCTCAGCAGCTTGACCGGGTTAATCACTAAAAATGTAAGAGTAATAGAAGTTTCAGAAGTATGAGATAGTTTAGCAATGACTCGATTCAGGCTGAATCTTCTTTTGCCCTGTCCAAATTTTCCCTCAATTTCGTTGCGAATGCGCTCGTCTTCTCGTGCTTGTTTTTTAGCTTGAAGGCTGACTTGGGCAGGCGGTCTTCCTAACCGAGGACCGCTGAGTCTAATTCCCCTTTTTTTACACCAAGCTCGATTGACTCGGGTGCAATAAATTTTATCAGCGTGAACCGATTCCGGGTCAACTTCCCTATATTCTTTGTCAGCTTCCACTTCTCCAATAAAATCTCCACTTTTATTATATAGCAATCCTAAGTGATTTTCTCGATCCGTAAAATCTGAAAGTCTTGCTATACAACAAGTCTAGGAAGACAAGAGTGCGTTGTGTTGTGAGACTCAGATCGGATTGCTATAGTTTTCCCAGCTAATTTTTTCGAGGAATACATACTACACAACTGACTGATAACTTAGCTCCGAATTCCGTAGGACTTCCTGACTTGCCTCTGACGATTGGACGGATATGAGGTTGTGTTAAAGTGACAATCCGATGTTCGATTCTTTTTTGGGCGTTGCTGAATACAGGTATGAATTCAAGATTTGGGCATTGCCATAAGCCCGCTTGAGGGTGAGTTTTGTAAGGCTCTCCTGAGTTTTAGGTGATAGTAAAAATAAAACTTCCCGTGGCAAAGGCCCGAAAGCCTTCGTGAACCAGAGGCTGACACTACCGTTTCCACGAGCCATTGAGAACAGCCAATTTATTCGTCTACTAGAGAGTTGCTGACGACAATCTTGATGCCCTATGGCTTTTTGAGTAAGTTTTATTTTACCAACACATCAGACCATAGATAGATGACACGGCAATGAGTATTTATATTCAGGGCTTAGTGAATCAGTTGGAAAAGTAAACACTGTATGGGTTCACGGGGTGACAACCCTCTCAAATTCCTAAGCTTCCCAAAAATCGCTGTAGCAGATGGCACGCTGGCGGTAAACTGCCAGTAAGGATTGCTAAAGCCCCGGCTCTGGTGAGTTTTAGCGGATAATAAAAATAAAACTTCCAGTGGGAAATGCCCGAAAGCCTTCGTGAGCCAGAGGCTGACACTACCGTTTTCACCAGAAATCCTGAAAAGCCTTTTGTAAAATCAAGCGAAAAGTTGATTCATACCGTGAATCAGCAACGCCAATTATTCCTCCTATTCATACTCTAACTCAGCAACGCCAACTATTTGATATGGACTGGGCTGGTCCTATTCCCCCTCAACTTTTTCAGTATTGCCGCCCTTGACCCAACCTTCGCGATTGCCATCCTCAACTCGAATGCGCTGCCACTCTTTGTCAGGCGACTCTTCCAAAACCACAACTTTTTCTTTGTAACCAACACCGCCAATGCGGTTCGCGTCTCGGCTACCTGTATCCCGGAGAATTAAGCCGATCGGCTGAGTCACCAGAGCTCGGTAAGCTCCGGGTTCCAGCGGTTTCGGAGATGGGGCATCGCTAGATGTAGACACAGGGCTAGCCTGGGCTGTTTGCGGCGCAGCGCCGGCAACCTGAGCTGGTGTTTTGTCGTTGGAAAAAACAGGTTTTTCGGGCACAGTAGTTAGCTTAGCGGCAAAGTAAAGTGCAGCAGCCACGCTAGCACCTGCCATCAGGACGATCGCGAGCAGAAAACCCACTAAAAATTTGAAAACGCTATATACACTGTTCATAAAACCGCAAATGAAGGAAGTTCGGCAACGGATTGTGTAATGGATTTAACGGATAGAAGGTTGACGGTTGACTTCAAAAGCTTACCCTTGAATCCGGCGACTCAAACTGCCGTATCTAGAAGCAAGGCGAGCTTTCCCAGCAGCGGCCCAATCTTGGAGAAACTGAATTTGTTCTTGAGCCGTTCTGGCTAAAGGCACCATCTGACTAGCTGATTCTAAAATATCATCTGTGGTAAAGTCTCGATTTTGGCTAAATCCAATGTGCATGGCTTCAATCAAAGTTTGCTCGATTTCGGCCCCTGAAAAATCGGGAGTTTCGTAAGCCAAGCGTTCTACATCGTAATTTTTGATGCTGTGCGATCGCAACCGCAACAAATGTACCTCAAAAATCGCCCGCCGTTCCTCCTGGGTGGGCAAACCGACAAAAAATATTTCGTCAAACCTGCCTTTTCTGAGCATTTCTGGGGGCAAAGACTGGATGTTGTTGGCCGTTGCGACTACAAACACCGGGGAAGTTTTTTCGGCCAACCAAGTAATAAAAGTCCCGAACACCCGGCTGGTTGTCCCGGAATCCCCTTTACCGTCCAATCCCGCAAAAGCTTTGTCAATCTCGTCAATCCACAGCACGCAGGGGGCCAAAGCTTCCGCTAGCTGAATCATTTGCCGGGTGCGGGATTCCGATTCTCCGACTAATCCGGCAAACAAGCGCCCGACATCCAAGCGCAGTAAAGGCAAATGCCAGTGGTGGGCGATCGCCTTTGCTGTTAAGGATTTTCCGGTTCCTTGAATTCCGACTAACAACAAACCTCTGGGATGCGGCAAACCGTATTGGCGAGCTCGTTCGGAAAAAGCACCGCCGCGCCGCAGCAGCCATTCTTTGAGATTGTCCAAACCGCCGATATCGGATATATTTTCGCGGGCTGGGTAAAAATCCAGAATTTGAGTTTGGCGAATTGTTTGGCGCTTTTCTTCTAAAATGAGTTCCGCGTCGTCGGGATGGAGTTCGCCTCTGGTGGCGATCGCCTTTGCCAAAACTCGGCGGATTCGTTCGAGCGACAGCCCTTGACATGAGCGGACTGTTTCGTCCAGCAAACGCCCTTCAATGGCTTGTCCGGTAGCCCCTAATAGCCTTTCTACCTCAACTTTGATTTCCGCCGCCGCAGGCAGGGGAAATTCCAAAACTGTCATCACTTCGCTGAGGTCTTCCGGGATCGAAATTAGAGGAGATACGATGACAATATTTTTGGGCACAGATTTGAGGAGTCTCGCCAAATTCCGCAGCTTGCGGGAAATCGATACATCTTCCAAAAACCGCTGAAAGTCGCGCAGAATAAAAATTGCCGGCGCGGTGGCTGGTAATTTTTCGAGAAATTCCAAAGCTTGCAGCGGGTTGCGCTTGCCAAAACCGGCATCGTTGGGATTGCCTTGGTAGCCATCAACAAAATCCCAGATGTAGACGGCGCGAGAACCTTGTTTTTTGGCACTTTGGGCGATCGCCGCTTCTACGCGCTCTTCCTCCCGTGTGGCAATGTAAATTAGGGGGTAGCGCGATCGCAGCAGTAGTTCAAACTCGTCGCTAAAAATAGTCATTAGTCATCAGTCATTGGTTATTAGTCATTGGTTATTAGTCCTTAGTCATTAGTCCTTAGTTATTAGATGTTAGCTGATGTGATTTTTTTGCAGTCCTTATTCCACAGTTATTAGTTATTAGCTGCTGACTGCTGACTGCTGACTAATGACTTTTGACTAATGAGTAATGACTAAGACAATTGCCGTTTAAGTGCTTCCAGAGACGCCCAGCGACTGTCTGAGACTGTTTCAGTGCTTTCTGTATTTGTATCATCAGTTAAAGAAATTCCCGGACATTCAGTATCGCATATCTGTTTGTGCGGCAGTTCCAAACACATTTGCTCGTACACCCAATCGCCCGGAGAGAAATAGCCAGTTGGCGACAAATTTTCCACCAAATCTTCTAACGCAACTTCTATTTCTGCTGAACTTGAATCTGTTTGATTTGCTGTTTCTTCGAGCCAGATTAGTTCTGATGAGTTGAGGGCCAAACGATGATTGTATTGTTTCAAGCATCTGTGGCAGGTGAGAGTAACAATTGTTTCTGCTTTCGCCTTCACCTCAAGATAATTCCCTTGGTGAGTCACTTGCAGTCGCCCTCGCACCGGAGTAAGAGTTTCTAAATCGGGGATAAATTCTTCAAAATCAATGACCTCTTTCCGCTCACTTTTTGTGAGTAGATGAGGGATATAAATTGTCTCCATAATCTTTTGCCTTCCTACTTCTTGAATTCAAAGGTCAAAAGGAATAGTTTATTTTTAACTTCTTCCTTCTTCCTTCTTCCTTCTTCCCTCTTTAGCGTCAGCGCAGCCGCACTACCAAACGCCGATCGGGTTCTTGTCCTTGACTGTAAGTTTCTATATCCTCACATTCGCTCAAAAAGCTGTGGACTTGACGGCGTTCTGCCGAAGACAGCGATTTTATTTCAACTTCAACTCCCGTCGATCGGGCTTGATCTGCTGCGTACTCTGCCATCGATCGCAATTCCTCTTGGCGGCGGATGCGATAGCCATTTAGTTCAACTGTATAAGGAATTGACTCCTCTACTTCCTGACCTATATTCTGAACCGTATTGCATAGGTACTGAATTGCATCTATTACATTACCGTTTGGCCCGACTAAGATTGCAACTTGTTCTCGAGTCAGATTGCTTTCATCTATTGTCATCCAATAGCAATCTTCTCGTTGTTCGCATACCACTTTTGAAGGAATTGCGGACAGTTGTAGCAATTCTTCTAACCATGCCTGTCCGCGCTGCATTTGAGAGTCTTTCATTGTTGTTAAAATCAAGCCTTTTTCTTAGAACGCTTGGGCTCAAAGGGAAGTGCATCTAATCCTTGTTCTTTTTTGGTTTTCGCCTCTGCTTCGTCCACTATTTTTTGCAGGTTTTCCGGCAGCGGTTCTCGCGACAAAATAAACGCCTGAACTGTCTGGAAGATGTTAGCAATCAGCATATACATCAACACGCCGGCGGGCAGCGGGAAGAACAAAAACATCCCCGAAAATATGACTGGCGTCAGTTTGTTGACTGTAGCCTGTTGGGGGTTGTCGTTTGGCCCTTGTGCTTGTCCTGAAAGGGTTTGGTTGATATACAAACTGATGCCGAAGCCCAGGATCATTACCAAAATATCCCAGTGGATTGTACCGTCTGAGTCGATCGCGCCAACGCGGCCTAGAGCTTCAATAAACAGGAATCCTTTGTTACTAGCCAATCCGGGGATTGTGCCTTGAACTGTGGCTTCACCGGGCGCTAAGGCCGTGATGTTGCCCTGTTCATCTACCTTGACGACTTCTTCGCCTTTGATGACTTTCCAGCCTGGTTCAAAGTCGATTTCGCTCTTATTTTCTGCCGCTAAAACTTTGAGAGGTTTGCCCTCTGGGGTTTGAAAATTAATCTTAGTTGTGTCGCCGACTGCGAGTTTCTCGCCGCCTGGAATTACGCCCACAACAGGAGCATGAAAAGTACCTGTGACGTAAATATTTTGTGGCGGTGTAGCAAAAGCTTGCGGTTGAACTGTTTCGATTTGTTCTTTCGGCAAAACTTGAACGTTGACGCTGTAATTTATGTCAGAAAACGGCGAACCCCGGAGCGTTGCAAACAGTGCAAACAGCACTGGCATTTGCAGCACCAACGGGAAGCATCCTGCTAGAGGATTACCAAATTCTTTGTATACCTTGCTCATTTCCTCCTGCTGTTTGGCAGGATTGTCTTTATAGAGTTTTTGAATTTGATCTACTCGCTCTTTCATCAACGGCTGCGCTACTTTCATGCGCCGCATATTGCGAAGAGAGCCTGCGTTGAGAGGATAAAGAGCAAAGCGAATCACAAGCGTCAGAGCTACGATCGCTAAACCGTAGCTTGGCACGATCCCGTAGAAAAAATCTAGGATCGGGAGCATGAGGTTGTTGGAGAGAAACGAGATACCGAAATCCATTCGCTTTGAGTTAATTTAGGTGCTCTATGTTTGCTGTTGAGAACTATTTTTACCCGCTGGAGGCGAGCCGCCTCAATTTTTAGGGTTTTGTCTCTATCTTAGGACATTGCCCGTCGATCGACCGCCCAGTCTGCGGGTTTGTTGTAATGAGTTTGCCAATACTCGCAATCACTTTACCCTGATTTGAGGGCGAAGCGGTGCGGTTATTTAGCTTGGGCCGCGTTTGCTTTTTGAGCTGCTACGGGCAGTTTTTCGTTAATGTAGTCATACATTGCTCGAAATTTCGGCATAGCTCTGAGTTCCAAGCGGCTGCCATTTTTCATGGTGAGCACCATGTCTCCGTAAGTCCCGAAACCGCGAGGTACTGTGACGATTTTGACTATATCTGAGTAGATAACGTCTGTCTGAACGCCCCCCATCCAACCGCTAGTTACGGACACTCGGCGGCTCGTGATCCGATAGCGCAGCCACAGAGCTCGGACAATTGCTCCTACTGCTAGGGGGATTCCCACCACAGTCAGCCCCAGGAGTAAATTGAGGATCAAGTCTCCCGGCGCGGGGCCGCCTTCATAATATACTTCCTCTCGAATTCCCATCTAGTACCTCGGCTTCTACCAACAACTGCTCTAATTCTTGCAGAATTTCTGCATAATTGCACTCTTGTGCGATCGGACGCACGACAATTACTAAATCCCACCCAAATTTTAATCGGGGCAATAGCTGTCGTAAAGCTGCCCGAATCTGACGCTTAATCCGGTTGCGGACTACAGCGCGTTTGCTGACTTTCAGGCTGATGGAAATGCCTGTGCGAGTTGGCTGCAAGGATTTTTCGGCTGTCGGTTTCGCAAATTCGGCGCTTTTTGGTTTACGCAGAGCTCTTAAGCTGAAATGGGCCGAGTTACGGCGCATTCCCTTGCGGTATACGGCGCTGAAGTCTTTTCGGTGCTTAAGTCGGTTTGTATCGGGCAACATGGCGTAGGGCGATCGTTGAGGCCTTTCAACCTTGATGCAGTGCTAGACTGCGAGGCGGTGGCGACCTTTGCTGCGGCGGGCTTTGATTACCAATCGACCAGTTACGGTACGCATTCTGGCGCGAAAACCGGATGTTCTTTTTCTTTTGCGGCTGGTTCCGTGCAGGGTTTGCTGTGTCATTTTGATTTCTCCCGGCTTGTTACTTTACTTTTGATTAATATTCACAATCTTCTAGTGTACCATAGAGTGATTTTGTTGGCAATAAAAATTTTCCGATTTGAATCGATCGCCACTCATCACAAAGCAACAACCCGTGTTCGAGCTGGTGAATGAGATTTCGGTTTCGTTTTCACTAGCATATCCCTAACTTTTTAAGATGATATTGCAAGGGCGATCGATCCTAAGCGAAAAAAATCAAATCCCCGACTTTTCAAACTGCTCAAACTCCCAGAAGTCGGGGATTCCCTCTGCTATTCAAAAAAAATCAAATCCCCGACTTCTAAATTCATCCGTGTATCCGTTTCAACATCGGTGTTCTTCCCTTATTTCAGTTCAACATTTACTGTGGCAGACATCCCCGGTGCAATCCGCGATTCGTAGCCTTTAATGCTTTCGGCATCAAACACAACTTTGACAGGAATCCGCTGCACTACTTTGGTGAAATTGCCCGTAGCATTATCGGGAGGCAATAAGGAAAATTGAGCCCCTGAAGCAGGGGAGAAACTATCGAGATGACCTTCAAATTTGTGACCACCAAAAGCATCTAATTTGATTTCTACTTTTTGGCCTGGTTTCATGTTTGCCAATTGCGTTTCTTTGAAGTTAGCAATTACCCACAAATCGTTACTTACTATAGCCATTAACGGAGTTCCCGGCTGCACCCGCTGCCCGACTTCAACGGATTTGCGGCCGATTTGTCCGGCGGCTGGTGCGGTGATATTCGTGTAGGAAAGTTGCAGTTGAGCGTCTTTAACCGCCGCTTCCGATTGCCCGATCGCAGCTTTAGCAGCATCATACTGCGATCGACTGACTTTAGTTTGTTCGCCCGTAGCTTGCGCCTGTTGCAATCCGCCCTTTGATGCAGCCAGTTTGGCTTCGGCGGTGCTGATGCCTTCTTCGGCTAGGGCGACTTTAGCTTGAGCGCTGGCGACGCCGACTTGGGCGCGCGCTACTTGGGATTGAGCTTGTTTTACCCCTTCTCGAGCTTGGGCTACTGCTGCTTGGGCTGCGGTTACGCCTTCTTTGGCTTGGGCTAAGCGCGCTCTGGCTTGGGCAATTCCTTGTTGGGCTGCGGTGGTTTGGCCTCGAGCTACTTCGTAGGCGGCTCTGGCTGTGTCTAGCTGCTGGCGGGCGATCGCACCTTCAGACTGCAAGCTTTCGTACCGTTTATAATCAGCTTGCGTCTTGACTAGGTTGGCTTGGGCTTGTACTAGCTGAGCTTGCGCTGCGGCAATGCCAGCTTCGGCTTCCGTCACTTTGGCTTGGGCTTGAGGAATGCCGGCTTCGGCTTGGGCGACTTTGGCTTGGGCGGCGGGTACGCCGGCTTCGGCTTCAGCAACGGTAGCTTCTGCTGCAGGTACGCCTTGCTGGGCTTCTCTGAGTGCTGCTTGGGCGGTGGAAATCGCAGCGTTTGCACCGCTGATGTCTCCTTGGGCTTGGGCTGTTTTGCCTTGGCTGGTTTGAGAGGCTAGGGAAATATTGGCTTCGGCTGCTTCGGCTTGGCGGCGGGCGTTTTCTAAGGCTGCTTGGGCTTGTTGGACTTTAACTTGGTAGTCGCGGGGGTCGAGTTTGATCAGCAGTTGTCCGGGTTTTACTTGTTGGTTGTCTTGTACCAAGACTTCGCTGACAGTACCGTTGATGCGGCTGCTGACTTGGTGAATGTGTCCGGCAACTGTAGCATTGTCGGTTTCTTGGTGGATGGAGGCGTATTGCCAGTAGCGGTAGCCTAAGCTACCTGCTGCGATCGCCCCTAGGCCCAGCGCTGCGAAAATCAACGGTTTCTTGGACTTTTTCTTCGGCTTTTCAGCAGGCGACAGGGGTGCTTGCAGTTCTGTTTCTGCGCCTGTTTTGACCTCGGTGGGGGCGCTGATTTCTGTTTCTGGGACGGGGATTACTGGCAGGCTTTTAGCTTGGGTGTTGTCGTCTATCTGCTTTTCTAATACGGCGACTGCTTTGCCGTTGCCGTTGCCGTTGAATTCTGGCTTGATTTCGTTGGTGCCTTTCATGGTAGTTGATTCCTGATACTTTAGTAAGATGTCGTTTGTTTAGGGTACGTACTTTTTATTTAGTAAGACGGCTTTTTTTAAGAGTGCGTAGTATTTTGCGGTTATTTGTAATGTAGTGGAGGTAGATGCTGCTGCACTTCACTCAAAAGATTGATTTGTCGGTTTAGGAGAGATTGACGATCGCCCGATCGATCAGTTGGGAAAAGAGTTCTCGATCGGCCTCTGAAATGCCCTCGACAGCTCGATCTCTGATTTTAGCTACCAGCGGGGGCAATACCTCTTGCAGTTCTGTGCCGGAGTCTGTCAGCCAAATACGCCATATACGGCGATCGCGGGTGTCTCTCTCCCGGCGGACTAGGCCTCTTTCTTCCATGCGATCGATCACGCCTGTCAGTGTCCCGCCTACCTGTTGCAGTTTGTCGCCAATGCTGGAAGTTGGCAAACCGTCTTCTTGCCACAAGCAACACAGTACCAGCCAGTGAAAAGGTGTCAAGCCAAAGGGTTCAAGTACCTCTTGCAGCCTGCGACTGCCTAGCTGTGCCAGAAGTTTGAGCCTATAGCCGAGGCTGTGGGGGGCGAGAACGTCGTGCCACTGAGCTAGATTTGTGCGCTCGACAGTGGATGTAATAACCATAGGTTTATTAGTTAGCGTTCGTATTATTAGAGTATGATGTTTTTTGGGGTTTTGTCAAGGAGGCGCAAGCAGATTTTTTGCGGCCGGCAGCTATGCTAAAACCGGGAATCCCCCTGCGACTTAAGTCCCAGGCTAAAAGCTGAAGTCGGTTGAAACTGACTAAAAAATTCAAGCTTAACTGATGGGATGCTCGATCGTTTGCTTTTTAGTCCACTTAAAGTGGACTTTAGCTGTTAGCCAGGGACTTAAGTCCCTGGCGGACTCGCTGGTACACTCGCAGACTGTGGCGCTGCGGAGGATGTGTAGCTTTAGGATGATCGATCGCACTCTGACCATCACCCTGCAAGCCGGATGTCCGCCCTGGGAAGTTTGTTTACAATTCTTAATTGTTCTTAAACTAGAAAGAGTAAATCTAGTTGCGATCTGAATTTATGTTGCTTCCAGCCGACAAACGCACCAAGTTAGACGACACCGACGACAATTTGTTCTATTCCTATCCCCGGTTTGTGACTCACGTAGACGATGGATTCATCCAGCAACTCACCGATTTGTATCGGGAACGGCTGAAACCGAATACTCGGATTTTTGATATGATGAGCAGTTGGGTTTCTCACTTGCCAGACGAGATGGAATTTGCCCATGTTGAAGGGCACGGCATGAATGAAGAGGAGTTGGCAAAAAATCGCAGACTGAATCATTATTTCGTGCAAAATTTGAACGCAAATCCTAAACTGCCACTGCCGGATGCAGAGTTTGACGCGGTTGTCAACTGCGTTTCAGTACAGTATTTGCAACACCCGGATGCGATTTTTGCGGAGATTCACCGAATTTTGAAGCCGGGGGGCGTAGCAATTGTAAGCTTTTCCAACCGGATGTTTTATCAAAAGGCGATCGCGGCTTGGCGGGAAGGTTCGGAGGGCGATCGGGTAGAATTAGTCAAGGGTTACTTTGATTCTGTCAAAGGAGCGAATATACCCGGATTTAGCAAGCCGGAAGTAATAGTTCGCAAGCCTAACTTGCCGAGTTTTATGCAAATGCTGCGAATAGGAAGCGGAGATCCGTTTTATGCGGTAGTTGCTTACCGCCAAAGTTAGGATTTTTTGGCAGTAAGGACTTTAGGACTTTAGGTAGAGATTGAAAGCACTAAAGTCTTTACTACAAACCGAGCGAAAGCTACGCTTTTTAGGTTAGGATATATTTAATATTTGCTCCTAAAATATGGAAAAAAAACTTGGGCAGCGCATCACACTCGCTCCAAATATCTGTCACGGAAAACCCTGTATTAGCGGTCTCCGATATCCAGTATAGTAGATTCTTGAATTACTCAGTTCTGGTATGAATGCTAAAGAAATTATAGATAATTATCAAACAAAATTTATCACATGAGATATTCTAACTGCTTTGCTATTTGCACCGCGACGGACTAAAGTGAAAAGCATATACTGAGTATTGTAGTTCATCAGTAATCCTTCAGCAATCATAAAGTAGGGTAAAACCTTGATATGAAACCATACCA
>Ga0164305_10000425_pt1 | contig 15847 bp, 18 predicted proteins | sample Whisoiple_237_MG_FD_110215 | JGI IMG/M metagenome (GOLD analysis project Ga0164305, IMG submission 110215) | Soil microbial communities amended with pyrogenic organic matter from upstate New York, USA - Whitman soil sample_237_MG | ecosystem: Environmental > Terrestrial > Soil > Agricultural...
GCGGACCCGCTTCCTCTCGGTCCCCGACGCCCCGGTCTCCAAGATCACGATCAGCCTCTTCGGCGGCAAGAAACGCGGACTGCTGGAAAACAGCCGCAACCTCTGCCAGACCAACCGCCTGGCCAAGGTCTCCTTCACCGGCCAGAACGGGGCGGTGCAGAACGGCGACCTGAAGATCGCGACGAGCTGCGGGAAGCCGAAGAAGAAGTAGGGCTCCGTACCGGGATCGCGCCTCTTTGCGTTATCCCGGCGGCTCTAGGATGGTTAGATGGAGCCGGAGAATAATCGCCCGGGGTGGCGCGCTTGGGTTGTGGGGATACTGGGAGCGCTTGTCCTGATTGTTGCTCTACAGAACTCCCAGCGGGTCCAAGTCGACGTCCTCATGGTCAACCTCACGGCTCCGCTGATCGTGGTGATTTTGGCCGCCGCGGCAATCGGGGCTGTGATCGGGTACGTGGCACCTTTGGTCCAGCGGCACCATCGGGCGGAGAAGCCGAACGGCTAACTGCGACTGGCCCTGAATGCATTAAGATCTCCCACGTAAAGCATCCGGGGCAGGAGGAGTCGTGGGAGTTCTAGCCGAGCAGATACCGCAGGACTGGTACGCCACCGCGTTCGACGGGGCGACCGCGGAGATGGCGTGGACGGAACGCACCGAGACCGAAGTCAACCGGGCGCTGACGATGCTCAGGCCTGGGGGCGGGGAGCGCATTCTCGACCTCGCCTGTGGCACCGGCCGTCACTCGCTCGAGCTCGTCAGACGGGGCTTCTCGGTGGTCGGGAGCGAGATCTCCCCTGAACTCGTCGCTATCGCCAACAAAGAAGCTTCGGCCCAAGGACTGGAGGCGACTTTCCTCGAAGGGGACCTGCGCGAGCTCAACTTCGAAGATGAGTTCGACATCGTCCTCAACCTCAACGACGGAGCGGTCGGCTATTTCGAGACTGACGAGGAGAACCATCGCACCTTCGAGGTGATCTCGCGCGCATTGAAGCCGGGAGGACGCAACCTGATCCAGGTTCCCAACGCCCTCTACGCTCGCGCCCGTCTACCTCAGCGGTCCTGGATCCCGAGCGAGAACATGGTCGAACTCGTCGAGCATCGCTGGAACAAGAAAGATCGCTACATGGAAGGGGCGATGATCCCGCTGCGATTCGGCGAGGTTCTCGAGGGCTTGAAGGGGATCGAATTCCGCCAGCGCCTCTACACCGTCGACGAACTGCGGGAGATCTACTCGTCGGTCGGGATGACCGTCGAGCGATCTTTCCACGGCAACGGGCGGCCGAAGGAGCCGACCGAGGCTCAGTTCGAGATCTTCGTCAGCGCGACCAAGGACTAGGCAACCCGACCGGCGACAGGCCGCCGCTGCAGGGTCTCCCGCGAAGGGATCCCGATCACTTCGCCTTCGAAACGCTTCTGGGTGCCGTAGACGACCCAGGTGGTGTCGATCTCGCCGATGTCGAGGTCGAGCCGCAGCTCGTCTTCGTGCTCTTCGAAGTGCTCGATGTGGGTCAACCCGGAGTCGTAGCGTCCGGCAAGCAGCTCCTCGCCGACGACCGGCTTGGAGACCACGTCGACGATCTCCTCCCACTGCGAGAGGTCGACGTATCCCTTGGTCGCCGGCACGATCCCGAGCGAGCGCGGCTGCTCGACCTCCCGGCGGGTCAGCACCACCAGGTGCTTGGTCGGATAGATGAAGGTGTCGACGACGAAGACCTCCTTCCAGTAGCGCTCGGTCACTTCGTGCACTCGCGGGTGGGCGCTGCACTGAACGAGGAAGGAATCGTCCCGGCCGCGGATCATCTCCAAGCCGTCCATGAAGTCGGCAATGAACTCGATCTCGAAGTCCTCGATCCCCTGGAAGGCCATGTAGCGCTCGACCGCACGCTCGTGGCAAGTGCCAGCCGGGCCGAGCGTGATCAGCCGCAGCGGCGCGCCAAGAGTGCCTGAAGGTCCCATGGCCAAAGGTTACTTGACTGTTCAAGCCACGCTAGTTGCAGCACCAAGCGGGTACCTTGACCTGGTTGCGGGGGTACTTTAAGCTTCTCTGGCTGGCACGCCAGGGACGTGCCGACGAGCATTTACGCAAATGGGACCGGAGGGGAACACGTGAGGGCCGAGACGCGAGCGATCTGGCTTGTCTCAACTCAGCGGCCAGGTTCTCGCCAGTCTCCGTCATCACTGTCCATCCATTAGGGGAGGAAAATTGATCTCTCGAATTCACAGCAAGCTCGGCACGGCCGGCTTCATCGTGGCGATCGTGGCGCTTGTCGCTGCGCTCGGTGGCGGCGCCTACGCTGCCCAGCAGGGCCTGAACGGAAAGCAGAAGAAAGAAGTCAAGAACATCGCCAAGAATCTGGTTCCCACGGGCCCCGTCGGCCCGCAGGGCCCGGCTGGTGCGCCAGGTGCGGCCGGCGCCAAGGGCGATAAGGGCGACACGGGTGCCGAAGGCCCCGAAGGCGAAAAAGGCGAAAAAGGCGAAAAAGGCGCAACCGGCGAAGCCGGCGCTTGCAGCACCACGAAACCCTCATGCGTGTTGCCGTCTAAATCGACCCTGATCGGGCATTGGAGTGTCGCGTTGCAGGCTGCAGGATTGGGCACCAGCCCGATCTCGTTCGGCCTCGCCTACCCCGGCAGTCCGACCCTGCATTTCGTTTCTGCGAAAGAACTCGAAGAAGCGAAAGCTCCCAAAGAATGCCCCGGCAACGCCAAAGAACCGAAAGCCGACCCTGGTCACCTCTGCGTTTACGAGGAGAAACCCCAATTCGGCCCGTATAGCTACGAAAAAAGCACTACGGAAGCATTCGGCGTAAACGCCGCCGGAGTGACTTTGTTCTTCTCCGGTGAAGCGTTCGGCGTCGGAACCGGCACCTGGGCGGTCACCGCGCCTTAAGCCGCGACCAAAAGTGACCGATTTGAGGCCGCCTTCGGGCGGCCTCTTTTCGTTTCTGGCAGGAACCGCGCCCATTAGGTAGGCTCTCCTCCTTTAGTCAAGAAGTTCAAGGGGGAGGAGGAGAAGTGAAGAAGGGAGCTTTCCTGGCGGTGATGGCGGTTTTGGCGGCTGCGCTACTGGCCTTCGCGGGCTGCGGCGGAGGCGACGAGACGACGACCCTCACCAAGGCGGAATTCACGAAGCAGGCTAACGCGGGCTGCAAGGAACACTCGAAAGAACGAGAAGAACTCTTCAAAAAAGTGAGCAACGAACTCGACCCCAGCGAAGTCACCCGGGCCGATCAGGAAGATCTCATCTCGGAAGTTCTGCTGCCGCCGTTTGAAAAGGACGTCGAAAACCTGAAGAGCCTCGGCGCGCCCGAAGGCGATGAGAAGCAGGTGGAAGCAATCATCGAGGCGATGGAAAACTCGATCAAGAAGGTCGAAGCCAAGCCGCTCGTTGCCCTCCGTTCCACCAGTCAGTTCACCGAAGCAAGGGCCCTCGCTGTCAAATACGGCCTGGACGACTGCGTCAAATAGGCCGCGCGTACGGTAGGGATCACTCCTCGAACCGGCGCAGGAGCTCCTCGAAGCCGCCCGCCTGGTGTTCGATCAGGCGGGCGGCGATCTCCACTTCCCAGAAGCGGGCGCCGGCGATCCAGGCGCGGCCGAGGTAGTCCCAGGCTTGGATCGTGGCGCCGACGGTCGTGTTCAGCGCTTCGCCCAGGCGTTCCATCATGTCTTGGAACTCGCCCTGCATCTCTAGGATGACCGGCTTCGGGTCGGCCTGGCCTATTTTCGTCTCGACCATCACCGCGTGCCCGGTCCGGACGCCGAAGAACCAGGCGTCGTGGAGGTAGTTCTCGATCTCCGCCAGCTGTCGGCTGTCCAGGTCGAGGATCTCGGCACACTCTTCCGCCAGTGGCTTCAGAGCCTGCTCTTGAGCGCTTTGAACCGCGGTCGACAAGCTTTCGCTGCCCGAGGACATCGCCGCCAATCTAGACAACTGGGTTTAATCGAGTACGCCTAGTTGTACTACGCGGGTACCCGAAGCGCAACCGGGTATCTGGCGCCTTTTGCTCCGACGTCAAGCAAAGAGAAGGGCGGCCTGGAGGCCGCCCTTCTCGAATCCAGCTAGATGCTCGAGGCGAAGCCCCGAGACGCGTTCCTCAGGTGCCGGTGCAGGTGCGGATGATCCCCGCCGAGGCCTTGGTGCCATCGGAGAAGACAGCCGTGGCTTTCGCCTGCAGCTTGCCATCGGGGCATTTCGCGGTGAGGACGCCCTTCTTGTTGATCGTCAGGTTGAACGTCTTCACTGAGCCGCTGCCGCCGGCGATCTTCGGAATCGTGGCGACGGTTTTCAGCCCGTAGCGACCGTTGTGGACTTTCTTGATTTTCAGGGTGGTGACGATCGCACCCGTGACCGGCGCCGAGAAGTAGGCGTGGATGTAGAGGGTGGTCGTGCCGCCGCTGAAGCCGCCGTTGAGAACGAGCAGCTTCGAGTTGACGTCGATCGGTTTCTGTTCCGGGAACTGGACCTCGACGGTGGTCTGCCCGGTGCCGATGATCGCGCTCTTGCACGCTTTTTCGGCAGCCTTGGTGTCGCGCGACTGCAACTGCCCGGACGTGCACTTCGGCAGGCCCTTGACGTTGATGGCGCCGTTCTTGTCGGTTTCGACGATCGTTTCCTTCAGCGCCGGCGGGTGCGTGCCGTCCTTGGTCGAGATCTGACCCGAGGCGTTGAGGCTGATCGGAGCGAGCTTGTTCTTCGGCAGCTTGGTCGGCGTGAACCCGCCGTTGAAGGTGAAGACCAGGTTGCCGGCTTCGACCGTCACAGGTTTATTGCCGGCACCGGTGGCGATGCCAGCCACGCTGACGGCGATCAGAGCCGCGAGGGCCATCGTCAACATCAAGTACTTACGCATATCCCTATATCTCTCCTTTGCGGCCTGCCCGTCCAGGGGCCGATGCCGTCGGAACGCTTGATTAACTCTCCAGCGGGTCAAACTACCACCCCCGCCCTATTCGTAAACCCGCGCTTACGGCAAAAGGAGCGGATCGCCCAAGCTGCTACGAGCGGGCGTTTGCCAGGCGCAGGCGCTCGCGCTCCGCGGTCGCTGCCTCAGCGCCGAGAAACGGCAGCGTCACCCAGAACATCAGGTCCGGCAGGCGGCTGGGGAGCCTGGAGGCGGCACCGTGCAGGATCTCGCTGTAGAGCAGCTCGTTGACGCCGCCGGCGACCGCCAGGGTGGTGATGCCCGGCAGTTCCACCGAGGCATCCGAGCGCCCCGCCTCGAGGAATCCGGTGAACTGGCGCAGGGCCGAGTCGCGGCGGGCCAGGGCCTTTGGTCCCGCGGCGAGAACCTCGACGATTGCGAAGCGGGCCTCGTCGGGATGCTGTGAGAGGTGGGCGAGGAGCACTTCGAGAGCAGCGCCGACGCGCTCGGCCCAGGGCGCACCCGCACGAGACTCGAAGGCATCAGTGGATCCAGCCAGCAGGTTCTCGAGCAGGACGTCGTAGGCGGCGAGGAAGCAGTCCTCCTTGCTCTCGAAGAGCTCGTAGAAGGTCTTGCGCGAGACGCCGGCGACGCCGATCACGTCAACCACGCGCGTCTCCGGGTAGCCGCGGGCAGAGACGACTTCGATCATCGCCCGGTGGATGCGGTTGCGCTGGGACTCGGTCACCGCCTCTTTCGGGAGGCCATGCCGTCCCCGGGGCAGCCGCTCGTTCAGCTTTGCCGAGCGTCGACCGGAAACCACCTCAAGGACTGTAGAGGAGTGAGGACGACCGGTGGGCGGTTTTCTTCTAAAAGTCTGTGAGCGGCTTCGGCGGGCTCAGGAGTCGAGCCAGATCGATTGCTCGCGATCGGGTCCGACGCCGACCAGGCGGACCGGCACGCCGGCGAAATCGGCGATGAAGCCGAGGTAGTCGCGGGCCTCCTGGGGCAGGTCTGAGGCGCTGCTGCAGGCGGTGAGGTCGGCGTCGAAGCCGGGCAGCTCCTCGTACTCCGGTGTCGCCGAGTGGAGGATCGACTGGTGGTAGGGGAAGGTGTCCAGCTCCGCGCCTTCCTTGGAGCGGTAGCGCACCGCCACCCGCAACGGGCCGATGCCGCTGAGCACGTCGAGCTTGGTGATCGCCAGCGCGTCGAGGCGGTTGAGGCGGACTGCGTAGCGCAGGGCGACCAGGTCCATCCAGCCGCAGCGCCGCCGTCGCCCGGTCGTGGTCCCGAACTCGTGGCCGCGCTGCACCATCTGCTCGCCGACCTCGTCGAAGAGCTCGGTCGGGAACGGTCCGGCGCCGACCCGGGTCGCGTAGGCCTTGGCGATCCCCCAGACTTCGTCGATGTCCTTCGGCCCTACGCCGGCGCCGACGCAGGCCGCTCCGGCGATCGGGTTGGAGGAGGTGACGAAGGGATAGGTGCCGTGGTCGAGGTCGAGGAGGGTCGCCTGCGCGCCCTCGAAGATCACCGTCTCCTCACGGTCGAGGGCGTCCCAGCAGAGGCGGGCGGTGTCGGCGATGTGGGGCTCGAGGCGGTGGCCGAAGCTGACGTGTTCCTCGACCATCGCGTGCAGGTCCAGCCGTGGGTCGGGGACGCTGCCCTCGACCTCGATCGGCTTCGCTTCCTCGCCGGCCTCCTTCAGCTGCTTGCGTCGCTGTACCGAGAGCTCGCGCAGCGCCTGCTGCTTGGGCTCCAGGGCAGCGCGGATCTTCGTCCGCAGAATCTTCTCGTCGAGCAGGTCCTGGACCCGGATCCCCAGCCGCAGCGCCTTGTCGGCGTAGCAGGGGCCGATCCCGCGGCGGGTGGTGCCGATCGAGAGCTTCCCCAGCTTCGTCTCGCCGGCCGAGTCGAGCAGCACGTGGTAGGGCATGATCAGGTGCGCGTTGGCGGAGATCCGCAGGTTGTTGACGCTCACCCCCGCCCGTTTCAGGCCGTCGATCTCGCCGAGCAGCACCCGCGGGTCGACGACGACCCCGTTGCCGATCACGCAGGCCTTCTCCGAATAGAGAATCCCGGAGGGGATCAGGTGGAACTTGAACTCCTGCCCTTCGCGGACGATCGTGTGGCCGGCGTTGTTGCCGCCCTGGAAGCGCACGATCGTCGATGCGCGCTCGGCGAGCAGGTCGACGACCTTGCCCTTACCCTCATCGCCCCACTGGGCCCCGACTATGACCACTCCTGGCATACCGCGGGGATTCTGACGGTCGGGAGCGGCGGACGTGTGCCGGGTGCTAGGCGACCTGCGACATGGAGGGCGTCCGGCGGTCGTCGCCCCGGAGCTCGACCTCTTCGCAGATTTCGGTGAGCCTCGAAACGGTGCGGCTCCCGATCTGCTCTTCCAGTTCCATGTGCCCGAGGTTGGTCGTGATCAAGACGGACTTCTGACTCTCGTAGCGCTCGTTGATGAGCGCATAGAGCTGCTCGAGCACCCAGTCGGAGCGTTTCTCGGCGCCGAGGTCGTCGATGTGGAGCAGGTCGACCGAGGTCAGGCGCTCGAAGAACGAGAGGTAGGAGTCGCCCCCTGGCTCTGAGTCGTAGGTGCGACGGATTCGTGCCAGCAGTTTCGGCAGCGAATAGATCGCGACGGTCTTTCCCGATTCCAGCGCTGCCTTGGAGATCAGCATCGCCAGCGTCGTCTTACCGGTGCCGGTACCGCCGAAGATCCAAAGGCCGCGCCCGCCGGAGAGATTTGCGTCGATCTCGTCGGCGAATTGACGCACCTGTGACAACGCCAGCTTCTTCTCCAGGTCCCTTGCCATGTCGGAGACCGGCGGGCGGTCGAAAGAGACGCCGCGATAGCGCGGGGGAATCACTGACGAGATTCCCCGGCTGCGGCCGCGGTTGAGGCGCTCGGTCCGGCAATCGCAGGGGCGAGCGACGTCTTCGGGGCCGAGGATCCAGCCGGAGCCGTCGCAGACGCCGAGCGGGCAGGCCTGTTCGCGGAAGGGCTCTGAGCGGGCGATCGCGGGCATCAGAAGTCAGGCCCCGCTGCCGCCGCGTCCTCGTAAGGCGGGGGTTCGCCGGCCGGCTGCTCGATCGGCGGCTCCTGGTGGGCCTGGTCGGCGAATTTGGGATAGCGGTCGAGGAAGACCAGTTTCCTGGTCCCGATCGGGCCGTTCCTATGCTTGGCGATGATCAGGTCGGCAAGGCCGTCGGGCTCCTCGTCGGGGTCGCGGTAGTAGTCCTCGCGGAAGAGGAAGGCGACGACGTCGGCATCCTGCTCGATCTGGCCGGACTCGCGCAGGTCGGAGAGCTGCGGCTTCGGCGGCGTCCGCTGCTCCGGCGCGCGTGAGAGCTGTGAGATCGCCACCACCGGCACCTCCAGCTCGCGAGCGAGGATCTTCAGCCCGCGACTGATCTGGCCGACCTGCTCCACCCGGTTGGCGCGGTGGTCGTCGGAGCGCATCAGCTGGATGTAGTCGAGGATGATCAGCCCGAGGCCGCCGCGCTCCTGTTCCTGGGCGTGCAGTCGCCGCGCCTTCGCCCGCAGGTCGAGGATCCCGAGGTCGGAGGAGTCGTCGAACCACAGCGGCGCCTCTTCCAGCTCGTTGCAGGCGCGCAGCACCTTCGGCCAGTCGCGTTTGGAGACCTGCCCCTTGCGCAGCTTGTCGCCGGAGATCCGCGCCCGGCAGGCGATGAACCGCTGCGCCAGCTCGACCTCGGACATCTCGAGCGAGAAGAAGGCGACCGCCTGCTGCTTCTTGACCGCGACGTTTTCGGCGATGTTGGCGACTAGCGCGCTCTTGCCCATCGCCGGCCGCGCCGCGACGATGATCAGGTTGCCGGGCTGGAAGCCGCCGGTGATCGCGTCGACGTCGCGGAACCCCGAGGGGGTGCCGGTCATTTCGGTCTCGCCGGTCGAGAGCTTCTCCAGGCGGTCGACCTCGTCGTGGAGGATCTCGCCGAGCAGTTTGAAGTCGCTCGCCTGCTCTTTGTGGGCGACCTCGAAGAGCAGTTTCTCGGCCCGCTCGGAAAGCTCGCGTGGCTCGCCGTCGCGCTCGTTGACCCAGCCTTGGATCTCCTGGCCGGCGCCGAGCAGCCGCCGCAGCAACGAGTTCTGCTGGACGATCTCGGCGTAGTGCTTGGCGTTGGCCGCGGCGGGGACCTTTGCCGCCAGCTCGGAGACGTAGTGACGACCGCCGGCCTCCTCGATCTGGTTGCGCTGGGTCAGCGCCTCGCTGACGCTGAGCTCGTCGACCGGATTCGAGACCGCGTAGAGGTCGTGGATCGCGTCGAAGATCCGGCGGTGCTTGTCGAGGTAGAAGTCGGCGGCGTTCAGCTTCACCTCGTCGATCACCCGCGTCAGCGTCGACTCGGAAACCAGCATCGCGCCCAGCACCGACTCCTCGGCCTCGATGTTCTGGGGTGGGACGTGGGTGGTGGGCGGCTGCGGCATCGGTCTCAGTAAAGGCGGCCCGGCGGCGGAACCGGAGCGGCTGCAAGGGGCCTGTCAAGCAAACCAGAGGCGGCCAGCGGCAGTGGGCGCCTACCGTGCAAAGGCCGTCAAAAAGAATTCACACTTCCGTGAGCTTTATGCGGCAGTTCCGAAGGAGAGCTGGTGGTGCTGGGCAGGAGGGATCAGGCCCTCCTGCTCTTGGCGGAGCTCACCGCGGCGGAGCATCCGCAGGGTGAGGATGGCGATGCTGAGGATCGCGGTGGCTCCGAGGCTGAGCTGGATGCTGAGCAGGCCTTCGCGGGTCCAGTAGACGTCGCGCAGGTCGAGGAGGAGGGCCGCCTCGTCGAAGGTGAGGCCGAAGCCCGCGCCCATCGGGATCGCCAGCTTCTGCTCGAGCTGGTCGTCGTCGGTGAGCAGGGCGGCGGTGCCGGAGCCGAAGGCGAGCACGATCCCGGGGACGAAGTGGTGGATGTGCCGGCCGCCGATGTGGACGTTGCGGAAGGGGCCGCGGCCGTCGCGGATCGCCCAGGTCGAGATCCGCACCGTCGCGAAGGAGCCGAGGAAGCCCGCAAGGAGGTTGAAGAGGACGGTTTCGTAGCGGGGCGCCTCGACGTAGCCGCGGACTGCGACGCCGACGGTGTCGGCTGCCGCCGCGGGCGCCGATTCCAGCAACGCTTCGGGATCGCTCGCCTCGCTCGCCCGGCGGGCGAACATGCGGCTGAACTGGCCGGCGATTACCGCGCCGGCGGCGCCGAGGGCCACGGTGGCGAGACCGACCGTCGCCCGCTCGGAGCGAACCCAGCCGGACCTGCGGCGACGCTGAAGGACTACTTCTCCTCGCTGATGATCGTCTTGACCGAGGCGGCGGTGCCGTCTTTGAGCTCGATCTCGACCATGAAGGTGCCGATTTCGCGCAGCGGCTGATCGAGCTTGATCTGGTTTTTGTCGACCCGCAGGTCGCGCGCCTCGCGCAGGGCGTCGGCAATCTCTTTCTGGCCGACCGAGCCGAACAGCTTGCCGTCCTCGCCGGCCCGCTGGTGGATCGTCAGCACGGTCTTGCCGAGCAGGCCGGCGGCCTCCGCTTCGCGCTCGGCACGTGCTTTCGCCGCCCGCTCAGCCGCCTCCATCCGCCGTTTCGCTTCCTCCAGCGCCCCGGCGGTCGCCGGCTGGGCCAGCTTGCGCGGGATCAGGTAGTTGCGCAGGTAACCGGGGGCGACGTCGACGACGTGGCCGCGCTCGCCGAGCGAATCGACGTCCTGCAGCAGGATCGCCTGCGCCATCAGCGCTCTCCGACGTAGGGAAGCAGGGCGATTTCGCGCGCCCGCTTCACCGCCACCGAGAGCTGACGCTGGTGGCGGCGGGAAAGTCCGGTGACCCGGCGCCCGCGCGTCTTCCCCTTGTCGGAGAGGAAGCGGCGCAGCAGGTTCAGGTCCTTGTAGTCGACGACCTCGGAGTTGACCCGCGTGTATTTGCGGGGACGGGCGCGGTCGGCACCTCGCCGACCGCCGCCACGGCGACCTCCGGGTCGCGATGAAGTCTCGGTTGCTCTAGCCATCGGCGGCGCATGGTACAGGGCGCCGCATCGCGGCGCCCTGTAGACGTCTGACTAGAAAGGAATGTCGTCCTCGGAGGCCGACCCAGCACCAGCCGGGGCGCCGCCGAAGTCGGACATGTCGGCAGGCACGTCGCTCTGCGGGGGAGCGAAGCCACCACCGCCGCCGTTGTCGTTGCCACCACCACCGCCGTCGCGGGAGCCGAGGAACTGGACGGTGTTGGCGACGATCTGCACCGCCTGCCGTTTGCCGCTGCCGTCTTTGGCCTCCCACTCGCGCCAGTCGAGGCGGCCTTCGACTGCGACCGGGCGGCCCTTGGAGAGGTACTGGGCACAGTTCTCGCCCTGCGCACCCCAGACGGTGACGTTGAAGTAGTTGGCCTTATCGACCCAGTTGCCGCTCTGGTCTTTGCGGCGGCTGTTGACAGCGACCCGCAACTCGCACACAGCGGTGCCGCTCCCGAGATGCCGCAGTTCCGGATCCTGGGTCAGGTTCCCGGTGATGACCACGACGTTGACGTTGGACGCTGCCAATTGAACTCACTCCTCTGGATTCGCTTGTCGGATTCCAGTCTAAGGAGGAGCCCGGCTCTACTCTCCCCCCTGGCGTGGGGGTTTCCGCAAACAGCGAGGGGCGCTGCTGGAGCAGCTACTCGTCGTCGCTGTCGGCGGGAGCGTCGTCGCGCTCCTCGCGGGCTCCCGTCGCGGCGCGCTCGCGCGGCCCGGGGGCGGCGGTCGCCGTCGGCGGCACGATCACCGGTGCGGCGGGATCGACTTTGAAGATCCGGAAGCGCAGCACGCCGTCGGCGATCTTCAGGTTGTGGTCGAGCGAGTCGAGCAGGTCGCTCGGGGCCTCGAACCGCATCCAGCGGTAGTCGGCCTCGGTGCGGTGGTTGATCTCGTAGGCCATCTTCCGCAGGCCCCAGGAGTTCTCGTGCTTGAGGCTGCCTTTGGCCTCGATCTGCCCACGCGCATCCTGCGCCAAGGCGTCGCGCGCCGGGGCGTCAAGTTGGGGGTCCAGCATCAGGACCAGCTCGTATTCGCGTGGTGCTGCCAAAACGGCGAAGGACTATAGCGGCGAGGTGCCCCTAGCGCGGAGCGAACTCCTCAGAGCCGTCGCTGGGAGGAGCGGGTGGAGGCGGGGATGGAGCGGGGGCAGGGGCCGGCGGTTCGTACGTCACGGGTTCCGGCGACGGCAACGGTGCGGGCGATGGGTCGGTCGGGTGGGAAGGGTGCGTGACCGGACGGTCCTCTTTTCTCTGATGCAGCAGTGGCCGTTTCTTCTTGACGGAGACAGGACCCGCCGGCCGCGGCGCCCGCTCAAGAGGTTCAGGCTCCGAGAACTCCCGCGGCAAACCCACGTCTGCTTCGAGCGGCGGCGGCTGCGGCGGGCGCAGGAGCCCCGGCAGCAGCTGCAGGACCAGCAGCGTGACGGCAAGGACCGCCGCGCCTTTGGCGACCCCCGTCCATCTGACTCGCACCGCGCGCACCCCTGCCTAAGGCGTGGCGGCGCCCAACTCTCCCCCTCGGCCTCAGGCGGTGGCGGAACGAGCGGCTTCGATGTCCTTCAGCTGGTCGTCGACCCAGTCGCCCGGGTTGCGGGAGAAGATGATCTCCCGCAGGCCCTCGGCCCACTCCTTCTTCTGCGCGGGATCCAGGGTCAGCGCGCGGTAGATCGCATCCGCCTGCTCCTGGATGTCGAAGGGGTTGACCGAGATCACGTAGTCGAACAGCTCGTGGTGGGAGCCGGTGTTCTCCGAGAGCATCAGCACCCCGTCGCGGGTGTTGACCGCCGGCGCCTCCTTGGCGACCAGGTTCATCCCGTCGAACAGCGAGTTGACCATCAGCAGGTCGAAGTGCTTGTAGCGGGCGACCGCGTCGTAGAAGTTCTCGTAGATCTTCAGGTCGATCGGCATCCAGTCGGTGGTCCCGTGGCGGTGGTTGACGACCGCGACCAGCGCCTCGATCCGCTCCAGGTACTCGGCGTACTCGGGCACGTCCTGGCGCGAGGGCTGCAGGTGGGCGATGAAGGTCACCTTTTCGCGGAACTCGGGGTGCTGGGTGAGGAAGGTGTCGAAGGCGGTGAAGCCGCGCAGCACGTTCTTCGAGAGGTCGGCGCGGTCGACCCGGATGATCAGATGCTGACGGCGGCGCTCGAGCACCTCGCGCTCGGCCTCGGCCACCTCGGGCGAGGCGGCCGCGCGCTGCAGCCGCTGTGCGTCTATCCCCAGCGGGTAGGCGCGGGCGATCGTCTTGCCGCCCGCGTGGCGCACCTCGGCGGCCTCGTAGTCGACGTCGACGTCGTCGAGCAGTTCGTCGCAGCAGCGGAGGAAGTTGATGCAGTAGGCGTGGGTGTGGAAGCCGATGATGTCGTTGGCCAGCATCCCTTCGTAGACCGCGTCGCGGACCCGGTTCGGGAGGATCCGCCAGCTGTCCGGCTGCGACCAGGGGATGTGGACGAAGTGGTGGAGGAAGGCGTCGGGGCGCTCGGCCTTGATCATCCCCGGGGCCGTGTAGAGGTGGTAGTCGTGCAGCATCACCAGCGGGCTCTCCTGGCCGGTGATCTCGGCCAGCACCGCCTGGGCGATGTCGCGGTTGACCGCCTGGTATCCGTAGTCCCAGGCGTCGATCTCCTGCTGGCGGATGTCCGGCGCGTTGGAGATGTCCCAGAGGTAGTGCTGGATGAACCAGAGGATCGGGTTGGCGATCACGTTGTAGAAGCGGTCATAGGCCTCCGGGTCGCTGCCGACCAGGCAGACGCGGTAGTCGATCCCGTCCAGCTTCTGCTCGATCGGCCCGCCGGCCTCGTTCGAGACGGCGACGTCCTCGTCGGTCATCGCCGAGGCGATCCAGAGCGCGTCGCGGTGGGAGACGAGGCCCGAGAGCGCGGTCACCAGGCCACCGCCGCCCCGCCGGACCGTCCGCTCCCCGTTCTCGTCGCGCTCGAACTGGAGCGGCCCCCGGTTCGAGACGATGATCAGCGGCGAAGAGCTCACGCCGCAGAGACTAGATGACCCCCGAAAGCTGGCCGCTCAGCCGTCGAGATCGCCGAACAGCTTGAGCCAGTCGCGCAGCAGGCGCGGGGTGAGGAAATGCTCGCGGGCGTGCTCCTTGCCCTGGCGGCCGAGCTTCTTGCCCAGCTCCGGGTCCTCGAGGATCTCGAGGCAGCGCTCGGCGCACTGCGCGGGAGAGTCGACGAGGAAGCCGCTGACCCCGTCCTCGATCTGCAGCGGGATGCCGCCGACGTTGCCGGCCACCGTCGGCCGCCCCTTCCAGAGCGCCTCGGTGACGGTCAGGCCGAAGCCCTCGCGGATCGACTTCTGCAGGCAGATGTCCGACTGCGACTGGAAAGCGTTGACCTCGATCGCGCCGACGTTGTTGAGGTTGCTGAGGATTTTGATGTCCTCGTCGCCGTCGGCGTATTCGAAGGTCTTCTGGAAGTACTCCATCCCCTCAGGGTCGTCGGTGGCCATCGAGCCGACCATCGCCAGCTGCGCCTCCGGCACCTTCTCGGTCACCTGGCGGTAGGCGTCGATCACGCCGATCGGGTCCTTCCACGGGTCGAAGCGGGAGACCTGGGTGATCAGCGGCCGGTCGACGTCGATCCCGAACTGGCGGCAGACGAAGGCGGCGTCCTCGGGCGAGAAGGCCATGTTCTTCGGCGAGAGGGGGTCGATCGCCGGCGGGCAGATCCGCACGTCCTCGCGGTGCGCGCCCATCCCGTTCGGGACGTAGTCGTCGAGGTGCCAGACGCTCGCGTCGTACTCTTCGATCATCGGCAGCAGGCGCGCGATCGGCGCCGGGTTCGGGGTCGAGAGGTCGATGTGGCAGCGCCAGACCCAGTGCTTGCCCTTCTCCTTGGCGCCGCGCAGCAGGCCGATCGGCTGCGGGTCGTGGACGATGATCACGTCCCACTCGCCCTGCAGGCCCTCGGCGTTGATCGCGTTGATCTCGTCGAAGACCTCCCACTGCTCGTCGCTGAGCGACTCCTCGGCGCCCTGCAGCGAGTTGTGCAGGAGCTTGGTCGCGTTGAAGAACTCTTCCTTGCCGAAGATCACGTGCCAGTGGGCGTCGACGCCGACGTCCCGCATCAGCGGCACCAGCGTGTAGAGGATCTCCGAGACTCCGCCGCCAAAAGCGGTGGCGCTGACGTGCAGCACCCGCTTGCCTTTGAGGGGCTCAGCGAGCTGACGGATCTGCTCCGTCAGCTCCTTGCCGACGATGTGGGTGTAGTCGGTGAGGGTCTTGTGGCCGAGGGCGACTTCCTGAAGCAAGCCAGGAGTTCTACACCGATGGGCGGCGCGATGGCGTCCCGCGGTGTTCGCGGCTCAGCTGGAGGGCCCGTCCGGGCGCTTGCCGAGCGTCAACTCGATCTCCTTGCGCCGGTTGTCGCGGAGCACCGTAACCGGCACCGTGTCGCCCGGTTGATGGTTGGCAACCACCTTCGCCAGGTCGTCGGGGCCGATGATCTTCTGCCCGTCGACGTCGAGGATCACGTCGCCTCCCACTCGATAGCGACCGGCCTGGAAGGTGAGTTTCTCGTCGCCTCCCTCGATCCCGGCTTTCTCGGCCGGCCCGCCGGAGACGACTTCGGAGACGAGCCCGCCGAAGTCGGTGTCGAGCCCGAGCTTGCGGGCGAGCTGCGGGTAGAGCGGCTGGCTGGAGACGCCGATGTAGGCGTATTCGGCGTCGCCGTCCTCGCGCAGCTGGGCAATCGAGCGTTTGATCGCGGAGATCGGCACCGCGAAGCCGACTCCGTCGTTGGAGCCGGAGCTGCTCTCGATCTGTTGGTTGATCCCGACCACTCGGGCGCCGGCGTCGAGCAGCGGCCCTCCCGAGTTGCCGGGGTTGATCGAGGCGTCGGTCTGGATCGCGCCGGCGATCTCGAACTGGGTCAGCGATTTGACCGAGCGGTCGGTGGCCGAGACGACCCCGACGGAGAGCGACTGCTGCTCGCCGAACGGGCTGCC
>Ga0164305_10000426_pt1 | contig 15841 bp, 12 predicted proteins | sample Whisoiple_237_MG_FD_110215 | JGI IMG/M metagenome (GOLD analysis project Ga0164305, IMG submission 110215) | Soil microbial communities amended with pyrogenic organic matter from upstate New York, USA - Whitman soil sample_237_MG | ecosystem: Environmental > Terrestrial > Soil > Agricultural...
ACTGCTACGCGGTGCTCGGGCTGGTGCACGCGCTGTGGGTGCCGATCCCGAGCGAGTTCGACGACTACATTGCGCGGCCGAAGCCGAACGGTTACCGCTCGCTGCACACCGCGGTGGTCGGGCCGGATGGCAAGACCCTGGAAGTCCAGATCCGCACACGCGACATGCATGCGCAGGCGGAGCTCGGCGTGGCCGCGCATTGGCGCTACAAGGAAGGCAGCGCGGCCGGAGGCGCGGCGATGGACAAGCGCATCGCATGGATGCGCAACATGCTGGAGCAGGCCGCCGACGCCGCGAAGGACGGCGAGGCCTCGCCGCTGCAGGGCATGGATGCGGACCTCGCGGAGGAGCGCGTGTACGCGCTCACGCCGAACGGAGACGTGGTCGACCTGCCGCAGGGCGGCACCGTGCTCGACTTCGCCTACCAGGTCCACACCATGGTCGGGCATCGTTGCCGCGGGGCGAAGGTGGATGGCCGCATCGTTCCGCTCAGCACCCAGTTGCACAGTGGCCAGCGCGTCGAAATCCTCACCGGCAAGACCGCGGAGCCGCGCCGCGACTGGCTGCAGGCGGGCTCCGGTTTCCTCGCCAGCAGCCGCTCCCGCGACAAGGTGCGCGCGTGGTTCAACAAGCTCGACCGCTCGCGCAACCTGCAAGCCGGCCGGGAATTGCTGGATCGCGACCTGCGTCGGATGGGACTGCTGCACGCCGACCTGCAGCCGGTACTGGCGAAGTTCAACGCGGCGACGATCGACGAACTGCTGGTGCTGGTGGCCCTGGGCGATGTCGGCCCCAACCAGGTCGGGCGCGCCTTGCTCGAGCTCGAGCGCGCCGCGCAGGAAGCGGCGGCGCCTTCGACGTCAACATCGATCGTGGCACCGAAATCATCCACGCCGGCCACGAGTGCGAGCACCGTGACCGTGCAGGGTGTCGACAACCTGCTGGCGCAGGTCGCACGCTGCTGCCAGCCGCTGCCGGGGGAGCCGATCATCGGGTACCTGACCCGCGCGCGCGGGGTCAGCGTGCATCGCCCGGACTGCGCCGCGTTCCTGCGGCTGGCGGGGATCCAGCCGGCGCGCGTGCTGCCGGTCGAGTGGGGTATGCAGCGTGGCGGGCAGCAAGTCGCGATCCGGATCGAAGGCATCGACCGCAAGTGGTTGCTGAAGGACATCACCACGCTGGTCGCCCAGCTCGGCCTGCACGTGGCCAGCCTGCACGCCGAGCAGGTGCGCGGCGGCCACGGCCAGGTGCGTGTGCAACTGCAGGCGCGGGTGCCCGATTTCGGCCAGTTGGGACTGTTGCTGGCGCGGCTCGAATCCTTGCCCGGCATCGAATCCGCGCGACGCGCATGAAGCGCTTCGCCTCCGTGCCAGCGAGGCGCGAGGCGTGGCATGCACGCTGGAGCAGGCTGCACCGCGCCTGGCGCATCGCGATGCTGTCCGTCTGCGTGGTGCTGCTGCTCGCGTCCCTCGCAGCCGTGCTGTTCCGCCAGCGTATCGGCGGCTGGATCCTGCCCGATCCGCGTGCAGGGGAATTGCGCACGCAAGCCGGGTTGGCGCTCGCCGCTGGCCGCTTGTCGGTGGCGGATGGCAGCGGCGCGCGCGAACTCTACGAAGCCGCGCTGGCGCTGCAGCCCGACCAGGTGGAAGCACGCGAGGGGCTGTCGCGGGTGGCATTGGCTGCGCTGGCGCAGGCGGAGGCGCATGCACGCGCAGGCCGCGCGGCGCAGGCGCGGATCGCACTGCGGCTGGCGCGCGAGCTGGACGCGCCGAAAGCCGGCATCGATGCGGCCGAAGCCCTGTTGCGCATGGACGATGCCGCGCAGGCCGGCATCGGTGCGTTGCTGGCCGCGGCGGAATCCGCGCATGCGGCTGGACGGTTGCAGGACGGTGTCGATGCGGCCTTGCCGCTGTACCAGCGCGTGCTTGCCCTGCAGCCGCGCAACCAGCGTGCGGTCGAAGGCCGTGAAGACGCGCTGTCGGATTTGCTGCAGCCGGTGGCAGGCCTGCTCGCGCGCGGCGACCTCGCCGACGCGGCGGCGCGGGTGCAGGCGGCGGAGCGATTCGATCCGGGCCACGTCGATCTGCCCGAGTCGCGCGCAGGGCTCGCGCGGGCACTGGAGCAGCGCGCCGCGCGCATTCGCCAGTCGCTGGCCGGCAAGCAGCACGTGCGCGCCGCCGAAGCCTGCGCTGCGCTGAGAGACATCCAGCCGTCGGTGGCGCCCGGCGAATGCAGCGGCGCGGTGGTCGAAGCCCTGCTGGGTGATGCGGCCACCGCGACCGCGGATTTCCATTTCGAGGACGCGACACGCCTGCTCACGCTGGTGGAACGGCTGGATGGCGATCCCGTGCGCGTGGAAGCCGCCCTTCGCCACCTGCAGGTCGCACGCGCGGATGCTGCGCACTTGCCGCGGCTGGCGACGTCGAAGCGGGCGAAGGCGAAGGTGCGCGGCCTGCTCGCGCAGGCGGAAAAAGCGCGTGCCCGAGGCGACTGGCTGACGCCGCCCGGTGAGAGTGCGTGGGATCGCCTGCGCGAGGCGCGCGCGCTGGCGCCGGCCGACCCGGCGGTACAGCGGGCGCTGCAAGGCATGCTCCCGGCGGCACGCGACTGCAACGCAGCGGCGCTCCGCGACAACGACCTCGGGCTCGCCCAGGTCTGCCTGGAGGCATGGCGGCAGTTGGCGCCGGGCGATCTTGCGTCCGCGGCCGCGCAGCGGCGACTGGCCGAACGCTGGCTGGCGATCGCAGACGAACGTTTGGGTGCCGGCGAGGTCGAGGCGGCTGCGCGCGCACTTGCGCGCGCGCGCGCGCTGGATGCCGCAGTTCCCGGCCTGCAGGCCTTGCAGCAGCGACTGGAGCGGGCCGGGTCCGGCGTCGACTGACGCCGCGCGAGGTCAGTCGAAGAACAGCTCGCGGACCACGGCGCGCGCTGCGTCCAGCGAGAAATGCCGGGCCACGTTAACGCGCCCGTTGGTGGACAAGTGCGTCCACAACCCTTCGTCGTCGTGCAGGCGCAGCACCGCGCCGGCGAAGGCGGCGGCATCGTCGGCGACCAGCACGTCCTCGCCAGCGCGCAGGTGCATGCCCTCGACCGCAGCGGTCGTTGCCACGACCGGCAGGCCATGCGCCATCGCCTGGTTGACCTTGCCTTTCACGCCGGCGCCGTAGCGCAACGGCGCGATCGATACGCGACTGCCATCGATCAGCGGCTGCAGGTCTGGCACGTGGCCGTGGATGCGCACCCCGGGGCTGTCGGCGAGGCGCGCGATCTCGTTCGGTACATCGCCGCCGACACAATGGAATTCGATCTCGGGCCGGGTTGCGCGAATGCGCGGGAACACGTCGCGCACGAACCACAGCACCGCATCGACATTCGGCGGATGGCGGAAGCCGCCGACGAACAACAGGCCGTCGCGCTGCGCCCATGCCGGGCCTGGCGGCGCCTCGCGATGCAGGTTGGACAGCACGCGCACATGCGCGCCGGGTGCGTCGATGGCCAGCAGCGCACGTTCGACGTCGCTGACGACCAGCGCCGCGTCGGCCCCATTGACCAGGGCGAGTTCGAGTTCGCGGGTGCGCATGGCGGCGCGCAACGCGCCGGCATCCCCCTCCAGTTCCGCCGCGCGGCGCTCGCGCAGGTAATGCAGGTCGACCGTATCGAACAGCACGCGCGCGCTTGCCGCGTATCGCCGCAGCAACGGCAGCATTTCGCCTGCGACGTAATGGCGGCTCACCAGCACCACGTCGAAGCGCGGGCCGTGCTCGCGCAGCCATGCCGGGAAGCGGGCGGCATGCGGGGCATGCCAGCACTCCACGCCGATCCGCTGCAATGCCGCGGTGTAACCGTCCTCCGCGGTGCGATTGGCCGGCATGAACACGACATGCGCGCCTTCCTCCATCAACAGCCGCATCAGGTTCACCAGCCGCAACGAGCCCGAGTCTCGATCCGGTTGCGGGGTGAGCGCGTCGATGACCAGCACCTGCCGTTGCCCGCGATGCAGCAGGGCAGGCGTGGGCACGCTGCCGGCGGGCAACTGCGATGCCAGCGCATCGCGCCATTTCGCGGCGAACACCGCCTGGTTGCGCACCTGCGCAGACTTCGGGCCTGCGTTGATGTCGGTGCCCGAGGTCGTGCCCTCGTCGTGCACGACCACGCTGGCCGGCTGCACCAGCACCCGCAGGCCGGCGGCGCGCACGGCGAAGGCGAGGTCGGTATCTTCGTAGTAGGCCGGCGCGTAGCGCGTGTCGAAACCGCCGAGTCGGTCGAACAGCATCCGCGGGATCGCGATCGCCGCGCCACTGACGTAGTCGGCGTCGCGCAGGTAGGCGTAGCGGCAGTCGTCGGGATCATCGAAGCGCCCGTAGTTCCAGCCGCTGCCATCAGCGAATACCACGCCTCCGGCCTCCTGCAGGCGACCATCCGGATACAGCAGCTTCGCGCCGACCAGGCCGGCGTCGGGCTGCGCGTCGAAGGTGTCGAGCAGGGCATCCAGCCAGCCCGGCTGCGGCACCGTGTCATTGTTGAGGAAGACCAGCACGTCGCCAAGCGCAAGCGCCGCGCCGTCGTTGCAGGCGGCGATGAAGCCGCCGTTGGCGGCGCGCGCATGCACCCGGATGCCGTCGATGCTCCGCAGGTTCGCCAGCGAATCGTCGGGGGAGGCGTCATCGACCACGATCACCTCGAACGCGGCCACCGGCGGGTGCGCGGCGATCGCCCGGAGGCAGGCGAGGGTGTGCGGGAACGCACCGAACACCGGGATCACGATGCTGGCCCGGGGGAGCGAAGACGCTGGCAGCGCGAACGGCGCAAATGGCGTGGCCGGCGGCATGTACAGCGACCGCTTGGGAATCGCGGTGCGGTGGAAATGCCGCAGCAGCCGCGCCCAACTGGCGGCCAGTCCGCGCGTGCGCAGGCTGCCCCAGCCGCGCCGCCACAGGCCCAGCGCGCGCGAAACCCAGAAGCGCGCTTCGGCGGGGACGGGCATGCGGCGGAACTCCGGCTGAAGAACGGGGCATTGGCCGACGGCGCGCCGCGCAACCCCTGCGCTAGACTCGCCGCAACCTCAGTCGGCATTGTCGCATCCCGCGAAACCGCCGCCAGCCAAGCCGCCCATGCCCCGCATCGAAGACGAAGACGACCTGCACGACGACGATGCGGACAGCGGCGATTCCGAAGGCCCCGGCTGGCGCAACCGGCTGCTGACCTGGGGGCTTGCCGCAGCGGCGCTGCTGCTGGGCTTCCTCGTCCCGTACATGCTCTATCTCAACCACCAGGTCGGCGAGCGCTTCGGCAAGCTGCGCTGGCAGGTGCCGACTCGCGTGTATGCACGGCCGCTGGTGCTGCGCACCGGGCTGGCGATGGACGCGCAGACGCTCAAGACCGAACTCGACGCTGCGTCCTATCGCGACGGCGACGGCAAGCGCGCCGGCACCTACGATCGCAATGGCGCGCGCTGGCGGATTTCAAGCCGCGGCTATGACGATGTGGACGGCCGGGTCGAGGCGGCGATCCTGGAAGTGACCCTGTCCGGCGGCGACGTGGCCGCGATCCGCGATGTCGGCGGCAAGCGCGCCCTTCGCAGCGCACGACTGGATCCGGCGCGCATCGCCACCCTCTACGGCCAGCAGCAGGAAGAACGACGGCTGGTGCGGATGGATGAAGTCCCGGAGCTTCTCGTGACCGGCCTGCAGGCGGTCGAGGACCGCGACTTCAACCATCACATGGGCATCGACGTCGGCGGCATGCTGCGTGCGGCCTTCGTCACCGTGAAGTCCGGCGGCGACACCAAGCAGGGCGCGAGCACCCTGACCCAGCAACTGGCGCGAAGCGGCCTGCTCGGCATCGGCAAGGAGCAGACGGTTCGCCGCAAGGTCAAGGAAATCCTGTTTGCCCTGCTGCTGGAGGCGCGTTACGACAAGCGCACCATCCTCGAGGCGTATTTCAACCAGGTCGACCTCGGCCAGCGCGGCGCGCAGTCGATCCGCGGCGTCGCCGCCGCCTCCGAGTTCTGGTTCGGCAAGGAACTGGAGGACCTGTCCACCGAGCAGATCGCGTTGATGATCGGCCTGGTCAAGGGGCCGTCCTGGTACAACCCGCGGCGCAATCCCGAGCGCGCCACCGAGCGGCGCAACTTCGTGCTCGGCGAAATGCGCGAGACCGGCCTGATCGACGACAAGGAATACCAGCGCGCCGTCAAGGCGCCGCTGGGCGTGACCGCCAGCGCCGGCAGCATCGCCGCCAACCGCTTCCCGGCCTATGTCGACCTGGTGCGCAAGCAACTGGCGCGCGACTACCCGGCCGACAAGCTCTCCGGGGCGGGCCTGTCGGTGATGAGCGGCATGTCGCCGGCGGCGCAGGGTTATGCCGAGGGCGCGGTGGCGCGCACGCTGAAATCGTTGTCGACCAAGGGACGCCCCACGCTGCAGGCCGGGGTGGTGATGACCGACGTCCATAACGGCGACGTGGTCGCGGTGGTGGGTGCCCGTGAGTTCACCGAGCAGGGCTTCAACCGCGCGGTCGACGCCAAGCGTCCAGTCGGCTCGTTGCTCAAGCCCTTCGTCTACCTGCTGGCCCTGGCACAGCCGGACAAGTGGTCGCTGGCGAGCACCATCAGCGACGCTCCGGTCACCGTCAGCCTCGGCCGCTCCCGCAACTGGAAGCCGGGCAATTCCGACGGTCGCAGCCATGGCACGGTGCGCCTGCTGGACGCGCTGGCGCAGAGCTACAACCAGGCCACGGTCCGCCTGGGCATGGATGTGCAGCCGCAACGGCTGGCGGAATTGACCCGTACCCTCGCCGGCATCGAATCCACGGGCCAGCCGTCGTTGATCCTGGGCGCGGTCGACCAGAGTCCGTACGCGATGGCGCAGCTGTACCAGTTCCTTGCCTCCGGCGGCGAGATCCAGCCGCTGCACGCGGTCCGCGGCGTGCTCGATCCGCAGGGGCGGGCGATCAAGCGGTACGACAGTGCGGCGCCACCGGCGCAGAAGGGCGACGCAGTCGCCGCGCGCCTGGTCGGGGTGGCCCTGCAATATGCGGTGAGCTCCGGCACCGGCCGGCCGCTGGTGCGCGACGGGCTCGGCCGGCTGGCAGCTGCCGGCAAGACCGGTACCAGCAACGATGGCCGCGACAGCTGGTTCGCCGGCTATACGGGCGATCACCTGGCGGTGGTCTGGGTCGGCAATGACCAGAACAAGGAAACCGGCCTGTATGGCGCCACCGGCGGCATGCGGGTGTGGTCGGACGTCTTCGCGCGCCTGCCCAGCGCGCCACTGAAGCTGCTCGACGAAGGCCTGGACTGGCGCTGGGTCGAAGGCGGCCACAGCACCGATGCGGGCTGCCCGGGTGCACGTCGCTTCGCCTTTGTTGCCGGCTACGCGCCCGGCTACCAGGCCTGCGTCTATGCGGCACCGCAGGCCGTGGACGAATTCGGCAATCCGATTTCGTCGGATGGCATCGAAGGGGCACTCGAACGCGCGGGGCAGGCAATCCGCGGCTGGTTTGGTGGCGACGATCCGGCCAGGCAGGTGCCCGTTCCGGCGGATGCGCCTCCCGCCGCGCCGGCGCCGCAGCCCTGATCCCCGGGACATTGCGATGTCGCGCCTGAGCCAGGCGGTCGGCGAGGCGTTGGGCGACGCTGCACCGCTGGCGCAACGCATCCCCGGCTTCGTCGTGCGGCCTGCGCAGCAGCGCCTGGCGATGGCGGTGGCCGAGGCATTCGAGCAGCGCGGCGTGCTGCTGGCCGAAGCCGGCACCGGCACCGGCAAGACCTTCGCCTACCTGGTGCCCGCATTGTTGTCGGGCATGAAGACGATCATCAGCACCGGTACCCGCGCGTTGCAGGACCAGCTCTACCTGCGCGACTTGCCGCGCGTGCGCGATGCCCTCGGGACTGGGCTCAAGACCGCGTTGCTGAAGGGCCGGTCGAATTACCTGTGCCGGCACCGGATGGAGCTGGCCAAGGGCGACCCGCAGCTGTTCAAGGGAGGGTTCTCGTCGCGCGAGCAGGTCTCGCAGTTCCAGCGCGTGGTGGCGTGGAGTGGGCGCACCCGGATGGGCGACCTGGCCGAGCTGGAAGCCTTGCCGGAAGACTCCCCGCTGCTCCCGCAGATCACCTCGACCGCGGACAACTGCATCGGCACCGAATGCCCGTTCTGGAGCGAGTGCTTCGTGGTGCAGGCGCGCCAGCGCGCGCAGACCGCCGACCTGGTCGTGGTCAACCACCACCTGCTGCTGGCCGACCTCGCGCTCAAGCAGGAAGGCTTCGGCGAAATCCTGCCTGGCGCCCAGGCATTCGTGGTCGACGAGGCGCACCAGTTGCCCGAACTCGCCGCGCAGTTCTTCGGCGAAGGGCTCGGCGCACGGCCATTGGTGGAACTGGCGCGCGACGCGATCGTCGAATGCAAGGAGGTCGCCGGCTCGCTGGCCGCGCTGCAGGAACCGGCGCGTGCACTCGAGCAGGCGGCGCGTGCACTGCGCGCGAGCATGGACAACCTGCCGATCCGCGGCACTGCCTGGCGCGCGCTCGACGAGGTCGACATCGAGCCCGCCTTCCAGGTCCTGGCCGATGCGCTGCAGCGGATGCAGGACACGCTGGAACCGCTGCGCGAGGCCGCCCCCGGCTTCGATGCCTGCCACCTGCGCGCGCGCGACCAGTTGGGCCGATTGCGTCGCTGGTTGGGCGAGGAAGCAAAAGTGGGGTCAGAGTCACCTTTCGGAACGGAAGGCGACTCTGACCCCGCTTTTGCAGCAGACAACGTCGCGCCGGACACCAGCGTGCACTGGTATGAACTGACGCCCCGCGGATTTCGCCTGCAGCGCACCCCACTCGATGTCTCTGGTCCGTTGCGCCGGCATCGCGAGGAATCGCGTGCGTCGTGGGTGTTCACCTCGGCCACGCTGGCGGTGTCCGGCAGCTTTTCGCACATCGCCCAGCGGCTCGGCATCGACGCGGCCGTCGAGTTGCTCGAACCCAGCCCGTTCGACTGGGACCGACAAGCGCTGTGCTACCTGCCGCCGCGCTTGCCGGAGCCGGCCTCGCGCGATTACGGCACCGCGTTGATCGATGCGCTGCTGCCGGTGCTGCACGCGTCAGGCGGGCGTGCGTTCCTGCTATTCGCCTCGCACCGCGCGCTGCGCGAGGCCGCGGAGCTGCTGCGCGACGCGCCGTGGCCGCTGTTCGTGCAGGGCACCGAACCGCGTCACGTGTTGCTGCAACGCTTCCGCGAATCCGGCAACGGCGTGTTGTTGGGGACCGCCAGTTTCCGCGAAGGCGTGGACGTGGCAGGCGATGCGCTGAGCGTGGTGGTGATCGACAAGCTGCCATTCGCCGCACCCGACGACCCGGTGTTCGAGGCGCGGCTGGACGCGATTCGTCGCGCCGGCGGCAACCCGTTCCGCGACGAACAATTGCCGCAGGCGGTGATCGCGCTCAAGCAGGGCGCCGGCCGCTTGATCCGCACCGAAACCGACCGCGGCGTATTGGTGCTGTGCGACCCGCGCCTGACCGGCAAGAGCTACGGTCGGGTGTTCATGGACTCGCTGCCGCCGTTGCCCAAGACCCGCGACATCGGCGACGTGCAGGCGTTCTTCGGGTCACAATCCCAGCCATGAGATTGCTCGCGTTCGAAACCGCCACCGAAGCCTGTTCCGTTGCCGTCTACGTCGACGGCGAGGTTTGCGAGCGCTTCGGTCTGGCCCCGCGCCGACACGCGGAACTTGCATTGCCGTGGGCGGATGAGGTGCTGGCCGAAGCCGGCATCGCAAAGTCGCAGCTCGACGCTATCGCGGTCGGTCGAGGGCCTGGCGCGTTCACCGGCGTGCGCCTCGCCATCGCCATCGCCCAAGGCATCGCGCTGGCGTTGGACAGGCCGTTGCTGGCGGTGTCCACGCTGGCCGCGCTGGCGATGCGCGCGCCGGGGCGGGCGGATGGCGATCGCATCCTCGCCGCGATCGATGCGCGGATGGGCGAGGTCTACCTCGGTGCGTTCGCACGCCGTGGCGATGACATGGTCGCCCTCGATACCGAAGCCGTCGCGAGGCCCGACACCGCCAGCATTCCGGAGGGCGGCGGCTGGCATGGCGTCGGTACCGGCTTCTCCGCGGCGGACGGTGCGTTGCCGCTGCGCCTGCACGGGCGCCTGGCGTCGTTCGATGCGGCTGCGCTTCCGCATGCGGCGGACGTCGCCCGACTCGGCGCCCTGGCCTTCGCACGTGGCGAGGCGGTGGCCGCGGAACGCATCGAGCCCGCCTACCTGCGCGACAACGTGGCCCTGACCCTCGTCGAGCAGCAGGCGGCCCGCGCCAAACGTTGACGGGCGTCGCTTGCCCGCCGCTGTTTTGTGGCTATGCTGCAAAGCAGCAGCCCAGGGGTGAGGTGATGCATGGCGTGCAGGACGTGGATGCTGGCCGGGATGCTGGTGGCGATGCCGGCGGTGGCCGAAGACGTGACCTTCCAGGGACACAGCGTGCAGGTCGACGCGAGCCGCGAGGCGCGCCCGATCCTGGGCGTCAGGGGTGTGAAGTACTCGATCCCGGGATCGGCAACGCAGATCCTGGGCAAGGCGGGGCAATGCGCCGCCCGCCAGCCGGCTGCGATCACGGGTGCGTCGCTGGATCCGGACAATGCGAGGCTGGTGGCGGACAGTCGCACTACCTACCGGCAAAAGGGCCAACGCATCGTCAGGGCACGGATCGCCGTCGAAGCCGGAGAAGGCAGTTTCCGGGTGGTGTTCAGCGACCTCGCCACGTCCCCGGCCGATGCAGCCACCTACGCACCGCTGCTCCAGCAGGACGCCGCGGGCTGGGAAAGCGCCTTGGTCGCGGTCATCGGCGTGGAGCAGGGGTTGCTCGACTGCATGTTCCGCTGAGCGGCCCGGGTTCCTAGCGGTCCACCAGTTCGCCGCCTGGCAGGAATTGCCAGGTGCGGGTGACATGCAACACGTCCGGGTCTTCCTGGGTCTTCGGCAGCGGCGCGAACGGTTGCGAGAGCTTGACGATGCGGGTCGCGGCCTCGTCCAGCATCGGCACATGGCTGGACTGGACGATGCGGATGTTCTCCACGCTGCCATCGCGACGCACGGCCACGCTGATCACCACCAGGCCGCCGATGCGGCGGCGGCGGGCCTCGTCGGGATAGTTGAGGTTGCCCACGCGTTCGACCCGATCCACCCAGCTGCGCAGGTACTCGGCCCAGGCGTATTCCTTGGTGCTGGCGGAGACGAACTTGCGCTTCGGGCGCTTGGCGTATTCCTGCGATCGCAGCTGTATCTCGGCGGCCAACCGCGCCATCTCGATGTCGCGGTCGATCTTCTCGCGGCCCTGCGGCGCCTGGTTCGCATCCACCTGCTGCAGCGGTTGCGGCATCGAGATCGCCTGGCGCGCATTGGCGGATGCCACCACCCGCGCCTCCGGCGGCGGACTGGGCGCGGGCGATTGCGCATGCAGCGGGCGCGGCGCCAGCCCGTCCACCGGCTGCGGCAACGGCCCCGCCTGCGGCGCGGTGGGGCGACTGCTCTTGTCGTGCTCGCCGCCGCCCTGGTTGTTGGCCTGGGCGAGGAAGTCCGCCTGTGCAGGCGTCAGCGGCGTCTGCGTGCGGGTCAGGATGACGTCCAGCGTCGGCAGCATCGGCGCGGCGTCTTCCACCGCGAAGCCGATGCCAAGGATGACCATCGCATGCAGCAGCACCGACAGCACCAGGGTCGCGCCGAGGCGTTCGGACTCGCCGATGCGGGGCGGCGGCGGCAGGGACGCGGGGGCGGCGGCCGCGCCCATCAGGTCGCCGGCAGGGCTTCGATGCGATCGAACAGGGTGCCGGCGATGTTGAGGCCGAACTGGGCGTCGAGCTCGCGGATGCAGGTCGGGCTTGTGACGTTGACCTCGGTCAGGTAGTCGCCGATCACGTCCAGGCCGACGAACAGCATGCCGCGACGCTTCATTTCCGGGCCCACCTGCGCGGCGATCCAGCGGTCGCGTTCCGTCAGAGGCCGGCCTTCGCCGCGACCGCCGGCGGCCAGGTTGCCACGGAATTCGTCGCCCTGCGGGATGCGTGCCAGGCAGTAGTCGACGGGCTCGCCATCGACCAGCAAGATGCGCTTGTCGCCATCCACGATCTCCGGCAGGTAGCGCTGCGCCATCGCCAGGTGCACGCCGCCGAGGGTCAAGGTCTCGAGGATCACGTTGAGGTTCGCCTCGCCGGCGCGCACGCGGAAGATCGAACGCCCGCCCATGCCGTCGAGCGGCTTGAGGACTGCTTCGCCATGCTCGCCGACGAAGGCCTTGAGCGCCTTCGAATCGCGACTCACGAGGGTGGGCGGACAGCATTGCGGGAACAGCAGCGCGGCCAGCTTCTCGTTGAAGTCGCGCAGTCCCTGCGGATCGTTGACCACGCGCGCGCCCTGGCGCTGGGCCATGCCGAGCAGTTGGGTGTCGTGTACGTAGTCGGCATCGACCGGCGGGTCCTTGCGCATGAGCACCACCTGGCCCGGGCCGAAGGCGAGTTCCTGCCAGTCGCCGAGGGAGAAGTGGCTGCCCTGCGCCTCCCGCACGGCCAGCGGAGCCACAGCTGCGATCGCGCGCGCGCCGCGCAGCGCCAGCCCGCCAGGACGCACGTAATGCAACCGGTGGCCGCGGCGCTGGGCCTCCAGCAGCATTGCGAAACTGGAGTCCTTCGCGATCTTGATGGACTCGATCGGGTCCATCACCACCACGACGTCAAGTGGTGCGGGGTCTGTCATCTGCAAGTCCGGAACGGGCTGCAGCGATGGTAGCAGGCGACGCGCAGCGTCCATCGATGTGACGCATTGCGGCGCTTGACAGGCCGCGTGCAGGCTGGGATATAGACAGTCCGGCTTACGGTGCAAAACCGCAGCGGGCAATGGCGGCAAGGGGAACGCATGGCGCAGCAAGACGATCCAGGCATCAACCTCAAGGGTTTGAGGGTGATGGTCATCGACGACTCGAAGACGATCCGGCGCACGGCGGAAACGCTGCTCGTTCGGGAAGGCTGCGACGTGGTCACCGCGACCGACGGGTTCGAGGCGTTGGCGAAGATCGCCGACCACAATCCGCAGATCATCTTCGTGGACATCATGATGCCGCGGCTGGATGGCTATCAGGCGTGTGCGCTGATCAAGAACAACCAGACATTCAAAACTGTGCCGGTCATCATGCTTTCGTCGAAAGATGGTTTGTTCGACAAGGCGCGTGGCCGTATCGTGGGTTCCGAGCAATACCTGACCAAGCCGTTCACGCGTGAAGAACTGCTTGGCGCAATACGGAAGTACGTCAACGCCTGACCGGGGGGTAGGGCAAACATGGCACGCATACTGCTGATCGAAGATTCGCCGACCGAGGCTGCGGTGATGACCCAGTTGCTTGAACGCAACGGGCACCACGTGACCACGTCGGGCAGCGCGGAGGATGGCATCGCCACCTGCCGCCGCGACAAGCCGGATCTCGTGCTCATGGATGTGGTGCTGCCCGGCATGAACGGCTTCCAGGCCACCCGCGCGCTGTCGCGCGACGTCGATACCAGCCATATCCCGGTCCTCATCGTCAGCACCAAGGGCCTCGAGACCGATCGCGTCTGGGGCATGCGCCAGGGCGCCAAAGACTACATCGTCAAGCCGCCGCGCGAGAGCGACCTCATCGCGCGCATCAACGCACTGATCGGGCACTGACACATGGCCAAGCGCGGCAAGCAGAAGCAGAAAGGCAAGCCGCTGGCGGCCGACGTGGTCGTCGAGACCACGCCTGCCGCGCCTGATGGCATCGCGACCGCCGAGCCCGGCGACGTGCTGGATGCCGTCGAAGCCGAGGCTTCGGTGCCTGACGACGCCTATTCCCACGCCCTCGACGCCGCGGAGGGCGAGGCGCCCTTCGTCGTCACCTCGGCGTTCGGGCTAGACGCCACGCCCGACATTCCCGAGCCGCCGGCGCCGGCGCCAGCCAAGCGCGCCCGCCGCGTCTCGTCGCGTCCGCGCGACAAGCGTTCGCCGTTCCTGGTGCTGGCCGATTACGAGCAGCGCAGCCTGGCGCACATCGCCGGCCTGCCGGAGCAGCTCGACGCGCCGGGCTTGTGGCGCGGCGTGGCCTACCGGGTGGGCTCGCACCGGCTGGCGTCGGGTTTCGACGAAGTCGTCGAGATCATGCCGCTGCCGGTCGTCAGCCATGTTCCCGGCTCGCTGCCGTGGATGCTCGGTGTCGCCAATGTCCGCGGCACCCTGTTGCCGGTGGTCGACCTCAAGCAATTCCTCGAGGGCGAGCGTACGGTGCTGCATGAGAGCCAGCGCGTGCTGGTGGTCCGCCAGCCGGGCGGCGACGTCGCCGTCACCATCGACGAGCTGTATGGACAGCGCAGCTTCGTCGACGGCCAGGGCATCGACACCGAGTCGGTTTCCGAAGGCCGTTATGCCCATTTCATCGATCGCGCTTACCGCATCAACGACCAGGACTGGGGCGTGTTCAGCCTCGATCGCCTGGCGCGTACGCCCGAATTCCGCCAAGCCGCCGCCTAATCCGCGGATCACAACGCAACCCGAGGTCGCAACATGAGCACTCTGATGGATTCCGTCGCCGGCAAGGGCCGCAACATCAGCACCAACTTCTGGATCTGGTTGCTGATTGGCTCGCTGCTGGTCTTCGCCGGCAACACCCTGTACGCGACGACCAAGGCCTCGCGCCTCGGTGGCGCCAGTACCGCGGCCTCGCGCCTGCAGCTGAATTCGCAGCGACTGGCCAACCAGGGCCGTGAAGCGGTCGAGGGCGACGCGCAGGCATTCGACGCGTTCAAGGCGACCAAGACCGAAGTCGACGCGGACATCAAGACCTTGAACGACCGCTTCGGCGACCAGGCCGGCGTGTCCGGCCCGATCCGCACGGTCAGCAATACCTGGGATCCGCTGGCCAAGCGCGCCGACGAAGTGATGGCCTCGCAGCAGGCGGTGCTGGCGCTGGCCGGTCGCGCCGACAGCTTCAGCGCCAAGGTGCCGCAGCTGCAGGCCCAGTTGAACGAAGTGGTGCGCGGCCTCGCCTCCGGCGGCGCCGGCTCCGGCCAGGTGTTCACCGCGCTGCAACAGGTGGTGACCTCCGCGGCCATGGCCCGCCGCATCGCCGAATTGCGCGCCGGTGGCAGTGGTGCGCAGGTGGCGGCAGACGCGCTGGGTCGCGACTCCGCGGTGTTCGATCGCTCGATGAACGCGCTGCGCAACGGCAGTGGCGACATCGCCAAGGTCACCGCGGCCGGCGCGGTCGCCCCGCTCAACCAGGCCGCGACGCTGTGGGCCGGCATGAAGAAGGACCTCGACGGCATCGTCGGCGACTCGCGCAAGCTGATCGGCGCACAGGCCTCCGCCAGCGCCCTCGCCAACGGTTCCGACAAGCTGCTCTCGGACAGCGAAAGCCTGTTCGCCGCGTTCACCTCGTTCGGTTCGCTGAAGGACACCAGCATCATCGGCGGCGTCTGGTCAGCATCCTGTCCGGCCTGCTGATGCTGTTCTCGATCGGCGGCCTGGTCTGGGCGCAGGGTCGCGCACAGCGCCTGCGCTACCACACCACCAAGGAACTGAACGACCGCAACCAGGAGGCGATCATGCGCCTGCTGGACGAAATGGGTTCGCTCGCGGAAGGCGACCTGACCGTGAAGGCGACCGTGACCGAGGACATGACCGGCGCGATCGCGGACTCGATCAACTTCGCGGTGGAACAGCTGCGCACCCTGGTGACCACCATCAACGACACCTCGGTGCAGGTGGCGTCCAGCGCGCAGGAAACGCAGGCGACCGCCATGCACCTCGCGGAAGCGGCGGAACACCAGGCGCAGGAGATCAACTCCGCCACCGAC
>Ga0164305_10000427_pt1 | contig 15831 bp, 9 predicted proteins | sample Whisoiple_237_MG_FD_110215 | JGI IMG/M metagenome (GOLD analysis project Ga0164305, IMG submission 110215) | Soil microbial communities amended with pyrogenic organic matter from upstate New York, USA - Whitman soil sample_237_MG | ecosystem: Environmental > Terrestrial > Soil > Agricultural...
CGCTCAAAAGCTGGAAAAATGAACCCAGGAATTGACTTACAAGGAAGTTTTGTAGAAGCCCTGATGAATTTGGGCTTACCGGCGGACATCGCCCAACTGCTTTGGCTACCGCTGCCAATGTTGCTGATGATTGTCGCTGCCGTTTTCGGGGTACTGACTAGCGTCTGGCTGGAACGGAAAATTTCCGCCGCCGCTCAACAGCGGATCGGCCCGGAATTTATCGGCCCTCTGGGAGTGCTAGCACCCGTTGCTGATGGTCTGAAGTTGGTCTTCAAAGAAGACATCGTACCCGCAAAAGCTGACGCGCTGCTATTTACCCTAGGCCCGGTAATTGTGGTGATTCCAGTTTTTCTCTCCTACTTAATCGTGCCCTTCGGAGAGCATATGCTGATCGCCGATATGGGGACAGCAATATTTCTGTGGATTGCTCTTTCTAGCATTCAGCCGATCGGCTTGCTGATGTCCGGCTATGCTTCAAACAACAAATACGCCCTCCTCGGAGGACTCAGAGCCGCCGCTCAATCCCTCAGCTACGAAATTCCCCTGGCTTTGGCAGTATTGGCAGTTGTAATGATGTCCAACAGCCTCAGTACGATCGACATCGTACACCAGCAAGCCGGCTACGGCATTCTCGGCTGGAATATCTGGCGGCAACCCGCAGGTTTCCTGATTTTCTGGATCGCAGCACTAGCAGAATGCGAACGGTTGCCCTTTGACCTCCCGGAAGCAGAAGAAGAATTGGTAGCAGGATATCAGACTGAGTACACAGGCATGAAATTTGCTTTGTACTATATCGCTTCCTACGTTAACCTCGTCCTTTCTTGCCTGTTAGTAGCAGTTTTGTACCTCGGCGGCTGGGAATGCCCGATTCCTGTCGGAGTCCTGACAAATGCCCTGGGATTGAGCGAAACGACTCCTTGGTTGCAGGTAATTACCGGCTTGCTGGGCATTACAATGACGATGCTGAAAGCCTACTTTTTCTTGTTTCTGGCAGTTCTGCTCCGCTGGACTCTGCCGCGAGTTCGGATCGACCAATTGCTAAATTTGGGATGGAAGTTTTTACTTCCCGTTGCTTTAGTTAATTTGCTGTTGACCGCAGCTTTGAAGCTTGCCTTTCCCTTTGCTTTTGGCGGTTAATTCGTAATAGGTAACAGATAATAGCTAAGCTAGAGTAGCTGTTAACTCTCATTACCTATTATCAATTAGCAAATACCAAAAACTCAAGTACAGAGAGAGAACACCATGCTAAAATTCCTCAATCAAGTAGGCGAATACGCCAAAGAAAGTTTTCAAGCTGCTAAGTATATCGGTCAAGGGCTATCTGTTACCTTTGACCACATGAGACGCCGCCCGATTACGGTGCAGTATCCTTACGAGAAATTAATTCCTTCCGAACGTTTCCGGGGTCGAATTCACTTTGAATTTGACAAGTGCATCTCCTGCGAAGTTTGCGTTCGGGTGTGTCCGATCAATTTGCCTGTGGTGGATTGGGAATTTAACAAAGAAACTAAGAAGAAGCAACTCAAGCACTACAGTATCGATTTCGGAGTGTGTATCTTCTGTGGCAACTGCGTAGAATATTGTCCGACTAATTGTTTGTCGATGACAGAAGAATACGAGTTAGCCGCCTACGAGCGCCACGAATTGAATTTTGACAACGTGGCCCTCGGACGTTTGCCCTACAAGGTTACAGATGACCCGATGGTGACACCGATGCGGGAATTCGCTTATTTGCCGAAAGGTGCGATCGACCCCCATGAAGTTTCCTACACCGATCGCCGCGCCGGTCTGCGTCCAGAGGAAATTATCGAAAAGTAAGTAATTAGTCATTAGTCAGCAGTCATCAGTCATTAGTGAAATAACCAATTATTAATGACTGCTAACTAATGAGTAAAAACGAACAATAGAAAACTAATAATTGAGGATAAAAAATTGTGAATCTAGCTGAAGGGGTTCAAATTGTTTCGTTTGGCATACTGTCCGTAATGATGATTGCAGGAGCACTAGGAGTAGTGCTGTTCTCAAATATCGTTTACTCAGCATTTTTGCTGTGCGGCGTATTTACCAGCATTGCCGGCTTGTACTTGTTGCTGAATGCCGACTTTGTAGCAGCAGCGCAGGTGTTGATTTATGTTGGCGCTGTTAACGTCTTGATTTTGTTTGCGATTATGTTGGTGAACAAGCGAGAAGATTTCCGCACAATTCCCAACGCTTGGGTGCGTCAAGTAGCAACAGCAGTAGTTTGCGTAGGCTTGTTTGCACTGTTGGGTACGATGGTGGTGTCTACTCCTTGGGCTATTGTGGCAACGACGGGAGCACCGGCCGAAAGTTCGATCGTCACGATCGCCAAACATTTCTTCACCGACTTTTTGCTGCCTTTCGAGTTAGCATCAGTGTTTTTGTTGATGGCAATGGTGGGGGCAATTGTCTTGGCGCGCCGCGATTTTTTCCCGGATGAACTGTCAAAGAAGCTATCCGAAACCCCTGCTTTGAGTTTGCCGGAAAGACCTCGCGAATTAGTTTCTGCCGGAGATGTGTCTTCGCCAGAATCTAAGTAAAAGTAGTGAGTCTAAATGATTCGTACAATTAATGTAGGGGTAATTTCCCCGTGGTTGCCCATATCGGAGGTAAGTACGGAGCACTACCCATACTGTATGAATGATTTAGACACGCTATAGTAGGGTGTTCACTGCACCTATCTCTCTGTCTTGTAGTAATGTTGATTGAGAAAGACTCAAAAAATTTATGCAACTGCAACTCCAGTATTTCCTGTTATTAGCCGCCGCACTTTTCTGTATTGGTATTTACGGTTTAATTACCAGCAGAAATGCAGTGCGCGTGTTGATGTCGATCGAGTTGATGCTGAATGCTGTCAATCTCAATTTGATGGGTTTCTCCAATTATCTCGACCCCGTACAAATTAAGGGCCAAGTATTTACCGTGTTTGTAGTTACGGTAGCGGCGGCTGAAGCTGCGGTGGGTTTGGCAATTGTTTTGGCGATTTATCGCAACCGCAATACCGTAGACATGGAAGAATTTAACTTGCTGAAGTGGTAATTAATCAATAGTCATCAGTCATCAGTCATCAGTCATTAGTGACAAACTAATGCAGATTCAAGACTGATGACTAAGGACTAAGAACTAATGACTAATGACTTCTAGTAATTTCTAGAGTAATTCTACCCCCGAAATCAGGGATGGGGGCAGCAGGTTTCGAGAGTTGTAGTTTAACTTTCTCGACTAACGGTAGTTGTAAAAGCGCTTGAGCAATAGTATCTGCTAGGCGTTCGATTAATAAAAATTTAGACTCTTGGACTAGCTTTTGAATCAGAGTTATTGCGCTGCGGTAATCAAGAGTATGTTGAATATCATCACTTTTTCCAGCTTGCGATAAATCCAGCCAGAGAGTAACATCCACTTCAAACCACTGGCCCAAAACTTGCTCTTCCGGCAGATAGCCCGTATATCCGTAGCAGCGAATTCCTGTAAGTTGAATAGAATCCATTTTGCAATAAACTAAAAGTGCGTTGTTCTATACCAATTTGTATTAAACCAGATAAAGTTCTCTTTCTCTTCCCTCTCTTTTTTTGCCCTTTGCCCTCTTCCTCTTCCCTCTGCGCCCTCTGCGCCCTCTGCGGTTCAATCACTCTTATTCTATCTTAAATTTCACAACTCTCCTCCTTTCTCCAACTTGTCCAATAAATCCTCAGCAACTTCATACCATTTGCGCCTAATTTCAGCATCTTCTGGCTTTTCTGTCAAGCTGCGCCCTTGTAATTCTGGATATTTATTGTAATATAATTCATCAACTTTTTGATAGAATATATCTTGCTCAATGTTGAGATTTTTGCGTCGTTTCCCAATCTTTTCTTGACGAATTATTTCGGCTTCCTCTAAGGATGTATCGGGAGGTTGCTGGCGCGAAGAAAATTTAGGTAAATCCGGCAACTTGGGCAACGTGAAACCAGATTTGACTACACTAAAAGCTAAAATTCCTGGCACCAAAATCACACTTAAACTCCCTAGGGTTTTCCAAGGAATTAACTTGAAAATGTTGTTGTTGTTAACAATTTGAGGATTTTGGTGAACAGGAGTATGATTGCTGGTAGCAGTTTGAGTGGTGTTTTTGAAAGGGCGGCCGACAAAGTTCATTGTCACCATTTGGGAAATTATACTGCCAATTTGAGATAGTTTGGGATCTTTGAGTGCTTCGCGGACTTCTTTTGCCGACTGGTAGCGATCGCCCGGTTGTTCTGCTAGCATCTTATCCAACACAGTACCGAAATTTTGACTTACGGTGACGTGCGATAGCCAATCCCAAGTTTTGCCGTTAATATCGTACAATTTTTGAGGCTTTTTGCCGCTTAGCAGTACCAAAGCCGTGACGGCTAAAGCGTACAAATCGCTAGCTGCAGAAACTTTCCCCAGCCGCATTTGTTCGGCCGGCGAATAACCCTGTTTGCCGATCGCCGTATCCGATTGTCCGTTAAACTGAAGTACGGCATTGGCTGCGATTTGTTTAACAGAACCGAAATCAATTAAAAAGGGTAGTTTGTCAGCCTCATGCTGAATAATATTATCCGGGGAAATATCGCGGTGAATTAAATTTTTCGAGTGGATGTATTCTAAAACTGGTAAAAGCTGAAATAGCAGTTGAGTCACTTCGGCTTCGGTAAAATTTTTACCTTGTTGCTGACGCGATATCAATATTTCTTCGTAGGTTTGACCTTTAATATAATCTTGCACTAAAAATAAAGATGGATTCCCGCCTAAATCGGTTCGCAGGAGTTCTCGAAAGCGCGGAATTTGCGGGTGTTGGAGGTTGTAAAGCATACTCGCTTCGCGATCGAACAATTCGGCAGCTTTCGGGCTGTGAACCACCGGAGAAAACTCTTTGAGCACGCAATGTTCGTTGTAACGGTTGATGTCTTCGGCAAGGTAAGTGCGCCCGAAGCCGCCTCGGCCCAATTCGCGGAGGATGCGGTAGCGTTTTTCGAGAGTCGAACCAGGGGTGAGGAGGGAGGAGTTAGACATAAACCACGGCAAATTGTTCGATTTGGGGAGTCGCCGAGCACAGTATAGCTCATTGTAGCTAAGTTTGTTTGAATGCGAGGGAAGGAAGGGCGATCGCCCCAGCAATATCAATCCTCTACTCAATAGCTTTACCGATCGTTTTATGTCTAATGTTTCTGCTCCCAATGACAACTTGAGTAATTTTACTTAATTCTGTCTGCTCTGGAAATAGCGATCGCCTCTCGGGGGAGTTATACAAACTATAAACATTTTGTCAATGCGTAAGTCCTAGAAGTAAGATACTGGAGAGCGGTCTTTTCTAAGAGTTAGCAACAATTCTATACATAAATTTTTCAACAAATGTATTACTCTAAGGTATCAAACAATAGAATATTTACCAAAAGTAGGAGTCTTCCGTAGAGAAGAGGATAGAATATTTATAGGACTAGAGTCTGTTACATTAATTTTAATGTAATGTAATAAAGATGACATTAATTAGCATCTTCGTTCAACTAGAATAGATATTCAGCAAAAGACAGCATAATATTGATATTAATCAAGTACCTGCTGGACAAATTCTAAAAAAGCCTCAGCCAGTTAGTAGATGACTGCAAATCCCAAAGTTCCGTTAGGTCGGCTCTTGGTTCGACCTTTTATCCTAAATATTTTTGTGGGTATAGAAATAACGGGGTATGTCTTTCTACAGAATGGGCAAATAGCTACCCAATAAATTGTCAAACTCCGCCATGAGGCTAGAACACAGATTGACAATTATCCTCATAGCCCTTTAAAAATAAATCATTATCCATTACTTATTAGATGATGAAACAATACCTAAACCAGCGCCTCACAGAACCCATAAATTTAATGGCGTTGTTGTTAATTTTTGTATTTCCTTTTGCTCTGGTAGTTTATCAATTAATGGCTGAAATTGATATTAAGATTGAATTTGCTCAAAAAGAAAAGCTCGGCTTGGCTTATAACTATCCTTTGAAAAATTTGCTAGTCGCTGTTATTGAACACCGCACGAAAGTTAATCAATATTTAAATGGGGACAAGTCTTTAGCCCCTGCGATCGCCACTGCAACAGAAAATATCGAAACTGCAATCCAAAACCTCAAGGCAGTGGAAAAACAGCAATCGCCCCAATTTAAAGGGAGCCCGCAATGGCTAGCGCTCCAAACTTCCATGAATGGCAAATGGCAGCGATTAAAAGAGCAAAAATTAAACTTATCTTCTACCCAAAGCTGGCAAGCACATACAACCATTGTCAACGATGTCCTCGCTTTAATTGCTTACATCGGAGATGTTTCCAATCTGATTCTCGATCCATCTTTAGACAGTTATTATTTAATGGATACAGTGGTCACGCAGCTACCATTAACGATAGAGAATACGGCTCAAGCTAAAGATATAGGTGCTAAGATCGCCGCTCAACAGGCTAAACAAAAAATTACAGACAGCGATCGAGCCAAACTTTTGATTATTCGGAGTTTAATTGCACCGCCTATCCAAGCAGTGGAAAGAGGCTTGCAGATTTCTGCTAATGCTAATCCGCAAATTCAGCGGCAGCTATCCACTAGCAGCGTGCGCGAAAATTTGAAGGATATCAAAAGATTTATTGACTTACTCGACAAAGATATCATTAATGCCAACAGCATCAACTTACAGCCATTCGTATATAGAGCGATAACCGAAACTGCCCTAGAGTCCCAATTAAAACTTTACGATACAGCTTTTCCACTTTTAGATCGTTTATTGGAACAGCGACTGAATCAGTTAGTTGGTAGAAAATATCAAATCATCGGCTTTGCACTGCTAGTATTAGCAGTAGTGACTTACGTTTTTATGGCTTTGGTTAGCAACCGCAAAAAGCGCCAACAATTTGAAAAAGACTTGCAAGCTGCTGAAGCCAAATATCGCAGCATTTTTAACAATTCAATTAATGGAATTTTCCAAATTACGCCAACCGGCGAATATCTTAGCGCTAATCCAGCCTTGGCTGAAATTTATGGTTACAATTCTCCTGGCGAATTCATTAGCAAACTAACCAATATTAACCAACAAGTTTATATAGATCCCAACCGCCGAGAAGAATTCATAAAAATTATAAGCGATCGCGGCAGTGTGGCAGACTTTGAATCTCAAGTTTATCGCCGCGACGGTAGTATTATTTGGATTTCAGAAAATGCTCGCGCTATTTGTGCTGAAAATGGCAATATTCTCTACTACGAAGGTACAGTAGAAGACATTACCGAATACAAACGTGCCGAACAAGAAATTTATGCCGCTAAAGAAGCCGCAGAAAATGCCAACCGCGCCAAAAGCGAGTTTCTGGCTAACATGAGTCACGAACTGCGAACCCCACTCAACGGGATCTTAGGCTATGCCCAAATCCTCAAACGTTCTGTAAAACTAGGAGAACACGAACAAAATAGCATTGAAATTATCTACCAGTGCGGTTCTCACCTGCTAACTTTGATTAACGATATTCTCGATTTGTCTAAAATAGAAGCTCAGAAAATGGAACTCTACCCTACAGAATTTCATTTTCCCGCTTTTCTGCAGGCCGTTGCCGAAATTTGTCGCATTCGCGCCGAACAAAAAAGTCTCAAATTTAGCTACCAACCCGATCCCGATTTACCCATTGCCATTCACGCCGACGAAAAACGCTTGCGACAAGCATTAATTAACCTTATTGGTAACGCCATCAAATTTACCAAAATAGGAGAAATAAGTTTTAGTGTCAGTTTAATTGAAAAAAATATTAATTTTTCCCATCAAACTCGCTATAAAATTCGCTTCAGTGTCAAAGATACAGGAGTCGGAATTAAACCCGAAGAAATCGCCAAAATATTTTTACCTTTTGAACAAGTTGGATCTCGCAAAAATCAAGCAGAAGGAACGGGATTAGGACTGGCAATCACTCAAAAAATTATTCAATTAATGGGCAGTAATATTCAAGTCACCAGTCAATTACAAATGGGCAGTATTTTTTGGTTTGATTTAGATTTATTAGAAGCCACTGAATGGGTTAATACAAATTCTCAAAACGACAGAGGTAAAATCATTGGATTTAAAGGATATCCCCAAAAAATTCTCGTAATTGACGATCGTTGGGAAAATCGCTCGGTCATTGCTAATTTACTTACTCCTATAGGATTTGAAGTAATAGAAGCGACCAACGGTAAACAAGGATTGAACATAGCAACTCAGGCTAAACCAGATTTAGTGATTACAGATTTAGTTATGCCAGAAATGGATGGATTTCAATTGATGGAATACTGGAAAACAAGCTTAGAATTAAAAGATATTAAAATAATTGTTTCTTCGGCGAGTGTTTTTGAAACAGACCAAAATCAAAGCTTACAAGCTGGAGCAGTTGATTTTTTAGCCAAACCAGTTCAAGCTGAAGAACTTTTAGAAAAGTTAGAACTTCATTTACAAATAGAGTGGATTTATGAAGCTGCATCATTGATGCCTTCAGGAAGAAAACCCAATTACGATAAAATTGTTCCTCCTCCTCCAGAAGCATTAGATAAACTGTTTAATTTGGCTTTGCGAGGTAATTTGAAAGAGATTATAAAACAGACAGAAACTCTTGAAGAAACCGATCCCAAATATATGTCATTTGCGTCAAGATTGCGGCAGTTAGCTAAAGAGTTTCAAGAGAAAAAAATCTTGGAAATGCTCACTCAATACAAGGAAATCAATTTATGAAAAATTCTATGTCTTACTCAAATACAATTTTGGTAGTGGATGATGTCCCTGCTAATTTAGGAATCTTAGCGGATTTCCTCACTGAAGCTAGTTTTGAGGTTTTGGTAGCTCAAGATGGAGAAAGTGCTATCCAAAAAGTAAATTATGTGATTCCCGACCTAATTTTATTAGATATAATGATGCCCGGAATAGACGGGTTTGAAACTTATAAACGCTTGAAAGAAAACCCCTTATGGAGTCAAATTCCTGTAATTTTTATTACAGCTCTTTCTGAAACTGATAATGTTGTAAAAGGTTTATCTTTAGGAGCCGTAGATTATATTATTAAACCTTTTCAAAAAGAAGAGGTTTTAGCGAGAATTAAAACTCATTTAGATTTGCGACATTTAACTCAAACTATTGAAGCTAAAAATCAGCATTTATTGCAAGAAATTGCTGAACATGCTAAGGCTCGTGCAGACTTAAAACAGCTAAATCAAGAATTAGAAATCCGAGTCAAAGAACGAACTGCAGAACTTTCTAGAACGCTGCAAGACTTGTACAGAAGTCAAGCTCAATTGGAACATAATGCCTTTCACGACTCCTTAACAGGTTTGCCAAATCGAGACTGGTTGATTAAGCGATTGCAGGAGTTAATTGCAGCAAATACAAGTTATTCTGTTTTGTTTATTGACTTAGATCGCTTTAAAATTATTAATGATAGCCTGGGACATTTAGCAGGAGATGAGCTACTAAAGTGTGTAGCAAATCGGATGCAAGGATGTTTAAAATCTTCCCAAATAGCAACGCGAATGGGTGGGGATGAATTTGTTATTTTAGTAGAAACAGAAACCGGAACTTCAGTCGCTCAAAAATTATTAGAACAGTTTAAGTTACCCTTTAAGTTTAATGGCTATGAAGCGATTGTAGAAGCGAGTATTGGGATAACTTCTAGTGCAATGAATTATCAACAACCGATGGATATCCTTAGAGATGTGGATATTGCAATGTATCGAGCCAAAAAGCAGGGAAGTGGTAACTATCAGGTTTTCGATCCGCAGATGCAAGCGGATGCGATCGCACGCCTCGAACTGGAGCAAGACTTGCGAAAAGCGATCGCTCAACAAGAATTTTGCTTGTACTATCAACCTATTGTTTCCCTCATTACTGAAGAAATTAAAGGTTTTGAAGCTTTAATCCGCTGGAATCATCCCAAAGGCATGATTTCACCCGATAAATTTATCCCTGTTGCTGAAGAAACAGGATTAATTAATCCTTTAGGTTGCTGGATTTTAGGGGAAGCTTGCAACCAGTTACGACGTTGGCAAGAGGAATTGCCTGACCTGCCTTTGAAAATGAACGTTAACTTTTCTCCCATTCAATTCCAGCAAGTTAATTTATTTGAACAAATTGCAGAAATCTTACAACAAACTGGGATAAATAAAAACACTTTAAATATAGAAATTACTGAAAGTTGTCTATTAAAAACAACAAATTTAAACTTTGAATTTTTAAAAGCTATGGGTGTTGGTATATGTATCGATGATTTTTGTACTGGCTACTCTTCATTAAGTTTACTCAAAGAGCTGCCAATTGATACTTTAAAAATCGATCGTTCCTTTTTGCAAAACCTGGCTCAAAATCCCCACGATACAAGTTTAATTGAAACAATTCTATTGTTAGGTAAAAAATTAAATATGGAAATTGTTGCTGAAGGATTGGAAACTCAAGAACAAATAGAAATTCTTCGAGAACTAGGATGTATTTTCGGACAAGGTTACTTTTTTTCTCGCCCCTTAGATAGTCATAACGCCACGAGGTTTATAGGCTTATAATTGAAATATTATCGCGTTATTTTTAATCATCAATTTGATTTTTGTTATCGGCTTTGTAATCGTTGATAAATAACCGTAATTGTTTTTCCTGAAAGCTTGCAGCCAATTCACCTACCCGTTCGGCAAAGGGAATATATTTTGCATCCAAATTTTTTAAATGTTCAACTTGTTTAGTCACTGCTTTTAAATTACCTCTCATAACCAAATCGTATAAAATGACCAGTTCTTCATCTGGGGGAGGTACTAACAAAGAATCTGAATCCGATCGCACGGATTGATTGACATTTGTATCGAGGTGAGATGACTCTTGATATACCCAAGATATCCTTAAATGCTTTTGTAGCAATACAAATAACTCAGCCGCCTGTACGGGTTTGGGTAAAAAAGCATTTGCCCCCATATCTAAACTCTTATGCTGGTCAGCTTCAAACACGCTAGCTGAAGAAACGATAATAACTAAATCTTTAAATTTAGGTTGAGAGCGGAGACGGCTTACTAACTCGAAACCATCCATTTCTGGCATGACTAAATCAGTGATAACCGCATGAAATTGGCCATGATTAATTTGTTCTAAAGCGGCTTTGGCATTAGCAGCTTCTAGCACTTCAAAACCAAGGGGTGTTAACAAATTAACCAGCACCGATCGATTTTCCCATTTATCGTCAACTGCGAGAATTTTCAGTTTAGTTCCTTGATAGCCAGCGATCGCAGCTTGTAGCTGAGTTGCCGATTCCCATTTACTAGCAGAAGGTAAATCTAAATCAAACCAAAATTGGCTGCCAGCATTTAACTGACTGTTCACTTGAAGACTGCCACCCATCATTTCGATAATTTTTAAGCTAATTGCCAATCCCAAACCCGTTCCTTCCGACATCTTATCGGTATTGCCTACCTGTTCAAAAGGTTGAAAAATTTTCTGCATTTTCTCTTCGCCGATCCCAACTCCAGTATCTTCAATTTGAAAGCGGATAGTGTTGAGGGCGTTTAATTCCTTCGAGTTAGGTTCTAAGGCTACTGATTTTATGAGTTGAACTTTGAAAGTAACGCCCCCTCGATCGGTAAATTTTACCGCATTACCTAAGAGATTAATTAAAACCTGCCTTAAGCGTTTTTCATCTCCTTGCACGTTGGTGGGTAAGGAAGAGTCAAATTGACAAATAAAGCTGATGGCTTTTTGTTCGGCTCTGAGGCGAAAGATTTGGCTGATATCCTCTAAAAATGCCCAAAAATGAAATTGCATCGGGTCAAGTTCTATTTTTCTGGCTTCGATTTTAGAAAAGTCGAGAATGTCGTTAATTAAAGTTAGCAAATGAGAACCACATTGATGAATAATTTTCAGACTGCTCATATCTTGAGAGTCTAAATGTTTTGAACGCATGAGGATTTGAGCGTAGCCTAAAATACCGTTAAGGGGGGTGCGAAGTTCGTGGCTCATGTTGGCTAAAAATTCGCTTTTGGCTTTGTTAGCAGAGTCGGCAGTTTCCTTGGCGATTTGCAGTTCTATTTCTGCTTGTTTGCGATTGGTAAGATCGGTGTGAGAGCCGACTAAACGTAGCGGTTGGTCTTCCGTATCCCGCTCGACAACTCGACCTCGCGATAGTATCCACCTGTAGCTACCGTTTTTGTGCCGCATCTGAAATTCCCAACTATAAGGTTCGTTAGTTCCACTTTTTAAATAGTCTTCTAAAGAGTCTAATATCGGGTGTAAATCATCGGGGTGAACCAGTGTTTCCCAAGAGCTAAATAGGTTAATAATTTCGTTGTCTTGATAGCCTAGCATGGCTTTCCATTGGGGTGAAAAATAGATGGCGTTTGTTTTGATTCGCCAGTCCCAGATGCCTTCATTAACGCTTTCTAGAGTTAATTGATACCTTTCTTCGCTTTGCCGGAGTGTCTCTTGTATCTGTTGGCGATCGCGCATTTCTTGATCTAATGCTTGAGTTCTTTCTGCGACTTTTTGTTCTAAGGAGTGCGAATAATCTTCTAATTGTGCGTAGGACTGCTTGAGTTGCTGGCTCATTAAATTGAAAGAAGTCGCTAAAGCGCTGATTTCTTTAACCGAGGAAGCCGTTACTTTTTGCTCGAAGTCGCCGCCAGCGATCGCGCTGGCTGCTTTGCTCAACTGCCCAATCGGTCGGGCTATCCATTCAGAAGTCACAATTCCCAAAACAGTTGCCAAAAATAGTGCCAAAAGACATAATAAAATCGTCGTATGTCTACTTTTGTTAATTTGTTCCATAAAATCATTTTCTGGAACCGCAATGACAATTAACCAATCAATACCTTTATCATCTTGAAAAGGGAAAACTTGGACGAATTGTTTTTTTTCGTTTACTAAAAAATTTAACTGTTGAGAAGTTTTAATATTATTGAGATTTTTAAATCTATCTTTTAAAAATTTTGCCGTAGCTTGGGTTAAAATATTTTTGCTGTCGCTTGCAAGAAATCTTTGCTTATTTCGATATGGTTTTTCTGATGTGGAAGTAGCTACTAGCATTCCGGTTCGCTCAATAATAAAAGTCTGTCCCGTTTGCCCAACTTTTAAAGTTTGCAAAAAATTACCAATCAGAGATAAACGTAGAGTGGTAAATAAGACACCCATAACTTTCCCGTTTTTGTCAAAAACGGGTTTACTTGCGGTCATTAGAGGAGTCTTAATAATCTCACCAAAATTAATTTTACTCCAGGTGGGTTTGCCAGTTTGTATGCTCTGTTGGTAGACTTTAATCTTGCGCACATCGAAATTTTTAACCACCTTAATTAATTTAAGCCTTTCTCCTTTGCTACCAGCAAAATACATATATAATTGATTGGGTTTAGTTGTCCCTGACGATTGAATGACTAGCTTTCCTTCATCATTACTACTAATAGCGATACCTTTCCCTTTTTCCTCGATCATTACTATGCCATTGACGCTATTAAATCGATTTTTTTGTAGCCAAATATGACGTTCCCATGCTCTCATATCTTCCATACTCAATTGACCCAGACTAATAGCATCAGCATTAATTTGATTAACTAAATGGGGAGTAGCAAGATAGGTACGCAAATTCTGTTCAATTCTCGTAGCCATTTCACGGCGCAACTGTGCCGCTACATCATTAACGGCTTTCTGTCCATTTTGTAACGAAAAATATCCGGTTAACCCTACGGCTGTAAAGATTTGTAAAACAAAAGGAAGAATTAAGACACGGCGTAGCGGTATTTTCGGGAACTTAGCAACAGTTGTATACATAACTTTTTAGGAAAAATGTATTTGTCTATACTAGAGAGCAATAGAATCTTCACCAGACGTAGGACTCTTCTGTGGAGAAAGGGATAGAAAAGTCATATAACCAGAGTGCGTTACAAAAACTTTACGTTAAAACAAAAAAGATTACATTTGTTAGCATCCTAGTTGAACTATAATATTATGATACACCAATGGAATAATGTTACTTTTTTACCGTCCCCTAGATAGTCAGAACGACACGCAGCGTATTACTAAACAATCCTGCAGCAGATGGGATCTGCAAACTGGCAGCTTAGATAGTCAGGACGCCACGCGGCTTATAATTAAAAACCAAGGAGAACGCTAAACCTTTATGAATAATTTGTCTTTATCAAAAAACACCCTCTTAATTGTAGATGATAATCCTACAAACTTAGGTGTTATATTTAACGTTTTAGATGAAGCCGGGCTAGAAGTTTTAGTAGCTCAAGATGGAGAAAGTGCGCTGCAAAAAATAGAATATGTCACCCCAGATTTAATTTTATTAGATATAATGATGCCGGGAATTGACGGATTTGAAACTTGTTCTCGACTGAAAAGTAACCCGTCAACTTCAGAAATCCCGATAATTTTTATGACTGCTCTTGGCAACACAGATCAAAAAGTCAAAGGTTTGAGTCTTGGGGCTGTAGATTATATCACTAAACCCTTTCAAAAAGAAGAAGTATTAGCTCGAATTCAAGTTCATTTAGAGTTGCGAAACTTGACCAAAGATCTGGCAAGCAAAAATCAATTGCTCGAAGAAAAAATTGAAGAAAAAACGACTTTAGAAAAAAGTTTACAACAATTGAATCAAGAATTAGAAAAACGAGTTGAAGACCGAACCTCTGAACTAAAACAAGCTCTACAGACCATACAACAAGCTCAACTCCAATTAATCCAAAGCGAAAAAATGTCTACCCTCGGTCAATTAGTGGCTGGAGTGGCTCATGAAATTAATAATCCAGTAGGCTTTATCAAGGGAAACCTGACTCATGCTGAAACTTATATTCAAGATTTATTAGAAATTGTTCATCTTTATCAGCAACAGTTTCCCTCTCCAGGTGCAGCGATCGCAACTCGTGCCGAAGAAGTGGATTTAGAGTATCTCATACAAGACTTACCCGAGCTTATTTCATCCATGAAAGTGGGCGTAGAACGGATTCGTCAAATTAGTGTATCTTTAAGAACTTTTTCCCGCGCTGATAGTACATCAAAAGTAGAAGCTAACCTGCATGAAGGGATTGACAGTGCATTACTAATTCTACAACATCGATTAAAAGCAAATGATACACGTCCGAAAATAGAAGTGGTTAAAGAATATGGAAATTTACCTCTAGTACCGTGCTACCCCGGACAGATAAATCAGGTATTTATTAACATTATTGCTAATGCAATTGATGCTTTAGAAGATTCTCTTCTGAAGCCAAATTTGGCAGAAATTAAAGCAAATCCCAGACAAATTACGATTTGCACTGAAGTTGACCCCCACCGAAATATCGCCATGATTCACATTAAAGATAACGGTTTGGGAATGCCGGAAGAGGTATGCACTAAAATATTTGATTATCTATTTACAACCAAGCCAGCAGAAAAAGGTACGGGATTGGGTTTATCAATTAGTCATCAGATTGTTGTAGAAAAACATTGTGGTCAACTGAGTTGCTTTTCAGAACAGGGTGTTGGGACAGAGTTCATTATTGAAATTCCTTTAGCCTAAAGGGAGACCGTAGGAATTAACGAATTTATTGGAGACTAAACCGACACAGCAGGCAACGTCTCTACTCAGTCAATGAGACCATTCATTTAGACGCGCTATCTAGCGGTTCAAAGCAGGATTTATCAACGCCCTTGGAGAAATGATGATTTTCATCCCCGCAGTTCCCCCAGCCAATCAATAAAAATTAAGAGAAGCCGCTAGGACTTACACATTGACAAAATGTTTATATTTTGTATAACTGCCCCGAGAGGCGATCGCTATTTCCAGAGCAGACAGAATTAAGTAAAATTACTCAAGTTGTCATTGGGAGCAGA
>Ga0164305_10000428_pt1 | contig 15824 bp, 12 predicted proteins | sample Whisoiple_237_MG_FD_110215 | JGI IMG/M metagenome (GOLD analysis project Ga0164305, IMG submission 110215) | Soil microbial communities amended with pyrogenic organic matter from upstate New York, USA - Whitman soil sample_237_MG | ecosystem: Environmental > Terrestrial > Soil > Agricultural...
CGCAGCCCTCAGCGTGTCCTGGGGGAGATCTCGAGCGCCGCCACACCGGGCGAGCCGCTCGCCGCGGAACTGGCGGTCGCCGTCACCGAGATCGAGTGCGGAACGCCGCAGCGCGAGGCGATCGCGCGCCTTCGCGACCGCGTGCCTGGCGCCGGCCTCGGGGCCCTGGCATCCGCCCTGGAGCGGTCGCGTCGCTTCGGGTCGCCCCTCGCCGAGCAGCTGCACGAGCAGGCATCGTCGCTGCGCCGCGACGCGCGGCGGAGGATCGAGGAGCAAGCCGCGCGCGCCGCTCCGAAGATCCAGCTGGTGGTCGCTCTGGTCCTCGTCCCGTCGGTCCTGCTGATGATCGTCGCGGGGCTGGTGGCGAACTCGGACGCGCTGTTCGGAGCGCTCTGAGCCACCGTCTCCTGCAACCCCGGTTGCAGATTCATACCCGCATGCCCTCGCTGCCCATCCCTGACCGGGGCCGCGAACACCGCTCCAACAAGCCATTCCCGTCGATTCCTGCCGGCCGGTAGCAATTCCGTCCGACGGATCGTGTCCCATTTGCGCCCAGATTGTGTTGCAAAGTGGGGCTCAGTGGGGTAGCGTGGCGATTCGATCTGACCCAAGGACCGGGGTGGCGAGGCTCCTCCCACCTAGCCACTCCGGTCCAAATCTTTCTCAGGGGATCCCCAATTGGCGTTTCGCGGCCACTACGAGCACAGTCTCGACTCCAAGGAGCGGATCACGGTCCCGGCCCGCTTCCGTGCCGAGCTCGCGAACGGAGCCGTTCTCTCTGCCGGCCTCGATCCCTGCATCGAGGTCTACCCGACGGCCGAGTACACGAAGTTCGAGGAGCAGGTCCTCGGCGAGCTCAACCCACTCAGTCGCAAGGGCCGGATGATGCGGCGCCGCTTCCACGGCCGGTCGCATGACGAGACGCTCGATTCCGCGGGACGGGTCCGGATCCCGAAGCACCTGATCGAGCACGCACAGCTCGAGGAGGGTCCCTGCGTGGTGATCGGCGTCGCCGATCACCTGGAGATCTGGAACACCAAGGCGTGGAACGAGCACGACGCCGAGATCGACGAGACCGCGACCGAGATCGCCGAGGAGCTGGCCGGCGGGCCGGGGGCCGGCTGAGGAGCTTGCGCGCCCCGTGGTCACACTGACACTCATGCCCATCGAGCACGTCCCAGTCCTGGCCACTGAGCTGCTCGACGTTCTCGACCCACATCCCGGCGAGACGGCGATCGACTGCACCTTCGGCGGCGGAGGCCACGCCCAGGAGATCGCCGAGCGCCTCGGATCCGGCGGAACCCTGATCGCCATCGACCGCGACCCGGTGGCCGAGCGGCGCTTCGCCGAGCTCGAGGACGAGCTCGAGCCGCAGACCCGGTTCGTGCGAGCCGACTTCGCCGATGCCCTCGTCGCCCTCGGCGAGGAAGGCGTGCGCGCCGACGTCATCTACCTGGATCTCGGCGTGTCCTCACTGCAGCTGGACGCCGCCGAGCGCGGGTTCTCCTACTCCTACGACGCACCGCTCGACATGCGCATGGACCCGGAGGACCGGCTCTCCGCCGCCGACCTGGTGAACGAATGGCCCCAGGAGCGGATTGCCACGGTCCTCCGCGAATACGGGGAGGAGCGCCACGCGCGCTCGATCGCCCGCGAGATCGTGCGACGCCGCCCGCTGCACACGACGGCGGAGCTGGTGGAGGCCATCCGCGCGTCCGTACCGCCCGCCTACCGGTTCGGCCGCGGCCATCCCGCCAAGCGCAGCTTCCAGGCCCTCCGCATTGCCGTCAACGGCGAGCTCGATTCGCTCGACCGGGTGCTCCCGGCGGCGTGGGACCTCTTGCGCGACCGCGGCCGCCTGGCGGTGATCTCGTTCCACTCACTGGAGGACCGCCGCGTCAAGCGCTTTCTTGCCGACCGCATACGCGGCTGCGTGTGTCCTCCCGAGCTCCCCGTGTGTGTCTGCGGGCACGAGCCGGAGGCCGAGCCGCTCACTCGGAGGGCACTCGCCGCGACCCCCGAGGAGATCGAGCGCAACCCCCGCTCGCACTCGGCGCGTCTGCGCGGCGCCCGCAAGCTGCCGAGGGGTACGGACACCGACGACGAAAGGAACCTCGCCTGATGACTCCGGCCGCCACGCAAGCCGCCCGCAGCGCCGCCGCACCGGCCCGAGCTCCCGCAAGGCGAGCCCCGGTCCGCCGTCCATCATCCCCGAGAACCCAGACGGCGCGCCAGCGGCGTCCACGCACCTCTCGTCCCTACGCGGGGACGCCCATGCCGGCGCGGCTCGTCCCGCTCGCGGTCGGCACGACGGCCGGCGCCGTCTCAGGGCTCGCCGAGTCGGGCCTGGTCCACCGCCTCACCCGCGGCCGGATGTGGATCGGCCTCCTCACGCCCCTCCTGGTGGGCATCGTCGCCCTCAACGTCTTCACGCTCAGCGTCAACGCCACCTCGAGCCGGACGACCCGCCAAACGGACGTCCTCCAGCGGCAGAACTCCGCCCTTCAGGGGCAGATCGCCGCCGCCGGAGCCTCGAGCGACCGGGTGCAGACCCTCGCTGGCAAGCTCGGAATGATCGTGCCTGAACTCGGCTCGATCGGCTACGTCGAGGCCGGCCCGAAGGACGCCGCGCTAGCCGCCCAGCGGCTCGAGTCCGGCGCGATCACCGCCGGCGCGACGACTACGACGTCCACTGCCACGACGACCGTCCCGACCACCACACCTACGACTCCCACCGCGACCACGCCGGTCGCGACGCCGACCACCCTCGCCACTACGCCGACCACCACGCCGCCGACGGCGACCGTCACGCCCACCACAACCACCGATCCGGCGTCCGGAACCGCCACCGGCGCCGTGTCGACCCCATAGCGGGTCGGTAGATGATCGAGCGGCGGATCGGGCTCCTCTTCGCGAGCTTCCTGCTGCTGCTGGTGCTGGGGATCGGCCGCGCCGCCTGGGTGCAGGGAGTCCAGGGCGGCGGGCTCACCGCCGACGCTCAGAGCCAGCAGATGGAGACCGTCCCGGTGCCTGGGCTCCGCGGATCGATCCTCGACCGCAAGGGCCGTGAGCTAGCGGTCTCCGAGGACGCGGTCGACGTGATCGCCACTCCCTACCAGGTGAAGGACCCGCCGCAGATGGCCCGGAAGCTCGCACCGATCCTCCACATCTCGAAGCACCACATCCTCAAGAACCTCGACAGCGGCTCGTCGGGCTTCGCCTACCTGGCACGCGACGCCGACCTGACGGCGGCGGGCAGGATCCGCAAGCTTGGGCTCACCGGCGTGACCACGGTGCCGGCGAGCCGGCGCGTGTACCCGGAGGGCAAGCTCGCCGGCCAGGTCATCGGGACCGTGGGGGTGGACGGCCAGGGGCTCACGGGGCTCGAGGCGGCCGACAACACCATTGTCGGCGCCACCAACGGCGAGCAGCGGGTGGTGCTCGACGGGCTCGGGAAGGCCATCGAGCGCAACACGATTTCCACCGCGACCGACGGCCAGAACATCAAGCTGACGCTGGACGCCGCCATCCAGGCGCGCACCGAGGACGTGCTCGCGAACGTCGCGCAGACCTACCAGCCGTTGGGCGCGACCGCGATCGTGATGAACCCGCGCAACGCGCAGATCCTCGCGATGGCCAACTGGCCGACGGTCGACCCGAGCAACCCCGCCGGAGCAAGTCCACAGGCCCTGCAGAACATGGCCACGGGCTTCACGTACGAGCCCGGCTCGACCTTCAAGGCCTTCACCGTCGCCGGGGCGCTCATGGAGCATCTGGTCACGCCGAGCACCGTGTTCGACCTGCCGGTCGAGCTCCAGGTGGCGGACCGGACCATCTCGGACGCCGAGCCCCGCGGGCCCGAGAGCCTCACGGTCGCCCAGATCCTGGCGCAGTCCTCGAACGTCGGCGCGGTGAAGATCGGCCTCGAGGTGGGCGCCCAGCACTTCTACGACTGGGTCAGGAAGTTCGGCTTCGGCCAGCCGACCGGAGTCGCCTTCCCGGGCGAGGAGCAGGGCATCGTGCCGACGCCGTCCGAGTTCTCGGGGTCGACGATGGGCAACCTGCCGATCGGCCAGGGCCTGTCGGTGACTCCGATGCAGATGGCGGCCGCCTACTCCGCGATCGCGGACGGAGGCATCCTGCGCGCACCGCAGCTGGTCCTCGACGAGGACGGTCATCGCGTCGCGGAACCGAAGGGCCACCGCATCATCAGCTCCAAGTCCGCGGCGCAGATCAGGACCATGCTCGAGGGCGTGCTCGCGCCCGGCGGCACCGCCTCCGAGGTCAGCGTGCCCGGCTACACGCTCGCCGGCAAGACGGGAACCGCCCAGGTGGCCGAGAACGGCACCTACTCGGAGACGAAGTTCGTCGCCTCCTTCGTGGGCTTTGCCCCGGCACAGGATCCTAAGCTGCTCGTCGCCATCGTGGTGAACCAGCCAACCCAGGGCAGCTACTACGGCGGCACCGTAGCGGCCCCGGCGTTCGGCGAGATCGCGAAGTTCGCCCTGCCCTACCTGGGGATTCCGCCGGACCAGGGAACGAGCCCTTAGTGCTCCCCGCCGAAGATACGATCGCGTTTGGCGGCACGCATCGCCCCCTCGCTACGTCATCGTCCTTGGCTTTGCCGCCAGCAAAGCCTGCTCCCTCTTCCTTGCCAGCCGCCGATCCGCGCTCGCCAAGCCGCGACCGTACCCCCGGCGGGAAGCACTGACGACCATACAATCGCGGTGATGAAGCTCAGGGAGCTCATCCTCGGCATGGACTTCGCCGGCGTCGATGGGGATGAGGACACGGACGTCGCCTCGCTCGCCTACGACAGCTCCCGGGTGGCCCCGCGAGCGCTCTTCTTCTGTGTTCGCGGTCAACGGGCCGACGGCCACGACTTCGCTGCCTCGGCGGTCGAGCGCGGCGCCGCGGCGCTGGTGGTCGAGCGCCGCCTCGAGCTGCCCGTTCCCCAGGTGATGGTCGCCGACGCGCGGGCGGCGATGGCGCCGATCGCGGTGCGGTTCTGGGGCGATCCGACCGCCACCCTCCGGGTCGCCGGGATCACCGGCACCAACGGGAAGACGACGACGGCCTTCCTGATTCGTCACATCCTGGAGGCGCAGGGGATTCAGACTGGGCTCCTGGGGACGGTCAAGAGCATCGTCGGTGGCGTCGAGGAGGAGGTCGAGCGGACGACCCCGGAGGCGATCGACCTGCAGGCCACATTCCGCAGGATGCTCGACGCCGGCGACACCGCGTGCGCGATGGAGGTCTCCTCCCACGCGCTGTCCCAGAACCGCACGGATGGCGTCCGCTTCGCGGTCGCCGTCTTCACCAACCTCACCCAGGACCATCTCGACTTCCACTCGGACATGGAGGACTACTTCCGCGCGAAGCGCCTCCTCTTCGTCCCGGAGGCGGGTAACCAGATGACGCCGGCCGTCGCCGTCGTGAACGTGGACGATCCCTACGGCGCCCGCATCGCCGCCGACCTCCGCGAGGCCTCCGAGCCTCCCCTGCGGACGTTCTCGCCTTCAGGCTCCAGCGAAGCGGACTACCGGGCGCTGGACGCCTCCTTCGACGCCTCCGGCTCGCGCTTCCGCTGCGCCTGGCTTGGCGGCGAGGCCGAGGTCCGCACGCCCCTCGCGGGCCACTTCAACGTCGAGAACGCCCTGGCGGCGATCGCCGCCTGCCACGCCCTCGGCGTCTCCGTCGAGGCCGCGGCGGCGGCCCTCGGCGATGCGGACCGGGCCCCGGGGCGCTTCGAGCCCGTCGAGGACGGCCAGCCGTTCGCCGTGCTCGTCGACTACGCCCACACGCCGGACTCGCTGGACAACGTCCTCCACGCGGCGCGCCTGCTGACCGAGAGGAGGCTCATCTGCGTCTTCGGCTGCGGCGGCGACCGCGATCGCGACAAGCGCCCCAAGATGGGCGAGATCGCCGCGCGCCTGGCCGACCGGACCGTCGTCACCTCCGACAACCCCCGCTCGGAGGACCCCGAGGCGATCATCGCGGACATCCTCGCCGGCATCCCCGGCTATGCGAGCGGAAACGGACATGGGCGCGAGGACATCGCAGTGGAGCCGGACCGCCGCGCGGCCATCGCCATCGCGCTCGCCGAGGCGGAGCCGGGCGACACCGTGGTGATCGCCGGCAAGGGACACGAGCAGGGCCAGGAGTTCGAGGGCGGCCGGAAGATCCCCTTCGACGACCGCACGGTGGCGGCCGAGCTCCTCGGCGAGGCCGCGGGCCGGACCCGATGATCGAGCTGTCCCCGGAGCGCATCGTCGAGGGCGCCGGTGCGACGATCGCCGCCGCGGGCCAGGGCGGGCGCCCCGAGCGCGCGGTCATCGATTCACGCGAGGTGGGGGAGGGGGATCTCTTCTTCGGGCTACAGGGCGCGCGCGCCGACGGCGGCGAGTTCGCCGCCCAGGCGCTGGACGCCGGTGCTTGGGGGGTCGTCGTCGATCACGCACGTGCTCGCCTCCTCACTGGGGACAGCTCGACCGGCTCGGGCTGGGTCCTGGCCGCCGACGACCCGCTGGCCGCGCTCCAGCGCCTGGCGACGGCGTGGCGCCGCGAGCTGGGGTGCCGGGTGGTGGGGATCACCGGCTCGGTTGGCAAGACGTCGGCGAAGGACATCTGCCGGGCCCTGCTGCCGATGCGAGTGCACGCCAGCCGGGAGAACTTCAACACCGAGATCGGGCTGCCGCTCGCAATCCTCGAGGCACCTTCGGAGACCGAGGCGCTCGTCCTCGAGATGGCCATGCGAGGCCGCGGGCAGATCGCGCAGCTGTGCGAGATCGCCGAGCCCGACGTCGGCGCGATCACCAACATCGGTCCAGTTCACCTCGAGCTCCTGGGGACGATGGAGGCGATCGCCGAAGCCAAGGCCGAGATCCTCATGGGACTGCGCGACCGTGGCCGGGCGGTGATCCCGGCCGACGAGGAGGCGTTGGAACCCCACCTCCATGAGCAGTTCGTGACAATCACCTTCGGGCCCGGCGGCGACGTCTTCTGCGTCAGCCAGACCGGCGACGGCCGCTCGATCGACGCCGTGATCGGCACCCCCGACGGGGAGGAGCGGTTCGAGTTCCCGTTCGGGGAGGCCCACAACCTCCAGAACGCGCAGGCGGCGATCGCGATCGGGACTGCGCTGGACGTCCCGCCCGCCGAGATGTCGCAGCGGACCTCGCGGATAACCTTCTCGCGCCTTCGGGGCGAGCTGATCGAGCTCGCCGGGGAGATCGTCGTCGTGAACGACTGCTACAACGCCAATCCGATCTCGATGCGCGCTGCCCTGGAGCACCTGGCATCCCTCGACACGGCCGGACGCCACGTGGCCGTCCTGGGGGAGATGCGCGAGCTCGGGTCAAACGCCGAGGGCTACCACCGCGAGCTAGGCGCGCACGCGCGCCAGCTTGGCGTCGAGCCGATCCTCGGGGTTGGCGAGCTCGCCCGCGCCTACGCGCCGGACGCCTGGGCGCCGGACGCCGAGGCTGCGATCCCGCTCGCCGAGGCGATGGTCGAGCGGGGCGACGCCGTACTGGTCAAGGGCTCACGCGCGGTCGGCCTCGAGCTGGTCACGGACGAGCTGGTCGCGCACCGGGGGACCGGAGGCGGATGACGACGATCGCGCTCGCATCATCGGCGGTCGACCGCGGGCAGATCCTGATCGCGGGCATCGCGGCGATGCTGATCACGATCTTCCTCGGCCCGAAGTTCATCGAGTTCCTCCGCGAGCGTGAGTTCGGCCAGCAGATCCGGGAGGAGGGCCCGCAGGAGCATCACGCCAAGGCCGGGACGCCGACGATGGGCGGCCTCATCCTCTTCATCGCGATCGCGGTCCCGTACCTGGTGCTCGGCCCCCGCGACACCCAGAGCCTCGCGGTCTTCGGCGTCGCGATCGGGGCCGCCGCGCTCGGCTTCGCCGACGACTTCATCAAGGTCACCAAGAAGCGCTCGCTTGGCCTACCCGCGCGCTGGAAGCTGCTCGTCCAGATCGGCCTCGCGCTCGCCCTCTGGTGGGTTGCCACCGAGCAGGTGGGCCTGGACCCGCGCCTGCAGGTGCGGATCTTCGACGCGCAGCTCTACATCGGCCCGGTCCTCTACGTGGTCCTGGTGTTCCTCGTGATCGCCGGAGCGTCGAACGCGGTCAACCTGACCGACGGCCTTGACGGCCTGGCTGCCGGCTCCTGCGCGATCGTCTTGCTCGCCTACACGGCGATCACGATCATCAGCGGCCAGAAGGGGCTGGCGTTGCTGTCGGCCTGCCTGGTGGGCGCCTCGGTCGGCTTCTTATGGTTCAACTCGTTCCCCGCTGCGATCTTCATGGGGGACACCGGCTCGCTCGGCCTGGGAGCTGCGATCGGCGCGTTAGCCGTGATGACGCAGACGGAGCTCCTGCTGATCATCCTCGGCGGGATCTTCGTGATCGAGGCCCTCTCGGTTGCGGTGCAGGTGCTGAGCTTCAAGATGTTCCGGCGCCGCGTTCTCCTGATGGCCCCGGTCCATCACCACTTCGAGATGATGGCCTGGTCGGAAACGAAGATCATGTTGCGCTTCTGGATCGTGGCGGCGGTCTGCGCGGGCATCGGCTTCACGCTGTACCAGCACTCGATCAGCTGAGCGGGGCCGAGCCGTAACCGACCGCGGAGTAGCCTGCGCGCGTGCCCTCGGCCGGGACCGACACCGTTCCCCTCGCCGGGCGCCCCGTGCGTCGCATCGGCTTCGGCGCAATGCAGCTCCCCGGTCCCGGGGTCTTCGGGCCGCCTCCGGATCGCGGGGCTGCGGTCGGCGTCCTGCGGCGGGCTGTCGAGCTCGGTGTCAATCACATCGATACCGCGCAGTACTACGGGCCCGATGTCGCGAACGAGCTGATCCGTGAGGCGCTCCATCCCTATCCGCAGGGCCTCGTGCTGGTCAGCAAGGTTGGGGCAAAGCGCGACGCCGAGGGCGGGTGGCATCCGGCGCTGAGCCCAGGTGAGCTTCGCGCCGGCGTCGAGGACAACCTGCGCTCGCTCGAGGTCGATCGCGTCGACGTGGTCAACCTACGCGTCTTCGAGGCACTCGGACCGCCAGCGGAGAATCAGGAGGCGTACGCGGCCTTCGACGAGCGGCTCGACGCGATGATCGCCATGCGGGACGAGGGCCTGATCGGTGGCATCGGCCTCAGCAACGTCTCGCTCGATCAGTTCGAGCACGCAGCCGCCCGCACCGAGATCGCCTGTGTCCAGAACGCCCTCAATCTGATCGAGCGAGCCGCGTTGCCGCTGATGGAGCGCTGCCGCTCGGGCGGGACACCATTCGTACCCTTCTTCCCGCTGGGCTCCGCGTTCGATGCCCGCAAGCGCGTCCTCGAGCACCCCGCGGTTCGCGCCACGGCGGAGCGCCTCGGCGCGTTGCCCTCGCAGGTCGCCATCGCCTGGCTCGGAGCGCTCGCGCCGAATATCTTGCTGATCCCGGGCACGTCCTCGGTCGAGCACCTCGAGGAGAACCTCGCAGCAGCCGACCTCGTCCTCGACGATGAGGCACTCGCCAGCCTGGGCGACGCGTCCTGACGTTCGCCGTTACTGGTTCGGCAGCGGCGACCCCGCGAAGACAAAGAACCACAACATGAAGGCCGCGGTCACCACGACCGTCGTGAACACGAACGCCGACTCGATCGCGGTCAGGCGCTTCTCGCCGGGCCGGTAGGGCTCATCGCGCATGCTGCGGTTCCACGGGTAGCGGGTCGGCGGGCGCGGCTCGGCCTCCTTTGGCTCACCGCGCGCCACGATCCAGCCGGCGATGAACAGCAGCGCGAGGTAGGTCAGGACGATCCCGGCGAAGATGATCGCCGCGGTGCTGCTGTTCACCGTGTCGGCGCCGCCGCCCTGGAGCTTCGAGCCGATCCAGACCCACAGCAGCGGCACCGCGAGGCCGATGCCGAGAGCGAGCACGACTGCGATCGCCAGCCGAATTCCGCCGGCGCGATCGCTCTCCCTCGTGCTGTCCTCGCTATCCGCCACCGTAAGGCGCCGGACGAAGGTTCCCACACAGCCGGCCGCGAATCTAATGCCATGAACGCGAGCACCTCCAAGAGGCTCAGACCAGGCGTGCCGCCGGGCCCGTACCTGGTTGTCGGCCTGGCCCGCTCGGGGCAGGCGGCGGCGCTTTTGCTGGCGTCGCGGGGTGAGGAGGTGATCGGCTGCGATGTGGGTTCGCCGGCGGGGCTGGAAGGGCTTCGGGAGGCCGCCGTCGAAGTTCACCTGGATACGGATGGAGTTCCCCTGCTCGAACGCGCTCGCTGCCTGGTCAAGAGCCCCGGCGTACCTCGCGAGGCGCCGGTCGTGCGGCTGGCTCGGGAGCGCGGGATCCCGGTGCTCGGCGAGCTCGAGCTGGCCTGGCGAGTCCTTCCCAACCGGTTCGTCGCGGTGACCGGGACCAACGGCAAGACCACCGTGACCGAGTTGCTCGGGCACGTGTGGCGCACTGCCTCCGAGCCCGTCGCGGTCGCCGGCAACGTCGGGACCCCGCTCGCATCGCTCGCCGGTGAGGTCGCAGAGGAGGTGACGGTCGTCTGCGAGGCCTCGAGCTTCCAGCTCGAGGACGCCGAGGCGTTCGCGCCGGAGTGCGCCGTGCTCCTCAACGTCACCCCCGACCACCTCGACCGCCATCACGACTTCGAGGACTACCTGCGGGCGAAGCTCCGCATCTTCGCCAACCAGGGGAACGACGACGTCGCCGTGTTCAACGCGGACGAGCCCGCGCTCGAAGGCAGGGACCTGGGCGGCTGCGCCCGGCGGATTCCGTACTGTCGCGGAGCCGACCCCGATTGCGCCGTCTCGATCAACGAGGACGTTCTCTTCGTGGGATCCGAGCCGCTGATGGAGGTCGCCGAACTGTCGCTGCCCGGCCCGCACAACGCCGACAACGCGATGGCGGCCGCCGTCGCCGCGACGGCGATGGGGATCGATCGCGGGTCCATCCGCGAGGCGCTCCGGACCTTCCCCGGCGTCCCGCACCGGCTCGAGCGGGTCGCGGAGATCGACGGGGTCCTCTACATAAACGACTCGAAGGCGACCAACGTGGCCGCGGCGGCGGCCGCGCTCCGCTCGTTTGACGGCGGGGTGCGGGCGATCCTCGGTGGGTCGCTCAAGGGCGGCGGCTTCGAGGGCCTGGCCGAACCGGTCGCCGAGCGCTGCGTCGCCTGCTACCTGATCGGCGAGGCGGCCGATGCGCTGGCGAGCGACCTGGCCGGCTCCGGCGTGGAGCTGCGCCGCAGCGGCGACCTGGAGGCGGCGGTCCGCGAGGCCGCCCGCGACGCCGTTCGGAGCGAGGTGGTCCTGCTCGCCCCGGCGTGCGCGAGCTTCGACGCCTACCGCGACTACGAGGAGCGGGGCGAGCACTTCCGCTCCCTGGTCGAGGAGCTCGAGCGATGAGCGCGTTCTCGCTCGGCCGGCTCGGGCCCCGGACCCGGACCAAGTCCGGCGCGCAGCCCATCGAGTACAGCCTCCTGCTCACCGCGACCCTTTGCCTGCTGGCGTTCGGTGTCGTGATGGTGTTCAGCGCGAGCTCCACGACCCAGCTGTTGGGCCAGAGCGGGGACAGCGCCTACTACCTCAAGCGAACGCTGGCCGTCGGCGCGATCGGACTCGTGCTCATGCGGCTGATGTCGGTGCGCGGCGCCAAGGTGATGCGACCGCTCACGGGCCTGCTGCTGATCGTCTCGTTCGGCCTCCTGGTCGCGGTGATGCTGCCGGGCATCGGCAGCTCGGCGAACGGGGCGCAGCGCTGGATCGGTGCCGGGCCGCTTCAGATCCAGCCGTCGGAGCTCGCGAAGCTCGCGCTGATCCTCTACGGCGCGAACCTGCTCGCGACCCGGCCGCAGATGACGCGCGAGATCCGCACGCTCGTTCCGTACCTCACAGTCGTGGGGATGGGATGCCTGTTGATGATGGCCGAGCCGGACCTGGGCACCGCCATCGTCGTCTCCCTGAGCACAGCGGCCCTGCTCGTGGCGTCGGGGGTGAAGATCCGGCACCTCCTGCTCCTGGCCGCCGGCCTCGGAGCGATCGTGCTGCTCCTGATCCTGATCGAGCCGTACCGGATGCAGCGCCTGACCGGGTTCCTCAATCCCACGGGCGACCCGAGCGGCGCCGGGTTCCAGGCGATCCAGGCGAAGATCGCGATGGGCTCCGGCGGCTTCTTCGGCGTCGGCCTCGGCCAGAGCCTGCAGAAGGCCTTCTATCTCCCTGAGGCCCACACCGACATGATCGCCGCGGTGATCGGCGAGGAGCTCGGCTTCGTGGGCATCGGAGCGCTTCTCGGGCTGTTCGGCCTCTACGGCTACGCCGGGCTCCGGACCGCCCAGCGTGCCAAGGACCGCTACACGAAGTTGCTCGCCGCAGGACTGACCTCGATGGTCCTGATCCAGGCGATCGTCAACCTCTTCGCCGTCATGGGGCTCGCGCCGCTGACGGGCGTCCCGCTCCCGTTCGTCTCCTACGGGAACTCGAGCCTCCTTGTGATGCTCGCCTCGACCGGCCTGCTGCTCAACATCGCGAAGGGCGGCACGGCCGCGGCTCCGGCCCGCACCGGAAGCGGCGCTGCGAGACTCCGGGTCGTCGACGGCGGTCGAGCAGCTCGCGGCAGAGCGAGCACCGCCGCAGGAAGGAAGGCCACGAGCCGTGCCAAGAGTCGTGATAGCCGCGGGGGGGACCGCGGGACACGTCGTTCCAGCGCTGGCCGTCGCCGACGCGCTTCGCGATAGCGGCTCCGAGGTCTCGTTTCTCGGCACCCGCGAGGGCCCCGAGGCGCGGATGGCGCCCGAGGCCGGCTATGAGATCGACTACCTCCACGTCCGCGGAATCGAGCGCGGCTCGCCGCTGAAGGCGATCGCCGCGGGCGCCCTCGCAGTCAGCGCGACCGGGACGGCGCGCGGGGCGCTTCGCCGGCGGGAGGCGGATGTCGTCATGGGTGGCGGCGGCTACGTGGCGGGCCCCGCCGGCCTCGCGGCCCTGTCGCTGCGGGTGCCGCTGGTGCTCACCGAGGCCGACCGCCATCTTGGGCTCGCCAACCGCCTGCTCGCCCGCCGGGCGCGTCGCGTGTGCCTGGCGTTTCCGATCCCGGGACGGGAGGGGGAGCGGTATCTCGTGACGGGCCGGCCCGTCCCGGCGGCCGTGGGCAGGGCGGACCGTGAAGGCGCGAGGGAGCGATTCTCAGTCGCCGCCGATGACCGCTGCCTGCTCGTCTTCGGCGGGAGCCAAGGGGCTCGCTCGATCAACCTCTGCGCGCTGGACGCCTTCACGGACGATGGACCGGCGGCCCGGGACCGCGGCTACCACGTGCTCCACATCGCCGGCAGCCGCGACTACCTGCTCGCCCGAGGGCGCATCGACTGCGCCCCGGGCGCCGAGCGCTACACGCTCCTCGAATACGAGCCGAACCTGGCCGACGCCCTCGCCGCCTCCGATCTGGTGCTCGCGAGGGCGGGCGGCTCCGTGTTCGAGGTGGCGGCCGCCGGGCGGGCGGCGATCCTCGTCCCCTACCCGTACGCCACGGCGCAGCACCAGCACGCGAACGCTGCCTGGATGGCCGACGCGGGCGCGGCGCTCGTCATCGAGGACGAGGCGCTCGACGCGGCGGCGCTCGCCCGCACGGTGGGAGAGCTCTTCGCGGACACCCAGCGCCTGCGGGACATGTCGGCGGCCTCCCTTTCCCTGGCCCGCCCGGACGCCGCCGAGCGCATCGCGGCGGCGATCGTCCAGGCTTCCCGGCGATGACCGACTGGCGGGACCGAAAGCTCCACTTCATCGCGATCGGCGGCGCGGGCATGAGCGGGCTCGCCCTCGTGTGCCGGCGGCTCGGCGCCACGGTCTCCGGTTCGGACCGCTCCGACGGCCCCTACATGGAGCACCTGCGAGCGGCCGGCCTCGAACCGGGCGTGGGGCACGACTCCTCCGCCGTCCCTCCCGACGCCGACGTGGTCGTCTCGACGGCCGTCGGGCCCGACAACCCCGAGCTCGCGATCGCGCGCGATCGGGGCCAGCGGATCATGCACCGAGGCGAGTTGCTCGCTGAGCTCTCTTCGATGAAGAGGCTGATCGCCGTCGCCGGGACCCACGGCAAGACGACGACGGCCGGGATGCTTGCCCATGCGCTCGTCGCCATCGGCGCCGACCCGGCTTTCCTGCTCGGCGGTGAGCTTCCTGGGGCCGGCGAGGGTGGCGCCGCCGCGAACGCCGCGTGGGGCGCCGGCGAATGGATCGTCGCCGAGGCCGATGAGTCCGACGCGAGCTTCCTGCGCCTGCGCCCCGAGATCGCGGTGGTGACGAACGTGGAGCTCGATCACCACTCCCACTGGTCCTCGCGGGCCGAGCTGATCGATGCGTTCGGGCGCTTCTGCGCACCCGCCTCCGGTCTCGGGCTGCCCGCTAACGGCAGCCTCGACGCGCTCGCCGAGGGCCAGCGGGTGGTGGGATTCGACGCCGACGCGCCCGGCCCGCCGCTCGAGCTGCGCGTGCCGGGCCGCCACAACCGGCTAAACGCCCGCGCGGCGCTTGCCGCCGTCGAGCTCGCGGGCCTCGACGTCGGCGGTGCGAGTGCGGCTCTGTCGTCGTTTCCCGGAATGCTTCGCCGCCTCGAGCTCAAGGGCCGGCGCGACGGCGCGACCGTCTACGACGACTACGCCCACCATCCCACCGAGGTCGCGGCCACGCTGGCGGCGCTCCGCGAGCTCGGGCCGAGGCGCCTGATCGCGGTATTCCAGCCCCACCTCTACTCGAGGACCAAGGCCCTGACCCCCGGCTTTGGGCGCGCGCTCGCCGCGGCCGACGAGGTCGCCGTGCTCGACGTCTACCCGGCGCGGGAGGAGCCGGTGGGACCGCTGGCCGGCGTGAGCGGGCTGGACGTTGCGCGCGCCGCCGCCGACCACGCCGGCGGCAGGCCGGTGTGGTGGCTGGTGGACGCCGAGCGCGCCGAGCGTGCCCTCGCCCCCCGGCTGCGCGAGGGCGACGTGCTGGTCACGATCGGCGCCGGGGACATCTACCGCCTGGCCGACCGGCTCGTCGGAAGCGCGAGTAGGACAGCAGTGGAGATCCCCGGAAACGTCCAGGCCGACTATCCCCTCGCGCGGCTGACGACCGTCCGTGCGGGCGGCTCCGCCGACCTGTTCGCGAGGCCCACGAGCGATGAGGAGCTGATCGAGCTCCTGCGCTGGGCGGACGACCAGGGCCTCGCGGTCGAGGTCGTCGGCTCGGGCTCCAACCTCCTGGTCTCCGACGAGGGCGTGCGCGGGCTGGTGCTGAAGCTCGACGGGGATCTGAGCTCGGTCGAGCGGGAGGGGACCCGTGTTGTCTGCGGCGGCGGCGCCCGCCTGCCCTCTGCAACCGCGAAGGTCGCGCGGTGGGGGCTGACCGGGCTGGAGTTCGGGATCAACATCCCGGGGACGGTCGGTGGAGCGGTGCGGATGAACGCCAACGCCTACGGCGGCGAGCTGGATCGGGTCCTCGAATGGGTGGACGTCTGCACCCCGGGTGGAGCCGAACGACGCACCCCGGAGGATCTCGGCTTCTCCTACCGGCGCTCCAACCTGCGACCGGGGGAGGTGGTGTCGCGCGCCTCGTTCGGCCTGGCCGAAGGAGACGTCGAGGAGATCAAGGCCACCCTGGCGGCCATGCGGGCCCAGCGCCGCGAGGCGCAGCCTTCGGGCATCAAGACCTTCGGCTCCACGTTCAAGAACCCGACTGACGGCGGCCGCACGGCCGGGCAGTTGCTCGAGGCGGCGGGCTGCCTGGGGCTTCAGGTCGGCGGCGCGCGGTTCTCGCCAAAGCATGCGAACTTCGTGGAGAACGCCG
>Ga0164305_10000429_pt1 | contig 15800 bp, 16 predicted proteins | sample Whisoiple_237_MG_FD_110215 | JGI IMG/M metagenome (GOLD analysis project Ga0164305, IMG submission 110215) | Soil microbial communities amended with pyrogenic organic matter from upstate New York, USA - Whitman soil sample_237_MG | ecosystem: Environmental > Terrestrial > Soil > Agricultural...
CGGCGGCGCCATCGGCGGCGTTCTTTACCGATGGCTGAGTGATGCGCCCGCGGCGCCGGTCGTTGGCGTGCCGGAGCGGCAGGTCCGGGGCTGATCCTCGCGAACCGTTTTTTGAGGAAAGCTCCCGCATCCTCTATAAAGCCGTCTCCTTGGCGGCTTTAAAAAGTGCGAGAGCGGACAAGATGGCAGGCAAGTACTTTGGAACCGACGGCATCCGAGGCCGCGCCAATGGCGTGATCACCCCGGAGCTCGCCTTGAAGGTCGGCCAGGCGGCGGGCCTTGCCTTCCAGCGCGGCGAGCACCGCCACCGCGTCGTCATCGGCAAGGACACGCGGCTTTCCGGGTACATGATCGAGTATGCGCTTGTCGCCGGCTTCACCTCGGTCGGCATGGACGTGCTCTTGCTCGGCCCGGTGCCGACGCCGGCTGTGGCCATGCTGACGCGCTCGATGCGCGCCGATCTCGGCGTCATGATCTCCGCCTCGCACAACATGTTCGAGGACAACGGCATCAAGCTGTTCGGCCCCGACGGTTATAAGTTGTCCGACGAGATCGAGATCGCCATCGAGGCGCTGATCGACAAGGACATTTCGCGCAAACTCTCGAAGCCGCCCGATCTCGGCCGCGCTCGCCGCGTCGACGATGTGCGCGCCCGCTACATCGAATTCGCCAAGCGCACTCTGCCGCGGCACATGTCCTTCGAGGGCCTGCGCATCGTCGTCGACTGCGCCAATGGCGCGGCCTACAAAGTCGCGCCGGAAGCTTTATGGGAGCTCGGCGCTGAGGTCTTCGCCATCGGCGTCAAACCCGACGGCTTCAACATCAATCGCGACGTCGGCTCGACCGCGCCGAATGCGCTGGTCAAGAAAGTACGCGAGATGCGCGCCGATATCGGCATTGCGCTCGACGGCGACGCCGATCGCGTGCTGATCGTCGACGAGCGCGGCCGCATGGTCGACGGCGACCAACTGATGGCCGTCATCGCCCAGAGCTGGATGAACGAGTCGCGGTTATCGAAACCGGGCGTCGTTGCGACGATCATGTCCAATCTCGGTCTCGAGCGCTTTCTCAATTCGATCGGTTTGTCGCTGGCACGCACCGCCGTCGGCGACCGCTACGTGCTCGAACATATGCGCGAACATGGCTTCAATCTCGGCGGCGAGCAGTCCGGCCACATCATTTTCTCCGATTTCACCACGACCGGCGACGGCTTGCTCGCGGCGATGCAGGTCCTCAGCGTTGTCAAGCAGATCGGCCGGCCGGTGAGCGAAGTCTGCCACATGTTCGAGCCGCTGCCGCAGATTCTGAAAAACGTGCGCGTCTCACACAGCGCCAAGGCGCTGACCTCGAGCGAAGGAATCGTTCATGTGATCGAGGACGCGAAGCGCCGGCTCGGACAGAGCGGCCGGCTGATCATCCGCCCGTCCGGCACCGAGCCGGTCATTCGCGTGATGGGCGAGGGCGACGACCGCGATCTCGTCGAGCAATTGGTCGACGACATCTGCGCCGCGCTGAGCGCCAAGGCGGCGGCGTAGGTTTCGGATTGCCGATCGAGCATCTTACGGTTCAAGCGAACGGCGCGGCCTTCCATGTCGCGCGGACCGGCAAAGGGCCGCCGCTCCTGCTTTTGCACGGCTGGCCGGAATTCTGGCTGACATGGGAGCCGGTGATGTCGCGGCTTGCCGATCACTACACGCTGATCGCGCCGGATCTGCGCGGCTTCGGCGACAGCGACAAGCCTGCAGGTGTCTTCGGGTCAGACGGACACGCCTCCGACATGCTGGCGCTTCTCGATGCGCTTGGTATCGAAAAAGCGGGGGTCATCGGTCACGACATCGGCGGCGCGACGATGCAGCCCATGGCCCGCAAAGCGCCGGAGCGTATCGCCGGCTTGTTCTTCTTCGATTGCGTTTATCCCGGGATCGGCGCACGCATGGGCACGCCCGACCGCCTGAATGAAATCTGGTATCAATCCTTTCATCAGACGGAAATGGCACCGGCGCTTGTCGGCGCAACGCGCGAGACGTGCCGGCTCTATATCGAATATTTTCTGCGCCATTGGTCGCATCGCAAAGCTGCTTTTGACGACGTGCTCGATGCGTTCGTCGACAACTTTCTTAAACCCGGCAATCTCGCCGGCGGCTTCGCGCATTATCGCGGCGCGCATGCCGGCCGCATTGCCATCATGAAAGGCGAGGCGCCGCCGCTACCGAAAATTTCGGTGAAGACATGCGTGCGCTGGGGGAAGCACGACCCGATCCTGCTTTCCCAGTGGACCGACAAACTCGGCGAGACGTTCTCGGATCTCGATCTCGCGCTTTTTCCCGATGTCGGTCACTTCCCGCATCGCGAAGATCCTGATCGCGCCGCGGCGGAGATCGCCGGTTTCTTCCAGCGCATCGGCTGGGGGTGAATGGCGCGGCTTATTTGCGAGTCGCCGCGCCATTTGTGTGTGAAGCGTCAGTAGCGATCCAATATGCGCACGACCCTGCGCTCCACCGGATCGACGAGAACGATCTGGTTCGACGGCGACGTAAAGTAGGAATAGCGGCGATAGGCCGGTACGGGCGCGTCGACATAGGGCTCGATATCGACATCCTCCGGCACGATGGAACCGGGCCGGACATAGGGGACCGGCGCGCGCGGCACGGGCACCGGCGCAACGGCGACTGGCGGCACCGGCGCGATCACCACCGGCCCCGGAGCAATCGCCGGCCGCCGGATGATGTATTCGCGCACGACGACCTCCTCGTCGGGCGCGATCGTCAAGGCAGAGCGGCCCTCGTAGAACGGTTCGCCGATAAAAGCCTGCGCGGAGGCGCTCGAAACAATGCCGAGCGAACCTGCCGCAAGCAGCAGGGTGAGCACGGGCGTACGCATCTTGGTTCTCCCAGAAAACAGCAAAGTTTCCGACCGGCGCGATAATTCAGCGGTTAGTCTGTTGGACGGGCGCGGCGTTAACGGCTAGACCGCCACGAAAGTGAGGATGGCCGGAGCGCGCATTCCGCAGAAGAAGCCGGTCCAGCGGAGGATAAGCTTGGTGTTCGCTTCGGTTTGTCGCCGCGTATTTCTGGCCGGGTGCGCCGTCGCCATCGTTAGCACTGGGGCGGTGCGGGCGGAAGATCGCTTCATCACGCTCGCCTCGACAACCTCGACCGAGCAATCCGGCCTGTTCGATTACATCCTGCCGATCTTCGAGAAGGAGAGCGGGATTACCGTTCGCGTCGTTGCCGTCGGCACCGGCCAGGCGCTGGCGATCGGTGCGCGCGGCGATGCCGACGCGCTGCTCGTCCATGACAGAGTCGGCGAGGACAAGTTTGTTGCGGACGGCAACGGCATCGACCGGCGTGATGTGATGTTCAACGACTTCGTTCTGGTTGGACCGAAGGCCGATCCGGCGCATGTGCGCGGCCTGAAGGACGCGAAGGAAGCGTTGAAGCGCATTGCCTCGGCGCATGCCGCTTTCGCCTCGCGCGGCGACGACAGCGGTACGAACCGGCTCGAATTGCGGCTGTGGAAGGCCGCCAATGTTGATCTGAAAACCGGCGGCAGCGGCTGGTATCGCGAGCTCGGCTCCGGCATGGGCCCGACGCTGAACACGTCAGCTGGACTGAATGCCTACACGCTCACCGATCGTGCGACATGGGCGAATTTCTCCAACCGCGGTGGCCTTGAAATCCTCGTCGAAGGCGACCCCGCTTTGTTCAATCCGTATGGCAGCATTCTCGTCAATCCGCAGAAATTCCCCGGCGTCAAAGCCGCCGATGCGCGGCGCTGGCACGAATGGTTGACGTCGCCGGCGGGCCGCGCTGCAATCTCGTCATACAAAATCAAGGGCGAGCAATTGTTCTTCCCGCTCGGCGATACGCCGCGCAGCTGAGTTGCAGGATTTCTCGCAAGCTTTCGCACTCGCGCTCGCTCTTATCGGCAGCCGCGATCCCGACCTTTGGGCGGCCGTTCTCCTGTCGCTGCAGGTCAGCCTGACGGCGAGCCTCATCGCCTTCGTCATCGGCGCGCCGATCGGCGGCTATCTCGCGGTGCGCCGGTTTGCCGGGCGCTCCGGCGTCCTGGTGCTCGCCAACGCCTTTCTCGGCCTGCCGCCGGTCGTCGTCGGGCTTGCGGTCTACGTCCTGCTTTCGCAGACGGGCCCGCTCGGCTGGCTGCGCATCCTGTTCACGCCGGCGGCGATGATCATCGCCCAGACGCTCCTCACGCTGCCGATCGTCGTCGCGCTCGCCCATCGCGCGACGGCCGGATTCTGGGAGCGCTATGGCGACAGCCTGACCATCGACGGTGCCTCGCACCTGCGCAGCGTTTCGATCCTGCTGTCGATGGCGCGGGCCGGTCTCGTCACCGCCTATCTCGCGGCATTCGGCCGGGCGATCGCCGAGGTCGGCGCCATCATGATGGTCGGCGGCAATATCCGCGGCTACACGCGCACGATGACCACGGCGATTGCGCTCGAGACCAGCAAGGGCAATCTCGCCCTGGCGCTGGCGCTTGGGCTGATCCTGATCTCGCTGGCGCTGGCGGTCAGCGCCGCGGCGTTCCTGTTCGACCGGCGCCGCTAGGGCGCGCAAAGCAAAGCGCGCCGACCGTGAGGGCCGACGCGCTTCCATCGGCGCGTATGCGCCGCATCTCATCCAGGACCCAAGGGAACTCTGCGATCAGCCGCCAAGCTGGTCGCCCACTGGTGGGGCCTCTCCGACGCCTAATGCAGCGTCTGACAATCGGTCTGGAGGCGGGCCATTTCGTCCTTGATCTGCAGTTTCTTCCGTTTCAGCTCTGCGAGTTTCAAAGTGTCACATGCCGGGTGGAGCTTTTCCTCTTCGAGTTGCCTTTCAAGTGATTTGTGACGGCGTTCGAGCTCGGCGAGGTGGCTCTGCAAGGTCATGCGGCAAGCTCCTTTGCTTCGTTGCACGGGAGTAAGTGTGCCATAGACAATGCATAGGGCAAGAGGATCGATCCGGCTCAGCTGATCAAATTTTCAAATATACTTTAAGCCTTTGAGCCGCCCTGTGATCATCGCCGCCGACAGCCGCCTGCGACCCCTCGCTCGGCCGCCGGGAGCCTTGCCCGTAGCCGCCCGCGGGGCGATACTGTCATCACCCGAGCCGGCGCGGCGGAGCCGGCGGGACGGGACGGCTGCATGCGGGACAGGCTCAGCGACGATGAGCGCGTGGCGTTCGAGGCGGAACTCGAGCGCGTGCGCCAGGAGCATCGCGATCTCGACGCTGCCATCGAGGCCCTGAACATGGTCGGCCAGAACGACCAGCTGCAGATCCAGCGGCTGAAGAAACGCAAGCTGATCCTACGCGACCGCCTGACCTATCTCGAAGATCAGCTGACCCCCGACATTATCGCTTGACGCGGCCGCGAGCGCCGTCCTACCGCGGGCTTTGCCTTGCAAGGGGACGCGCGCGTGGGCGAACCGGCAAAACCCGTTGCCATCATCATGGGCAGCCAGTCGGACTGGGAGACGATGCGCCACGCCGCCGAGACGCTCGCCGCGCTCGATATCGGCTTTGAGTCGCGCATCGTCTCGGCGCATCGCACGCCCGACCGCCTCTACGAGTTCGCCCACAACGCCCGCGACAACGGCTTCAAGGTGGTGATCGCCGGCGCCGGCGGCGCGGCGCATCTTCCCGGCATGACCGCGTCGATGACGCCGCTGCCGGTCTTCGGCGTGCCGGTCGAGACGAAGGCGCTGGCCGGCCAGGACTCGCTGCTGTCGATCGTGCAGATGCCGGCGGGCGTGCCGGTCGGCACGTTGGCGATCGGCAAGGCGGGCGCCGTCAATGCCGCGCTGCTCGCCGCCGCCGTGCTGGCCCTCAGCGATCCGGCAATCGCCGCGCGGCTCGACCGCTGGCGCGCCGAGCAGACCAAAAAGGTCGCCGAGGAGCCGCGTGAGCAAGCCTGATCGGGGACTGGAGCCCGGCGCGTCAATCGGCATTCTGGGCGCGGGTCAGCTTGGACGGATGCTGGCGATTGCCGGCGCGCGGCTCGGCCTCAAATCGCACATCTATGCGCCGGATGCAGGCGAGCCGGCTTTCGATGTCGCCGCGGCCGGCACGGTAGCCGCATACGAGGACGAGGCGGCGCTGGCGCGTTTCGCTGAGGCGGTCGACGTCGTCACCTACGAGTTCGAGAACATCCCGGCGGCGACCGCCACCCTTTTGGCAAAGCGGCGCCCGGTCTATCCGAGCCCGCTCGCGCTCGAAAAAACCCAGGACCGGCTGATCGAGAAGCGCTTCTTGAATGGCCTCTCCGTTGCGACGGCCGCTTTCGCGCCGATCGATGCCAGCGATGCGATCGCACCGGCGCTCGCCTCATTTGGGGGCGCCGGCATCCTGAAGACGCGGCGCTTTGGCTATGACGGCAAGGGCCAGGCAATGGTCCGCGATGCCGCTCATGGCGCGGCGGCGTTCGCATCTTTCGGCAACGTGCCGTGCATTCTGGAAAGCGTGGTGCCGTTTGCGCGCGAAGTCTCCGCGCTCGGCGCGCGCGGACGCGATGGCACTTTCCGCGCCTATGACATCTGCGAGAATTCGCACGCCAATCACATCCTGTCGCGGACCGAAGCGCCGGCGACAATCCAACCGGCAACGGCGCGTCGCGCCGCCGACATCGGCGAATGCATCGCCGACGCGCTGGATTATGTCGGCATGATCGCGGTCGAAATGTTTGTGGTCGATGGCGCGAGCGGCGAGGAGCTGATCGTCAACGAAATCGCGCCGCGCGTGCACAATTCCGGGCATTGGACGATCGACGGCGCGGCGACATCGCAATTCGAGCAGCATGTGCGCGCGATTGCCGGATGGCCGCTCGGCTCGACCGCGCGCCGCGGCCGCATCGTCATGGATAATCTGATCGGCGACGAGGTGCGACGCTGGCGCGAAATTTTAGCCGACGACGGCGCCGCTCTGCATCTCTACGGCAAGGCGGAAATCCGCGACGGCCGCAAGATGGGTCACGTGACGCGGGTCTATCCCGAGACGTGACGCGCCTTAGTGGCCGCTGCCGCCAGCGCCGCCGCCACCGGCGGAACCCGCCGAGCCGGCGCTTCCGGCACTTCCCGCCGATCCCGCCGTGCTTGGGCTCGACACGGTCGGCGAACCCGAGCCGATCGAGCGCCCGGTCGACATTCCCGCGGAGCCGGCGCTGCCCGCACCAAGGCCTTTATTGAGATTGCTGCCGGGATTACCCGGCGCGCTGGTCGCGCCGCTCGGGAAACCTGTCGTTCCCGCGGTGCCGCCGGTCGTCGCGCCGGGCACCGGCGGGTTGATGAGCGGCGAGCCCGAGCCGACGCCGACCGAGCGGCCGCCGGTCATCGAGCCCGAGGGTGGACCGGACTGGCCGTTGGCGGCTGCCTCGCGCATCTCGACGCAGGTCAGGAGCTCGACATAGCTCGGAATGCCGCCGAGCGTCGTCGTCTTGAGGCACGTCGAGCGCCAGTCGGCGCGCATCTTGCCCCAGCTCTTGGCGAGCCGGTCGCGCGCGCCATTCTCGCTGCGCATGCAATTGTCGTAGGTCGCCTGCTGGTCGAGATTGACGGCCGGCGTCGCCCGGCAGGTCGCCTGCACATTGAGGTTCGGCACGGTGTCCGCGAGGGCGGCGGAAGCGGGAAGGGCGGCGGCGGCGAGGATGAAAGCGAGGCGGCGCATGGCGATCCCTCCGGACGAGACCAGGCTGGCTTAGCCGTAACGTGCGAGCGACGGCCAAGTTCAGGCGAACCGCAATTTATTATGAGGTCGACCGCTCTATGGGCAGCGTCCCCGCGCCGGCTCCAAGCTCGCGCTGCATGAGCGCGCTGTCGAGCCAGCGGCCGAACTTGAATCCAACCGCCGGATGGGTGCCGATCATCGCAAAACCTTCGGCCTTGTGCAGGTTGATCGAGGCGTGGTTGTCGCTGTCGCCGATCACCGCGATCATCTGCCGCCACGGACCCTGCTCGCAGAGCGCGATCAGCCGCGAGAGAAGCGCGCGCCCAATCCCCTCTCCCACATGGTCCGGGGCGACATAGACCGAGTCCTCGATGGTGAAACGATAGGCCGAGCGGGCCCGGTAGGGTGCGGCATAGGCATAGCCGACGATCTCGCCCGCTTGCTCCGCCGCAAGATAGGGAAGCCCATGCTGCAGCACCTCCCGACGGCGGCGCGCGAGTTCTGCTTCTTCCGGCGGGATTTCCTCGAACGAGGCGAGACCGCGCAGCACATGGTGCGCGTAAATGCGCGTGATGGCCGGAATGTCGTCCTCGCGGCTCGGACGGACGAGAAGCCCCGCCATCCCCTTAGGATTGCGCGCGCAATTTGTAGACCTCCGCCTGGCCGGGGAAGCAGCCGGCGCGGACGTCTGCCGCATAGGAGGCGACCGCCGCCGAGACAAGCTCGCGCATATTGCCGTAACGGCGGACGAATTTCGGCGTCCAGTCGAACAGGCCGAGCATGTCATCGGTGACGAGGATCTGCCCGTCGCAATCGGCAGAGGCGCCGATGCCGATTGTCGGCGCCTTGACCTTGCGGGTGATCTCCATCGCGAGATCGCTGGCGACGCCCTCGACCACAATGGCGAAAGCCCCGGCTTCGTCAGAGGCGAGCGCCTCGTCGAGCACGCGCTGGCGTTCGGCCGCCGTGCGGCCCTTGGCTTTAAAGCCGCCGTCGACATTCGCCGCCTGCGGCCGCAAGCCGACATGGCCGACGACCGGAATGCCGCGGCCGACGAGAAAGCGGATCGTCTTGGAGATGCCTTCCGATGCTTCCACCTTCACCGCCTGACAGCCGGTCTCGCGCATGATGCGCGACGCCGACTGGAACGCCTGCTCGGGATTGGCCTCGTAGCTGCCAAAGGGCAGGTCGACGACGACCAGCGCCTGCTTTGCGGCGCGCATCACCGCTTGACCATGCAGGATCATCATCTCCAGCGTGACGCCGACCGTCGACGGCAGGCCATGCACGACCATGCCGAGCGAGTCGCCGACGAGCAAAAGATCGCAATGGGGATCAAGCAGGGCCGCCATCGGCGCGGTATAGGCGGTGAGGCACACGACCTTGTCGCGCCCTTTGCGGGCGGCGATGTCCGGCACGGTGATCCGTTGCGAGCGGGTTTGGGCTGACATGCTGCCTCCTAAGAACGGTTATTGCGTTGCCGAGGCTAAGCATCAAGTGCCTGCCCGTCAGGGATGCCGCTTGGCTATGCCGCCCTAACTTTCACTCGATGTGGCGAATGGCGTTTTCGCTTCTGCTCATCGTCGTGCTCGGCGCCACCGCGCTGTTCTTCGCCACGCATCTTTCAATCCCGGAAGATCGCAGCCAGCGCGTCTTCGCCCCCGATCTGGTGCGGCGCGGCGGCGAGCTTGCCGCGCTCGGCTATTGCGCCTCGTGTCATACGGCGGAGAACGGCAAGCCGTTCGCCGGCGGACGGCCGCTCGCCACACCTTTCGGCACGCTTTTCGGCACGAACATCACGCCCGACCCGAAGACCGGCATTGGGCTTTATTCGCAGGCTGCCTTTGCGAGGACGATGCGCGACGGAATCGATCGTGCGGGACGTGATCTCTACCCCGTCTTTCCCTATAATCATTTCGCCAGGCTGACCGACGAGGACTTGAGCGCGCTCTATGCGTTCCTGATGACGCGCGCGGCCGTGCCCGCGCAAAATCCGGCAAACCACCTCACGTTTCCCTACAATGTTCGTCCGCTGCTTGCCGGCTGGAAATTGTTGTATCTCGACAAGAAGCCAGTGCCGCGCGACCAGACAAGGAGCGCCGAATGGAATCGCGGCCGCTATCTCGTCGAAGCGCTGTCGCATTGTGGCGCATGTCACACGCCGCGGGACCGCCTCGGCGCCGAAATCGCATCGCAACATTTTGACAGCGGCGAAGCCGAGGACTGGTGGGCGCCGCCGTTAAATCACAAATTCCCGTCGCCGGTGTCTTGGAGCGAAGAAAGCCTGTTCAATTATTTGCGCAGCTGGGACGTGGGGCATGGCGGCGCGGTCGGCCCCATGGCGCCAGTCGTCGCGGCGCTGGCGACCGTGCCGGAGCAGGATGTACGCGCAATCGCAGCTTATGTCGGGGCAACATTGGCTAAGCCGGGCGAAAGCGAAAAGCGCGTCGACGAGAAGCAACCGCAAGCCGCTGAAGCCCATCCGCAAGGCGCAGAGCTTTACGCCGGCATCTGCGCGACATGCCACGAGACCGGCGGTCACGTGCCTTTCACCGTCACCTCGCTCGGCCAGCACACGTCGATATACGCGCCCGATCCCCGCAACGTGATCCATGTCGTTCTCGAAGGCGTGCGTCCGCCGGAAGGGACGGTCGGCGCTGTTATGCCGGCTTTCGCCGACACGCTGAGCGACGCGCAAATCGCCGACATCGCTGCCTATCTGCGCGCCCGCTTCAGCCGCGGCGGAGAATGGCAAAATATCGAGGCCGAAATCGCCAGACTCAGGCGGAGCACAAGCCCATGATCACGCTCAATGTGAACGGCCGTTCGCGCGATGTCGACGACGCACCGAATACGCCGCTGCTCTATGTCCTGCGCGGCACGCTCGAACTCAACGGCGCCAAGTTCGGCTGCGGCCTCGGCCAATGCGGCGCCTGCACGGTCGTCATCGACGGCAAGCCGGTTTTCTCGTGCCTGACGCCCATTTCGATTCTGCAGGGGCGCAAGATCACGACCCTTGAAGGACTGGGAAGCGAAGACGCGCCAAGTCCGCTGCAGCGCGCCTTCATCGAAGAGCAGGCGGCGCAATGCGGCTATTGCATTCCCGGCATGATCATGCGCGCGCATGCGCTGCTGACCGCAAACCAGTCACCGACAGACGCTGAGATTCGCGAGCATATGAACGCCAATCTCTGCCGCTGCGGCACGCATATGCGCATCCTGGCGGCGATCAACCGCGCCGCAGGCGGCATGCACGCGGCGGGCGCACGTGCGCCAGCGAAGGCAGAGGAGGAGGAGTGATGAACGCGCCGCTTTTCAATCCTTCGCGCCGCGACGTGCTTGCCGGGGCGCTCGTCGTCAGTTTTTCGCTGCGCGCCATCCCCTCCCTTGCACAAGAACAGGAGAACGTAAGTAAACCGCCGCTGCCCGGCAGCCTAAAAAAAGCGCCGATGCTGGACGCCTGGATTCGCATCGATGCGGACGGCAGTGTCACCGTCTTCACCGGCAAATGTGAGATCGGCCAGGGCGTCAAAACGGCGCTCATTCAAGTGGCGGCGGAAGAGCTCGAGCTCGATCCGCACGCGATTCATCTCGTCACCGCCGATACGGCGCGCGCCGCGAATGAAGGCTTCACCTCCGGCAGCAATTCGATGAAGGATTCGGCGAGCGCCATCCGCAACGCGGCGGCGCAAGTGCGGGAAATCCTGATCGGCATCGCGGCGGAGCGTCTTGGTGTCGCGGCGGATCGGTTGCGCGCCCAGTCGGGCGCGATCATAGGGCCCGATAATCGCCGCGCCGCCTACGGCGATTTGGTTGCCGGCAACGTACTGCATGTGACCGCACAGCCGACATCGAAGCTGAAAGCCCCCGACACGCTGAAAATCATCGGCCAGTCGCTGCCGCGCATCGATATCCCGGGAAAAGTGACCGGCGGCGTCAGCTACGTGCACGACTTGCGCCTGTCGGGAATGGTGCATGCGCGTGTGGTGCGGCCGCCAAGCTATGACGCGCGGCTGCAATCGATCGACACGAGTGATGCCGAAAAAATGCCGGGCGTCATCAAGGTCGTGCGCGACGGCAGCTTTCTTGGAATCCTCGCCGAGCGCGAGTTCCAGGCGGTGACCGCGATGCATGCACTCGCTGCGGCGGCAAAATGGGATATCGCGACGAAGCTTCCGGACGAAACAAACATCTCTAGCATTATCGAGTCCCTGCCTGCTGAAGATCATGTCATCGCCGACAAGCACGCGGAGTCGGCGTCCGCCACGCGGACGCTGCAAGCCGTGTATCGCCGTCCCTACCAGATGCACGGATCGATCGGGCCGTCCTGTGCCGTCGCTTCGTTCGATGGCGATGCGCTGACCGTCTGGTCGCACGCGCAAGGCATGTTCCCGCTGCGCCAGGCGATCGCCGAGATGCTGCGCCTTCCCGAGGAGAAGGTGCGCTGCATCCACATGGAAGGGGCGGGCTGCTACGGCCACAATGGCGCCGACGATGCGGCAGCCGATGCGGCTTTGCTGGCGCGCGCTTTGCCCGGCCGGCCGGTACGCGTGCAATGGATGCGCGAGCAGGAGCATCAATGGGAGCCTTACGGGCCTGCCATGGTGAGCCGCGCGCGGGCGTCGCTGGACGCCGGCGGCAACATTGTCGATTGGTGGTACGAAGTGCGCAGCAATACGCATTCGACGCGCCCACCTGGGGCGGGGCAATTGATCGCGGCGCGGCATCTCGAAACGCCGTTCACGCCCGGCCCGCCAAGGCCCGGAGACCAGCCGGAAGGCGCCGGCGATCGCAATGCCGTTCCGCTTTATGTGCTGCCGAACGTACGCGTCGTACACCACTTGGTACCCGACATGCCGCTGCGCGTCTCGGCGCTCCGCGGCCTCGGCGCCTACCACAACATATTCGCGATCGAATCCTTCATGGACGAGCTCGCGGCGGCGGCCGGCGCCGACGCGATCGAGTTCCGCCTGCGCCACCTCAAGGATAAGCGGGCGCGGGCCGTGATCACCGCGGCGGCGGAGCGCTTCGGCTGGTCGTCGTGGCAGGCGGCGAAAGGCAAAGGCCGCGGCTTCGCCTTCGCCCGCTACAAGAACCTCGCCGCCTTTTGCGCCGTCGCGGTTGAAGTCAACATCGAGCATGAAAGTGGTCATGTGCGTCTCGGCCGAGCCATCGCTGCCGTCGACAGCGGCCAGGCCGTCAATCCCAACGGGATTGCCAACCAGATCCAGGGTGGCATCGTGCAATCGGCGAGCTGGACCCTTTACGAATCCGTGCACTTCGAGCCGAGGCGCATCTTGAGCCAGGATTGGAGCACCTACCCGATCCTGCGCTTCGGCACGATGCCGGAAAGTGTCGACGTGTATGTCATCGATGCGCCGGGTGAGCCCTTCCTCGGCACCGGCGAGGCCGCGCAGGGACCCACGGCCGCGGCGATCGCCAATGCCGTGGCGAACGCGACGGGCGTGCGCATTCGCGACCTGCCGCTCAATTCGGCGCGGGTGAAGGCGGCAATCGGGGTTTGAGCTTAGCTTGACACCCCAAAACCCCGTGCCTACATCGCACGAACCTCGCGAACGCGAGGCGATTGCGGCGGCGGGGTAGCTCAGTTGGTTAGAGCGGAGGAATCATAATCCTTAGGTCGGGGGTTCAACTCCCTCCCCCGCTACCGCTGCAAACGCCTGCATCAAGTCGGCCGCCGTAAACGGGCCAAAGCCTCCAGACCAGACGTTGGCTCGCATGACCGGCTGGATCCAATCCATGCATCAGCGCCGGGAAATTTCGGCTTTATGCTCTCATTCGGCTCCCTCAGCCCCAGGAACATTCACGAAAGGCAACAGCTTATCGCCGACACGGCCGTAATGCTGGTAGGCGCCCCAGGTCGCCGGATCGAATTGTTCCCTTCCCGCGCCCATGGTGGTCGGCTCGATGCCGAGCGTTTGCTCTCGCGCATTGCGTAAAGCTTCGCCGATCGTGGCGGGTGGGGCGGTCGGATTAACGCCGCTGCTCGCTTCCAATCCGTTTAAACCAAGCACGCCTGCATAGAACCAGCGTGCGCATTGGAATGCCGCGGCATCGCCGACGGGCCAGCCTGCGCCGATGTAGTTTGGGATGCCGCGCGCAAAGAAAGCCTGGGCAAGGCCGACGGACTTCTCCCGGTGTGCGTCTATATCTGTTTCGCCGTCGGCGGTCGTGACTGCGGAAAAGCACGCATTGGCGAAGACCAGCCGCGGCACCTGACGCACGCGGAAAATTTCTTTGGCGGTCAAAAAGCAGTCGGGTGCAAGGACCCAACCCGCCTGCCGCGAGCTGTCGCAGAAACCGTGCCCGGCGTAATGGATCACGTCGAAATGTTCATCGACAATGAGCATCGCGAGATCCAACGGCTCGCAGGGTTTGGCATCCACGACGATGCACTGGGCGTCTTTCGCCGATGCGAGCTCCGGATTGGTGTCCCCCTCCTTTTTCGAGCCGATTCTGACCGTGGCCTCGAACTTATAGCGGCCGGCCCATGCCTTACACGCCTCGTCAAGAATCTTTACAACTGCAGCGCCTTCTCTACGCGCGCCCGGCAGCGATAGTTCGCCTGGCGCGGGATCCGCGATGACGAGGACCTTGAGCGTCGTGTTGAGCGGCGGAACAGCTGTTGGCGGCGGCGAGAGCAGCGATCTGAATTGGCGCGACACGCCAATGTTCGTGCTGAGGAACGTCGTCCTAGAGAACGCCTGATGCGCTGCCATTTCCCATGGAAATGGGGCGGTGAACTCATCGACTTCGAAAATCAGGTTCTTAGCCGTTTGGATGTGCTTTCTGAATTCCTCGGGAAACAGGCAGTTTGAAAAGAACGCGCTCAACCGGGCCTGTTCTTCCCTTTTCTTTGCTCTGATCATGCGCGGCGGCAATTCGCGCAGCCAATATTTGTTGACCTCCATTTCCCGCACGGGAACCGCAGCGACATCGGACAAGGCGGAAAATTCAAGGACCTGTGTCTGCAGCTGTTCACTTGCAGCGGGTACTTGTGCCTGATCCGCGCTCGTGGTGGGCGGCGGTGTCGCTTCCGTCCTCGCTACTCGTTCGACCGGTTTGGCTCGCGTAATCCGCAGAAGCGTCACCGGCAGGTCCGCATCGGTATCGGGCGCCCTCGGAGCGGGATGAGGATCGTCCTGCTCGACCGTTCTGCGCGGACGCATTTCCACCTTCAATCCGGAGAGGATGTTTTGAGCCATGACGGCCTCGACCGCCTCGGCCATGCGGTCCAGCTTCGTCGCATCCTTGTCCACCAGCAAGATGTCGAGCGGGCGTCCCGCGGCTTCGACAAACTGTGCCCGATCATCGGTGACGGTCTCGGCGATGGCATGGAAGCGTTCGTAGCCGTCGTGGATTCCCTGTAGCAAGGCGCGGATCGCGTCGGTAATGGCGAGCTCATTGCGCCGCGTACCCAGCAGGCCGGTTGCGAATTCGTCGTATGCCAAGCCCTTCGTGGCGACGACGATATTGGAAATGAGATAGCGCAGCCCATCCTGGGCGAAGCGGCCGGGTTCACCCATGCTTGCGAGTAACAAATAGCTTGTGTTGATCCGCCGTTCCGGCGGCTGTCCGCTCCCCTCCTCTCGGCGTTTTTCCAGGTTCAAAGGGTATAACTGCCCGAGGCCCGACCCAATCATCCCGAGTTCGAGCGCGCGGGTGAGCCACGAATCGAGCTTTCGGTCGAACGCCCGCGCTCCGCCACCCAGAGGCAGGCCATCATACCGGCCCGCCACGGCGACCTTTACTTGGAGGTTGGTGATGCCGCCCTCCACGAGCGTTATCCTCACCTGCACGACGGGCGGCGAGCTCCCGGTGGGCTGCGGCCCGCTTGCTGGTTGTGCCGGTTGGGTGGGCGGACTCTCTGTTCGCTGAATAGCGGGCGAGTCTACCGCAGGCGAGAAGCTAGCTGCCGAATCCGGCGGTGGGGCGATGTTCGTCGGTACAGCTTCCGGTGCCATTTCCCTCTCCGACCCTGCCGTTACCCTGAACCTAGATGAGGTTCAGAACGGGCCTGGTGATGCAGATCACACCTCCAAGGTGAGGTTTTGGACCAGGGAGCGACGGCATACAAGCCGAGATTGCAGGACAAGATTAACCTATCCTGGCCTC
>Ga0164305_10000430_pt1 | contig 15774 bp, 14 predicted proteins | sample Whisoiple_237_MG_FD_110215 | JGI IMG/M metagenome (GOLD analysis project Ga0164305, IMG submission 110215) | Soil microbial communities amended with pyrogenic organic matter from upstate New York, USA - Whitman soil sample_237_MG | ecosystem: Environmental > Terrestrial > Soil > Agricultural...
AGTTACTGTTTTCTTACTAAAGTCATTACAAAGCGTGTCTGTAGCTTCTAAGAATGGTGAATTTATCTCAAAATATACTCACCACTGATGAACAGTGTTCAATAAGATGCGTTCCCCCTGGCCCAAGCTTGTCTGGTGGCGATCGGCAATTGGCCTGAGTTGATTTAATGCTGTTTGCACTCGGTCGTAATTTTCTTTGATAAACAGCTTATTTTTGGCGCGGTGGTCGCCTTCTTCAAACTTGTGTTCTGGCCCGAATTTACCTGTCAATATTCCTTGAGCTAGAGATGAATAGGCAATGATGGAGATATGATTGTCGACACAATAGGACATAGCATCTTTTTCTACCCAGCGCCAAAACAGAGAATATGGCGGTTGCAAGCTGTCGATGCGTCCGTATTGGGCCGCTTCTTCTATTTGGGCGCGCGAGAAGTTGGAAACGCCGATCGCCCGAATTTTTCCCTGTTCTTTTAACTTGTTCAAGGCGTCCATTGTTTCTGCAATTGGTACTAACTCGGAATTCCAAGTGCCAGCGGGCCAGTGGATTTGGTAAAGGTCGATATAATCGGTGTTGAGGTTTTTTAGCGATCGATCGCAGGCTTCGATTACCAAATCGGGTTTCAGGTGGTTGGCGAAAACTTTGCTAGCATAAACTACTTGCGATCGCACATCTGAAAGTGCTTGACCGATAATTTGTTCCGAATGCCCTTCTCCGTACTCCTCAGCCGTATCAAAGGTGGTAATACCTGCCTCGAAAGCCGCGCGCATTGCTTTGACAGTTTTAGCATCCTCAATTCCCACCCACATCTGCTTCCCAGCTTGCCAACTCCCCATAATTATCGGGGTTATCTCAATTTCCGATGTCCCCAATTGTCGCTTTTGCATACCCTAAGTCCTCATTTATATTTTTAGTATTCACCCTCAATGTCTCTAATCTTAACAGAAAACAGTTGGGTAGTCCTGCACAGTAATGCTATCGTTTTATTCTGCAATAAATGTAGCAATCCTCGCATCATTTGCATAATTATTGTAGGGGCAATCCCACGCCCGGTTGCCCGATAGATAGGGGGTAGGCACGGGGCACCACCATACAAATTTATCTGAATCATTTAGAATTGCTATAGTGATGTACAAAGTTAAAAATTAAAAATGGGAGCATCTCACTTTTGCAGCCAAGCTAGAAATTGGAGTTAGGAGTCAGGAGCCAGTAGGAAAAAAGTCATAAGGAAGAAGAAAGAAGCCAGAAGAAGTGTTTTTACAAATATGAGATGCTCCCCTTATGGTAGTCTAAAACTACCTGGTAAAGCAATAGTTTAATCCTCTAAAATCACTTTTGCATCTTGTGTTGCTTGAGAACTTTAGCGGGACTGATAAATGAAATGCCCTGAGAAGATGAGGTACTAATCATGACAGCTTCAATGACAGGATCATAAACCGTTTTTTCTGCAACCCACTCCACAATAAAGTTTGCACCTGAGCCTCCACTTGTATCATCTGCTGCAATAAAAAAGTCTGTGGAAGCAAGCGGCTTGAGTTCTACTGGACTCTTAATGTCCTGCCTAATCAATTTCCCATCACTATCGTAGTAACGCACCGAAGTAATAATAATCGAATTTGTCAGATCCGTATTGCGGATACTGAGGGTGGCTGACAAATTCATGACATTATCCTGGCTATTGTAGTGATAAATATGTGAGTAAATAGGGACATATACGGTTTGTCCCATTACAACTTTTGTTTTATCTAACGTGACCGATCTCAGTGAGGTTTCACCTTTTGTATCAGGTTGTTGTCTTTGTGAGGTAGTTTGGTCCCAGCAAGAGCTCAGGACGATCGCCCCGATCGCCCAACCAACCCAGAAATCATGTTTCAGTTTCATCGGCATTCATCCAAATACACCACATACATTACAGTTACGTCTAAAGCAGAGTGTACCTTCTCTCTCGTTTGAGGCGGCTTAGCGATAAGGTTTGAGCGGCAGTTCAATCTGAAACGTTGAGCCTTTGCCCACTTCACTCGTCACATGAATTTTTCCACCGTGGGCCTCGACAATCTGTTGGACGATCGCTAACCCCAGCCCAAAGCCTCCACTCTCCTGCGAGCGATCGGTGTCTACTCGATAGAAGCGATCGAAAATATAGGGTAAGTCCGCTTCTGGAATACCGATTCCCGTATCGATTATCTGAATGACTGCCAAATTGGAATGAAAAACTAGGCGTATCTGTATAGTTCCGCCAACGGGAGTATATTTACAGGCATTGTAAAGCAAGTTTTCGACTACTTGCCGTAGCAGATCGGGATCAGCCAATAATTCAATCCGTTGTTCGGGTGATTCGCAGGTGAGTTTGATATTTTGGGCTTCTGCAAGTGCGAGAAACTGCGTTGCTAAATTGCTGAGGAGCTCGTTGAGATTGATTAACCTGAGCGATTCCGGCGCAAGTCGCCCCTGATGACGAGCCAACAGCAGTAAATTATTCACCAGCAGTCCCATGGATTTTGCGCTATCTACAATGTTTTCCAAGGGGGGGTGGTAGCGCGAGTCATCAGTCGCAATCATTAACCCAAGCTGGGCATTGGTGAGGATGGCAGAGAGGGGCGATCGCAACTCGTGAGAGGCATCGGCTGTAAAGCGCTGAAGCTGCTGATAGGCTTGCCGAATCGGTTGCATGGCCAGCCCGCTGAGAAACCAACCTGCCAGGGCAATTAAGCCCAGTGTCAGGGGGACAGCGAGAGTTAGCACAATCTGAAGCTCAGTGAGCCTGTTTTGAGTTTCTGTCAGGGGAGTTGCCACCTGAAGATAACCGAGTACCCCTGTTCTACCTTCAACGGGTAATGTCACCTGACGCAGCCAGATTCCTGTTTCCAAAAGTGGATCCGTCGATCGAACAGTGAGATAACCAAAGGACGTATTTAACTGCTCTGGGGAAGGAGTCCCAAAAAAACGAACTAACCGCCTTTGTGCGTTATACCAGCGTACATAAATCAGATCTTCTGCAAGGGGATGAGATCCACTGCCTAACAAGGGGACATGACTCAGATCGACCTGGTTCTGGTTTTGGCGAACTTCATAATACACGCTGGCAGCCATGACTCTAGTTTTGTCATATAGCAGTAGGTCAAGGGCTTCTAGTTTATCTTTTACTTCAATCTGATAGATCGCCCCCGCAAACAGCACGAGAATGCTTCCCATTGAGAGGGTGAACCAACGAGCCAGATTGCGACGACTTTGATTGAACACGGCTTGCCTTTACGATCGTTACTTTTCAGGGGAAGTGAGGCGATAACCCATACCGTAAATGCTCTCAATCCAGTCTGCCGATCCTACAGCCTGCAAGCGTTGGCGGAGTTTGCGAACTAGAACCGTAATTGCATTGCTCTCTGGTTCAGTCCCCCATTCCCACACCGCTTGTTCAATCTGATTCCGAGTCAAAACTTGCCGGGGATGACGCATAAAATACTCCAACAACTGAAACTCGCGACTGGAGAGGGAAACGGTTGCACCTTGTCGCTCGACGGTAAGAGTATCGAGGTGGAGGTGCAGATCCTCAAGGCTGAGCGTATCTCCTTGCCAAAGGGGCGATCGCCGTCTTAATGCCCGGACTCGTGCCATGAATTCAACCAAATCGATCGGTTTCACCAGGTAGTCATCTGCGCCTGCGTCTAACCCGGTCACTTTTTCAGGAGTTGTATCTCTTGCCGTAATCATCAAAATCGGCGCTGTTTTCCCTGTCGATCGATATTGACGACAGAGATTTACCCCGCTGATATGTGGCAACATCCAGTCCAGGATCAACAAATCATAATCTTTTTCTGATAACAGCCACTGCGCCGTCTCTCCATCTTTTACCCCATCTACGCTATGTCCTGCCTGAGACAGCACTGTTTGAAGCGGCATCAGTTGCTTTGGGTCGTCCTCCACAAGTAAGATTCTCATATATTTCTTTAATTTAGCTTATAACATTTATATGCTGATGGAATTTACCTATTTTAAGCATTAATCTAAAAATGCCAACACTTGCTTTTTTTCTACTTGCAGCTTTAGGAGAAATCTCCGGGTGTTACGCTTTCTGGGCATGGGTGAGACTTGAAAAGAGTATTTTGTGGATTGTTCCAGGCATTTTAGCTTTAATCAGTTTTGCGCTTTCTCTAACTCAAGTCAATGCTTCAAACGCTGGCAGAGTATATGCTGCCTAGGTCGGTATTTACATTCTGGCATCTCTGGTTTGGTTGTGGCTGATTGAAGGAGTTAAGCCAGATAAGTGGGACTTGCTTGGTGTTACAATTTCCCTGATTGGAACCGCTGTAATTTTGTTCAGCCCACATCGCTAATCGGTGTTAATATCGAACTGGAACAGTTGACGCATCTCCCTTGAGTAGGATTGCAGCAGAGCGTTCGCTCCACTAAATTGCAAATAGATCGCGAGCCCAGCGTTTAAAACAGATAGGTGTAGTATGTGGCAGGTTACTAAACGTTGGCTAAAAGCATCAGGCGCAGAGTTTTGGTTGCCATTGCCGTTTGTGGCGATCGCGTTTTGGGTTGGCTCCAGTTTCCTAATGGCTCAAGAATTACAACAACCTCAGATCGCAAAGAATAAACTTCAGGCAGATACCCAGCTTAAAGCAACGGTGTCGGTCAATATATTGCGGATCAATGCGGTGATTAACCGACAACAAGGAACCACCCAGGTTGCGGTAGAAACAGCAGAACCCATTTTGAAGCGATTGGAATTAGAAGTGCCAATGACTGACGCAACCCAGATAGAGACAGCGATCGCGCAAGAACTACAGTTATCGTGTCAAAATGTTCGCCAGTTAGTCCGTTACGAGATCGTGGAATAAGTTTATGGTTTCAATATTGCGATCGCATCCAGTCAAATAAGGTTGCCAAATCCATAGGTTTCCTCGTTGCGATCGCGCAATTCCTCAAGCGGCAAGAAGCGCCAAATACTCTTGCCGCTTGAGGATTAAGAACTACTGAACGACGATTTCGTTATTTATGGAAACATTCGGTGCAACTTGCCGAGCAATTTGTTCTGCCAATGCTTTTTGTTCTGCCGTTTGAACGCGCCCTGTTAACACAATCGAATTATCCCGATCGTCTGCGTCCAAATCGAATTGCTTGAGGGTACTATCGGAGTCTAAAGCGTCTTCTACGCGATCTGCAATATCGTCAATGTCTTGATTCTGAGGCGTCTGTGCGGTCGTGGTTGCAGGCGCAGCAGGGGTTGGAGCAGTCGTATTTTCAGTTACAGTGGGAGCAGAAGTAGATGGAACAGTTGTCTGTGAAGTATTGGGCGGGTTGCAAGCACCTAAACCCAAAATTGCAACTGTGCTGACGCTGATTCCTTGCACCAATAGCTTTAATAATTGCATATTCTTTAGACCTCTCCACTAAAGCCAAACGCTTTATTATAGCATAACTTTTTTGGCAAGAGGTCTAATTTATCCACTGCTCTCCATCTAAGCTAACGCCAAATGTACTCCGTCTACAGTATATTGCTCTTCCTGCGGTGGAGATATTTTACCATCTTGAATATCCTGTCTTGGATACTTGTCATGGCTCCACCAGAAAAAATATTAAGTGCTTGAAGTTTTTTGTCGTTCCTCAAATAACTGTTTTGCAAACTTATAAAGCTCTATGTCTAGTATATTTTGTTCGGCAATTAAATGTAAAGTTTGCTGATGAATATTAGAATTTTGAGGTTTGTTTACCCCCACATTTTCGGCAACAATTTGAATTTTTGACCAACCCAGATGTCTGCTGAAAGTACCTAAACTTTCAGCAAACCTATCTTGAATGCCAAAAGTATAGTAGTGAAGTAGGTTCTGTTTAGCTTGTTCTAGCATATTATAGGAACAATGACCGTAAGGTACTTTCCAGCCGGCGCCCGATAGCATTCTCACCTGCAAATTATCAAATTCTATTGATTGTTTCTCAGAGATTAAACATTCAAGGCTATGTTCCGTTTGGCCGAATATGTGGTAGTAAAAAGAGATGACTCGCTTGATTGGTTCTCGCAAGACCGTGATATAATGAAAAGTATCGATCGGCAATAAATTATGAATCCCAAAAGGTTTATGTCCGCTAATGGCTCTCAGCTTCACCAAGCCATTAAAGTTTCGATCGTTTACGTCAGGAAGATACTGAAAATAACTTCTCAGTTCATTAAGTAATTCATCGGCATTTTTTGTTGTTACCGTTGGATCGTCATAAAACATAAATACAGCATCTTTACCATACTGTTGCATGAGAATATGACGCAATGATGTCCCTGCTGTCTTGGGAATATGCGTAAAAATAATTAATTTTTTCTGGAGATCTTGAGCCAAATTTTGGGAAGCTTTCATTTTGGATTATCTACTTTCAAGTATCAGATGTCTGGCAATTAAATCAACGAGTAACTTCAAGAATTAAGGCGCTTCGGCGTCCTCATCTCAACTTAACAAGTGAATGTCCAATAGTTCATCCATCAAAAGTAAGTAGGTAGGAGGAGAAAAACGCATTCATCCAAAGCGGCATACAAAAGCTGAAATACTTACTTATAGGATAATGGTTTCAGCATTTTTTTATATTTTGTTACATAGTTGTGTTTATTCATGTCTACCTACTTAATGCTTTTTACAACCCGATTAAAGACTGCAATAAATCAAATCCAGTAAACTAAGCTTTGCAAGTCCATAAGCTATCTCAATCAGTTCTGTTCCTAAGTATAGAAATCAAATGTGATCCAAATGTGAGTAACAGAAATCAGTCCATCACTTTTTGCTCACATTCATCAATGACGCTAGAAACAAGACGAAACCACAGAGAAGCACTTGGCTTGACAAGAAACTTTATGCCTGCAACTAATGTAGAAAAATTAGTAGAACACTCTTGGCATCACCTCTCTGTCGAGAAAGTAGCTCGGCTTTTAGAGACTGACCTGGAAATAGGTCTATCTTCCGACGTGTCAGCCCAACGGCGCGAGATCCTCGGTCCCAATCAACTAACGGCTCAGAAGCAGCAAAGTGCCTGGTTGCGGTTTTTTCAGCAACTGAATCAGCCGCTAATCTACATTTTGTTAGCTGCTGGGATAGTTACAGCATTTCTGAAAGAGTGGATTGATTCAGGGGTAATTTTTGGGGTTGCTCTGACGAATGCCACCATTGGTTTTGTTCAAGAATCAAAGGCAGAAAATGCGATCGCCGCTTTAGCAAAATCTGTTGCAACTGAGGCAACCATTCTCCGCCACGGTCAAAAGCAAGTGGTTTCATCCAGCGAACTGGTTCCTGGCGATCTCGTCTTGCTGTCTTCTGGGGATAAAGTGTCTGCGGATCTACGGCTGATCGAAGTCCGTGACTTACAGGTGGATGAGTCAGCATTAACGGGAGAATCTGTCCCGGTTCAGAAGCAATCCCGGGCGCTAGAGGCAGACGTTCCACTGGCCGATCGCACGAACATGGCCTATACCGGAAGCCTGGTAACGTTTGGACAGGGACGCGGACTGGTCGTCAGCATTGGCGAGATGACCGAGACCGGACACATTTCCCAACTCATGCAGCAAAGCAGCGCGTTGGAAACCCCACTGAGTCGCAAAATTGACAAATTTAGCCAAACCTTGCTCTATGTCATTTTAGGTTTGGCTGCCTTCACCTTTGCTGCAGGCATTGCCCAGAGATTTTCTTGGGTTGAAGTGTTCAAGGCATCTGTGGCGCTTGCCGTCAGCGCGATTCCTGAAGGCTTGCCCGCGATTTTAACGGTCACGCTGGCGATCGGGGTTTCCCGAATGGCAAACCAGCACGCCATTATTCGTAAACTTCCGGCAATTGAGACGCTGGGCAGCACCACCGTGATTTGTTCCGACAAAACCGGAACCTTGACTGAGAATCAAATGACAGTTCAAGAGATCGATGCCGGTGGAAAGCGTTATCGGGTTAGCGGTGGAGGATATGCACCAGACGGGAAAATTTCTGTAAACGGACACTCTGTTGACCTGGCGAACGCACCTGCTTTATATGAATGCCTGCAAGCAGGATTGTTGTGCAACGATTCTTATCTAGACGTGCAAGACGGGAACTGGACTGCGATCGGCAGTCCGACGGAAGGGGCGCTGGTTGCGGTAGCCCAAAAAGCGGGGTTAATTACTGAGAAACTGGAAGAATCGCTTTCCCGGCTCGATACACTGCCGTTTGAATCTCAGTTTCAATACATGGCAACCTTACACGACGATCGCCCAGAACGGTTGATTTATGTCAAGGGTTCGATCGAGGCAATTCTCAAGCGGTGCCGCCAGATGCTCGATGAAGAGGGAGAGGCGAGATCCCTCAACAGGGCGCCGATCGAGCAAGCCGTGGAGAGGATGGCGAAAAAAGGGCTGCGAGTTCTAGCACTTGCGAAGAAAGTTGTACCCGCTTCTCAATCTTCTATTGAGCATTCCGATATTGAGCAAGGGTTAACTTTTCTGGGTCTGCAAGGCATGATCGACCCGCCTCGCCCCGAAGCAATTCAAGCGATTCAAGCCTGTCGGTCTGCCGGAATTCAGGTCAAGATGATTACGGGCGACCATGCCAAAACAGCAGCAGCGATCGCGCACCAAATGGGACTGAATCAAACCCAAGAGGCTCCCGTTTTTACCGGTCAAGAACTCGCTCAAATGAATCAGCAGCAATTCGCCAATGCTGTCGAACAAAGCTGTGTATTTGCTCGTGTAGCGCCAGAACAAAAGCTCCGCATTGTCGAAGCACTTCAGTCTAAGGGCGAGATTGTGGCGATGACTGGAGATGGAGTTAACGATGCCCCCGCCCTGAAGCAAGCTGATATTGGGGTAGCGATGGGCATCACGGGCACTGAAGTGACAAAAGAAGCCGCAGATATGATTCTGACCGATGACAACTTTGCTTCGATCGAGAAAGCAGTTGAGGAAGGACGCACGGTTTATAAGAATCTGCAGCGGGCGATCGCCTTCATCCTGCCCGTGAATGGTGGAGAGTCCATGACCATCTTGATTGCCGTACTTCTAGGAACCCCGCTACCCATTTTGCCAGTACAAATTCTCTGGCTGAATATGGTCAGTTCAGTTGCGTTGAGTTTACCGTTGGCATTTGAGCCGCCCTCTCCCGATGTCATGCAACAGCCGCCTCGACCTGTCAATGAACCGCTGCTGTCTCGCAGGCTGACGGCTCGAATTCTGACAGTTTCGGTATTTAACTGGATTGCGATCTTTGGGATGTTTGAATGGATCGTCCAAACCACAGGCAATGAAGCTCTAGCCCGGACGATGGCAATTCAAGCATTGGTGGCGGCTGAAGCTTTTTACCTGTTAAGCATCAGTCGCTTTGTTCCGGCGATCGCAGCCAAACTACGCGGTAAAGATGAATCAGTTGGCTACGCGGTAGCGATCGGCATTGCGGCTATTTTCATTCTCCAATGCCTGTTTAGCCAATGGGGCATGATGAATCAGTTATTCAACACTGAAGCTTTGAACACAATCCAAGGCTTAATTTGTATCGGATTCGGACTGCCAATGATTGCTTTGTCAGCTTTGCTAAAGCGTTTTGCACCTCTGAATTAATACTAAATCCTGGTTTGTCATCCTGTAGAGCGATCGGCGGTTGAAACCGCTTCTTGTCAAACAAAGTCTGCCTGCGCCGATTAAAAAATAACAGGATCTCCAAACCCGGATTCGGTATAAGCGGTTTTTCTGATGCGGTCATTCAAAGCGGCTTTACACACTATTTACCAATTTTGTAGCGTTGAATATTAAATATTTCTCATGAATTACCAAAATCTCAAACGTGCTAGCGGCCTATTTACCAATCATCGAAACGTAAAGCAGGCGCTAGTTGAGCTAAAAAGTAGGGGCTTCCCCATGCACAAGATTTCAGTGATTGCTCAACCTTCTGACAATGACGATCTGTGCTCTCTGGGTGTGCAGAAAATTTTAATCACAAGAGCAGCAGGTGCACAAGTAGGCGCGATCTTAGGCAGCATACGACTAGGTTCACTAGCCTTAATTGTTGGACTCAGCAGCCTGCTAATTCCCGGTATTGGTCAGGCATTAGCGGTGGAAAGCATTTTAGCAACTTTCTTGGGAAGTGGGATTGCTGCAACTGCTGGCGGTCTATATGGCGCACTTCAAGGATGGTTGGTGCCAGAAGAACAAGCAAGAATTTACAATGAAAGATTTAACCAGGGAGATTATTTGCTCGTCATGGAGGCCATAGAAAATGAGGTTTTGATTGCTGAACCTGTCCTTAAAAGTTGGGAGATTCGGAGGTGGCGTGTCTGTGATGCTACATAAATTCAAGGTAAGAAAAGACGATTACCTTGGAGAAATTTATTCCCGCAAATCAGAACGTCCAAAACCACTTAAAAATTTGACTGTCGATGGCTTTGGGCGATCGCTCTTCTACTCGTTACATATGGATTGACAACTTCCAGTACCCGCCTTAGCGGCAAGCGCGATCGGGTCGGTAACACTTCATAAGAGACTGTTAAAAAAAATTAAAAACCAGCACAATTAAGAGCAACTAGCATCATGTAAGGGTTTGGAAATCATCCAGCTCTACCAAAAAAATTGCACTCTAAAAACGATCCGATCGCCCAACCAACGCAAAAATGCTGTTTCAGCTTCATCAGCATTCATCCAAATACACCACATAAATTGCAGTTACGCCTACAACAGAGCGAACCGTTTCCTGTAGACTAAAACCGTAGTTAATCTGTCAATTTATTTGAGGAAAACGAGTGTATGAGAGGAATATCGGCGATCGAGTCGATTGTAGCGCAAGCACCTCCCTTGGGCAGCAATCCTGCTACCAATAGCCCAACGGCAGGAGTTATTCCTGAATTGGTCATCATCTTGATCATTCTGCTGCTGATTGCAACTGTTGTGGCACTCGTAACCCAACGGTTGCGAATTCCTTATGTGACGGGCTTAGTGTTAGCAGGCTTGCCCATTACGGAGGTCTTGTCGCGTCGAATTGGTTTAGACCCCTCTTTAGTATTAAATCTTTTCCTACCAATTCTTATTTTTGAAGCAGCTATCAATACTGATATCAGCCGTCTCCGCAGCACCTTTAAGCCGATCGCCCTGCTGGCGGGTCCAGGCTCGATCTTTTCCTCAGCAATTATCGCTGTTCTGGTTAAATTTGGGCTGGGGCTAGACTGGATTCCAGCGTTGCTGATCGGAGTCATTCTGGCAAACACTGATACAGTCTCGATGATCGCGGTTTTTAAAGAGATCCGCGTGCCTTCTCGATTGTCCACCATTGTTGAAGGAGAAACTCTGTTCAATGATGCGGCTGCTCTAATTTCATTTAATTTGGTTTTGGTAATTTATGCGACAGGCTCTCTCACCGCTGTACAAGGGGTGAAAGAACTGCTCGTGGTTGCTTTAGGTGGGGCAATAGTCGGGGGTGTTTTAGGTTACTTGAGCGTGCCGATATTTGTTCGCTTAAACGATCCGTTGAGTAGCCTTTTGCTAACCGTCGCTCTCGCATTGGGAACCTTCCAAATCGGACAATTTTTAGGCGTATCGGGCGCGGTGGCGGTGGTCATCACCGGACTTGTTTTTGGCAACCTCGGGCTGCCTCGCAGTTCGTCTGCCTCGGATCGGATTACCTTGCTGAGTTTCTGGGAATACGCTGGTTTTGGCGTCAATACGTTTATTTTCCTGCTGATTGGAATTGAAATTAACCCGCTGACGCTGTGGAGAATTTTGCCATCCATTTTATTGGTCATTCTGGCCTATCAACTGGGACGGATTCTCTCGGTCTATTTGTTATTAGCGGGGCTGCGTTGGTTCGATCGCCCCATTCCGCTACGCTGGCAGCACATTTTGGTTTTAGGGAATATTAAAGGGTCTCTATCAATGGCCTTAGCTGTTGCGATTCCCTTGACCCTACCAGGACGGGATAACATCATTGCCCTGGTGTTCGGTGCAGTTTTATTCTCCTTGGTCGGACAGGGATTAAGTTTACCGTGGATGGTAAAACGACTAAAAATTAGCCGTGTTTCTGATGTAATGCAGGAAGCTGGGCAGTTACAGATTCAGTTGATCGCTTCCAAAGCGGCTCAAGATGAGCTAGATAGTTTGCTGAAAGCAGGCGTGTTGCCGAAGGCAGTTTACGAGGAGTTATGGGCATCCTATCAAGCACGAGTAGCACACTCTGAGCGAGTGCTGCGCGATCTCTACAATCAACATCGGGCCGGTCAAATAGAGGGCGATCGCAGCGGGTTAGATACGATTCGACGGCGATTGCTCCTAGCAGAAAAAGGAGCCGTTAGCGATGCCCTCCGCAAGCGAATTGTTCCAGAGGATCTGGTTGAGCCTTACATCAAAGATTTGGATGAGAAACTTCTAAGGTTGGCAGATGACTAGCGCGAATGCCGAGGTAATCAATCATCTGGTGAACTAGCTCTGGACGAGTAACAACGAGAATGGTAGAGCCTGATTCAAGAACAGTATTGCCGTTCGGAATCTCCAGATTGGCGCAGGCATGGCATTGATAACCAATAATCAGCGAACCTGTAGGAAAGCGGGGGTCTTGAGCAATTTGAGCAACGGTGCGACCTGCCACCTTGCAATCGCCTGGAACTGGCAGCTTTAGTACCTCGACTTGCCCGTGTTCAAAGTGCATCATCGACTCGATTTGGGGATATTCAATCGCATTCGCCATTGATGCAACTGCCAAATCAATAGTGCTGATGATGTGACTGGCTCCGGCAAGTCGATAGGCTTCCATGAATTCGCGATCGCGCATTCGCACCACAATATGGGAAATGCCATAGCTCCTGGATAGGGTGATCAGCGCTAAATTGAGTGCATCATCCCGGAGTGCTGCAACGACTGCGTTGGCTTGTTTAATTCCGGCTTCCAGAAGAACCGTTGTGCTGACCGCACTGCCTTCAAATGCCATCACTCCGATTTTTTCACGAGCAAAGCGACAGGCAAGCGGGTCGGAATCGATGATGGCAACCGTATGACCGACTTTTAATAGCTGCTGGGCTAAACCCAGCCCCATCATTCCTGCTCCACCAATTAATACGTACATGAGTATTTGTCACCCCAAAAATGAACTTTCAAGATCGATCGCTGTGAGTGAGATTGTGTTGATTTTCTATCAGTTTAATCGGCTTGTGGGGTGGCTTCTACCGAGCTTACTTATTACCTGTTCGACAGTTAATTTAATCTGCTTTTGGGGTAAGCATTGCTAGCCCGCCCCTGCACAGATATTCCTCAGTTAGGTGCGTAGCGGGAACTCTACATAATCTTAGGCACTTTAAAAAACTCCCCATCGCGATCGGGAGATCCCTCCAAAATACTTTCTCGCTTAGGAAAAGGTTGCAAATCGTCCGATCGCATTACATTACTAACATCGATCGCCCGCGTAGTCGGCTGCACCTTACTCGTGTCTAGTTCACTCAACTGCTCGAAATAATCCAAAATACCGTTGAGTTGACCGGTAAACTGCTCTTCTTCTTCCGGCGTTAATTCCAATCTCGCTAAATTCGCTACTTTCCGAACTTCTTCTCTGTCAATCATAAAAATCGGGAATGGGGAATGGGGAATGGGGAATTGGCATGGGGAATTGGGCATGGGGAATGGGGAATTGGTTATTAGAAACAATAACAAACATAGAACAAATAAGTAATGCCCCATGCCCCATGCCCCATGCCCATCCTAGTTAAAAATACACATCAATCTGCGATCGACCTGTCGTCTTCAGCCAATTTTGTACCTCAATGTAATTGTTCGGGGCCAAGCGAATAGCCTCTTTCCAATAATCCGCAGCTTTATCAAACAGCCCTTCCGCCGCTTCAATATTGCCTGCTTCCTTTTCCTTTTCGCCTTGATAGTGATAAATCACAGCAATATTATTCAGCGCTTGCGGCATTCTCGGATTGAGTTCCAGGGCCTCGCTGTAATACTCCAAAGCTTTATCGTGTTCGCCGTTGCTAGTATGGATCAGGCCCATATTGTACAAGACATAACTGCGATCGTAAGGATCTTCCTCCAACTTCAGCGCTTCATGATAATTGTCGAGCGCTTCAGCATATTCGCCATCTGCTTGAGCTGACATACCATCCCGGTAATAAGCAAAAGCTTCCTTCGCCTGCTTTTTCGCCGGCATAATCTTCAGGATGATATCAGCCATTACCGTGAAACTTTTGTCAATAAAGTTATCGTTGCGTTGAGTTCTGGGCATATGCGATTCTTTGGTTAGCGGCCAATCAGAAAAATTAGCCTGTAAAGTTTTGCTATTAATAATTGCGCCACTGTTGTAGTCGGCCGTTGTGTTGAGGGCGCTAAAAAGTTTAGTCGATCGCAACTGCGAACCTTAAAACACGCCCTTGGGTTTAACACCCGCGCAAGCTCTATCTATTTTATAGAACTCTTGCAAGACTTGCAAAAAAACTAGATTTCTTTAACATATCTCTGGCACTCTACACAAAACTTACAAAAACCCGCGCCGAAGGGAAAAGTTTTGCTTTAGAGTGCAGGGGCGATCCTGTTCTAGGGCTTGCCTTCGGCTCGAGAAAGCTAACGCCAACGGGCGATCGCGCGCCCTACCCTACTAACTGTACCCATAATCCCCCCTTCTTGACCCTCAGAGCAAACCCGCAAATAGCCTGCCGAAGAGAAATTCAATCGCAAAGTTTTATTAAGCTATCCGGGTTTAGCCAACACTTAAAAGTTATTCGGCAAAACACTAGCAATATTTTGCCCCAAAGTCAAGGGCAGCAAAAAAATCAGAAACCCGATCGCCAAAACCCGCTCCAATTCCCGCAATATATAATAAAAATAACCGGGTAATTTTCACAGAGAGAAACCTATGGCTCCGAATCCCACCATTATGCAAGCCGTCGAACAACTTGGCTACCGCGTTACGGTTGGAGACGTGGCGGCAAAAGCTGGATTAGATGTCAATTTTGCCCAACGAGAACTGTTAACCCTCGCCTCCGAAGCAGGCGGCAACCTGCAAGTAGCAGAATCCGGCGACATTGCCTACCTATTTCCCAAGAACTTTCGAGATATTTTGCGAAACAAATTCTTGCGCTTGCAGTTGCAGGAATGGTGGCAAAGTATCTGGCGAATTTTATTTTATCTGATTCGGATATCTTTCGGCATAGTGCTGGTAGCTTCTATCCTCTTAATTTTTGTTGCTATCACGATTTTACTCTCCAGCGGCGACAGCAATAACGGAGGAGGAGGAGGAGGAGACGGTGGCGGCGGGGGCGGCAGAGGCGGCGGCTTTTCCTTTTTTCCCTACTTCTGGAACGACTTAATCTGGATATTTTACTGGAACCATGACGAACCATACTACCAGCAGCGATCGCGCTTAACTGACCAAAAACCCCAGATGAGTTTTCTGGAAGCAGTTTTCTCCTTTCTCTTTGGAGATGGCAATCCCAATCACAATCTAGAAGAGCGTCAATGGAGCGATATTGCCACTGCAATTCGCAACAATCGAGGCGCAGTCGCCGCCGAACAAATTGCCCCCTATCTCGACAATCTCGGACAAGGATACAGCCGAGAATACGAACAATATATGTTACCAGCCCTCGCCCGTTTTGACGGCCGCCCCGAAGTCAGTCCCGAAGGGCAAATAGTCTACCACTTTCCGCAATTGCAAACCACAGCCACCGAGAGAAATTCTGAACCTGTAGCAGCTTATTTGCGAGAAATGCTGTGGCGTTTCAGCAACGCCAGTTCAGGACAAATCATGCTCGCAGCAGGATTAGGAGCCGTCAATATTGTCGGTGCGTTAGTTTTAGGGAATCTATTAAGC